>Ga0302232_10000761_pt1 | contig 23357 bp, 18 predicted proteins | sample II_Palsa_N2_3_FD_193575 | JGI IMG/M metagenome (GOLD analysis project Ga0302232, IMG submission 193575) | Peat permafrost microbial communities from Stordalen Mire near Abisko, Sweden - II_Palsa_N2_3 | ecosystem: Environmental > Terrestrial > Soil > Palsa > Peat permafrost | place: Sweden...
TTACCTGGATTTACCTGCGCAATAAATCGTCCGATTCGGACCGCGCAGCCGCGTTGAGCGACCTCCTGAGCTGGATATACACCGATGGCCAGCAATATGTAGTGCAGGAAGGCTACTCCGCGCTGCCTCCGCCGCTGCTTGAGGCGGTGCGAAAGAAAGTCAAAGATTTGCATTGAAGGTGCTCCGCGCTGCGGGCCGTGCCGCGAGAAAGGAGTAAGATTCTCTGCGTCTGGATACGGAGAAATCATGAGAAAGTGTTTGGTATTGGCCTGGGTTGCGGTGCTGGCATGTTTGTCCGGGGCACAAACGCCGGCAGCGCCCGCTAGGAGTGGCGACAGCCTCCCGTCTGACCACGTTTCCGCCGACTCCAGTCTGAAGGAAATGTTTGACGCAAAGATCAAGGCGGAATGGGAAGCGATCAAGAACAAGGACAAGAAGGCATACGGCGAGCTGCTGGCGGATGACTACCAGGGCGTCGAAGTGGATGGCAGAGGTGAACGCACCAAGCTGCAAGCGGTAAGCGAACTGGGAAGCGGGAACGTCTTCAACTACACGTTGTTCGGTCTCAAAGTAATTCCAGCCGGACCGGATGCCGTCCTCGTTATCTACGAAAGCACCATACAGTTCCCGCCCAAGTCGCCGGTACGCTACTCGAGGGTATACATTAGTGAACTCTGGACGAAGCGCGATGGACAATGGAAGGAAGTGCATTACCAGGAAACTCACGTGAAATAGCTTCGGTCTACTCCAAGATTTATTGCAAGCAAGATTCATTGCAACCGTAGCAAACTCATTGCCATCCCACTTGGGGAGGCAAATCTATGAAGAAGTTATTGTGTGCTTTGCTGCTTTCGGGGAGCTTTCTACTGGCCCAAACCGGCGCTCCTGCCGGCACGAACCCGGACAACTCAAAAGACCCCAAGGGACAAGTGACGCTGCAAGGCTGTGTCAGCCGATCGAGCGGCGATTACATCCTGATGAAACAGGATCCAGCCGTAACCTATGAACTTCAAGGTACTCACAAGATCAAGCTTAGCCAATATCTGGGGCAGCGTGTGGAAGTAGTGGGAAGGGAATCGCCCTCGATGAGCACCAGTTCGGACTCTTCCGCCCGGGCAGGTTCGCCATCGCCGGTGACGCTGACCGTTAGCTCGATCCGGACTATCGACAAGGAATGCTCGGCGCACTAGGTTTCAGAGCGTCAAGTTTCTGCGAGCCGCTTAGTCGCAGTCTGGAGGCATCGCCATGATTTCCGCGTTGGAGTCGCATAGCGGCTTCTTCTTGGCGGGCTCAAATAGGGCGGGCCGATTGTAGCGGAGAATCCACAGGCCTTCGTTGTTGGTGAGGTAGATCAAGCCGTGGTGCCCATCCGGAAGCAGGCTGGTGACCTTGTTGAAAGTCTCCAGGGTTTTGGGATTGCTGGGGTCACTTAAATCGAGCACGCGAACCGTCTCGGTCGCACGCGGACTGCTGGTCAGAGTTGCCGGAGTCTTTTCCGGCGCTTCCGCGATGGCTACGTCGGGGCTGACGATCTGAAGGTTTCCCGCGGTCACCCGATTTTGTTCTGCCGTGCGCTTCAGAAGGCTGGGCTGCTCGGGCTTGCTCACGTCAACGATCATGAAGCCTTGCTTGCCGGCCTGTTGAACGTACAAATACTGTTTGGAGTCTTCCTTCTGCAGCAACATCTGACTGCCGGTGGCCTGCGGCAGGGGCAAGTGAGCGATCACCGTGGCAGGGACATCGGTGGGTTTCGCCGACGGCTCGCTCGCGCCGGCCGACATGGCAGGCAGGAGAACAAGTGAAAACGCCAAGACAAAACTCCCGAAGGCTCTTCTACTGCTGATCTCCATCACTCACTCCCTCGTTCACGAAACAACGAGCTACTGCCCACGTTAAGAGCTAACTATATCACTGCCGCACTGCGGCTCCTCACTGCTCCGCGGCGACCCCTACGCATCCGGCAGAAGCCAGGGTAGTACAGACCGCGCCAGCCTGAAGTGGCACAAAAGCATGGTTCGTGCTCGGGTCTACCGAAATACTGTGTGCGTTGGATCCGGTCGGCATGTTGTAGAGCCATTGGTTCGTGCCAGCGTCAATGACCCCCATGACCGCATTCGGCAGAAAATCGCGCGCCGCGAGGTAGTACTTGTTATCGCCCGGGTTGTACCAGGTTTCGTCTACGCCTCCGACCTGCGTGATCTCGATGCAGTTGGAATTCGCCGGCGCATTCGCTATTCCGGTATTGGCCGGCACGCAGGCTATGTTGTTGCTGGTTGTGTTAGTGATGATGTATTCATTTGCTGGAAATGCTTCGCCATCATGGTCGGCGCAGCCGACCAGGAAATTGTCTCCCGGTCCTTGCACGATGCCGGTAGGCATGCAGTCGTACATGGGAAAACTGTTCACGACCACCGGCCCATTGGCGGTAATTTGAATTGCATCAAGGCTGCCGATTTGTGTGGTGGCGACGGAATTTCCGTTGGTCAGCAACCAACTACCGCTGTTCGAATCATAGACCATGCCGCCTAATCCGGCAGGCGATATGGCACCTGAACAACTGCTGTCTGAAAAGGGTGGAGTTTGGCTACAGAACGCTCCAGTGTTGTAGCTGATGATAGGCCCGTGATGGCATGGAATTGTGTAGGAAACACCCATAGGGGTTGTGCCGATCCCGAGTAGCCCGACCGGGCCATCAGCTGCGGCCGATCCGGAAACGCCGCTGAAGACGTGCGGATTGGAAGGATCGGGGCAGGGGAAGGTGTTTCCGACCGTATCCACCGGGACGCTGGAAGTGAGGCCGAGCCCTCCTGAGGCCGAGCCTCCCGCGCCGTCGTAATAGATCTGGCCGAGAATGCAGCGAGGGGGATTAAAGGAGCCGCCGACGCCTGGGTCCAGCACCGGGGAAGGTGCAGGGTTTCCACCACCATCAGTTCCGGTTCCCGGGATTCCGGTCCCTGTTCCTTGAAGAGGATAACCAAAAGTCCCGGCTACTCCAGTGAAGGTGTATGTAGCCGTTGCTGCACTGTAAGTTGCAGGGTACGGTCCATACGCGAGATTCATGTCAATCGGCAAGCAATGCAGATCGCCTTGGCCCGTAGGGTCGGCGACCGACGTCCTCGGCGGGGTTGCGCCCACGATGTACTGCATATCGATGAAAGTGATGAAGGGCAATCCCGGATCGCCGTTGATCACTGCCAGAACATGATGCGTGTCATCGTAAGCCATTTCGTCAGAGCGATCATCGCCGCAATCCGCTGCCGAACCAGCTTCACCGTTCCAGGAGGCGATGCAGCCAGAGATTCCTTGCGGTCCGTCGTAGTCGGCGGATACACCCGTGGGAATCGTGGCCATCACAGTTGGTGGAGTGACCGGATTGGTGTTCAGCTTCATTGTGGTCAAGTCGAAAACTAGAACGTTGGAGCTGCCATTACCGACAAAAAGAACCTTGCCATCAGCCGTGGTGGTATTGCCATCCGGTCCGGACATGGGATTCACGCCGTTGGCGCGCGAGGCGCAGCATTGTGCACCGGGAAAGCCGCCGAGGTTGCCGCTGGGACCAAATCCTGTGTTCAAATGAAAAGTCGGGCCACCCTCCCAAGACAGATCGGTCCTGCAGGCATATCTGACGAAATTGCCGAATACATCAACAGTCGGCGGTATCACTTCTACATTAACCGGAGGATTGGAGCCAGGTTGAACGATTGTGGGGCATGGACTGGCACCATTACCAGCGTCGGAGACGCCATTCTGTCCTTGAATCGAGAAGACTGCGAGATTCTGGGAGGTATCGATCACCTGCATGGCAATGCCAATGCGGTCGGAGATGTAATCCAGGTAAGGGCCTCCCGTGCCCGTAGGGTTCGGCGCGATCGTGCTAATGTCGAAAGAGTTGAAAGGACCGCCGGGTTCACCCGTAGAGTTGTGCTCGGGCACGGGAATCACATTGATGATGGCATATGCGCCGTTCGTCGTTGTGCCGCACACGGGACAATTCGGCACGCTGCCGCAGCCGCTGGCAACAACAAATAGTCCGGTGAGAAGAATAGTAAGAAGAATCCTCGGTCTCATTCCAATTCCCTCCTGCGATTTCCCTTCAAGACCAGCCTGCGGCTGGTTTCGGCATCCACCAAACTTGTTAGCTCTCGATCCGCAGCCTAAGCAGCGGACGCAATCTAGAACCTGAACTGTATGCGTTGTAGAAACACGAAATAGTTCTGTGGGACCGATCCGATCACGCTGGGATCCTTCAACTGATCGACGCCCAGATTGAAGACGTACTTGACCCAGTAATTCGGGTACCAGTTGACTCCGACGGTGAACTCATCGGTGTGATCGTTAAATGGAGCGACGTAACCCGGGGTGTAATAGTTCAAGAAGTTCGCACCCGGTTCGTTGGCCTGAATGCCGGTGTAGCGAAAAGCGAGTTCCCATGCTCCCAAGCCACGGCCCTGTCCGCCCGGAGTGTCAGGCCCGAACAGCGGACGCTTCACACGCGGGGTACCGTTTTCCGGCCGCTTTTCTCCGGTCAGCAAGTAAGTGGTACTGACGTCCCAGGACTTCGCGGTGATTCCCGGAAGGCTCAGGAATCCGAGTCCCCCTGCCTGCAACGAGCCGACACTCTGACGGAATTGGTTCAGCTGATCGTACTCGCCGCGTAGGGAGAAATTATTCTTGAGATACGTGAACTCGCCGTTATAGCGCTCGATCGGTCCGTTGATGGCGAACTGCGGAAAGAAGCTGTAGGAATTGTCCGGCAAGGTGCCGCTGAAACTTTGATCGCCGGAAAGGCCGCGGGCACGCGCATGGTCGATCGATCCGCCAAAGGCAAGCGCCTTGAGCCAATCGCTCTTGGTTTTGCGCCAGGGATAGAAGCGGAGCCGACCGATGACCTCCGGTTCATTCGTCGTGTTAGCCAGGGCATATCCTTTGCCGTTAAATGCGCCAACCCAATATTGCACGACGCCACCATAGAGATCGCCGTGCAGCGCGGCGCCGGGACTGCGGTAAGCCGACGCGGCCGAAGGATAGAGCATCGACTGAAAGCCACGCTCCACAAAGTCCAGACTGGTATCGCCGATTCCGGTTTCCTGCGCGAAGGGGGCTTTGAACTGACCGGCTTGAAATTGGAATTCCGGCCGGATTTTGACGTTCAGATAAACATCGCGCACCACCGAACCGGTGGTCGCAGCGGCATCGGAGAGCAGCGCAAAATCGAAGTGCGAACCGTAACTGCCTTGAAATCCGAAACGGGCTTGGCGCAGAAAGAAGGTATTCGAGGGCGCTCCGTCGCCTTTGTAGCCACGATAATCGGTATTCACATAGCCGTAGGGGCTTATGGTGAATTGTCCATCGGCACTCCGGATGAAAAAGTGTTCGCCGTTCCAGCCCGCAGACAAGGGTGTGTCTTTCTTGGGGGAAGCCGCTGGAGTTTGTCCCAGCACCATCGCCGCCGGTTCCGGCTCAGCTTCGAGCAGCACCGCATTCATCAGCCGCGCCGAGCCGGTGTTGGAAGCGGCAACCGGCTGTGCAACGGCCGCCGTAGGTGTGTCCGCTACCGGGCGAACCTGCGCCGAGCCAGTGTCGGCAGCAGACGCCTTGACCCCGGCCAACTTCTCGACCAAGGCCTTGAGTTCCTCAATAGTCTGGCGCTGCGCGGCGACTTCGCTGCGCAATTCATTCACCTCAGCCTTGGTGGCCGCTACGGATGTCGATCCATCAGCTATGCTCGCCGATGCTGTACTTGGATTTTGAGCGAGGGCACTGGAGGCAATGAGAAGGAGAAGGGCAAGAGAAGTCGATAGCAAGCGCATGAGTTTCCTCTTCCGCGTGATTCGCAAAGGGTCCAGCCTTCGGTAGGGGCAGGCCTAAGACTGCGCCGCCTCGTTCCCGCTCGGCCGAAAGCTCGAAAAATCGCAATGGTGCGAACTAGAGGTCTGAAAAGCGGACCAATTACTACCGGGGCGAAGAATTACTATATTGCTCCGTTTACTGTCAAGTAATTTTTGTTACCAAATCGTTCGCGCAACGCATAAGCGAGTTTACTTTGGTGCAACTCCATTCGGTTTAGCTCGCTGTGTGAATGAAAAATTTCACAAAAGTTAAAGTGGTTGTTGGCGATTCTTGTTTCGTTGAAATTATTCCCCAAATTTCCTGATAGATTGTTGCCAAGTTTGATTCATGGTGCCGGTAGTTTCGCTTTTCGTAACAAAACCTTTTGGATGCCTATGGGCCTGCACTTCGGCGAAGCCATTTTTTTACTCGCGGTCGCCGCTGTCGCCGGAATACTCAATGCCCTGGCCGGCGGAAGCTTCATTTCGTTTCCCGCGCTATTGTTGCTGCGCATCCCCGCGGTGTCGGCTAACTCAACCAATACAGTGGCGCTGTGGCCCGGCTTAGCCGCCAGCACCGTGGCTTATTTGAAGCGGCTCAACGCACCTATGCGCGTCCTAGTTCCTTTGTTGGTCACCAGCATTGGTGGAGGTTGGCTCGGAGCGGTGCTGTTACTGAAGACTCCGCAGCATGCTTTTCTGCGCCTGGTTCCCTGGTTATTGCTGGCCGGCACGTTGCTGTTCGCCTTCGGCAACTCGATCCGAGGGCTCGCCGGAAAGAAAGTTGCCGTCGACGATCTGAACTTTACTTCATGGCGGGCGCTCGTGCTCAGTTCGGTCGCGGAACTCCTGGTTGCTATCTATGGAGGATACTTCGGCGCCGGTATCGGATTTATGACGCTCGGTATGCTCGCCATGATGGGGATGCGTGATATTCACGCCATGGGAGCGCTCCGGACGCTGTTGGCCACCGCCATCAACGCCGCGGCAGTCGTTACTTTCATCCTCGCCAAGGCCGTGCTGTGGCCGCAGTGCGCGGTCATGATCGTCGGTTCACTCGTGGGAGGCTGGTTCGGAGCACATTACGCGCAGAAGGCCGATCCCCGCAAAGTTCGGATCGTCGTGATCTGCATTGGTTTGACTATGAGCACTTATTTCTTTGTCACGGTTCGCTAGGCTGGGGTATTCAACCAGCGGATCAAACTGCATTGTGACTTGAGCGTTTGGGCATCCGCACCATTTTCGGCAGGAGTTATAATTGTCTGTCGATATCCGGTGATGAACCAAGCCATGAACGCGCAGGGCATGAATCAAGCGCCCGCAGACCTGAATCCCGAGAAAGATCTTCCCAAAGGATTTCTAGATTTTCTGTTACCGCTCCATAAACAATTCACTCCGGGGCAACAGAAGCTGATTGCCAAACGCGCCGAGGTGTTGCAGGCATCGCATCATGGTAAGCCGCCCGACTATCTTCCCGCTTCGCAGGCGACTACTTCTGACTGGCGAATTGAAGTGCCCGACTGGTGTGCCGACCAGCGCAACCAGATGACCGGCCCGGCGGATGACGGCGAATTGACCGTGAAATTGCTGAACTCGGGATCGCCCGCGGTCATGATCGACCTGGAAGACTCCACGGCGAATATCTGGGAACACGTCATGCTGGCGATTGCGAACACGATCGCCGCCTATAAATACGAACTCAGCTACGACGACAAAAAGCGGCAAAAAAAAGTCACGGTGCAGCGCTCGAAAACCGTCACCTGGGTGCGTCCTAGGGGGTTGCATATTAGCCAGGCGGGAGTAATCAAGAACGAGATCATGTCAGCTTCTCTATTCGATCTTGCCATGATTTGGTACCAGATCGATCCTGCATGGTTGCCGCACAATTTTTCGGTTTATATTCCGAAGAGCGAGTCCGCCGAAGAAGCGTTCTGGTGGCGCGATCTTTTTCAAACCTTCGCCCAACAGAAAGGCCTCCCGCGGCATTACATCAAGTGCATGGCTCTGGTGGAGGCGCACCCTCTGGCCTACCAGATGGAGGAATTTCTTTTCAATCTCCGCGAACATTGTTTGGGGTTGAACCTCGGCCGCTGGGATTACATGGCCTCGCTGATCCACTTCATGATCGAAGACCCGAACTGGGTTTTGCCGGATCGCAACACCATTCCGCATGACGTGGCATTCTTCCAGAATTTTCGCACGCTGATGCCGGAGATTTGCCACAAGCACGGAGCGCATGCGATTGGCGGAATGACGGCTCTTTATCCCAGCCGCACGGATGCGGAGCTGAATGAGCGCGCGCTGAAGGTTTTGAAGCAGGACAAGAAGAACGAAGCCAATTGCCTGATGGATGGAGCCTGGACCGGCCACCCCGATCAGAATGAAATCGCAGTGGCCCAGTTTCCCTATCCGAATCAGATAGCGAAGCGGCCGAATCTGCCGAATTCGCATCCCGATCTGCGTCCGGTGCCGAAAGGTGTTGGGGCAACCACTCTTGACGGCACACACGCGGCGGTGCGCACGGTCATTCGTTATCGCAATGGCGTGCTCAATGGCAAGGGTGCCAGCCTGCTCGATGGTTACATGGAAGACCTGGCCACCGACCGCATCTATCGCCTCATGATCGCGCAGCGCGTCCTCCACAAAATCGAAGTAGCCGACGATCAGGGCAAGCCCGTCGAACATTCCTCCGCGCTAATCACAAAAATGTTTGACGAGGAGTTAGCGAAGATTCAGAAAGACCTGCCCGCCGAGATCGATCGCGAAGCCGCAACGACCCTTCCCGAAGCCCGCCGCATTGCCGAAGAGATGATTGTGCAGGGCCAGCACTCGCCGGTTTAGGCAGAACGCCTGATGACGGCGTCGGCTATACTGGGCACGCGTTCTTGCCAGGGGTCAGCTTGAGGGGCCGCTCTGGTCCACGGCAGCTGGATTGCAACAGCCCGGAAGCCGAACATTCAGGTACGCTTCTATTTCTTGCCGAATGCCGTCCGTATAAACGCCGCTCCACACCTTCAGCACTCTTGCCTCGGGCGATATTATGATCGTTGTTGGGGTTAATCCGAGCCGGTAGGTGGCTCTTGTAGAATCCCCGACGTCGGTGTAGACAGGCAGCGATAGGCGCTCCTTTGCCAAATACTCCTTTAGGTCCTGTCGGGTCAAAGAAACGCCAACTAATCTATAGCCAGAGCCAGAACTGTAGATAAGCGCCCGAAGGTTGTCGAGGTTTTTCTTGCACCAACCGCACTGCGGCGTAAAAACATAGAGAACTGTGGGGATCTGGACGTCGCCATAATCGAGAGTTTGCTGCGCTCCGGCTATTGAATGACCTCGTATCACCGGAACCGTGGCTCCGACCTGGAGCCGGCCCTCTGACCTCACGGTGTCAAGGGATGCCTTGAGGCTGGAAACCCTCCGGGCGAGGGCAATATTTAGGCCTACAGAGACAAACAGGAGCACGCTTACCGTCGCCAAGTTAAAGATTCGCGCCCGTCGCCCTTTTCCAACTAAGTCCCGCATGTGCTTCCCCCCCCCGCGATCCCAGTCGTGCGCTCACCAGCGTCTGCTTCTCCTAACCGTCAGTTGTTGCCGGTGCTTGGCTTCGACGGCGGAGATGCGTCCCGCGGCTGCCAGCGCTCAAGTCGGCCGTAGAGACTCAGTGTCGAGTCACGGGAATTCACGAAAGCCAGTATCACTTCCTGGCGGTCGTCTGCTGCCCTTGCCCCCGAAAGAACATGGTCCGCCATCACCATCCATTCGATTCGACTTTCCGCCTGCGCGGAGTTCTGTTCCAGAAATTCCACGAAGGCATCTATTGCCCTTGACCGCTCCGCCCCGTTCGGAACCAGGTTAATCAGGTTGGGGTACGCGCTACTCTTCTCGTCGAAGAAATCAGCCACAGACTCGCGGTCGGATTTCCACGCCGCCAGCTCGGCTAGGAAGTCCGTTAGCTGCGAAGACCAAGCCGGGGTAGTTCTTTCTTGGATGGTCAGCTGCGTCTCCCCACCTCCGAACTTCAACCTCTGCTCATCGTGAAGTATCTTTTTGGCTTCCGGCGATTGCCAGAAACTGACGTCGGTCAATTTTTCACCAACATGCACCCCCCTCAATTCCTCCTCAGTAATCGGTGCGATTTGCGCACTCTGGAGGGCTAGTTGAAACTCTCGATTGAAGTACTTCACTACCTCCGGGAGTGAACCTGGCGTGTTTGCTGCTTCGCCACAAACCTCGCCGCTAAAATTGGAGACCAAATACTGGCGTAGTGCACTGATTAACGCCACATTGGGAATGCGTTTTGCGTTCAGCGCCGTAATTAGGCTGGCTATCGCGCCCGGAGCGGTGTATTCGTCGGAATCCATGTTCATGGAGGCGAAGGATCGCTCATCGCCCCGCAGATGTGAAAGTGCGATCGCAAACATATTTGCTAACTGACCCAGGTCCGCTGGTGACAAGTCCGCGCTCAAAAGAAGCTGTGCCGCAGGCCTAACTTGGGCATGAGATTGCAGCGAACCAACATACGGCGCTAGCAGAGCAATTTTCCGCCCCTCCGACTTGTCCTTTGCCGCAAAACCTTCGCGCGCGACTTGGCCGACTGTACGGTAGAAGAGTGCAACATCATAAGTCAGAGGCTCTGCGCAGCCTACGGGCGAAAGGGCAGGAAGCTTAATTTCCTCTAACATGGCTCGCGCCTTCACGGTATCTAGGTGCAACATGTCGCCTACGACCCGCGATTGTAGGGATAGGGTATCGAGGTTTAGCATCCGAAACGCGAGCGCAAGAAATCCGGCCCGGGTGTCGGGGGAGAACACAAGCGTTCCTCGCTTGACGGGCTGTTCGGCCGCAGGCGCAAGATAGAAGGCCTTTCTAAGCAGATCTATCTTCGTGGTGCGGTCAGGCGCCTTGGTCGACTCGGCAAGCCGAATCAGAACGTCCGCGCCGAACTCGGGCGGTACAGCTATAGCCATATCGGCCATGGTCTGAAATTCCTGGTCGCGCCCCGGGCGTGCTGTAGCGCCGCGCACCATTGGCTCGGGGGCCTTTGCTTGTGGCGCACTGGGCTCCTGGCTCAAATTCTGCCCCGTCGCGGCCCCGACTAGGAGCAGTCCAAGGGCAAGTAGGAGGCTAATCGATGTCGGCATCTTGGTCCGGACGATTCGTTTTCTGGCTCGTGAGTTGAAAATTCCCTTCCGACTCACAAATCTAATTGCAGTGACCTTGGTCCGAGTTGACGGGATTTTGGCAGACGCTCCCGCTCCATACGCACCGGAGGCCGCCGCAATCTTGATTAGAGAAACAACAGCCTCCTAAGGAGTACGGCGGAACCGCGGTTGCGTTCACGAGTTGAAGTGTGCTGTAGCCGACGCCTGCCACAGCGAAGGCAATCAGAAGTATGCTCCTCTTGGTCAGTCGATTTTCCTCCAGATATTTCGGTCTCCCGTTCGACGGTCCCGTCGCGAAAAAGATTTACCTCCGGACCTTATCGCTCGGGAGGCTCGAACCGCGACAACCTAGCACAGGGCCGTGAAAGCGGGGGGGGGGGAAATCAATTCTGTTACGAAAAACGGAAGCCTGGCCATTCCTTCCTGGCTATCAGGTTGAATCGACAAGTCTTCAGGCCGAACTCAGGGCCGGGAACGCCACTCCCTTGTCTCCCGCTCCGTTACGAAAACCGGACAACGTGCGGAGGCGGAGCGGTCCTTGCCGAATCGCGTGGGGCTGGTGCGCCGCACACGCGACAAGCCCAACCCAGAGGATTAGATTGGCCGCTCTATCGTCCCGCAATTGGTCCCTTGTCAGACGGTGCCGCAAACTGAACGCCGCGATCCGTCGAATTCTGTATGGGATCGTAGCGAGTGACGTAATATCTACGTGTACGTTTGACCCGAATCGAGGACTATGAGCGCGACCGAACAGACCACCAGCCTTTCCCTTCCAGCGTTACAACCGCCGCGCCGTTTTCTGTTCGGCCCCGGGCCCACCATGGTGGACCCCAGGGTTTACCAAGCCTTGTCGAAGCCGATCGTCGGACATCTTGACTCTTACTTCATTCAGGTGATGGGCGATGTTCAGCAGCTGGTCAAGATGGCGTACGGAACCACCGACGGCGCCACGCTGGTGATTTCCGGCACAGGCAGCGCGGGCATGGAAGCTGCCGTCGCCAACTTCGTGGAGCCGGGAGCCAAGTTAGCCATCTTCGCCAACGGATATTTCTCCGACCGCCTCACGGACATGGCGAAGCGCCAGGGTGCGAATGTTGTGCGCTTTGAAAAATCCTGGGGCGAGACTTTTTCCGATAGCGAAGCCGCGGACTTCATCAAGCGTGAGAAACCAGCGGTCGTAGGTTTCGTTCACGCCGAGACATCGACTGGAGCATTGCAGGCGGGCAAGGCGATCTGCGCCGCCGCTCACGAAGCTGGAGCGCTGGTAATCGGAGATTGCGTTACATCTCTTGGCGGATTGCCGGTTGAGTTCGACAAGACCGGAATTGACATTGCCTACAGTTGCACACAAAAAGGATTGAGTTGTCCTCCGGGCCTGTCGCCAATCGCGATGTCGCCCAGGGCAATGGAGTATCTTGCGGCCCGTACCACTCCGTCCCGCAGTTGGTACCTGGATCTGAAGTTGATTCGCGACTACTCCACTGTCTCTCACCGCTATCACCACACGGCGCCGATTTCCATGTTCTACGCGTTGCGCGAGGCGCTCATGGTCATTGCGGAAGAGGGAATCGAGAATCGCTGGGAGCGGCATCGCCGCTGTCACCGAGCGTTCGTGAAAGGCATTGAGGCGATGGGCCTGCGCATGTACGTTCCCGAAGCGCATCGAATCACCACTCTGAATACGGTATGCGTGCCCGAGGGCGTGGACGAGGCTAGAGTTCGCAAAGGTCTTTTGGAGGGACCGGGCATTGAAATTGCGGGCGGGTTTGGCCCGCTTGCGGGCAAGGTCTTCCGCATTGGCGTGATGGGTCCGCTGGCCACGGAGGACAATGTGCAGTTCTTCCTGAGCGAGTTCAAGAAGGTCCTGAGCGCGGAGGGCCATTCGCTTTAGGTTACGGAATCTTCCGTTTCGCGCAGCCCCGCGGACAACAGATGAAGTGGGCGCATCATCCAAGGACGGCCACCAAGGGCGACCATCGCGGGCGGCCACAGAGGCGAGAAGAATGACGCTCAAGTCAGTAGACACGCTGCTTGATGTTTTACATTTCGCCGACAGTAAAACGGCCATTGTTATCCCCGAGCTTGGAATCAACGTCACCTACGAATCGCTCCGCCAACAAGTTCTGACCATGGCGAATGCTTTGGCTTCCGCGGGCATTCGGCGTGGCGACGCCGTGGCTATTGCGCTCCCCAACGGATTGCCTGCCATCGTCAGTTTTCTGGCCGCCTCCATCGCGGGTACAGCGGCCCCTTTGAATCCAGCGTATCCCTATGAAGAATTCCATTTCTTCCTCGGCGATACGAACGCTCGTGTGCTGCTGTGTCCTCCCGTCGGCGCGGAGTACGTGCGCACCGCCGCCGCAGACCGCAAAATTCCTGTGTTCTCCGTGGGCATGAGCGAACAGGGTAACGTCAGTATCGCTGGCGCCCCCAGCGGAGCCACCGCAACCGAGCCCACGGCCGACGACATCGCGCTGGTTCTGCACACCAGCGGAAGCACGGGACGCCCCAAGCGCGTGCCCTTGCGGCACTTTAATTTGGCGGTTTCATCGGCAAACATCGCGAACACCTACGCGCTGACGCACGAAGATGTTTCGCTCTGCATTATGCCGCTGTTTCACATTCACGGCTTGATCGGGTCGACCATGGCCTCGTTGCTTAGCGGCGGCACGGTGGTGGTGCCCACAAAATTTAACGCGCTTTCATTTTGGCGGACGGTCCGCGAAAATCGCGTGACCTGGTATTCCGGCGTTCCCACCATGCATCAACTGCTGCTGGCACGGGCCCATCAAAAACCGGCGGAGGCCGCTTCGCTGCGTTTCATCCGTTCTTGCAGCGCGCCATTGTCCGCAGATCTGATTCACAAGATTGAGGGGTTATTTGGCGTGCCTTTCGTCGAAGCTTACGGAATGACAGAAGCCGCGCATCAGATGACGTCGAATCCTTTGCCTCCACGGCACCGGAAGGCGGGCTCAGTCGGAGTCGGCGCGGGCCTGCGCATCAGCATCATGGACAAGGAGGGCAATCATCTGGGCACCAATCAGCGCGGGGAGATTGCCATTCAAGGCGCGAACGTGTTTCGCGGATACGAAAATAATCCGGAGGCGAACACGCGCGCTTTTGTCGATGGATGGTTCCGCACCGGCGATCAGGGCTATCTCGATTCCGATTGCTATTTGCATTTAACCGGGCGCATCAAAGACATCATCATTCGCGGAGGAGAGAACATCGCTCCCCATGAGGTCGATGAGATCTTATTGCGGCATCCTGCGGTCGCAGCGGCCGTCACCTTCGGATGCGCGCATCCCACGTTGGGCGAAGAAGTGTGCGCGGCGGTGGTGTTGCACGAAAAGCAAGGCGCAACGGAATCGGCATTGATCAAGCACTGCCGCGAGTCGCTCGCCGAATACAAGTGCCCGACCAAGATCTACATGGTTGAGAGTATCCCAACCACCGCGACCGGAAAAATTCGCCGGCGCGCTGTGGCCGCCGTGCTTGCGGGCGGGGACGAATGAGATTCCTTATCGCCGGGGCTGGGGCAATCGGAGCCTACATGGGCGCGCGCATGGCGCAAGCCGGATGCGATGTTACTCTCTTCGCGCGTGGCCCACATCTTCGCGCCATGCAAGAGAACGGCGTGCAGGTAAGAAGCTACGATGGAGATTTTGTGGCGCGTCCCACCATCGCCGACTCCCTCGAAAAAGTAGGGCGGGTGGATGTCGTCTTTCTCGGAGTAAAGGCGCACGGCTTGCCGCAACTCGCTCCTCACTTAAAACCAGTTCTTGGGCCGAATACTACGGTCGTCAGTACGCAGAACGGAATTCCCTGGTGGTACTTCCAGGGCTTCGGAGGCGAGTGGGAAGGAATACGTCTGGAGCGCGTCGATCCGGGCGGCGTGATCTCTGCGGCGATCGAGGCGAAGAGCGTTGTGGGCTCGATTATTTATTTTGCCACCGAGATTTCTGAGCCCGGCGTCATCCATCACACCGAAGGCAATCGGATCACGCTCGGCGAACCGGATGGCAGCCGCTCCGATCGCATCCGTTCGATTGCCGAAGCGCTCATCGCTTCCGGATTTAAATGCCCGGTTACGGCCCGCATCCGGCACGAGATTTGGGTCAAGGTTTTGGGCAACGCCTCGTTCAATCCGGTCAGCGCCCTCACTCGCGCTACGCTGGTTCAGATCGCCCGCGATCCGGGGACTTCTTCGGTCATAAGAAATATCATGCAGGAAGTGGAAGCAGTCTCTCACAAACTCGGAATGGAGTTGCCCATTTCCATCGATCAGCGCGTAGCCGGCGCGGAAAAAGTTGGAGAGCACAAAACCTCAATGCTGCAAGATCTGGAAGCCGGCCGTCCCATGGAACTGGAAGCGCTGGTTGGTGCGGTCGTTGAAATTGGCGAACGCGTGGGACTGCCGATGACGTGCACTCGGACGGTGTACAACTGTGCCAGGCTTCTGGCAAGACAGGGATCAGCAGCGGGCTGAACGGGGCCGTGGATCGGCTTTTTGCCTCCGTGCGACAAAAATATTTGCTAGAGTCTTGACAACGGGGGTATACTCCCCTTGTTCGCTGGTCCACTTATCGGACCACTTGGAAAACTGTTTTGGCCCTTCCCCTCAAATCCGACTTCGAGTTTGTTCGCAAGAACAAGGTCTACGAAGAAGTTGCGCGACAAATCGAACGTCTGATTCTGAAAAAGCTGAAGCCGGGTGACAAACTGCCCTCCGAACGCGAACTCGCGGAAATGCTTCAGGTCAGCCGCAGCTCCATTCGAGATGCCATTCGCGGTCTGGAGTTGATGGGCCTGGTCGAGCCGCGGCAAGGCGCCGGCACCATCGTCCGCGAAATCTCGGCCGACACGCTGGTTAATCCTTTTGCCAATGCTCTAAAGCGCAAGCAAGCGCTGGTCGGCGAACTTCTCGATTTTCGCAAAATGCTGGAACCGCCGTTGGCAGCGCGCGCTGCGACCCACGCATCCCCCGACGAAATCTCCGAGATGGAAGAAATTTTGCAACGGCAGCAAGTAAAGCTTTCCCGTGGGGAAACGACCATCGGCGAAGACGCGGAATTTCATTACAGTATCGCGCTGGCTTCCGGAAACAGCGTGGTGTTGAAAGTTCTCGACATTCTCATGGATCTGCTGCGCGATACCCGGGAGCGCTCGATGCAAGTGGAAGGTCGTCCGGAGAAATCTCTCGCTGGTCACCGAAGAATTTTAGCCGCCATCAAGCGCCAGGACGCGGAATCCGCCAAAGCGGCGATGCGGCGGCACATTGAAGACGTCGAGGAAATCGTACTCGACGAGTTTTGACCAATGGAATACGGCGGCGCACTCTGCCGATGGTGAAACGTAAGCGAACTGCATCTGGGGACTATAAGTTTTGTCTGATTTGACAAATAACAAGGCCGGGATTGCCGCTGATTCTCGCGATACGAATGCGCCGCAAACGTCGCCGGACCCCATGACTGAAATTCCTCCAGCGCCATTCGCGGAAACCTTGAAATTGCGCGTTGCCGAAGCGCGCGTCGAGGATATCGGCCGCGCCATCGCGCGCCTGGCCCCGGCGGATCTCAAGCGTATGGGTGCGCGAGCCGGCGACGTGGTGAAAATCACCGGCAGCGCCACGGCCGTTGGCCGCGCTGAACTTTCCGCAGACGGCCATGAAGGCATGATCCAGATTGATGGCACTTGCCGCAGCAACTGCGGCGCTGGATTGCAGGAACAGGTGACAGTAGCCCGCATCGATAGTGAGCAGGCTGTGGCGGTGCGCTTCTCGCCGTTGTGGGTGGGCGCCGCGCCCGCCACCATCGCTCCCGACCGCATTCTCGAAGATTTAGTCGGCGTGCCCGTCATTGCAGGCTGCGTAGTGCGTGTGCCGACATTTGCCAAAGCGGTGAACTTCCAGGTTGTGCGCACGATTCCTTCCGGACCGGTGGTAATCGGCAAGCGCACGGACATTCGAGTGGTGGAAGGCGATCAGACCGTCGCCCGCGCTCCCGCAGTCTCCTACGAAGACATCGGCGGCCTGGAGCGGGAATTGGGCCGGGTGCGCGAGATGGTGGAGCTGCCGCTGAAATATTCGCGCATCTTCGAACGCCTGGGAATTCTCGCGCCCAAAGGCGTGTTGTTGTACGGCCCGCCGGGAACGGGAAAGACTTTGCTGGCCCGCGCCGTAGCGGCCGAAAGCCGCGTGCACTTTATTCATCTCAACGGTCCCGAGATCATGCGCAAGTTCTACGGCGAGAGCGAAGCCAAGCTGCGCGAGGTTTTCGAAGAAGCCGCTCGGCACGCCCCGTCGATTCTCTTCATCGATGAGATCGACGCTGTGGCTCCCAAGCGTGCCGAGGTGACTGGCGAGGTCGAAAAGCGAGTTGTAGCGCAGCTTCTCAGCCTGATGGACGGATTCGTCGCGCGTGGCCAGGTCATCGTGATCGGCGCGACCAACATTCCCGAGGTGCTTGATCCGGCGCTGCGGCGTCCCGGCCGCTTCGATCGCGAAATCGAAATCGGCGTTCCCAATACGCAGGCGCGATTGCAAATTCTGAAAATCCACACTCGCGCCATGCCGCTTGCGGCGGATGTTGATCTTGTGGAAGTGGCTGAACATTCTCACGGCTTTGTTGGCGCCGATCTCGAGGCGTTGGGACAAGAAGTCGGGATGATCGCGCTGCGCCGTTTCCTTTCCTCCGTGCCGCTCGATACCGATGGAATTGTGGCCGAAGAGCTGGCGACGCTGCAGGTCACGCGCGATGATTTTCTTGCTGGGTTAAAAGAAGTCGAGCCCAGCGCGACGCGTGAATTCTTTATTGAAAAGAGTTCGACGACATTTGCTTCGCTGGGTGGCCTTAACGACGTGAAGCGGTTGCTCGATGGCGTGATCGAACACTCTCACATGCGCGACGAAATTTACGAGCAGGTCGGATTGGCGCCTCCGCGCGGCATCCTGCTGGCCGGGCCCTCGGGCACTGGAAAGACTGCGCTGGCCCGGGCGCTCTCGGGTGAAAAACAAATTCCGCTCATCGCCATCGACGGCCCGCAACTTTATTCGAAATGGCTGGGAGAATCGGAGCGGGCGCTGCGCGAAGTTTTCAAAAAAGCGAGACGCGCCGCGCCTTGCATCTTGTTCTTTGACACCATCGACGCGGTCGCGCCTAAGTTCGGGGCCGATCAAACTGGAAACGACATCTATCAGCGAATTCTCAGCCAGCTCCTGCGCGAGATCGATAACTTGCGTGACGTGAAAGGTGTAGTCCTGCTGGCGGCTTCGAATCGTCCCGAGAAGATCGATCCGGCGTTGCTGCGCAGCGGACGCTTCGATTACATTCTGCAGTTTGCAAAACCAAACGCCGCCGATCGTGCCGCCATCTTGCGCCTGTGTTGCCGGAAAGTGCCGCTGGCCGCCGATGTCGACTTCGAAGATTTCGCCGCTCGAACCGAAGGCCTCACCGGCGCCGATATTGAGAGTTTATGCAAGAAGGCTACGCTGCTGGCAATCGTGGAATCTCAGGACGGCACTCGCCCCGAACCATTCGTGGTTCTGCGCAGCGATTTTATTTCTGTTCTGGAATCTGATTTTGGAAGCGCCACGCAACCCAAGATTGCGAATGAAAGTCAGCATGTCAACGCTCGTTCCAATGTTCCTTCTAACTTGAGTACTGAAGAGGTTTGATCATGAGTTACACAGAACTTACTGTCTGGACGCGCGGCATCATCATGGACAAAGAAGGCCGCGATATCGTGAATTCCATTTCCGCTTCTGCGCGCATCGAAGGTAGGTACGCGCAGGCGATGGAGAACTACGTCGACAATCCCGACCGCACCAATTGCCCCACGCGCAAGTATTGCCGGGTAAGTGACACCGTGCTCGAGAACGAACTGACCTACGAAAACGAGCACCCCAATATTGTTGTGCTGGTCGAGGGCACGATGGTCAAGGGCTGGGATTACATGCGCGGTATGCCGCCCGGCGGAACGCTGGTGATCAATACGCACTACACCCCCGACTACATGATTCGCTTCGTTCCGGGCGCGGAGCGGCTGGGACAACTGGTGTGCGTGGATGCCGCAAAAATTGCCGACCACAAATGGCTTTACTATCGCCTTGGCGAACTTGGTCTCGACCGGCTTTCGACCGAAGGCGCCGCCGAAAGAAATAAATCGATCGCGCCAGACATCGCCGCTCCGCTGATTGCGGCGGTGGTGCAGACCACGGGCATCGTGAAAATGAAAACTATCGAGCCCATGATAGCGAACAAACACGCATTCGAGGTAGCACTCAAAGAGTTGCACATCATGCCGCTCAATCCGGTGGCAGTGTAGGAGAGAGGATTTAATGTCGACGAAAAATACGCACATTCCCGACTGGCTCACCGTCCCGTTTGCCGGTATTACGCCCGCGCCCTCGCAGGAAAAAGGGCAGGATCTTTTCCCCACCGGCAACTGGCGCTCGATTCGGCCGGTCTATCGCGATAAGTTGCCACCCTGCAATAACGCGTGCGGCACCAACGAAAAAATTCAGGGCTATCTCGACCTGGTGAAGCGCGGCAAGTATCTGGACGCGTACGCGCTCATCAAGGAAGACATGCCGTTCCCGTCGGTGACCGGACGAGTGTGTTACCACCCGTGCGAACAGGCCTGCAATCGCGGAAAGTACGATGAGGCCATTTCGATCCGCGCGGTCGAGCGCTTCCTCGGCGATCTTGGCCAGGCTCTGACGAATGATGTCGTCAAGCCCGGTAAATCGAACGGCAAGAAAGTCGCCGTCGTCGGATCGGGACCTGCAGGCCATAGCGCCGCGTATCAACTGGCGCGCATGGGTTACGCGGTTACAATTCTGGAAAAGTCGCCGAAGGCGGGCGGCCTCAATCGCGGCGGGATTCCCGACTGGGTGCTTCCGCAGAACATTCTTGATCGCGAGATCGAGCGCCTGGAACAGCTCGGCATCACCATCAAGACGAATTGCGAAGTCGGCAAAGACGTCACATGGGACGATCTGAAAAAGAACTACGATGCTTGCGTGCTGGCCGTCGGCCTCACCGAGCCGAACAGCGTTCGTGCCGAAGGCGAAGACAAGGCCGGAGTTCACTACGGGCTGCCTTTCCTTCGCGACATTGGCATGGGCAGCTCACAGGTCAAGCTTGGCGCTCGTGTCGCGGTCATTGGAGGCGGGAATACTGCGATCGACTGCGCGCGGGAAGCCTTGCGTCAAGGCGCGGCTGAAGTGACCATGATCACGGTCGAGGGCAATAGCAAGGAAATGCCGGCGTCTCCCGAAGATTTGCACGACATGCTCGAAGAAGGCGTCGAGCTTTTACACGGCCGCGCAGTCACTGCGGTTCTGGGCAACGGCAAAGTCGAGGCTTTGCAACTGCACAAGGCGCGCTTCTCCGGCGCTATCAACGCTTCCCCTATCACTGTGGATCGCGAAGCTCCCGCCGAGCGATTCGCGGTCGACAACGTCATCATCGCCATTGGACAACGAGCGGCGCTCAACTGGCTGCCTGCCGAATTCAAGAATGAGCGCGGCACCATCAAGATGGATAAGTTCGGGCGGCTGGGTGACACGAACTTCTTCGCGGCGGGCGATATCGCTCAAGTCGGCTCCGGTCAACCGCTGATGGTCGTCAATGCGGTGGGCGACGGCAAACGCGTCGCGTTCAACTTGGACAAAGCCGTGCGCGGAGAAAAATTGCAACCGCGCACCATTGCAGTCGACGTCATCTTCGATTTGAATCGCATGAACATGACGTACTTTCCGCACTTCCCGCGCGTGCAGCAGGATATGCTGCCTTCGGCAAGCCGCAAGAAGACGCAGCAGGAAGTGATTCAGGCGTTCACGGAAGAGCAGGCTGTCGAGGAGGCGAATCGCTGTTTCAGTTGCGGCACCTGCAACGCTTGCGACAATTGCTACCTCGTCTGTCCCGAGCCGTGCATCGCGCGTCCGGAGCGTTCGAACGGAATGTACAAAATTCTGGTCGACTACTGCAAAGGATGCCGCGTCTGCATCGAGGAATGCCCCACCGGCTGCCTGGAAGGCGTTCCCGAGCTCGACTTCGATACCGGCGTGGTGCGCATGGATACAGCCTTCGCCATTTCGCCCGGCCTCCATGGGCGTCAGGCGCAGGAGCTGAAAAATCTGGGCGAGCGGCCCGCGAAAAATATTTAGGTTCGAACTCGAATCATGTTCAGCAATCGCCGATAGGCGGAAGGTGCGGAGTAAATTATGCCAATGCTAGCAGAGCAAAAAAAGAGAACAGTCCGAATTAATGGTTGCGTCGCTTCCGCGCAGGCGGCCAAGTACGCCGATGTTGATGTTATCGCGGCGTACCCCATCCGCCCTTACACCGCGACGATGATGGCGCTGGCGCAGATGGTCGCGAACGGCGAGCTTGATGCGGAGTACATTGTGGCCGATAGTGAACACTCGCAGTTGAGCATCGCGCACGGCGCTGCATCGAGCGGCGCGCGTGTTTTCACCGGGAGTTCGGGAGTCGGCGTGCAGTTCGCGTACGAACTTTATTCGCCAATCTCCGGCAGCCGCATGCCGGTGCAGATGATGATTGCCGACCGCACGCTCGATCCTCCGGGCGATTTCGGCTCCGAACACACCGACGCGCTCTCCACTCGCGATATGGGATGGATCATGGGCTGGTCGTGCGATGCGCAGGAAGCGTTCGATAATCACCTGATCGCGTATCGAATCGGCGAGGATCCTCGCGTGCTTCTGCCGCAGATGGTCTGCCAGGACGGCTTCTTCGTCTCGCACATTACGGGCGATGTTGAGCTTCCTGATTCCGGGCAAGTGAAAGAATATCTGCCCCCGTACAAACATCCGTATCCTCTCGATCCGCGGCATCCCGTGTCGCATGGACCGCAGATCATGCCGGAGCAGGGACCACCGCTTCAGTTGGAGCGGGCTCGAGCGATGGAAGGATCAATGGCGGTGATTGAGCAGGCGCACGAGGAGTTCGCGAAGATTTTCGGCCGTAAGTACGATCCCTGGGTCGAAGAGTTCATGACCGACGATGCCGAGGTCGTCTTTTTTCTTCAGGGCGCGCACGCGGTGACGGCGCGCTTTGCGATTCAGCACATGCGGGAGCGCGGCTTGAAAGTCGGAATGGTGCGGCTTCGTACGATTCGTCCGTATCCAACCGATCGCGTCCTGGAAGTTCTCAGCAAATTCAAAGTTGTGGGCGTAATCGAAACCAACATGGGACTCGGTAGCGTGAGCAGCGGAGGCGTTTTATACGCCGAAGCTGCCGCAGCTCTCTACGAAAGCCAGAAGCGGCCGCTCATGATGTCATTCATGGCGGGCATGGGCGGCGAGGCGATCGTGCTCAAAGAATTTTATTGGATGACGGAGAAGATGCTCGATGCCCAGCGCCGCGGCAAGATCGAAAAGCGCACGCACTGGGTCGGATTCGAAGAGTAAGAATTTTTCGGCGGACTTCACCCTCCGTCCTTACTAAAGAATTGCTGCGGGGTTCGCGCCCTGCGATTGGAGAATTAATATGGCAACCATAGAAGTGCAACGGCAGCTACTGCCGATTCTCGACAGCCCCAACCAAGGCGCCCGATTTTACAACCCTGAACTGCCGTCGTCGGAACCGTTCGTTCCCGGCCATCGCACCTGCGCGGGCTGCGGCCCGTCCATTCAATACAGAATGACGAGCAAAGCCGCGGGCGACAACACGATCCTGGTGGGGCCGACCGGCTGCATGTATGTCGCGAACAGCTCTTATTTATGCACGCCTTACAACGTGCCCTGGGCGCACACGCAGATTGGCAGTGCGGGCAGCTTCACGGCCGGTGTCGCAGCCGCGTATGAAGCAATGATCCGCAAAGGCAAATGGAAAGGCCAGTTCCCGAACATTATCTGCGAGGCGGGCGACGGCAGCGCATCCGATATCGGGCTCGCGTCCATCTCCGGAGCGCTCTATCGCAATCATGATTGCCTGATCATCTGCTACGACAACGAGCAGTACGCCAACACCGGCATTCAGGCATCGTCGCGCACTCCTTACGGCGGCATGACGACATTCTCGCCTCCCGGCCCGGAAGTTCCGGAAGGTAAGAAGTTGTATCCAAAAGATCTCGCTCGCATGATGGCGGCCGGCCATCCTCATTGCTATGTGGCAACGGCCAGCGTGGGCTATCCCATCGACTTGATGAACAAGGTACGCAAGGGACTTAACCACAAAGGCGCCGCCTACTTGATGATCTATACGCCGTGCCAGAAGGGCTTCGTCTACGAGACGCCGCGATCGATCGATCTTGGGCGGCTAGTGGTGGAATGCGGCCTCTATCCGATGTGGGAGTGGAATCCGGAGAAGCGCGAATTCAATTACAGCTTCCGCCCGGCGAG
>Ga0302232_10000762_pt1 | contig 23340 bp, 18 predicted proteins | sample II_Palsa_N2_3_FD_193575 | JGI IMG/M metagenome (GOLD analysis project Ga0302232, IMG submission 193575) | Peat permafrost microbial communities from Stordalen Mire near Abisko, Sweden - II_Palsa_N2_3 | ecosystem: Environmental > Terrestrial > Soil > Palsa > Peat permafrost | place: Sweden...
TCTTCGCCGTGCGGATTCGGGTAAGCAGCGATGAACGCCTTTGACATCCTCGACCCAAAGTTTGCGCACTATCTCCTCGCCAACGCAGCGCTGGAGGAACTCGCCTCCGGGTTTCGCTGGATCGAGGGCCTGGTCTGGATGGGCGACGCCGATTGCCTGTTGTTCCAGGATCTGCCGCGCAATCGCACGATGCGCTGGATCGAGGATGCCGGGATCTCCACTTATCGATGCCCCTCGCACTATGCGAACGGCCAGTGCCGCGATCGCCAGGGCCGGCTGATTTCGTGTTCCCACCGCGAACGCTGCCTGTTTCGCACCGAACTCGACGGCACGCTGACGCGGCTGGTGGATCGCCACGACGGCCGCCGCCTGAACTCGCCGAACGATGTGGCCGTGACGTCGGATGGCTCGATCTGGTTCACCGATCCGCTGTACGGCATCCAGAGCGACTACGAAGGTGGCCGGCAGGCTTCCGAGCAGCCCCCTGCGCTGTACCGCTTCGATCCCGAGAGCGGGAGCATCCGCGTAATGGCGGCTGATTTCGACGGCCCGAACGGCTTGGCGTTTTCACCTGATGAAACCAGGCTCTATGTTGCGGAAACCGGCGACCAGACCACCGACAATCCGAAGCAGTACATCCGCGTTTTCGACGTGGCGTCGGATGGCGGTCTGAGTGGCGGCGGCATTTTCCACAAGATCGAACCCGGATATGCCGATGGCCTGTGCATGGACGAGGAAGGCAATCTCTGGTCGAGCGCCGCCGATGGCGTTCACTGCATCGATCCGGACGGACGGCTTCTGGGCAAGATACGCGTGCCCTATCGCGTGTCCAACCTGACCTTCGGCGGCCCTTTCAGGAACAGGCTGTTCATCGGTGGCTCGCATACCTTGTACGCCATCTTCCTCAACCGCCGTGGCGCCGGATGGCCATGACGACGGCCACCGCCGGCAACACGATGGCGCGACTCGCGCGCATCAGCCTCACCTGCACCGATGCAGAACGTCTGGCAGGCTTTTACGAGCGTGCGCTGGGCTTTCGACGGTTCGCGAGCGAACGACTTTCCGGCACGATGTTCGAGAAGCTCTTGCATGTCAAAGGCGGCGCCTTGAGCATCCTGCTCGGCCTCGGCCAGCAGATCGTCGAACTGCTGCAGTTCGACCAACCGGGTCGAGCGTATCCGGCGGATACCCAGTCCTCGGATCTCATCTTCCAGCACTTCGCCATCGTCGTTGCGGATATCGACGAGGCGTACAAGAACCTGCAGCGTGTGCGCGGCTGGACTGCCATCTCGGATGCCGGCCCGCAGCGCCTGCCGGCATCCTCCGGTGGTGTCAGCGCATTCAAATTCCGCGATCCAGAGGGCCATCCGCTCGAGCTGCTGGCCTTCCCTTCCGGCCACGTGCCTGCACACTGGCATGTGCGTGAAAAGGATTCGCTTTATCTCGGCATCGATCATTCCGCCATCAGCGTGTCGGACAGCACCCGCAGCATCGCTTTCTATGCGGCGCTGGGCCTCGTCGTTTCCGCACGTTCGTTGAACGAGGGGACGGAGCAAGGGCAGCTCGACCATTTGCCCGACCCACGCGTGAACGTCATCGCCATGACGCCGAATCAGGCCACGCCACATGTCGAACTGCTTTGTTACGAGCGGTCGCGGGCGGATCGCCGCGAACCACTGCAAAGCCACGACGTCGCCACGACGCGGCTGGTATTCCAGTCACAGGTCTCAGCTGATGCGGCCAGCATCGAACCGCTGCCCTATCGCCTGGCCGACCCGGATGGTCATCACCTGATCATCGCGCCTGCAACCGACTGACTGGACTGGCTAGCCAGTGCCGACCCGGCATGCATATCGCCGGAACCGCATGCAGTCATGCTTCGTAATCGAATCGTATGGCAGCCACGGACTGGGGCGGCATGGAAACGTCCAGCGTGTATTGCCCGTCCCTGCTTTCGATCGGCAGCGCAGTCGTCTGCAGGCACGATGCCTCGTTCAACTCGGCGACCATCGCCTTGCTGAGGTATTCCGGCTTGCCCATCTGTTCCCAGCGCCGCTTCGCATTCGCATGCTCCAGGTCGATCCGCCGGATCGTCGCGGAACCGGCGGACTTGACGTTCCCGAGCGTGAAGGAGACGGCCTCGGTCGCAATGGGATGGCGCGGCAGTGCGAAATTGGTGAGCACCAGGGTCGCCGATTTGCCGTCGCGCACCAGCCATGCATCCACGGTGGCGTGTTCGCCCTCCACTGCCAACAGCTCGGTGCCCAGTCCATGCAGCAACTCGTAGGCGCGATACGCCGGCTTGGCGATGCCATGAATGTTCAGCAGCCCGAAGCCGCCCTGGAACGGTTCCGAGGGGAAATAGTTTTCCTCGAAAATATCCGAGAACGTCCAGTAACTGTAAGCCTGCACCAGCCCGTTGGCTTCCAGCACCGTCTTCACGATGAAGGCGGCAGCGTAAGGATCGTCATGCATCGGATCGCGCGGATTCGATGACGTGCACCACTCGGTGTAATAGACGGGCCGCTCGCCCGCCTGCTGGCGCACGGCGCGCGCTTCCTCGCGCAGGATGCTGCGCGTGCTTTCCGACAGTTCTGTTTCCGTATCGTCGCCCGGCTTGCCGAACGAGTCGGTCGGATAGTGATGGGTACTGATGAAATCGGCCGGCAAGGCCTGCGCCGTGCAGAAATCGATGAAATCGGAGATCCAGGCATTGTCCGCCGTCACCGGTCCGCCGACCTTCAGTTCTGCGTCCACCGTCTTGATCGCCTCGACGGTATAACGGTAAAGCTCGAAGTAATCACTCTGCTTGCCACTGCCGAATGCCGTGAGATTCGGCTCGTTCCAGACTTCGAAGAACCACTGCCGCACTTCCTCGATGCCGTAGCGCTCGACCCAGTGTTTCACCAGCTTGTGGATCAGCACCGACCATTGCGCGAGATCCCTCGGCGCGCTTACGTTGGCGCGATAGTGAAAGACCGTCTGGTCACCGGATGACAACGCGGAGGGCATGAAGCTCAGCTCCACGAACGGCTTCATGCCGATGGACAGCAGGAAGTCGAAAATCTGATCGGCATTGAAAAACGAATACAGCAGCTGGTCGCTCTGACAAATCAATGTGCCCATGTCGTCGGACAGGATGCCGTGGAAGCGCACATGCTGCATGCCCAACTCGTCATGCGCACGCTTGAGCTGCGCCTGCCAGTCCGCGCGCAACGCGAGCGTGGCATGCCCGCTCCCGACGGTATGCTCCCAGAAGTGCGGTAGTGCAGTCGACTTGTCGTTGAGTTTACCGCTGAAGCTCGCAACCATATTGCCGTTTTCCCGATATCGTGGATCGATTGAGTCAGATCTTTCGGCATGCACTTGAGACAAACTGACAGCGAATTCTCTTTAGCCTTGCGAGTTTCGATTGTGCGAAAGATATGCTCGGTCCTACATGCGCCGAACATCACAAGCAGCGATCGTCCACCGGACGGTGTGCATGCATAGTGATCCTGCGTCGGCTTTTCGAGCGCTGTTACCGGTACATGGTCATTCAGCCGAAAAAGCATGCTTGGAAGGTCGGCTGCGCACGGATTCATAGTCCAGTCCCGCCTACGCAAAGCCAGGCGTGGCGAAATGCTGAATATCGTGGGGGGGGTGCCGGGGTTGAGCGCACCCGATGTCGCTCCGGTGCAGCAGCACCGTAACTCAGCCTGGAAGGGAATCCTGCTACTGGCCGCTGGCCCTGGTCCCGCCGGCGATGGCTGAATAGCCATCGTTCAAGGTTTTCAGAAAAGCGATAAGGTCATGGATCTCGGCTTCGTTCAAAGCTGGTTTCCCCGCATAGGGGCGATCCAAAGGCGCATCGGTGCGGTTGATGTTGTCGCGGTATCGCGGTGGCGAATCGTCGAATTCATCGAGCATGCCTGCCACCATCGGATACCACTTGCGCGGATCGGTATCGCGCTCGACATAGAAATGCATCACATCTTCCAGACGATGGAACCGGCCGTTGTGGAAGAACACCGCGCGTGTCTCCACATTGCGCAGGGTCGGCGTCTTGAACATGCCGCAATACCCGGCCTCGCGCGACAGATCCTGACGATAGGGCCCGCACAGACCGAGATCGAAATAGCCGGGATCACGATTGGCGAGTATCTCGGGGTTGCGTGGCACACCCAACGCGGCAAACGAATAATCGGTGAACGCGGCCGGTCGTCCGCCCGGGCCCGGTGTGTCCGTGTGGCACTTCGCACAATTGCCTTTCTGCGGATTGTTGAACAGTGCATAGCCACGGATTTCCTGCAGCGTGAGTTGGTCGTGGCCGGACATCACTGCATCGAATTTGCTGGTATACGGATGAAAACTGGCGTCCTCGGTCTGGAACGCCTCGAGTGCCAGACCGATGTCTTTGAAGGCCTGGTCGGGATGGCTGAAGATGTTCGCTCCGAATACCTGCGCGAACTCCTGTGCGTACTTCCCGTGCTTCACTTTCGCGATGACAGCCTCTTCATTCGGGTTGGCCATCTCGTTCGCATGCAGCAAGGGTATGGCGGCCTGCTGATGCAACGAAGCCGCGGCGCCATCACGGGTAAAGCCACCGGTCGGACCTTCGTCCTCGCTGTCTTCGGATGCGGGTGTATAAAAATGCTGACTGAAGAGCGGTGTAAACGTCAGGTAACGCAGTGATGGCACTGAACGCGTTCCCGCCTGGCGCAGGTCTGCTCCGCCGCGCTGTACCGCAAGACCATTCGGTGGTCCGTAGGCATGCTCCGGGCTATGGCAGCTCGCACACGACATTCGCCCCGATGCCGACAGTGACGCGTCGAAGAAGATTTTTTTTCCAAGGGCGGCTGGTGCGCTCAAGTGTGCCGGCACCGGCGGATAACGCACCCACATCTGCAGCGATGTTTTCGCGGCTACGGCCGGCTGGGTCGCAGACACCGGCCAAGCTTCGACCGATAGCGAAAGCCACAGGCCGATCGCCGCAAACAGCGCGGAGACCGCGCAGGTTGCCTGCCTGATGCCGCTGCGTGTCGTCCAGCCAGCATGCATCGCGTCGCTCAGCCAAGGATGGAATGGAAGTTTGCCGTCATGCGAAGCCTCCGCTGCGTTCAGAAATCGAACATCGACATCAGGTCACCCACGGCCGGCGTATTGATCGGCTGGTATGGATGCGCTGCCAAGGTCACCGGGTTCGGCAAGGTGTCGCGGCTGCGTGTCGACAGCGGCGGCAGGCGCCAGTTGCGCTCGATGAATTTCAGCACCGAGGCATGATCGTAGTAGGTATGTTCGACCGTGCCTCGGCGGGCATAAGGCGACACCACCAGCATGGGAATACGCGGACCGTCACCGAAGAAATCCAGGCTCTGGATATAACCGGTATCGAAGTGGCCGCCGCCTTCGTCGGTGGTTATCAGGATCGCCGTATGCGCCCATAGCGCCGGGTCTGCCTGGACTTTGGCCAAGATCGTCCGCAGGAAGGCCTCATAGCTCGCCGGTGCCGAATAGCCGGGGTGTCCGCTATCGAGATTCTTCGGTACCACGAACGAAACCGCGGGCAAGGCGTGATTCGCGATGTCGTCAAAGAACGTGGTCAATCCGGCGAGCCTGGCCTTCAGCGCCGTATTCGTCATCACCTCGGCCGATCCCACCAGCGGATCGCCGATGTTGTTGTACTGCTCCATTTGCGCCTTCGCCGGGGGCAGATGCATGGTCGCAGCGTCGGCCGCGAGATCCGCCGGATCGCGCCCGCCGGTATACCATTTCCACGTCACGCCTTTGCGTGCCAGCGCTTGCGCAATGGTGGGCACGCGCTGCGGCGGATAAGTGTAGTTGTTCGGACCGATCGGCTGGACCTTGCCATCGATGTCATAGCCCGGATCGTAATTGTTCACCAGGTAATACGCGTCGGGCGCACATTTGCTTTCGATGTGCTTCGCGCGCAGGAACGCGAGGATGCTGCCTACGCCAGGTTGCCCGGGGTCGGAGCACTTCACGTAAGAGCCGCCTTCATACCCATCCTGGACATAGAAGTTCGCGGTACCCGGCATCGGGTTCGGATTCTCGATCTGGTTCGCCGGCGGCGCGGCGATCATCCCGTCCTTGTTGAAGTAAGGCATGTCTGCCGTGGCCATCGAGAAGAAATTGTCGCCGGTGCCACCCATCACGGACTGATGGTAGTTGTCGCCGAGGGCGAATGTCTGCGCCAACGCATGGAACAGCGGAGCATCACCGGTCGACATGTTCATGAAGCCCATCAGCTCGCCACCCTGGGCCGGGTTGGCTGGCGTGACGCCTTTGCTGTCACCGCCCATTCCGGTCGCGGCAGCCACCCAGGTGAACATGTCGTGTCTGCGGTTGTCACCGCCGGTCTGCTGCCACATCTGGAAGAAACGGTGCACCGGATCTCCGGTCACGACGGCCGCGCCCGTCGCGCTGTACGGCACGTATCGGGTGATCTGAAACGGGCCATTGGGCAGCGTCGCAGGGAAACGATTATCGGGAAGCCCGCCAGCGGTCTGAAACGTAACCGGATCCAGCTCACCGATCGTCTTCGGTTGCGGCAACGTGCCGTAGGCGCCGGCGCGAGCGGGATCGATGGAGTACCCGGTTTGAACCGCACCCTTGTACTGCGCCGTCACGCTGAAGTTTGGCCCCGGCGTGCCATCGGCCTGGATGATGCCTTCGGACAACAGATTTCTGATCGTCTGGCCCGGCGGTGGGACATAACCGCCGAACAGACCGTCGAGGCTCTGGTTCTCGCCGATGATGACGATCACGTGTTGGATAGGCGTTGTCGTCGGTCCTTCGGCCAGCGCCGCGGCCGATGCCGCCGCCCTGGCCGACACTGGGGCAGACAAAGCACCGCTGGCAGGAATCGAGACAACCGTGCGGTCCTCATCGCTGCCGACAGCAACCGTGCCGTCGTGCACATTGAAGCGCGTGACCGCGAACAAATTGCCCAGCGGGCTCTGCGCATTCGTCTGGTAGGACGGGTCACCGATCGGATCGGCAACGGCATGCACCGGTAGGTGAAGTGACGTGAACAGCGGCTGCAGGACGCCGCTCACGTCCCTGTTCGCCTGGGCAATACGTCCGACGGAAATACCGGCCGCGGTCATTTGTGCGGTGCTCGGTGCGTCATGAAGCACCACGCCCAGCGCGCGCTGGGTCAGCAACGAGGTCAGTGGATTCAGATTTGCCACGATGGGCTCCATCGCACCGTCAAGCGATGGAACGATCACCGCTGACAACCTGACTGGTGTGCCGTCGCTGTCGTTGAACGGTGCGGTAAGCACGACGGGCCCGGCACCCTTCAACACGATCGTGAAATGGCCATGTGCGTCCGTCACGCTCGATAGCGTGCGATTCCCTGCACTGTCCGTGGCTGTCACCGGCACGCCAACCAGCGGCACATTGCTGCCCACAATACCGCTCACGCGATGGTTCGCAGGGTTTGTCGAGGTAGGTGCGCCAGCGCAAGCGGCCAGGGACATGAGTGCAGCCAAGCCGGCCAGTGCCAATAAACGAGGTTTCATCAAGTATCCCGGTAGTCAGTGCTTGAACTGTCCACGGACCTCTCGTGGCGCAGGCTATCCAGCATCTCAAACATGTTTGCAGTTGCAGATGACAACTTTGATTATGGCGTGGCTTGCGGTCGACGTTAGGCTCACACCGCTTCGCCGCGGTCGTGGACTCGGCATTTCGCATTCCCATGCCAGCGCTTCGTCGGCCATGGATCAGCGATAGGCCGCCAACGCGCTGCCGAGCGCTTCCTTCAGCGGACCCAGCCAGGTCTCGTATTTCGTCCATTGATCCATCGCGTCGCGGAAGATCGGCTGACGGACCTGTTCCGAGCTGGCCGTGCGCACGCTGCGCGCAGTCTTGTGGAACTCCAGGCAGGACGGTTCGAATGCCAGTCCGCAGAAATCGAGAATCCGCCGCACATTGCTCTCGAGATCCTCGACGACGTCCTCATGCTGGACACGCAACACGTGACCCGGCAACACCTCGCTCCAGTGTTGCATGAGATCGAGATAGGTGCGGTAGTACCGCGCGATGTCTTCGACGCTGTAGGTGAATTCCTGGCCCGTGGCAAACAGCTGTTTCAGGTTGCTGAAACAGCAGGCAATCGGTTCGCGCCGTACGTCGATGATCTTCGCGTTGGGCAGGATCAGATGGATCAGGCCGATATGCCGGAAGTTGTTCGGCATCTTGTCGATGAAGTACGGCTTGTGGCCGCGATAGATGCGGGTATCGTCCAGGTACTTTTCACCGAGTCGCAGAAAATCCTCGGGCGCGAGCTCTGCCAGGATGCCCGGATAACGCGGGTTGCCGAGGTCGAGATCCCGTCCTTGCAGGTCGAGCACCATGCGTGGGATCTCGCCCAACTCATGGGTGCCTTCGACGCGCGAATGGGATGCCAGTATTTGCTCGATCAAGGTGGAACCGGCGCGCGGCAACCCGACGATGAAGATTGGGTCCGGGCGCTGATCGCCAACGCCTTTGCGGCTGGCGATGAACTCGCGCGTGCAGACTTCGATCTGCTGGCGTGTGTTGGTTTCGATGATCTCGGCGCGGTAGCGGCTCTCGGACCGCTTGAGCGCGTTGCCCTGGCTGTAATAACGCCACGATTCGGCGTAATCACCACGGTCCTCGAACGCCTTGCCGAGCGCGAAGCACAGATGCTGACGATCGACGGGCTGCGTGGCCGGTGCTGCTTCGGCGGCGCGCATGCGGGCGATCTCCGCATCGGCGAAACGATACGTTTTCAGATTCGCCAGACTCCAGTAAGCATCACCAAAATCCGGGCGAGCGGCAGCGGCAGCGCGATAGGCCTCGATCGCTTCCGCCTGCCGTCCCTGCGTCTTCAGCGAATGCGCGAGCGACAGATGCAGGTCGGCCGCGCCGGGCAGCTCTTGCAGCAGCTTCCGGTACAACGTGATGGCGCGATCGTGTTCGCCCAAGCCGACGCTCGCGCTGGCGTAGAGCGCCCGGTAATCGAGATGCTCGGGCTCGCGGGCAAGCAGCTTCTCGGCCTCCTCGCAGGCACGCTGGTACAGGTGTCGCTCGAGCAGTACGCAGGCATAGTCGTAGCGTGCCGCCCGATAATCCGGGGCGAGCTTCAGCACGGCGGCGAGCAGGGTTTCGGCATCGTCGAGTACGTCGCGCTTCAGGCCGATGCGGGCGAGCAAGCGCATCGCCTCGACATCGTTGCCGGCTTTGAGCAGATAGGCCCGGATGATCTGTTCGGCAGGTTCCAGTTCGCCATCCGAAAAATGGCTGGTCGCGCGCACGACCTCGGGCGCCAGGCGCTTGAGCGTGGCGACGTGCGCGGCGGCGGTCGCCGCGTTGGCGCTATCGCCCGTCATGCGGTAGAGCCCTTCGAGCAGGTTCCAGCTCGAAGGCAGCGCCGGGTTGATGTTGACCGCACGCAGCAGCGCGTCGATCGCGCGCGGCGCATCGCGTCGCACCACGTAACAGTGGCCGCGCTCTTCGTGCATACGGCTGTAATGAGGATATTGCCGTTCCATGCGCGCCAGCGTTTGCAACGCAGCGTCGATCTGTCCCAGGTAACGCTGGCTGCGGGCTACCAGATAGAGCACTTCGACATGATCGGGTGCCTCGGCCAGCAACGCCTGGGCGGCCGGCAAGGCGAACGCGTGCTGCCCATCCACCTGCAACTGACGGATGCGCTGCAGCTGAAGCTCCAGCGACGAAAGGTTTGGGTCGGTTGCCATAGCGTTCACAGGAACAAGGAGAACCATTACTAGTGGGGGCGGGCTTCCAGCCCACCCCCATTCTATTTGCATCGACTTCGCGCGAGATGAGCGCCTAGAACTTGAAGCCCACCTTCACGCCGATCACACGCGGACGGATCGGCACCTGCGACTCGATGAACTCGGCCGAGGACGTAAACACGCTGGCGTGACTGTTGTTCAGATTGGTGCCGTAAAGCGACACGTTCCAGTTGTCCTTGGCCACGCCCAGCGATGCGTCGACGGTGGTGTAGGCGGCCTGCAGGTAACGCAGCTCCACCGTGGTGATATCCGTCACGCCTGTGCCGCTGGGATAGGTTGCCGGCTGGTTGTACATCGAACCGGTGCGGTTTGCGCCAACCTGCCAGAACGCCTTCATGCCGTCGCCGAACGTCCAGTCGTAACGCAGGCGCAGATTGAACTGCGAGCGGGGCGAGAATGCCGGCGTGCTGCCCACTTCGCCGAACGGATTGGCGAACGACGCCACGTCGCCGACGGCTCCGGTTTCGACGATGCACGTGTTGTAGCCGGCCGATCCCGGAATATTGTTGACCAGGCACGGCGAGTTGGTCTGTTTGGAATGGTTGAGTGAACCTGCGCCCATGAGGGTCAGGCCATCGGTAATGCGCCCCTGGAATTGCAGCTCCATGCCCTGAACCTTGTAGTTCGGACCGTTGACCGCGAAGGTGGTGTTACCCAGCACCAACGGGTTGAAGAACTGCATCTGCACGTTGTCCCACCGCATGTCATACAGTGAACCATTGAGCTGCAGGCGGTCATCGAAGAATTGGGTCTTGAAGCCGATTTCGTTGTTGGTCAGCGTGTCGGGCGCGTAGCTGAGCGGCTTCTTGTACTGCGCCTCGCCATCGAGCTTCGCCACGTCCGAAGACGTGCGGTTGAAACCACCCGGACGGAAGCCCTGCGAGAAGGTGTAGTACACCATCGTGTCCGGCGTGATGTGCCACACCAGGTTTGCATTGCTCTTAAAGCCGTTATACGTCTTGTGGTAGTTCATCACCGTGTCATCGCCCACGTAGGTGCCATTGGGCACGTTTACCTGGGCGGTGGTGGTATAGAACTCGGTGCCGGTCTGCCACTCGGAATAATGGTAGTAACGCGTGCCGACCGTCGCGGTCAGCACATCCGGGAGGATGTCATACGACATCGAGCCGAACGCCGCTTCCTGCTTGTAGCCACGTTGTGCGTTTTCGCCGAAAGCCGTGCCAACGGGCTCGTTGACGCCCGGCGAGGACTGCGCGTTGGCTACGCAGGGCGCACCACCGGCTTGTGCGGTCGCAAGATTTCCCGGTGTGCACGACGGAATGGTCAAGTAATCGAAGGCCATGTGGTCGTCGATGTTGAAATCTTCGTAGTACAGGCCGCCAAGGAAACGCAGGCGATCGTCTTCCGGTGTGCTCAGGCGCAACTCGTGGCTCTGGTGCGTGCTGGACACCTTGTCGTTCCAGTAGCCATTCGGCGAATAGCAGGTCGGCTTGCCGGCGCTGGAGAGGCCCGCTGAAGTGCCGGTGCATTGGTAATACATGCCGCCGGCGCTACGCGCGTAATTGGTGTAATCCTGCTGCTCGCTGATGCGGCGATTGGTGTAGCCGCCGGTGTAAACCAGCGACAGGTCGTCGCCGATCTCGCCGTTCAACGTCCAGGTGGTGTTGGTGTAGTGGTCATTATTCCAGGCCGGCACGAAGTCGGTGATCTGATTGGTGCCGAGCTTCTGGCCATCCGCACCGACCGGGTATGTCGAGGCCTGGCCGTTGGCATCCATGTTCTGGTAGCTCTCGGCGATCAGGAAGTTCCAGTTGTCGTTGATCTTCCACAGCCCGGACACGCGGGCACCTTGATAGTCGACCGGATTCCAGTTGTTCTGCGCGACGCTGTAGTTGTTGGCAACCGGGGTGCCGCCGGCAGCCACGTAAGGAGCCATCGCACCGCCGCCGTCGGTGGGCAGGCGCGTGAACGTGCTCGGCACGTTGTCGATGTAGCCACCCTGGTGATCGTTGTAGATCACGGCACGCACAGCGAACGTACCGGGAACGATCGGCAGGTTCAGCACCGCGTTGGCCGAATTGTTCGGGGCGCCGCCGGCGGTGATGCCGGTGCTGGCTTCGACGCTGCCGCTGACCTTGTCGAGATTCGGCTTGTTGGTGATGTAGCGCACCGCGCCGGCCTCGGCGCCACCGCCGAACAGGGTGCCCTGCGGACCTTCGAGCACTTCGACGCGCTCCATGTCGGCCATGTAGATGTCGAGGTTGCGCGCCGGGAACTGCATGGACTGGTCGTCCAGATAGACGGCCACGTTCGGGAACGGTGCGATTGTCGCGCTGGACTGGTTGCCGAGGAAGCCGGTGCTCAGGCCACGCATGTAGATGTTGCCCTGGCCCGGCCCGTTCGCGGCGAAGGTCACGTTGGGCAGGTATTTGATCAGGTCATCGAATGACGCGATGTTCAACTGTTGCAACGTCGTGCCGGTGAAGGCCTGAATCGTGATCGGCACGGCCTGGATGTCTTGGGTGGTGTGCTGCGCGGTGACGGTAACCGTCTGCAGCGTGTTCACGTTGGACGGGTCGGCCGTGGCCGGTGCCGCCGCGGCCGAGGTTGCCGCGGGCGACGTAGCGCTGAGCGCGGCGGCGGTCGGGGCGCTGTTGGTGAATGGGGTGTTGTCTTCAGCGGCATAGGACGCGCGGCATGCAACGAGCGCAGTCAGCACCGCGAAGGCGATCTTATTGACTTTCAAGGGTCTCTCCAGATGGTCTGTAGCTGAGTGTCACAACAGCACGGCGTCAGCCACGGGCGGCGCGGGCAGCGCCGCTGACGACATGGGCGGTTGTGGAGTCATTGGGTTGTGCTGGCAACTGTCGCCGCAGGTAGCGCAAGGCGTGCTGGAGCGCGAAGCAACGCCATAAAGCGCCCTTGAGCTAAGTGATTGGTTTCAAGCGTTCCCCTAGGCCCGCCTTGCTGGTGATGGCCCCCGTATTTCAACTGAGTCTCATTGCATGCATGTTGTGCGGGTATTGCGTCGCGACTTCGCGGATGCGACATCCAGGGCTACTTATCTAGATCGACCGATCCAGGTGGCTGTCGATACGCCGCCGCCCTACGTGGCGCTAGCGCATCAACTCCGAAGCACCCGTTGGCAATGCGCCCCCGCCTGACGCATGCCGCCGTGCACAAAGTGTTCCCCCGACGAATCGAAGCGGTATGGCGAATCAGCGAGAGCAGCATCGTGCCGTGTTGTCTATCGTTCCGTGCCAGGCATTCCAGCAGGCTCGCGTGCTGCTGCCATGACGGGACCTAGACAACCCAGGGAAGTGGTATGCACGACATCGAACGAGGAACGGGTGTCACACCGGAAGGCGGACCAGCGGCATCTTGCGTGCTGCTGATGGGCCATGACTCAATGCGGCGGCTCGGTGGTACTAGCCAAGCCGTTTTCCATATGACCGGCAAGACGTCGTGACCAGTTGCTCAATCCGGCAACCGTAGCCTTGAGGTCATACCAGTTGGCATTGCTGCCCAGGTTCCAGGTGTCGCTGACGCTACCGCCGGCTTTCACCGTATAGATGCGCACGTCTTCGCCGTTGTAGCCGTTGATCACCGTCATCGTGCAGCTGCTGCTGCCGGCATTGGTCATGGTCAGCTGAATACTGTTGCCGGTCGGGTTATAGGTGATCTGTGTTTCGGGCATCACCGAAGCCGACTTGGCACTGCCCTGCCAATGACGCAGGAAGCCATTGGGCCCATGCACTTCCAGCGCGTAGGTGCCCCCGCTAAAGATACTGCCATTCCAGTAATCGGAAACGCTGTCTGCGGCACCCACGGTGTAGGTCCAGGGACCCGTGGAACTACTGCGGTTGAATGCGTAGACCTGAAATACCGCGCCAACCGTGCCGTTGTTGATGAAATTGATGTCGAACTGGTTTGCCGAGGTGTTGATGCTGCCTTGCGCATCCAGAATGTATGGAAGCGCGCACGCCGGATAGGTACCCGATTCGCCTGTGGGCATGGCCTGCGTGGTCGGTACCGTCGGGGTGGGCAGCGAGGAGCATTCCGTGCTCGACTGTGCGGTGTAGCCCGCGGTCGAAGGCAGACTCGGCCAAGCCGTATTGTCGCCACTGAAATTGAATGCCGAGGTGAGATTGCCGCAGACCGCGCGACGCCAGGCACTGATGTTGGGCTCGGTGACACCGAAGCGCTGCTCGAGGAATTGCAATACCGAGGTATGGTCGAACACCTGCGAACACACCCGGCCGCCGTACGTCCACGGCGAAATGATGATCATCGGTACGCGGAAGCCAAGGCCGATCGGCGAAGAGCTGATGGTATCGCCCGATTCGTTGACCGTGGTCAGCTCGCCGGACGTGCTGACGGTGGATTTACCACTCAGGATGTCCGAAGGCGGGCACGGCGGCGGGATGTGATCGAAAAATCCGCCGTTCTCGTCGTAGTTGAGGATGAAGACGGTGTTGGCGTAAACGCTGGGATTGGAGGCCAGCGCTGCAATCAGTTGTGCCGTGAGGTTTTCACCATCCGGTGGCTGGTAGCTCGGATGTTCGGATAGTGTGCTGGGTGCGACGATCCACGATACCTGCGGCAACGCGTTGTTGGTAACGTCGCTCTGGAAGGCCGTCACGATGTTGGCTACCGTGGCCATGCCCTGGTCGTAGAGCGCCGATCCGGAGGCGGCTTTCTTGAAATTGGCGAACCACGCCAGCGCGTTATCGTCGAAATTGTCGGTTTCCTGATAAACCTTCCAGGTGATGCCGGCCGACTGCAGCCGCTCGGCATAGGTCGTCCAGGTCCAGCCCGAGCTGGATTCCGTGTCGTCCAGTATCGGCGTCTGACCTACCGAGAGACCGTTGCAGCCGGTGAACAAGAACAGGCGATTCGGATTGGTGTCGGTCAGGGTGGAGCTGAAGTACTGGTCGCAGATGGTGAAGTTGTCGGCCAGCGCGTAGTAGAACGGCAGGTCGTTGCGATCATAGAACCCCATGCCCATGCCGGCCGAGCGCGCCGTGTTCCAGGCATTGAACTTGCCGCCATTGACCATTTCCGTATCGACGGTAAAGCCCATCGACGACGCGGCCACGCAAGTGGCGCTGGTCGCCGTCGTATCCATGTGGAACGGCAGCATGTAACCCGCGGCATTGCCGGTGTAGGGTTGGTGCCAAACGTTATTCGCGGTCAACGTGGTGCTTGGCAACGGCGGCGGTACGGGATCGTTGAAACCGCGCACGCCGGGCCGGCTGCCGTAATAGTGATCGAACGCACGATTTTCCTGCATGAAAATCACGACGTGCTGCACGTCGTTGATGGTGCCGGTCAGGCTGGCTGCAGGTGTCGCCAGTGCCTGGCGGATAGCCGGCGGCAACATGGACATGACCGTCAATCCGCCCGCCGCCCCTGCCGTCATTTTCAGGAACCGCCGGCGCTTGATATCGTCTATCTCGCTCACGTCGTTCTCCACGTTAGTCAGGTAGGCTTCTGCCGCACTCCGGCCCAGCACTAGAAGAACGCAAAGACGTTTCAGCCGATTGCCAATCGCGGGACAGACTGCGTACAAGAAGCAGACCCGTGCGCAGGGTTGTCTAATGCCTTCACACCCTGTCTCTGGCTATTCCAGAGAATCCAGGAGCGCCGGATGCGCAGTCCGGCCTAGACAACGCCACAACGCTGTCATGTGCCGGCCACAACATGCCCGACATTCCGTAAAGGGTTGTCGGTATGCGTGTTACTTCCTGGCTGTCTGACCAGCATCGTCATCGGATGACGATCAATCTGCTCGCCGGCAGCGCGGCGTTTCTGGCGTATGCCTCGATGTATGCGTTCCGCAAGCCGTTTACGGCTGCCGAGTTCACCGGCCTGCATTTCGCCGGGGTCGACTACAAGGTGTGGCTGGTCATCGCCCAGGTGTTCGGTTACATGCTCAGCAAGGTTCGGGGCATTACCTGGATCGCCGAGATGCAGCGGCAGAATCGAGCCCAGGCACTGGCCGGATTGATCGGCTTTTCCTGGGTTGCCTTGCTCGGCTTCGCGTTGATTCCGGCACCGTGGAATATCGCCTGCCTGTTTCTCAACGGATTGCCGCTGGGCATGGTGTGGGGCGTGATATTCGGCTACATCGAGGGCCGGCGCAGCACTGAACTGATGGGCGCCTTCATGTGCGCCAGCTTCATCGTCGCGTCCGGCGTGGTGAAGACGGTAGGCAAGTACCTCATGGTCAGGCACGGGGTCAGCGAGTTCTGGATGCCGTTTGCCACCGGCATGGTGTTCGTGCCACCGCTGTGTCTTGCCACATGGGTGCTCGAACGCCTGCCGGCACCGAGTGCCGACGACATAGCCGCGCGCAGCGTGCGCATGCCGATGGATGCGCAAAGTCGCAGCGCGTTCCTGGCACGCTTTCTACCCGGCGTGGTCCTGATCGTGTTGGCGTATATCGCGCTGACGATCATGCGCGATTTCCGGGACAACTTTGCCGCCGAGATCTGGGCCGACCTCGGCCTTGGCAACAGCGCCGCCGTGTTCACCCAGACCGAGGTGCCGATCGCTATCGCCGTGCTGCTGATCACCGCCTGCACGATGCTGGTGCGTGACAACTTCAAGGCGCTGATGCTGAATCATGTGATGATTTTCAGCGGCTTTGCCATCGCGGTGATCGCCACATGGCTGCACAGCCGTGGCGTGATCGACCCGGTGTGGTGGGTCGGCGGCAGCGGCTTTGGCCTGTATCTCGCTTACGTGCCTTACAACTGCACGTTTTTCGAACGCATGCTGGCGACCTTCCGGGTGGACGGCAACGTCGGATTTATCATGTATATCTCGGACGCCAGCGGCTACATGGGCAGCGTCGCCATCATTCTGTTCAAGGAATTCGGCGGCATGCACCTGTCATGGGCGGCGTTTTACGCCAGTGCCGTGGTGGCGCTATCGAGCATCGGCATGCTGATCACCCTCACTTCGGCGCTCTATTTCAAGGCCAAGGCCCGGCGCGTCGACGTGCCAGTGGCGATGCCGACCCTTGCCTGACTCGTTGCATCACAACATGAAAGCTGCGATCCCAGCCCAGCTGACTGGCCATCGTCACGACATGTTCAACGACGCTATTTGTCGACTCAGCGGGTTTGCGTGATCGCACCCAGCAACGCGATGCCGGCTTCGGCGAGATCGCCGTCGTTGTGAATCACCAGGGTGCCTGTTGGCGCCAGATAGGCATCGCTACGAGCAAGTCGTGCGGCGATATCCTGACTGCTTTCACGTCCGCGTGAAGCCAGACGCTTGGCCATCGTCTCGCGACTGGCGGTGATCAGTACAGGCTGCAGCTCAGGGAAGCGCTCGCATGCCTGCAGATAGGCATCACGCGAACCATTCACCACGACCGTGGCACCGCGCTCCAGCCAGTGCTCGATTTCGCGGCCAATGCCGTAGTGCAGTCCATGGGCCTGCCAGGTCAGTGCGAACAGTCCGCGATGCTCGCGTGATACGAACTCCGCCTCGCTCAGCGCCACATGGTTCTCGCCGCCCGCATCCGCCGGTCGGGTGATGTAGCGGTGTGCGCAGAGCACATCATGGGAAACGCCGTACGCGCGCACCCAGCGAAGCACGCTGTCCTTGCCCGCACCTGAGGGCCCCATCACGTAGTACAAGCGTCCTTCACTCACAACGTGTTCTCCATGCCCGGTGTGCGCAACGGAATCCGTTCGACCAACTCGAACGCGCCACCAGGCGTGGCTTCACGACAGATCGATAGCGCATCCACCCGCGTCGGCGGAAGCTCGGCCACACGTGGCTCCAACCATTCGCGCATTGCCTTTTCTTCAGACTCGAGGGCGGGCGCGGACAAGGTCAGGTGAAAGCGGTAGCGATCCAGTACATATGGATAGCCGTAACCTTGCAGCAAGCGGACTTCATCCCCATCGAGACCAGCGCTGCGACGATCCAGCGTCTCTTTCGACAGCGGGGCACACAGGGGCAGCAATGCCGTCAGGCAGGTTGCCGCCAGTTGCTGTGGTGCAGCCCCATCAACACATGGGCGAAGGGCGAGAAAGCCGGCTAGCCGATGGATGTGCAGTGGCAATTCAAACGATGCGCAGGCATGTGCCACCGAGGCGACGGCACGACGCACATCGTCATAGGCGACATCCGCTGCCAGCGTGAATGGGGCGCGGATCGTCGCGTGCCAACCGTAGCGACGTGCTTTGACCAGCAATGCATTTTGCCGTTCTGTGCTGATGCCCGGCAGTTCCGGCGCATGGGGCGACGCCGCCAGCCAGTCATGACCCAGGCGACCCAGCGCGGTGTCGCTGGCGGGGCAGAAATAGATCGCGTAGCGCATCAATCGTTCGCCATCAGCACGAGTTGCACCCAGTCGCCCGAAAAGCGCGTGATGCCATATTGCACCGGCACGCCGCGCGGATCGGCATTGATCGATTGCACATGCAGCACGGGGCGGTTCGTTGGCTGTTTCATCAGCCGCGCCGTATGGGCATCCGGCAAGCGCGCAGAGACGCGGGTATGTTTGCGTACATAGTCGCTGATGCCGAACTCGTTCAGCGTCTGGGTGACTGACTGCGTGCGCCGATAGATCGCCGGCAGTCCGGGAAAACGCGCTGCCGGAAAGTACGCCGTGCTGTGGTCAACGATATGGCCGTCAGCCCGACTCGTCGTTTCGATGCGATAGACATACTCGTTGCGCCCCAGACCCAGCGCGTCCGCCACCTGCGCCGGCGGGATCTCGCGGGCGTCTTCCAGGATCTCAGTGTCGGTATCGACATTGAGGTTGCGCATGTTCTGAGTGAAGCGCGTGCGCCGGCTGATCGCGTAGTCCAGCGTCTGCTCCTGCACGAACGTGCCCCGCCCCTGCTCGGTGCGCACCAGATTGCGCTGCTCCAGCGCGGCCATCGCTCGACGCACGGTGTGCCGGTTGACGTCGAAACGGGTCGCCAACTCCTGCGCAGAGGGCAGCATCTCGCCCTGCCGCAACCGTCCCTTGAGGATGTCGTCGGCAAGAATGTCGCCAATCTGGCTCCATAGCGCCACGCCACGCCCGCGCTCTATTTCGCTCATACCACTTCACCCGCCTGTCTATTCACCGTCATGGCAGCGGCACGCTGGCCTGCTGGAATGTGTCGCATCGGGTCAGTACGACCCGGTCTGTCTAGATAACTAGACATTTGTGACAAGCAGAGGAACACGCATGGACACCCCCACCCACCTGGCGCGCGCGCAATGGATGTCGTTGCTGGCGCAAGCCGAGCCAGCCGAGCTGGCCCAGGCCATGGAATCGCTGACGCCGCCGGCCGCTGCCACCACCTGGCTGCGACCGCCGCAGACCGGCCTTTACATGCTGCGGGGCCGGGTTGGCGGCACCGGACCGCAGTTCAATCTCGGCGAGGTCAGCGTGACCCGCTGTAGCGTGCAGATCGGAGAACGCATTGGCCACGCGTGGGTACGCGGCAGCAACAGTCATCACGCCGAACTGGCAGCTTGCGCCGATGCATTGCTGCAGGATGCCGGGCAACAGCCGCAGTTGCAGGCACAGGTATTGGAGCCCTTGCGCCAGTCCCTGCAGCAACGCCGCGCGACCGCCAGCCGAAAGGCCGCGGCCAGCAAGGTGGAGTTCTTTACCGTGGTGCGGGGCGAATGATGCTCGCCGCCTTCGCCCACCCCGTATTCGATAGCCAGCGCAACTTTCGCGAGCTGCTCCAGGCCATGGCCCGCCCGGCCGCTTCGCGCGTCGTGCCGGTGCCGGCCGCGGCACCTGCCCCGGTCTTGCCGGCAACCATGGCCGTCCTGCTCACCTTGTGTGATGCCGATACCGCACTTTGGCTGCAACAGCCCAATGATGAGGTGGCATCGCATCTGCGCTTCCACGCCGGCGTGCGGCTGGTACAGGAGCCGGCCGAGGCGGATTTTGCGCTGCTCACCGAACCGTCCTCGATGCCGGCACTGACCCGGTTTGCCCATGGCGACCTGCGCTACCCGGATCGTTCGGCCACCCTGATCGTGCAGGTCGATGGCTTTCACGAAAACGACGGTTGGCGCTTCGCCGGCCCCGGCATCCGCGATGTCGAACAGCTGGCGATCGAAGGCCTGCCAGCCGGGTTCTGGCAACAGCGTGCCGCGATGAGCGCGCAATTGCCGCTCGGGGTCGACCTGATCTTTATCTCTGGGGAGCGCATGGTCGCGCTGCCGCGTACGACCCGCGTTTTGGAGGATTGAATGTACGTTGCCGTTAAAGGCGGCGAGCAGGCCATTACCCGCTCGCTGCAATTGCTCGCCGAAGCACGTCGTGGCGATCTGGCTACTCCCGAGTTGACGCTGGATCAGATTCGCCAGCAGCTGCGCCTGGGCGTTGCCCGCGTCATGCAGGAAGGTTCGCTGTACGACGAGGAGCTGGCGGCGATGGCGATCCGCCAGGCCGCTGGCGACATGCTCGAAGCGATTTTTCTGCTGCGCGCCTATCGCACCACGCTGCCCCGCTTTGGCTACACCCAGCCGCTGGATACCAATGCGATGCGCGTGCACCGTCGCGTCTCGGGCACGTTCAAGGATGTCCCCGGTGGCCAGGTGCTCGGCCCTACCTATGACTACACCCAGCGTTTGCTTGAGTTCGAATCCACTGCGCCGGTTGAGCCGATCGAGGCCACCGAACCGCTGCCGGATGCCATGCCACGGGTACTCGATCTGCTGGATGCCGAAGCCTTGATCGAACGCATTGATGCCGGTGGCGATCCTGAACCCATCGACCTCACGCGTGAGCCGCTGATGTTTCCGGCCGATCGCGCCACTCGACTGCAGAACCTGGCGCGCGGCGACGAGGGCTTTCTGCTGGGCATGGCCTATTCCACCCAGCGTGGTTATGCCGAAAGCCACCCTTTCGCGGGCGAAATCCGCATGGGCGAAGTCGACGTGCTGATCTGCCCGGAGGAGCTTGGCTTCACCATCGAGATCGGCTCGATCACCCTGACCGAGTGCCAGATGATCAACCAGTTCCATGGTGGCAACGGTTTGCCACCACAGTTCACGCGCGGCTATGGCCTGTGCATGGGCGAAGGCGAGCGCAGGGCGATGTCGATGGCGCTGGTCGACCGCACGCTTCGTTGCGACGAACTCGGCGAACCTTCTTACGCACCGGCGCAAAACCAGGAGTTCGTGTTGTCGCATTCGGACAGCGTGGAAGCCTCCGGCTTTGTGCAGCACCTGAAACTGCCGCATTACGTGGACTTCCAGGCTGAGCTGTCGCTGCTGCGCACCTTGAGCGCGCAGCACGCGCACCGCGCCAAGGATGAGGAAGCAGCTACTCGGGAGACCTCGTCATGACGTCGAACTACAACTTCGCCTTCCTCGACGAAAACACCAAGCGCATGTTGCGCCGCGCCCTGCTCAAGGCAGTTGCGATTCCCGGCTATCAGGTGCCGTTCGGCAGCCGCGAGATGCCGCTGCCCTACGGCTGGGGCACCGGTGGTATCCAGCTCACCGCCGCGTTGCTGGGCCCGGATGACGTGCTGAAGGTGATCGACCAGGGCGCCGACGACACCACCAACGCCGTGAATATCCGCCGCTTTTTCGCCCGCGTCGCCGGGGTAGCGACCACCGAACGCACGACCGAGGCGAGCGTGATCCAGACCCGCCATCGCATTCCTGAAACACCGTTGCGGGAAGATCAGATCCTGGTGTTCCAGGTACCCGAGCCGGAACCCCTGCGCACGCTTGAGCCACGCGAGGCGGAAACCCGCACCCTGCATGCGCTGGCCGACTACGGATTGATGCACGTGAAGTTGTACGAAGACATCGCCCAGTACGGGCATATCGCCACCAGTTACGACTATCCGGTCCTGGTCGACGGCCGCTTTCTCACGTCGCCGTCGCCCATCCCCAAGTTCGACAATCCCAAGCTCGACCACTCGCCGGCGCTGATGCTGTTTGGCGCAGGCCGTGAGAAGCGGCTGTATGCGATTCCGCCCTACACCCGAGTCGAAAGCCTGGCGTTCGAGGACCACCCGTTCGAGATCCAGCGCTGGGAACACCAGTGCGAACTGTGTGGATCGGATGAAAGCTATCTGGATGAGGTGGTGGTGGACGATCGTGGTTCGCGCATGTTCGTCTGCTCCGACACCGACTTTTGCGGCCAGCGTCGCGCGGAGCAAGCCGCATGAGCGCCTTGCTGCAAGTACGGGGACTGAGCCATCACTACGGCCAGCGGATCGGCTGTCAGGACGTGAGCTTCGACCTTCGTCCGGGTGAGCTGCTGTGCATCGTCGGCGAATCGGGTTCGGGCAAGTCGACCCTGCTCAAAACCGCCGCGGCACAACTCGCTCCAAGCGCCGGTTCGGTGCGTTACCGCCAGCGCGATGGCGACTGGCTGGAGCTGGATGAACTGAGCGAGGCCAACCGCCGTCGCCTGGCCCGCGAGGAATGGGGCTTCGTTACCCAGAATCCTCGCGATGGCCTGCGCCTTAACGTCAGCGCGGGTGCCAACGTGGCCGAACGCCTGATGGCACTGGGTATGCGCAATTACGGCCAGCTGCGCGATATCGCCCGCGGCTGGCTGGAGCGGGTCGAGATCGATCCGTCGCGGATCGACGATGCGCCGACGGCTTTTTCCGGCGGCATGCAACAGCGCCTGCAGATCGCCCGCACCCTGGTCACCCAGCCGCGGCTGGTGTTCATGGACGAGCCGACAGCCGGCCTCGATGTCTCGGTGCAGGCACGCATTCTCGATCTGCTGCGCCGGCTGGTGAACGAACTCGGACTCGCCGCGGTGATGGTCACCCACGATCTCGCCGTGGCACGCCTGCTGGCCGCACGCACGATGGTGATGCAGGGTGGCCGCGTCGTCGAAACCGGGCTCACCGATCAGATTCTCGACGATCCGCAGCACCCCTATACCCAATTGCTCGTTTCCTCGGTGCTGACCACATGACCGCTGCTGCCCTGCCTGGCTCTGCCATCGCTGCCTCCCCCGCGTCCATGCTCGAACTGCGTGGCCTGGGGAAATCGTTCGAACTGCATCACCAGCACGGCGCCCGTCTCGATGTGCTCGATGATGTCGAGCTGACCCTGCACGCCAGCGAATGCGTGGTGCTGTCGGGTCCATCCGGTGCGGGCAAGAGCAGTTTGCTGCGGGTGATCTACGGGAATTATCGGCCCAGTCGTGGCGCAGTACGCGTGCGCCACGACGGTGACTGGCTCGATCTCGCCGAGGCCACACCGCATCAGGTACTCGAGGTGCGGCGGCGCACGCTGGGCTACGTCAGCCAGTTTCTGCGGGTGATTCCGCGGGTGCCGGCGCTGGACATCGTTGCCGAACCGCTGATCGAAGCGGGTTTGTCCACGCAGGAAGCGCGGCAACGCGCCAGCGCGCTGCTGCATCGGCTGAATGTCCCCGAGCGCCTGTGGCAACTGCCACCTGGCACCTTCTCTGGCGGCGAACAGCAGCGCGTGAACATCGCCCGCGGCCTGATCGTGTCGCGCCCCCTGCTCTTGCTGGACGAGCCGACGGCCTCGCTCGATGCCGACAACCGCGTCGTTGTCGCCGAACTGCTGGAAGAAGCGCGTGCTGCCGGCTCCGCCGTGCTGGGCA
>Ga0302232_10000788_pt1 | contig 22806 bp, 15 predicted proteins | sample II_Palsa_N2_3_FD_193575 | JGI IMG/M metagenome (GOLD analysis project Ga0302232, IMG submission 193575) | Peat permafrost microbial communities from Stordalen Mire near Abisko, Sweden - II_Palsa_N2_3 | ecosystem: Environmental > Terrestrial > Soil > Palsa > Peat permafrost | place: Sweden...
TTGAACGACTCCGTCTGAGCGCTAGCCGTCCCTTGGAAAAACGATAGAGCCACTACCATCGTTCCGGCGATGGTGCCTACCTTATGTCGGACTGCCATGGTCCATCCTCCTTGCGAGTTGGCTGACTGCACAGGCCTCAGGCGGGCCGGTGCCGCGGGCCCCTTCGTGGTCGCTACTATGGCGCGACTGGCCCGTTTAACGCAGCGGAAGCGTATATTCACGCTCTGAAATAGAAATCCCGCGCTGCAACAGCATGCGGTATCGGGCCTGAAAAATACGACAAATCCCTAAATTGTTCCAGCTTATGGAACAATTTTCGACTCACACATATCAGCCCTCACACCGATAACACATGTATCACAGTTGGATTTCGGAGCCATCACCGCATATGCCATAGGCCCTGACATGACTCTGAGGAACTGTGGAGACAGCCGTCTTATGGGCCTCTGAGCTGGGAAAACGTGCATCGCAAGAGAAGCGCGCACGGACTCGCCTGGCAGACGGGAGCGCGTACCGCGGGCGGACCGGCCCTGAGCCCACTGCCGCGGCGAGGGCCCTGCATCCGGTCGAGGCCAGGCGGGCCGCGCCTGGCCTCAATCTGGAGGTTCTTACCGGCTTTCGAGGACCCCCTCGAGGGTGGCGCTCGCTGCCTCGGGCGTTGTCGCGGCGTCGCCAGCCCGCGGGACGTCTTCCCTGAATCTGAGGTCTAGGCGTCGTGCTACCCGTCGGCCCATGCGCTGCATCGGAGCCTCGATGAAGCGGTAGGTCAGACCGCAGCAGACCAGCAGGACCAGGACGAAGATCGCGGTCATGAGCAGTTCCATCGGCACGAAGTTCTCGTGCTGGGTCCACGGCACGCTGGCGTAGATCTCGATCAGCACCGGGTGTAGCAGGTACACCGAGTAGCTGACCAGCCCCAGCCAGGCCAGGGGCCGCGGCACCTTCTTGTTCCGGCAGAGCATGGCCACCGCGAAGGTCAGCCCGGTGGCCTCCAGCGAGTTGAACCCCTTGCGGATAGCGACAAAGTTCCGTGCCTCCGGGGAGACATGCCAGAGCCCGGCGACGAGCACGACCCCGAACACGAGGATGACCACGAGGAGCGCCCTTCGCCAGGGATACTCCCCGTTCTCGGCGCGGTACAGCACGGTGCCCGTGAACATCAGGGCGAAGATGGTGAAGCTCTCCCAGGGCGCGGCGTACCCGCTGTTGAACGCGACCACCAGCAGGCCGGTCGCCGCGGCCAGCGCCGCGCCCGCCGTCCGCGTCCGTCCCCGGCCCGCCAGGGCCAGGAACAGGCCGGTCAGGATGAGACCGTCGGTGATCGCGACGACGAGGCTGGGGGTAAACAGCCTGTAGGACAGCGTCCCCGGGTGAAGGACTCCACCCAGTACCACCGCCGCGACGCCGAACGTCAGCGCGTACCTGCTGCTGCGCCGGTGCACGCCGCCCAGGAACAAGGCGGTGAGCATCAGGTAGAACACCATCTCATAGGCCAGCGACCAGACGACGTTGGGCACGGTCGGCGCCCACAGCACGCTCTGCAGCATGAACACGTCGGCAAACGAGGAGGTCACCGCGTCGGAGTTCATCCCGGACAGCGAGCCGATCCCGTTGGCCCAGAGCACGATCATGGCGCCGACCGCGAACAGGTACAGCGGGTACAGCCGGAACAACCGGCTCACCCAGAAGCTGCGGACGCTGCCCTTCCGATCCAGCGAGGCGGGCACGATGTAGCCGCTGACCATGAAGAACACGAAGACGCCGTACTGACCGGGGTCGAACCACTGGTAGACCGCACTGCGGACGGGCTGGAGCACGGAGTAGGTCAGGTGGTCGAACACCACGCACAGTGCGGCGATCCCGCGCAGCGCGTCCAGCCAGGCGAGCCGTTTCGCGGCCGCGGGCCGGGGGGTAGCCAGCTGCGATCCAGGTTGCGCCTGTGGCGGTGGTTGGGTGGCAGCGTCCAGCATGGTCAGTCACGCTACCCAGCCAGCCTGAATTAAGCAGGGTGCGCGGCTGCGTGTCCCCTGAGAAAACGGAAAGGGTGGTCCGGTAATAGACCGGCCCTGGTAGATGCGTTAGTAAGCAACGCATCTACCAGGGCCGCGTGGACCTTGCCTCGGCCGGGGGACACGACCTAGATCATGGCGCAGCTTGCGGCGTCACGGTCGACGGGTGCGTCTTGGCGAAGGCGGCAATCGAATCCTGCTTGATCGCGGTCCAGAGCTGAGCGTCGAGCGCCGTGTTCGGCACAAGGTTGGTGCCCACGGTCTTCGTAGGCACGGTCACGAAGGTCCCGGTATCGGCGGCTAGCTTGCCGAATTGCTTGACGAGTGACTCGATATCGGAGTTGGTGAAGTTACTGTCCACGGCCAGCATGCTGGTGATCGCGTTGATTACATGAACAGCTGTGACGGGGTTGGTGAGCAGGTGATCATTGGCGATCTTGGTGAAGACCGCGCGGACGAGGTTCTCTTGGCGCAGCAGCCGGTCCTGACCGCTGATCGTCGAGTCGCGCCCATAGTAGATCGCGGTGACGCCGGTGAGGTGGTTGTCTCCCTTCACGAACGAGTACCCGACGCCCTTGGTGGCACTGGGCACCGTGACCTCTACCCCGCCGATGGCGTTCACGAGGCCGGATATGTGACTGAAGTCGATCCGCGCGAAATGGTTGATGGGGACTCCGGTGAGTTTCGTGATCGTCTTCACCATCAGACTGGGGTCGCCGTTCTGCATCGCATCCCAGAGTGGCTCGGTGCCGTGGCCTGGCACGTTGACCCTGAGGGCGCCCGGGAGCGTCACGGCTCCGCCGCCCTCCCCGTTGGCGTCGGTATGAAGCAGCATGATGAGGACGCTGTAGCCCGATTGTGCGGCCTCCGCTGCGGACAACCCAGTGGCTCCAAAGGAAGCGGCGGTGATCAGGAAGGTCTGACCGTCCAACGTGCCGGGAGTAACTGCTCCGACAAGACCGGCGACCTGGAGGCGCGGGACGGTGCTCATCGCGTGGTTGAGATACGCGTAACCGCTGACCAAGGTCACGATCAGCAGGGACAGAAGCGACCCGAGCGTAATTAGCGCGACCCGCAAGGGGCGGCGCTTTCGCCATATCGGCTTGGCCCGGTGGTCGCCGGCGTGCCCGGCGGAATGACGGGAAGGAGCTTCTTCCTTCGCGTGCAGCGTGTCGGTCATTGTTTCCCCCTTGGCTGGGTGCCTGTGCATGGACTTGTAGGTCCAGGTCTTCGTGGCACCGCCCCTCGGGCGGTGGCGTTCGGTTGTGTTGCCGGTTGTCGGGTGGCTGGTTGCCGGGTGGGGGGTGCCGCGGCGAGTAGCTCCCTTTGCAGCCCGTGGTCTGGTCTTTCACGCAATGTGTTATCTTCCTATCACGTAGAGTAACGTACCGGGACGCTGGGGGCAACGCGACGGGGAAACCGCATTTCCGATTACAGGGCAGGGACGGGGGACTACGTGAGCGTAGGGGCGCTGACCGGGGGGATCCGGGGCGGGCTAGCGCAAAGTGTCAGGCAGAGGGTCGGCAAGCGCCGGTGGTTCCAGGTGGCTGTGGAGGCCGGGTACGACGCTCTGGTGTGGGCCGGGGGACTGCTCGTGGCGGCCCGGGCCGCGGGGGCCCTGCCCGGCGGCCTGCTGACGAGGTTCGCTTCGTGGGCCGGGCTGGCGGTGATCTGCCTGCTGGTGGCCGGATGCGGTCTGGCCGCGGGGCTTTACCGCCGCCGGTATTTGCGGGGGAGCCGTGAGGAGGTCGCGGCGGTGGTGCTGGCGTGCTTCCTGACAACATGTTGCCTGGCAGTCGCCGGCCTGGTGGCTGGGCGGCGCTCGCTGGTTGAGACGGTGCTGGGCGGTGCGGTGTTCGCCATGGTGGCGATGCTCGGCGCCCGGTATGTCGTGTTCGCGGTGAGGCAGCGGTCGCGGCCGGCGGCCCCGACGGCGGTGAAGATCATCGTGTTCGGGGCCGGGGATGCGGGTACTCAGCTGATCCGTCGGCTGGCCACCCAAGGCGGAGCGGCCTACCGGCCGGTGGCGCTGCTGGACGACGACTCCGCGAAGAGGCGGCTGCGGATCCACGGCGTTCCGGTCCTGGGTGGGCGCGGCGAGTTGGCCAAGATCGCTGCGAGCACCGGCGCCGGGATCCTGGTCATCGCGATCGCCGGGGGGAGCGGCAAGGTGATCCACGACCTGACCGAGGCCGCCGAGCGGTGCGGGCTCGTTCCGAAGGTGATCCCGTCGGTCCGGGAACTGCTCACCGGCCGGGCGCAGATCGAGGGGGTCCGTGATCCGCGGATCAGCGACCTGCTCGGCCGCCGGGCGGTGCGGACCGATGTAGCTCTGGTCCGCGAGCACATCGCGGGCAAGCGTGTCCTGGTGACCGGAGCCGGAGGATCCATCGGCGCCGAGCTGTGCCGGCAGCTGGACCGGTTCGGGCCGGCGGAGCTGATCATGCTGGACCGGGACGAGTCGGCGCTGCACGCGATCCAGCTCGCGCTGCGCGGGCGTGCCCTGCTCGATACCGAGGAGACGGTGCTGGCCGACATCCGCGACCAGCGCCGGATCCGGGAGGTGTTCGGGCGGTTCCGGCCCGAGATCGTCTTCCATGCCGCGGCGCTCAAGCACCTGCCGCTGCTGGAAGGCTGCCCGGCCGAGGCGCTCAAGAGCAACGTCTGGGGGACCCTGACGGTGCTCCAGGCCGCGGCCGAGCACGGTGTCCAGTCGTTCATCAACATCTCCACCGATAAGGCCGCGAACCCGGTGAGCGTGCTCGGCTACTCCAAGCGGATCACCGAGCGGCTGACCGCGCACATGTCCGCCCGGGCGGGCGGCACGTACCTGAGCGTGCGGTTCGGCAACGTGCTCGGCAGCCGCGGGTCGGTCCTGACCGCCCTGTCCGCGCAGGTCGCCGCCGGTGGCCCGGTCACCGTGACCGACCCCGACGTGAGCCGCTACTTCATGCTCGCCGACGAAGCGGTCCACCTGGTGCTGCAGGCAGCCGTGATCGGCCGGGGCGGGGAAGTCCTCGTGCTCGACATGGGCGAGCCGGTCCGGATCGCCGACATCGCGCGCAGGCTGGTCGCCAGCACCGGCCGGGACCTGGACATCGTCTTTACCGGATTGCGCCCAGGGGAGAAACTGACCGAGGACCGCCTCGGGCACGCGGAAACCGACCACCGCCCGTGCCACCCGCTGATCTGCCAGGTCCCTGTCCCGGCCTTGGACCCCGGCGAGGTCACCGCCCTGGACCCGGAGGCTGACCCGGGCACACTTCGTCAGATCCTGGCCGCCCGGGCCTACGGGCCCCCCGCTGACGCCACCTTGACCATCCCGCCCCGTCAGCGGTTCAAAACCGCGGCGCCGCGGTTAGGGATGCGGTCCAGAATGCGCCCAGCCAAGCCCGGCCAGGCTCGTCACCAGCCGGTCAAGCAGGACGGCGGTATCGGCGTAGCCGCGGAACGGTCCTCCGGCTGGATCTGCCACGTCGTCGTCGGGGGAATCACCCAGCAGCGACGTGCGCTCGCGTCCCGCCTGGACACGCGACAGCCAGCCGGACAACGACTCGCCGGGCAGCCGCGGTCCGGTCCGCTCACCGCGCCGGACGAGTTCCTTCAGCGTGAACGCCCGCGGCCACGCGCCGGGCTCGGTAGCCGCGGCGTACCTGAGATGGTCCCGGGCCATCGCCAGCACCAGAGCGGCGGAGGCCAGGTCAGCCGCGCCGACGACGCGGCTGCGGTGCGAGGAGATCTGGATCCCGTACGAGCCCATGACCGAGATGACCTCGGGGTGCGGCGGGTCTCCGCCGCCGCTCATCCCGGCCGAGCGCACCGGCACAGTCACGCCGAGCGCTGCCAGCCGCCGCGTGAGCAGCGCGGCCGCCATCGGGGACCGGCATACGTTCGCGGTGCACAGGACGACGATGCCGGCCTCACCGGGGTTATCCCGCTGTCCATCGGCGTTCCGAGCCCGCCCGATGCCATCTATGCTACTCATTGTAATATTGCCGGGAAATTCTATTTGTCCGCTTTCAATGAAAATAGTCTACCTGTCGCTATGAGGCGGCCCGGCGGGATATGCCGCGCCCGGGAAATGCGGCACGCCCGGCGAGTTGCGTTCGCCGATTCGCGCTGGGAATCAGCCGGGGTACCGTATTTCCGGTACCGGGGCACTGTCCCGGTCACTGTCCGGGATTTTACCGCGGCCACGCTTGTCATACACTCATTTTACTCAGTGAATGCCAGGCCGCGACGTGCCTCCGGCGGTTTCCTGGTTTCCCGGGTGTAGGCCGCCGCCATTTACCGATCAGAAAGAAAGCAATGACTGAATTCGGTACGGAGCCATCATTTCGTACTTATCTGCATATCCTGTGGCAGCGGAAATGGTGGATCGCCTCGATAGCCGTGCTGGGCCTGGCGGCCAGCCTGGTGTTCTCCCTGACAGCCCACAAACAGTATTCGGCGACCGCCCAGCTGCTGGTACAGCCGACCGTCAATGCGAGCGGGCTCAGCGTCGTGCAGGAGCCGGTCACCCAGACGGACGTGGAGACCGAGCTGCAGCTGGTCACTAGCGCTCCGGTTCAGCAGGCCGTCCGGAGTCGGCTGAACAGCACGCCAGCAGTGTCAGCTTCCGAAGTGGGCCAGACCGACGTGATGGCCATCACGGCCGTCAGCGCGACGCCGTCCCGGGCCGCGCTCATCGCGAATCTGTACGCGACCGCGTTCGTGCAGTACCGGCAGGCGGTCGCAAGCCATAGCCTGGCGAGCGCCGAGGCGCAGCTAAGCTCGCAGATCTCCTCGATCGGGAAGCAGGTCAGCTCCCTGCGGGGCAAGACGACCTCACCCGAGGCGACAGCGCTGCTCAACCAGGAAGCGGTCCTGAAAGAGCAGCTGGCGCAGATGCAGGTCAGCGGCTCGGTCGACACAGGCGACGTGGCGCTGGTCACGCCCGCGCAGGCCCCCGTATCACCAAGCTCGCCCAAGCCCACCCAGGACGCCCTACTCGGCCTCGTCGCCGGGCTCGTGCTCGGCCTCGCCGCGGCCTTCCTCCGCGACAGTTTCGATGACAGGCTGACCTCCAAAGAAGCCGCCGAGCACGCCGGCGGCGCCCCGGTGCTGGCCATGACCCCGGCTGTGCCTTCCTGGCGGCGGCAGTCGCCGCTGGTGGTCACGGTCACCGAGCCGACCTCCTCGGCCGCGGAATCCTACCGGTCACTGCGGACCTCGCTCCAGTTCGCCCGGCAGGAACGGCAGCTCCGCACCCTGCTGGTGACCAGCCCGGGCGTCAGCGAAGGCAAGACCTCGACCCTGGCCAACCTGGGGGTCGTCTTCGCCCAGGCCGGCGAACGGGTCCTGCTCGTCTCCTGCGACCTGCGCAGGCCCCGGATCGGGGCATTCTTCGGCCTAGACGAGCAGGCAGGCCTGACCAGCGTCATGCTCGACGAGCAGCCGCTGGAGGAGGCAATACTGCCCGTGCCCGGCTTGGACCGGCTCAGCCTGCTCCCGGCCGGCCCGGTCCCGCCGAACCCCGCCGAACTTCTCGGCAGCGCCCGCGCCCGCGACATCTTCACCCGGCTCCGAGACCAGTACGACCTGATCCTGATCGACAGCCCGCCGGTACTGCCCGTCACCGACGCTGCCATCTTGTCCCGGCACGCCGACGCCACCTTGATGCTCGCCGCAGCAGGCCAGACCCGCCGATCCGACCTGCACCGAGCCGTCGAGAAACTCGGCCAGGCTGGCACCACCATCTTGGGCATCGTCCTGAACAAGACCACCAGGCAAACCGGCCAGTACTACGGATACACCTACACCTACCAGGCCTACGGCGCAGGAGCACACGCCACCGCCCAAGCAGGACACCCCAACGGCACCAGCAGCATAAAAAACCGCAGCCCACGCTAACCACCGACGGGTTCAAGGCGGAGGGAGGTACCGACAGAGTCATGCCGGGGGAATTCACTGATCTGTTTGCCGTGGCCGCATGCGGCGCGGTGGTCGCCGGGGCGGAAGCTGTGACGATTCCGCTGTTGCGCCGCGCGGCCATTATCGATGTTCCAAGTCAGCGGTCTTCCCATACCGTCCCCACGCCCCGCGGCGGGGGAATCCCGATCGCCGCTGGGTTGCTGGTGGCCGCCGGATTGATCGGGGGCACGAACGAGGCCGTCTTCGCGTTTGCCGTGGCCGTTTTCGGTTTGCTCGGGTTCGCCGAGGACCTGCGCGGGCTGGTGGTCGGCTCGCGGCTGATTATGCAGGCGGCCGGCGGCACTATGGTCGCCGTGCTGCTCGTCAGCGATCTGACGGGACCCGCGACCGTGCTCGTCGTGCTGGTCGTGCTGGTCGCCGCGTGGATCACCGGGTTCGTGAACGTGTTCAACTTCATGGACGGCGTCAACGGCATTTCCGGGGCGCATGCGCTGATCGCGGGCGTCGTATTTGCCGGCCTGGGGTGGTGGCGCCACGACGGGTTCCTGATCCCGGCCGGCGCTGCCGTTGCCGTCAGCGCTCTCGCCTTCCTGCCGTGGAACGCCGGCCAGGCCCGGGTGTTCCTGGGTGACGCGGGCAGCTACGCACTGGGTGCGGCCCTCGCGACACTGACTGCCTACGCCGTTCTGCACGGAATCCCGGCGGAGGCAGTGCTCGGTCCCCTCGTGCTCTATATCGCCGACACCACATGGACGCTGCAACGGCGCATCCGGGCCGGGGAGCGCTGGCTTGAGCCGCACCGCACTCACGTCTACCAGCGTTGGTGCGACGCCGGATGGTCGCACCAGCGGGTGGCGGTGGCGGCCGCGGCTACCACTGTCCTGCTCAGCCTGCTCGGGGCGGCCAGCCTGGCTGGCGATCCTGCCCTGCGGGCCGCCGCAGACCTGGCCGGGACGGCGGTCGTCGCCACGTACCTGCGGTCACCGGCGCTGCTCGCCCGCCGTCTGGTCCGGGAGGAGCTGAAACTGACATGCGGATCATCATCGTGACCCACTACTTCCCGCCGGAGACCGGGGCGCCGCAGGCCCGTCTGTCCAGCCTGGCGGCTGCCTGGGCCGCGGACGGCGACGACGTCACTGTCCTTACCGGCATGCCCAACCACCCGACCGGTGTGATACCGCCCGAATATCGTGGCGCGATCCGGTACCGCGAGCGGCGCGACGGCTACCGGGTGCTGCGCACCTGGCTGTACGCCACCCCGAACGAAGGAATAGCCCGCAAGACCATCGGCCATCTGAGCTTCATGATCAGCAGCGTGCTGCTCGGCGGCCGCGCCAGCGGACCGGCTGACGTGATCGTCGTCTCCTCGCCAACCTTCTTCGCCGTCGGCGCCGGGTGGCTGCTCGCCCGGCTCAAACGGGCGCGGCTCGTGGTGGAAGTCCGCGACCTGTGGCCGGCGATCTTTACCGAACTCGGCGTGCTGACCAGCCGCCCAGTGATCCGCCTGCTGGAACGGCTGGAACTCGCCGCCTACGCGGCGGCCGACACCGTGATCGTGGTGAGCGACGGGTTCCGCGCCAACCTGATCGGGCGCGGTGTCCCGGCCGGCAAGGTGCACACCATCCGCAACGGCGTGCATCCCGGCGAGTTCGATCCTGATGCCCCAGCAGATGCCCAGCTGCGCGTCCGGCTTGGCGCCTGCCCCGGTGACTGCCTGGTGCTCTACGCCGGGACGCACGGCATCTCGCAAGGGCTGACATCGGTGGCCGACACCGCCAGTCAGCTCACGGATGAGGCGATCCGGTTCGCGTTCGTCGGCGACGGTGCAGACAAGCAACGGCTGCGGCACCGGGTCGCCGAACACGGACTGCGCAACGTCACCCTGCTCCCTGGGATTCCGCATGAGCAGGTCCCGGCGCTCCTGGCCGCCGCCGACATCTGCCTGGTCCCGCTGCGTGACATGCCCCTGTTCTCGTCCTTCATCCCGTCGAAGATGTTCGAGTACCTCGCGGCCGGCAAGCCCGTCGTGGCAGCGCTGGCGGGTGAGGCCGCGCAGATCCTGCGCGAGGCCGGCGCCTGGGTAGTGTCACCGGCGGATAGCGAGGCCCTGGCGACCGCGATCCGGGTGCTCGCAGCCGACCCGCAGCAGCGGCACGCGATGGGACTCCAGGGGCGCTGCTACGTCGAGAAGCACTTCGATCGCAGGGCGCTGGCCCGGCTGTACCGCAAGCTCCTCGACGCGCCAGGAAGCCAGTGATGAGGCTCCTGGTGGTTGGCGGCAGCGGATTTCTCGGTGGCTACGTGCTACGCGAGGCGACCCGCCGCGGGCACCAGACCCTGGCGCTGGCTCGGAGCCCGGAAGCCGCCCGCGCAGTGGCAGCCCACGGCGCGCGACCTCTGGGTGGCGACCTCGACGATGCTCGCCACCTTGATGAGGTGTTCGCCGCGGCCCGCTGTGAGGCCCTGGTCTGCCTGGCGTCGCTGGGCTATGGTCACGGCCCGGGCATCGTCGCGGCCGCTGAGGAGGCAGGCATCCCGCGGGCCGTGTTCGTCTCCACCACCGCGGTGACCACGACCCTTCACCCGCCCACCAGGCAGGTCCGGCTGACCGCGGAGGAGCAGATTCGCGGCTGCGGACTTGACTGGACGATCCTGCGGCCGACGATGATCTACGGTGCACCCGGTGATCGAAACCTGTCCCGGCTACTTCCGCTGCTGCGCCGGGTGGCGGCGCTGCCGGTGCCTGCCACCGGCGGATGCCTGCACCAGCCGGTGCACGTGGGCGACGTCGCCGACGCCGTGCTGGACGCGCTGCAGCGGCCCGCGGCGACAGGCTCGCTGTACAACGTGGCCGGGCCCGAGCCGCTCCCATTCGCGGAACTTCTGCGCACCTGCGCCCGCGCGGTCGGAAGCAGGACCCGGCTGGTGCCCGTACCACTCGCGCCGCTGGTGGCGCTGGCGCGCGGCTATGAGCTGCTGAGCCGCCATCCCAGGATCCGGCCGGAGCAGGTCCGGCGGCTGGCTGAGGACAAGGCCTTCCCGATTGAGGCGGCGATCCGTGATCTCGGCTATGCCCCACGCCCGTTTACCAGCGGCATCGGTGACGAGGCCCGCCTGCTGGGGCTCGCGGTATGACCCGCGCCGACCGCGCCGACCGCGCCGACCTCGCCGTCCTGGGCCGGACCGTGGTCCACCTAAGGCCCGCCCAGCTGGCGCACCGGGCGCGGCTGCGCATTCAGCGGGCCGGCGTGCGCAGGTTCCCGGAAGTGGGGCGCCTGATCATGCCAGGCCCGGACCCAGCGGCCGCGGTCGGCTGGCCGGATGCGGCGTGCCCGGTAGACGCAATGACCCCTGGCTGCTGGCCCAGCCTGGCTGAACTGCGGACGGGCAAGATCAGCCTGCTCGGGCTGGTCCGCGAGCGCGAGCTCGGCTGGGAGCACTCCGACGCACCGCGGCTCTGGCGCTTTCACCTGTATTACTGGGACTGGGCGTGGGGGCTGGCTACGGACCAGGACCGGCTGGCCGCCCGGGCCCTGTTCGCCCGGCTGTGGCGGTCCTGGCAGGCATCAGCCGAATTCGGCCGCGGCGATGCCTGGCACCCGTACCCCGCCGCGCTGCGCGCGTGGTCGTGGTGCGGCCTGCACCGCGCCCTCGTGGCCAGCAGCGATATCGAGCCTGATTTTATCGCCGGGCTCGCGGCGCACGCCGGATTTCTGCGCCGTCACCTGGAATACGACGTCGGCGGCAACCACCTGATCAAGGGACTGAAGGCGCTCGCCGGCCTTGCCGTCTTCTTCGCCGACGAGAAGCTGCTGCGGCTGGCCTTGCGGCGGCTGGCCAGCGAGCTGCCCCGGCAGGTCCTGCCTGACGGCGGCCACTACGAGCGCGCGCCCGCCTATCACTGCCAGGTGCTGGCCGACCTCGTCGACGTGGCGGACCTGCTGCGGGCCGGCGGGCGCCCCCCGGCGGGGGAGATAACCATGGCCATCGCCCGCATGCAGCACTGGCTAGCCGTAGTGCTCACTCCCGACGGCCAGGTGCCGTTGCTCAATGACGGCTACCTGGTCGACCGCGAGCTCATCGCCGCGCTACGGCCGGCACCGATACTGGAAACCAGGCGGCTGTTCGTGCTCCCGGCAACCGGCCTGGTGCGCGCCGTGGCCGGCGGCTGGCACCTGCTCGCCGATGTCGGCCCGCCGTGCCCACCGTCACTGCCTGCGCACGCGCATGCCGACACCTTCGGCTGCCTGGTGCACGTGGACAAGGTCCCACTGCTGGTCGACACCGGCACATCGACCTACGAGCCGGGGCCGATGCGCCGCCACGAGCGGTCCACCGCCGCGCACAGCACGGTGCAGGTGGACGAAGCGGACTCGACTGAGGTGTGGGGGGTGTTCCGGGCCGGACGGCGAGCCCGGGTCAGCGGTCTGGCCGTCCACGCTGGCGCTGCCAGGATCACCTGCGAGGCGGTCCACGATGGGTTCCGGGGACTGCGCGGCCGGCCCCTGCATCATCGGCGCTGGTCGCTGACCAGTGATGGGCTGCGGGTCGAGGACACCGTCACCGGGCAAGGCCGGCACAAGATCGTCATCCGCTGGCAGCTGGCGGCCGGGTCGACGGTGCGGGTCGCCGACGGCGCAGCGTTTGTCACCAGTTCGGCCGGCGCTTTCGCGGTGACGGTGGCGGCTACCGCCCCGGTGGCGCTGGCCACGGAGACCAGGGCGGTGGCCGCCGGGTTCGGGAGCACCGCTGACGCGCCCGTGTTGACCTGCCGAGTGGATGCGGCGCTCGCGGTCGGCATCACCACGGTATGGAGTCGTACCAGCGGCGGCGCGGACGGAGAGAGAGCGATGTGAAGCAAGTCGTACAGCCGGTCAGTGGCGGCCCAGTCGAGGTGCTCGAGGTTCCCCGTCCGGTGATCAGCCCGACCGAGGTGCTGGTGCGCACCGTGGCCTCGGTCATCTCCCCGGGTACCGAACGGGCGGTCACCGCGCTCGCTAGGTCCAGCCTGCTCGCCAAGGCGCGGGCCCGGCCGGATCTGGTCCGCCAGGTTGTGCGCAAGGCCCAGGCAGAGGGTATCCCGGCCGCGGCGCGAGCGGCCCGGGGCCGTCTCGCCGCCGACGTGCCCCTGGGCTATTCCGCGGCCGGGGTGGTAGTCGAGGTCGGCGCCGCCGTCGACGGGATCGGAGTCGGCCAGCTAGTCGCGACGGGCGGCGCAGGTAAGGCCAGCCACGCCGAGTTCCAGGCGGTGCCCGGCCTACTGTGCGCGGTCGTGCCCGACCAGGTGCCGGCGCAGGACGCGGCGTTCGCCACTCTCGCGTCCATCCCTCTGCACGCGTTGCGCCTGTCGGAGGTCGGCCCAGGCTCGAAAGTCGTGGTTCTCGGGCTCGGGCTCGTCGGCCAGCTCGCGGCGCGGGTGGCGATGGCCTCCGGATGCGACGTGGCCGGGATCGACCCCAACGGGTTTGCCAGGGAGACCGCGGCCGGGGTCGGTGTTCTGGCCCTGGACGAGTCGGGTGACTCGACCACGGACCAGGTCCTCAGCTGGTCCCGTGGGCGGGGAGCGGACGCCGTGCTGGTGTGCGCCGCTGACCAGTCGTCGGGCCCTATGTCACGGACACCTGCACTGTGCCGGGACCGGGCCGCAGTGGTGATCGTGGGCGACGTGGGCATGCCAACCCGTCGTGCCCCGTTCTATGAGCGGGAGATCTCGCTGCTGTTCGCCCGCTCCTACGGCCCGGGCCGCTACGAGCCGTCTTACGAGGCATGGGGGGTCGACTACCCGGCCGGGCAGGTGCGCTGGACCGAGGGCAGGAACCAGGAGGCGGTGCTCGACCTGCTCGCCGCAGGCCGGCTCCGGGTGTCTGACCTGATCACCCAGTCCTTCGGCATCGACCGCGCGGATGAGGCATTCCGGCTCCTGCAGGAGCGGACCGAGCCCTGCCTAGCGATCCGTCTCACCTATCCGGCCGCGGCGGGGCCGGAGAATCCGGTGCGTCTCAAGCCAAGCCCGGCTGACCGTTCCGTGCCCGGAGTCGGCTGGATCGGAGCCGGCGCTTTTTCCACCGGGACGCTGCTGCCCGCCTTCCGGGGCGCCGGCTTCGAGCGCTTCGTAGCCGTGGCCACGGCCAGCGGTGTCTCCGCACGGCGGGCCGCGGAACGGCACGGGTTCGAGAAGGCGGTCTCGGACGCAGCCGCTGTCATCGATGACCCGGACGTCAGTCTGGTCGTGATCGCCACCCCGCACGACGTGCACTCCGAACTCGCAAGTCGGGCCCTGACCGCCGGGCGGGACGTGTGGTGCGAAAAGCCGCTGGCGCTGACCTGCGCCTACATGGACGAAGTAGAGAAGGCGTGGCGTGGCTCCGGGCGTCAGCTCACCCTCGGCTTCAACCGGCGCTGGTCACCCGCCGCGCTCGCCGCACGGCAGGTGCTGGCGGAGGTGCAGACACCGAAGCTTGTGGTCTACCGGATCGCTGCGGGCCGGGTCCCTGACGGTCATTGGTATCTGGACCGGCGTCAGGGCGGCCGCTTGCTCGGCGAGGTGTGCCATTTCGTCGACCTCGCCCAGGCTCTGGTGGGGGCCGATATCGAGGATACGGCAGGCGTCCTGGGCGGCGACCCGTCTCGGGGGGACGACGGCGTGGTGGTGGCGCTGCGGTTTGCGGACGGCTCCGTCGCGTCTATCGCCTACAGCAGCACCCCGCCGGTGGCGGGCAAGGAGCGGGTCGAGGTGCTTGCCGGGTCACATCAGGTGATCATCGACGATTTCCGGTCGGTCCACGTTGACGGCCGCGCGATCTGGAAGGGGCGACCCGACAAGGGCCATCGCGCCCACGCCACCGCGTTCCGTGAGGCAGTCAAGGGCGGCCCTGCCGTGCCGACCGAGGCGATGCTTAGCAGCATGCGCGCCACCATCCAGGCCGCCGACCGGGCCAGGGCATCATGACCGCCGGTTGGCCAGCCTGCGGCCGGCGCCATGCCGGGCAGTCAGCCCTCCTGCTGCTGGCATTCCGCTGTGCTGACCAATCATTCGATGACAAAGGGGGTCCGCCGCAGTGACCGCAGCAGTGATAGTAGACGTAGCCGGGGGGCCGATGGGCGGTGCCGCTCGGTTCCGGGATGAGCTGCATAGCTATCTCGCGCGCACTGGGCGGGGGGATGTAAGGATCATCGGCTCCCGGCGGCGAGTCGGAGCGGCCTGGCTCCTGCGCCGGGAACTGAATGGCTGGGCGCGGAGCCGACGGGTAGCGCTCAATAACGTCGGTTTCGTCACCCCTGGCGGGCAACGGTGGACCCTGTTGCGCAATCCTCTGCACTTCCTCACCGAGGGCGAGCAGGCCCGGCTGGACCCCGTTCTGCGGGCCTCCATACGGCGTGACGTGGTATTGGTTCACCTGGCCGCTCGGCGTTCCGACGTGATCGTCGCTCCGTCCACGGCTATGGCCGAGCGCATCGCAACGATCAGGCCGGACCTGAGCAGTCGGGTCGTGGTACGGCTACATCCGCTCTCCCCCCCCTCGGTCCCGCGCGTGCCCGGTGATCCCGTCATCCTGTGCCCGGTGCTGTTCTCCTCCTGGAAGCAGATGCCGCAGCGCCTTACCGAATTGCTTCCTGCAATTGACGATCTGGGCGACCCTTCGGTCAGGGTGCGGGTGACGGCCAATGCGTCGGAAGTGCCCGCGGCAATTGCCTGCCATCCGCAGGTCGAGCTGGTGGGTCGCTTGTCCAGCAGCGAGGTACGCGAGATGCAGGCGCACAGCCGCGCCATCTACTTCCCGACCGGCCTGGAGTCGTTCGGCTACCCGCTCGCGGAGGCGCGGGTCAGTGGGCTCCCTGTCATCGCCCGCGACACCGCCCTGAACCGGGAAATCGCCGGTCCTGCCCTGTACGGGTACACCCAGGGCGATCCTGACTCGCTGCGGCACGCTGTCAAGGTAGCGCTGACGGCGGACGTCGCGCCCGATCCCGGGCCGTTCGATCCGGACCAGTATTTCGGCTGGCTGCTGGGGGTGTCACGATGACCAGGCTGGGCTTGCGGCCTTATCAGGCCGGTGATGCTCCGTCCCCGGGTAGCGTCCCGGTGAGCGTGGTCGTCCTCACGCTGAACGAGGAGCCGAACATCCGCCGCTGCCTCGCGTCGGTGGCCTGGGCGGACCAGGTCGTGGTCGCGGATTCCGGCTCGGCGGACCGGACGGTGTCGCTAGCCCGAGAGGCCGACGCCGACGTGGTGGAGCTGCCCTGGCTTGGGTTCTCGGCGCAACGCGAGTGCTCGCTCCGCCTGCCGCTGATACGCCATGACTGGGTGTACTTCGTCGACGCCGACGAGTGGGTGTCCCCCCAGCTCGCGGCAGAGATCGCCGCCCGGCTCGCTGACCCGGACTGCTGCGGATTCCAGCACCGGCTGCGCCTGGTGTTCATGGGCACCTGGATCCGCCATTGCGGCTGGTACCCGGGTTCCTGGGTGGTCCGGCTGGTCGACCGCCGATACACCAAGTACGACGGGAGCCTGGTCGGCGAACGAGCCTGCGTGGACGGGCCGGTCCGGCGACTGGGCCACGACATCGTGGACGAGGACCGCAAGGGCTTGGCCGCCTGGCTGCACAAGCACGTGCGCTATGCGGAGTTGGAGTGCGAGCGGCGCGGCACGGTCGGCGGCCTGCCGGAACGGCTGCACAAGCTGCGAGATGGCGGCAGTTCCCGGCCGCTTGCCCGCAGCATCGTCAAGGATCTAGTCTTCCCCTGCATCCCGGCAAAGCCTGCCGCGCTTTTTCTCTACACGTACATCGCGAGGCTCGGCTTCCTTGATGGCGTGGCCGGGCTCCGCTTCTGCTTCTATCAAGCGTGGTTCGAGATGAGCGTGGGGTCACTCCGGGCGGAAGCCCGTGGCTGCAGGCAGGTCCGATGAGTGAGACGCACATGGCCCGCAGAGCCGTCGGCGACATCGTGTCGGTATGCCGCCACGCCGGTCCCGCTTCGGCGGCGCGCTGGCTCACATCGTTGGCGGCCCACCTGCCGGAGTGCCACGGCACGCGGTCGCTAGTCCTCGCGGACCGGATCTGGGCACGCACAGGGGCGCGCTTCCGGCCGCCTGGCGGAGCCGTTATCTCCCTTCCCGCTACTTACACCGCAGGGGCGCGCGAGATGTACTGCCGCAACGTTTACCTGCGCACCGGACTCGTCATGCCGCGTACGGGGTGGGTGGTGGACCTCGGTGCCAATCGAGGGCTCTTTTCCGTCTGGGCCGCACTGGCGGGCGCGCAGACTGTGGCGGTCGAGGCCCAGCAGGGCTTCGCGCCAGAGATCCGGCGCCTCGCCGCGTACAACCGCGTCGTCGACCGGGTCCACGTCGAGATCGCTCTAGCCGGCGGCACCGTCAGAGCGGGAGCAACCGCTGGGGTGGTGGCCGACGACCAGCGCTGGGCAGCCACCTCGCACGGCGCACCGCAGCGGCCCGCCGGCGTGTCCGTCCCGCAGCTCATGTCGGCTTACCAGATCGGCAAAATTGGATTGCTGAAGGTCGATATCGAAGGCGGTGAGTTCGCGGTCTTCAGCGGCGACGAGGATCTGCGATGGCTGGACCTTGTAGACCAGGTGGTGCTGGAAGTCCACGGCGATTTCGGCGATGCCGCTGCCTTGGTCGGTCGGCTTCGTCGGCAAGGCTTCGCCGTCGATCTGCGTGACGACGCGGGAAACCAGGTATCCGCTACCTCTAGCCTGCTCAACTACGCCTACTGCCGACGGTCATGAACGCTCGCGTCCAAGTCGCGCCGCGGCTACGCGACGCTGTGCCCGGGGGAGCCGCAGCGGCTCGCCGGGAAGCGGATCCTTGCCTGACGGCCGCAGCGCCCAGCCGTCCACGATGCCACACGCCGCTCGCGGCGCGTGGCGCGGCCTTCGTCGGCGTACCACGTCTGCGGTCGCGATCCGGAGCAGGAGAAGGATCAGGTAGAACGTCAGCAAAACCTGGCGCGGGCGACCCCAGTACCTACGATAAAACCATATCGGGTTGCGCATGCTGTAGTAAGCGGACAGGGCGTGCGGCCTCGTCGACTGTCCGGTGTGGCAGGCCAGAGCGGTCGGTACCGTCACCACACGCCAGCCGCCTCGCCTCGCTCGCATTGAGATATCGGCATCCTCCCATGTGAGGAAATAGCTGCCATCCCAGCCGATATCCGTGATGATCTCGCTCCGGCAGAATATCGCGCACCCGGTCGCCCACTCATTGTCGATGACCTCGCCTGCGGACCCGGCCCCCGTCGTCCCGGCAGATCGCGGCAGCGGAACCCGGATGGCAAGCCGCAACAGGGGACTGTACGTCCTGACGCAACGTGTATATTCCCAGTCCTTCTCCGGGCTCCCGGTGCCGGGGAGATGCACATTCGGCGCTATAATACCCACGTCCGGGATATCGAACGCCGATACACAGCTGCGAACCGAGGAGCTGTCCATCGTGACATGTGCGTTGAAGAAAGCGTAAACGTCAGCGGGGTACGTCTCCGCGCCGAATTGGCATCCCGACCCGAATCCCAGATTCCGGCTCGGTATCAGCCAGGCGCAAATCTCATCGGTGAGCTCGGTCGGCCTCTGGGATTGGTCGTTGGCGACGACGATAATGCGGGTGAATACCTTGAGATCCCAGTGACCCAGGACGGCCCGGACGGTCCGTTGGTGGTCCCCGTAGTGCACTACGACGGCAGCAACTCGGCGTGTGTTAGGCATTTTCTCTAACCTTATCAATCTGCAGGCTGGCACTTCCGCCGTAGCTGATGGCCGAGCCGCTGGGCCTACAGAAACGCCGGCGGGGGTCATTCCCGCTGTGCCCGTCCGAATGTGATGAAAATGGCGAGCAGCCACACGAATGCTGCCGATGGAATCGATGACAAGATGGTGCTCCAGTCGTTCTCGCCGATGACCAGTAGCGGGAATACGAGCAGCACGAGAAGGATCGCGTGCGGGTTCGTCCGCACGTCGAATTGATCGTCCAGCAGCCGTACCGCACAACCGAGCAGGAACATGCCCGCCAGCACAGGCAACCAGCCCCCATACAGGTAAAGCCCTCCTACGAACGTCTCAGCCGTGGATGTGTAGATGGTGGACGGCTCGCCAAAATACTCCTGGCTGAATTCATAGCCGGTCAGGTTCAGCGGCTTGTCCGGCCACAGAGCCCGCGGCACGACGCCCGCGACAGGCGCCTCGATCAGCTGCAACGGGCTACGGAAGCCGATCTGCTGCGGCGTCCGCTGCACGATGATCGCCACGTTGTCGATCTCGCGGATCCGCTGCATTAGATAAATGACCGAGCTGGATAGCGCAGCGGTCCCGGCGTTGCCTGTCACTGATTGCCGAAAAATCTCGGGCGCGGCCGCGACCGCCTGGCCGGGCGTCAGACTCACCGAGCCCTGCCGGACGACGCTCCGGTAGATCCCGTTGAACGGGATGACGATGAGCAGGAATGCCAGCGCGCCCAGGATCAGCGGGACCTTGGGCAGCCGTCGCCGCGAGACACTGAGCGGGATGGCGACCGCGATCACGGCGGTGATGAAGGTTCCCTTGAAGCCCGACAGGGCGCCGAACGTGACCTCGGCCGAAAACAGGATGACCAGCGTTATCCAGGCATACCGCCGACGTTCGATGAAGACCCGCATGGCCGCAACCGCGACGGCCAGCGGAGCGCACTGACCGACCGCGCCGAGAACCCCCCCGAAGCTGGTCGCGGTGGTGACCGCAGCGGATACGTTGCCGGTGTATCCGAACACCCCGGTCGTGGCGATGTTGTCGAGCTGGGCCGCCATGCCGATGGCATACAAGATCCACGGCACCGCTGGGCCGCGTACCTGATCGCCGAACCGTCGGCCAAGGGCCCGGGCCACCCGGCCCGCGGAACGCTGGGCAGGCCTGCCGGGCCCGACCAGGTAGCCTGCCGTCCAGGTGATGATACCGACCGCCACCAGCCACAATGCCCGCAGCACGCTGGAAACGCCGATCTGCCCCGCGCTGCCGACCTGTGGCTGGCTCCAGCTCACGCTCGCTACACCGTAGGCCAGCGCGTACCAGACCAACATGAGCGATCCGACCTTCCAGCGCCCCAGGCCGAGGTCGTGGAAGAGTGCCCCGCCTATCAGGCAGAGCAGGCCGAACACCAGAGCCGCCAGCGCGAGGCCACCCCAGACGATGGCGGTCATCGGCCGGTCCGAGGTATCCAGGGTCCACGCGAGCAGCACGCAGGCGGTCGCCAGGAGGGTCAGTGCCGCGATGACCAGCCACGGCCGCAGCCCGGAGACAGGCCAGGGATCACAGGCGCCGGAAGAACCGGAAGCTCCGAAGAAACCAGAAGCGCCGGAAGCGCCGTAGAAACGGGGAGAGCCGGAGGAACGGGACACGCCGGAAACGCGGGAAGATCTGGGCGAGCCGGGCGGCCTCGCAGGAACCACTGTCATGCCGATTCCTCCAGGACGAAGGCCATCCGCAGGAACGTGGTGCCGCCGCGGCGGGTGCCGTCGGCCACGATTCCCCCAAGCCATCCGGTCACGGCCCGCAGTCTACCAGCTATAATCACTATTAGTATCTTCTCAGTTACATATAGTGGCAGCTAGGCGTGTAGCGTCCGGCCTTGCTGCGGGCTCGGTCAACTGACCGGGACCTGACCTCGGCCGCCCTGCCCAGCAGGACAGGGCGGCCGAGGTCGGTGACCACTGTCCGTTCGGGATCATTCGAAATTGACTGAACGGACTGCGGTAACACGCCCGCGGAACCGTGGCGCGCGACGGGCGGGGGACGATGCGGCGGATTCTCCCAGCCTGTCCGCCGTCGCGTTCGGCTGACAAGGAACGCGCGCACGAACTGCTGGTCGGGTGATGACCAGAGCGGCGTCCCGCCTCCTGATCGCGTCAGGCGATGTCGCTAGGCCATCACGGGTTATATTACTTAGAGTACTATATCGATTACTTATAGTTTACAAGACGGGTATCATCTTCCGTGTGCCGCCAACCCTCGGACGAGCAGCTCACGGCACCACGGGGATCCGATTCGGAGGACGGTTGGACGTTCCACTGTTGGCGGAACAGCGCCGTGACATGCCCACCGGAACCCCGGTCCCGCCCACCTCTGGTCGCCTCGACTACGGCTACTTCAGGCGGTCATGAGCGGACCACTCGCGTTCGCCGCCCCGGCGAGGGTCGGCCGCGCCTGGTCGGGGGCCGTGTCCCAGCTGCGCCGTCGCGGCTTCGCCCGGTCGGTCGCGCAGACGGCCGGGTTCAACGTCGCGGCGGTGGCGGCAGGCGGACTGGGCGGGATCATCATCGCGCGCGCGGTCGGCCCGACCGTCCGCGGCGAGTACGCGGCGGTAACCGCGTGGATGGGCGTCCTGCAGATCGTCGGCGGAGTGGGCCAGCCCGCGGCCGTGGTCTACTACGTCGCTAGGGAGCCGTCGCGGGCCCGCGAGTACGTCGCGGCATCCCGGGTCATGATGCTGGTTACCGGCGCGGTCGTGCTCGTGGTGGGCTTCCTGCTGGCCCCGGTGCTCGCCCACGGGGTGCCCGCGATGACGCTCGGATACCGCATCGCCTTCGGCACGCTGATCGTGATGTTCGTAGGCGGGAGCTTTACCGCCTCGCTGCAGGCCTGGGATCTGCACCAGTGGAACGTGATCCGGGTGATGCAGCCGACCGCCTGTCTCATCGCGATCGTCGTGCTTTGGCGACTTCGGCGGCTCACGCTGGATGACGCGCTCATCGTGATCGCCGGGAGCGCGGTGCTGCAGCTCATATGGGCCTACGGTTACTGTCGGCGCACCGGCCTGGCCCCCGGGCGCGCTCGGGTTGCCCTGATCCGGCCGCTGGCGGCCTACGGCGCCGCGCAGATAGCGGCTCTGACGCCTGCGACCCTGAATGCTCAGCTCGACCAGCTCGTGCTCTCCCAGACGGTCCCGGCTGCCGACCTCGGCCGTTACGCTATCGCGGTCTCGATCTCCCTGCTTCCGATGCCGCTGGTCGGGGCGATCGGCTACGTCGCGCTTCCCCGCCTGGCGGCCCAGCGCGAGATCACCGGGACGACCCGCCGATTCCAGCGCCTCTCGGTGCTCGTCGGCGCAGGCCTGGCCGTGGCCACGCTGGTGCCAATGGCCGCGGTGTCCAGCTGGCTGGTCCCGCTGGTTTTCGGCCCCGCCTACCACGGCGTGGCGCCGCTGCTGTGGATCCTGACCCCCGGGTCGGTGTTCCTGGCCTGCGGCCAGGTGACTGGCGACCTCCTGCGGGGCCGCGGCGAGCCGAAGGTCGTGGCCGTGGCCCAGGGGATTGCCGCGATCTTCACGGTGGTCCTGCTGTTCGCGCTGCTGCCGCTGGTCGGTGTCTACGGCGCGGCGATCGCCTCGACGATCGCCTACGGGGTGGCGCTCGTCGCCATGCTTCGCAGCCTGTCACGGCAGCCACCCGCGCCCGGCAGGCATCGCCGGACGTCGCAGAATTCACTTCCCTCACCTGGCCGACGTCCGGCCGGGCACGCCCCGCAGGTTAGCGCAGGAAGGCAGGCTGAACTAATGAGCACCGCGCTCGATCGACCGCATTGTCCTGCTGTGCCTTGACGGCGACCTCTACGAGTCGACCGTCCAGGCCCTCGACACGCTGTATCCGAGGCTGTGGGCCGGGGGGGGGGGCTGCATTATCGATGACTACCATCCGATCGAGGCATGCCGCCAGGCCGTCACGGACTACCGCCAGAGGAACTCGATATCCGCCGAGATCATTGACATCGACGGAAGCGGTGTCTACTGGCGCAGATCGGCGGTGGAGGCCACCTCGCCGTCACGCTCGTGACCCACGATGCGGGGTGTCGGCTCTGACCTGTTGCGTCACAGCAGCCTTCGGACGGCGAGCTGCGCGTAGCA
>Ga0302232_10000794_pt1 | contig 22672 bp, 22 predicted proteins | sample II_Palsa_N2_3_FD_193575 | JGI IMG/M metagenome (GOLD analysis project Ga0302232, IMG submission 193575) | Peat permafrost microbial communities from Stordalen Mire near Abisko, Sweden - II_Palsa_N2_3 | ecosystem: Environmental > Terrestrial > Soil > Palsa > Peat permafrost | place: Sweden...
GAGCAGCGCGTGGAGTGCGTCGAGCGTCTCGGGCAGCGCGGCGACGGCGGGCGGTGGCGCGGCGGCGACCACGGCAGGAGGCACGATCGGCGCCTTGGGCGATGGCGGCGCGAGCCAGTCGCGCACGTCTTCGTCGGCGAGCATGTCGACACCTGCATCGGCCCACCAGCCGAGCGCACTCGCGACGACGTCGCGGTGTCGATATTGCCCCCTATGTAACATGGGTTTGCCATGCCTCGAGGTTGACGCGAAGGTCAATCTCGGGGCACCGCCTACCGGCCAGGGCGTTGTAGGAATGAGCCGATCCGCCGGATCGCGTGCGTGCCGCTACGGCCGCGAGGAAGGGAGAGACCATGTCGGATCGCGAATCGATGGAATATGACGTCGTCATCGTCGGCGCGGGGCCGGCAGGACTGTCGGCGGCGATCCGTTTGAAGCAGCGCGCCGAAGCCGATGGTCGCGAGCTTTCGGTGTGCGTGCTGGAGAAGGGGTCCGAAGTCGGTGCGCACATCCTGTCGGGCGCGGTGCTCGATCCGATCGCGCTCGACGAACTGCTCCCCAATTGGAAGGAGCTCGACAGTCCGCTGACCGTGCCGGTGATCGAGAATCATCACTGGGTGCTCGGCGCGAAGAGCAAGATGGAGCTGCCGCATCTCGCGATGCCGGCGTTCATGAACAACAAGGGCACCTACACGCTCAGCCTGGGCAATTTCTGCCGCTGGCTCGCAAGCCAGGCGGAAAATCTCGGCGTCGAGATCTTTCCGGGCTTCGCCGCCGCCGAAATCCTGTTCGACGACGACGGTGCGGTGAAGGGCGTCGCGACGGGCGACCTCGGCGTGGCGCGCGATGGCACGCACAAGCCAGATTATCAGCCGGGTATGGAGCTGCACGGCAAATACACCTTCTTCGCCGAGGGCGCGCGCGGGCATCTGACCAAGGAGCTCAAGCGCCAGTTCGAGCTCGAACGCGACGGCGATCCGCAGGTCTATGGCCTCGGGCTCAAGGAATTGTGGGACGTCGAGCCGGGCAAGCATGTCGCGGGTCGGGTGATCCACACGCAGGGCTGGCCGCTCGACGACGCCTGGGGTGGCGGGTTCATCTATCATCAGGCCAACAACCAGGTCGCGATCGGCTTCGTCGTCGCGCTCGACTACAAGAATCCGTGGCTGTCGCCGTTCGAGGAATTCCAGCGCTGGAAGCAGCATCCCGAGATCCGCGCGCTGCTGGAAGGCGGGCGCCGCGTCTCCTACGGCGCGCGCGCGATCAACGAGGGCGGCTGGCAGTCGGTGCCGCGGCTGGTCTTCCCGGGCGGCGCGCTGATCGGTTGCTCGGCGGGCTTCGTCAACGTGCCGCGCATCAAGGGCAGCCACACCGCGATGAAGAGCGGGATGCTCGCTGCCGAGGCCGCGTACGACGCGATCGTGGCGGATCGCCAAGGTGACGAGCTGGCGAGCTATCCGGAGGCGCTCGACAAGAGCTGGATCGCCAAGGAGCTCAAGCTGGTCCGCAACGCCGAGCCGGCGGTCGCCAAGTTCGGCGGTACGTTCGGCACGATGATCGCAGGAGCCGACATGTGGATGCGCACGCTCGGCATCGGGTTGCCGATCACGATGAAGCACAAGCACGCCGACAATACGACGACGTGGCGCGCCAATATGCAGACCCCGATCGTCTATCCCAAGCCCGACAATGTGATCAGCTTCGATCGCCTGTCGTCGGTGTTCATCTCGGGCGTCAACCATGAGGAGGACCAGCCGATCCACCTGACGCTCAAGGACGCGGCGGTGCCGATCGAGGTTAACCTCAAGCTCTACGAGAGCCCCGAGCAGCGCTATTGTCCGGCGGGTGTCTACGAGATCGTCGGGCGCGAGGAGAACGCCCCGCGCCTCCAGATCAACGCGCAGAACTGCGTCCACTGCAAGACGTGCGACATCAAGGACATGACGCAGAACATCAATTGGGTGGTGCCCGAAGGTGGCGGCGGGCCCAACTACCCCAATATGTAAGCGGCGCATCCGCTTGCCACGCGGCGTCGGATGGCGGAAAGACAGGATCAGGGGCCTCGCATTCCGTTGAGTATGACCACGATGAGCTTGTCCCGCCCCGTCCTTCTCGCAGCCCTCGCCGGCCTGCTCGTCGCGCCGGCGGGCGCCGACCGGCCGCGGCGCGGCGGCGACAGCGAGGCACAGGCGACCTACGTCCGCGCACGCGCCGCCGACGATCTCGGCGAGCTGAGCGTCGCGGCCGCGGGCTTCGCAGCGGCGGCGCAGGGCAATCCGGGCAATACGACGCTGGCGTTGCGCGCCTTCCGCCAGGCCGTCGTGGCGGGTGACATGCCGCTCGCCTCGAAGGTGGCGCATGGTCTCGATGCGACGGGCTCGCTGCCGCCCGACGGCACGCTGCTGCTGCTTTCCGACGCGGTGATCGCGCGCGACTGGAAGCGTGCGGGCACGCTCGCCGACCGCGTCGAGCGCGAGAAGCTGTTCGGCTTCCTCGCGCCCGTGCTGCGCGGCTGGATCGCGTTCGGCGCGCACAATGGCGATCCGCTGGTGCCGATCCTCGCGGTCGCCCCCAACAGCCTGGCGGCGGGCTATGCGGCCGAGCATCGCGGGCTGCTGCTGATCGCGACGGGCAAGGAGACTGCAGGGATCGCCGCGCTCGACGCGCTGCCGCATCCCGACACCGCACGCGCCTCGCGGCTGGCGATCGCGGCGGCGGCGACGCTCGACAAGCACCGCAAGCATGACGAGGCGCTGGCGATGCTGATCGGCGACGCGCCCTCGGTCCATGCCGCACGCGTGATCCTGGCGCGCCACGACAGGCTGCCCGGCGCGATCGATACGCCGGCCGCCGGCATCGGCGAATTGTTCGTGCGCGTCGCCGCCGACATCAACAAGCAGCAGGCGGCGCCGCTCGCGCTCGGCTTCGCGCGGTTGGGCACGCTGCTCGCGCCGGACGACAGCGAGACCTGGCTGGTCACCGCCAACCTGCTCGCGCTCGCCGGCGCCGACCAGGCCGCGCTCGATACGCTGGCGCATGTCGCCGCGGACGATCCCTTCGCGGGCGCCAAGCGCGACATGCGGCTGACGCTGCTCGCGCGCAGCGGCCGCACCGACGAGGCGCTCGCCGAGGGCCGCGCGGCGACGGTCGCGCCCGATGCCACGATGGCCGACTGGGCGCGGCTCGGCGACCTGCTGACCAACGCCAAGCAACCTGCCGAAGCCGCGCAGGCCTATGACCATGCGCTCGCGCTGTCGGGTGGCGACAAGGCGCAGGCGGAAGTCGCCTGGCCGCTGTTGCTACAGGAGGCGAGCGCACTGCTCGACTCGGGCGACTGGCCCGGCGCCAAGGCCAAGGCGACGCGCGCGCTCGCGCTGGCGCCGCAGGAGCCCGCGATCCTCAACTTCCTGGGCTATTCCGAGATCGAGCACGGCGGCGACATCGCGGGTGCCACCGCGCTGATCGCGCAGGCGAGCAAGCTCGCGCCCGACGATCCCTCGATCACCGACTCGCTCGGCTGGTCCTGGTATCAGCGTGGCGATCTTGGCCGCGCGATCCCGCTGCTCGAGCGCGCATCGCGAAACGCACCCGCCGAGGCCGACATCAACGAGCATCTCGGCGATGCCTATTGGAAGGTGCAGCGCCGTCTCGACGCGCGCTACGCCTGGCGCGCCGCGCTGGTCGTCGCTGACGGCGCGCAGGCGACGCGGCTGCGCGGCAAGATCGACAACGGGCCGACCGCGACGCCGTGACCGACCAGCCTGCGGCCGAGACCGGCTACGCCAAGATCAACCTCGCGCTGCATGTCCGCCGGCGGATGCCCGACGGCTATCATGCGCTCGAGACGCTGTTCGCCTTCTGCGCCGATGGCGACGTACTCACCGCCGCGCCGTCCGACGAACTGTCGCTGACGATCGACGGGCCGTTCGGTGAGGGGCTTTCGGCGGGCGCGGACAATCTGGTTCTGCGCGCGGCCAAGGCGCTGCGTGCGGCGGCCGGAACCCGCGCCGGGGCCGCGATCCGGCTCGACAAGCGCCTGCCGGTGGCCTCGGGGATCGGCGGCGGATCGGCGGATGCGGCGGCGGCGCTGCGCTTGCTGGCGAGGCTGTGGGGCATCGATGTCGGGGCGGAGACGCTGCATGGCATCGCCGCGACGCTGGGCGCCGACGTGCCCGCCTGCGTCGCCTCGCGCACGTGTCGCGGCGAGGGGCGGGGCGATGCGCTCGACTTCCTCGACGACGGGGTGCGGGCCGATCTGCCCGTGCTGCTGGTCAACCCCCGCGTCGCGGTGCCGACCGGGCCGGTGTTCCAGCGCTGGGACGCGATCGACCGGGGGCCGCTGGGGGCGGGCGACCCACTCGCCGCAGCGCTTGCCGGACGCAATGATCTGGAGCCGCCCGCGCGCGCGCTGCAGCCGGTGATCGGCGATGTGGTGGCGGCACTGGCGGCGCAGCCGGGTGTCGTGCTGGCGCGGATGTCGGGATCGGGCGCGACCTGCTTCGCGCTGTTCGAGAATGCCGGCGCGCGTGATGCGGCAGACGCGGCAATCGCGAAGACGAATCCCGGGTGGTGGCGGCTGGCGACGAGGCTTCGCGCCTGACATCCTCCCCCGAAGGGGGAGGCGGACCGCCCGCGTAGCGGGTGGTGGAGGGGTAGACCACGTTTCTGACGGGGCGCCCAACCTTCTAGGCCGGATACCCCTCCACCATTTGCTTCGCGAACGGTCCCCCTCCCCTTGCAGGGGAGGATTTTGATGTTACCCCAGCTCCGCCTCCACCATCGCGAACGGTCGCGGTCCCGGATCGAGCACGGCGGCGTGAAAAGCCTTCTCGTTGAACGTCTTGCGCGCCTTGGCGGCGTCGCGCAGCGCGAGCAGGCGGTGCAGGCCCAGCGTACCGCTCACCGCCTCGCCGGGTAGTGCCACGATGCGGTCGATCGCGGCGGCCTGGATGCCGCCGGTCATGTCGTTCATCTCGGCCTCGGCCTGTTCGCGCGGCCAGCGCCCAGCGTGGATGCCGATATCGACCACCAGCCGCGCCGCCCGCAGCAGCTCGTCCGACAGGCGCGCGACGTCGCCCCATGGATCGCGCGCGAACAGCCCCTGTTCGGCGGCCAGCCGCTCGCCGTAGCAGGCCCAGCCCTCGCCGAACGCCGGCCATGTCGCCATGCGCGCGAGCGTCGGCCGCTCGGGCGTGGCGCGGCTCGCCTGCAGATGCTGGCCGGGGATGCCGAGATGATAGGCGATTGGCGCAACGCCCGGCGTCGGCAGCGCATGGACCGAGTGCGTGTCGAGCCACAGCGTCGCGCCGCGGCTGCCGTCGATCGCCGCGGGTATGTAGAGCGATCCGCCGGGCGTGCCCTGTCCGCCTTCGGGCAGCGGCCTGATCGTCAGCGACGCGGTCTCGCCGCCCGGCACGAGCCGCGCGAGCACCGCGCGCGCCGCGTCGATCCGCGTCGTGGCGAGTTGCAGCAGCGCGGTGCGACCGCCGTCGTCGTCGCTCTCGATGAACTCGGGATGCGCCGCGAACGCCGCCGCGATGCGCTCCGAAAGGCCGCCCTTGCGCAGCCCGCGCAGCGCCAGCCGCGTATCGAGCAGCGCGCCGATCCGCGCCGCCTCCGCGCGGCCGAGCGCTTGCGCCTCGGCAAGGCTCATCGTCGTATCGCCCGCGCGCGCGACGTTGGCGGCGTGCAGCGCCTCGCCGCCGGGTTGCGCCGCCAGCGCGAGATCGGGCCTGCCCTGCCGCGTCAGCGTCGCACTGGTGTCGCGCAGCAGCGCCATCGCCGGCTGGACGTGTTTGGCAAGCGTAGCGGCGGCGCGCGTCGTCGCCTGCAGCCGGGTCGGCTGGTCGATCCCGGCGGCGGTAAGCCGCGCGTCGAGCGCAAGCACCAGCGGGTGGCGGTCGGCCGGCGTCAGCACGAACGCGTCCATCTGCGGCAGCGCGGCGCGGCTGGTCGAGGCGGGGGGCGTGCAGCCCGCTGCGGCATCCGCGCGCAGCGTCTGCGCCGCGCCGAGCAGCGCGGGCGCGTAGCTTTCGAGCCGCGATTGCCACGCATCGACCGCGGCGGGCGTCGATACGTCCTGCACCAGCCGCATCGACAGCGGCGTCGACAGATGCGGCCCTGCGAAGGCGGTGACCAGATAGGGGCGGTGCGTGCCGCCAAGCGGGCCGTTGCGCCCGTAGCGGACATCGGCGCCCTCCAGCGCGAGGTCGAGCTGCGCGCGCACCAGCTTAGTCGCGGGATCGCAGCTTTTCGCAGGCAGCGTCGCGCGGACCGCCTTCATCGCGAGCGCCAGCGCGGCGTTGCCGTCGGGCGACCAATCGTTGCAGTGCCGCGCTGCCGGCCCGCCCGCCGAGGCGTCCGACAGCCCCGCGGACACCGCCGCCTCGGGCAGCAGCGCGAGGATCGGCACGCTGTCGGCATCGATCGTCGCCGCGCCGGGGCAGGGCGGCGTGGTCTGCGCGATCGCGGCGCCCGCGCGTGCCAGCGCGACGCCGCCTGCCAGCATCGCGATTGTTTCCCGTCGTGTGCTCTTCATTGCCCCTGCGATACCTGATTTCATGCCGGTAATCGCCTCGTGACATCCGATTTTTTTGGGAGCAACATCCTTGCATGTTCAGGCTCGAAATCGATGGCCCCGTCGCCCGCGTCGTGATCGACCGTGGTGAGAAGCGCAATGCGATCCCGATCGCCTGCTGGGGTGCGCTCGAACGCACCGTCAACGAGGCGGCGAATAGCGACGCGCGGCTGATCGTGGTCACCTCGAACGATCCACACAGTTTTTGCGCGGGTGCCGATCTCTCCGAGCTTCCCGCGCTGATCGACGACGTCAAGAAACGCCACATCTTCCGCGGCGCGATGAACAGCGCGCTGTCGCGCATCCGCGCGGTCAGCAAGCCGACGCTGGCGCTGATCGAAGGGGGCTGCTTCGGCGCGGGCGTCTCGGTGGCGATGGCGTGCGACATGCGGATCGCCGGCCCGCAGGCGAGCTTCGCGATCACGCCGGCGCGCTTCGGTATCTCCTATCCGCAGGCCGATCTCGCGCGGCTCGCCGAACTCGTCGGCCCGGGGCAGGCGGCACGGCTGCTCTACGGCGCGGAGACGATCGACGCCGCCGAGGCATATCGCATCGGCCTGATCGAGATCATCTGCCAGCAGGCGCAGATCGGCACCGACATGATCGAGCGGATCGCGGGCAATGCGCCCTACAGCCTGGCCGCGCTCAAGGCGACGCTGGCGGGCCGCTTCGGCGTCGACAAGCGTTTCGACGATGCTTTCGCATCGGCCGACTTCGCCGAGGGCTGGCAGGCGTTCCGCAGCGGCCGCAAGCCAAGCTTCGGCGGATGAGCGACGCCCAGGCGGAAGCCTGGAACGAGATCGTCGGCAATAAGGGGCGGGGCGGCATCCTGATCGTCGCGGATCATGCGTCCAACCATGTGCCTGCGGACATCGATCTCGGCATAGATCCCGCGATCCTCGAACGGCATGTCGCGATCGACATCGGCGTCGCCCCGCTGACCCGCGCGCTATGCACGGGCCTCGGCTTCGGCGCGATCCTCGCCGGCGTGTCGCGGCTGGTCTGCGATCTCAACCGCGAGGAGGATGCGCCCGGGCTGGTCCCGGTCGCCAGCGACGGCAATCCGATCCCCGGCAACGTGCTCGACGCGGCGGGGCGTGCCGAGCGCGTCGCGCGCTTCTACCGGCCCTATCATGCGGCAGTCGCGGCCGCGATCGAGCGGCAGGTGCCCGTCTTGCTGGTGTCGCTGCATAGCTTCACGCCGCGACTCGAGACGCGCCCAGACGAGCGGCGTCCGTGGCAGATCGGCATCCTCTACAATCAGGACGAGCGCGCCGCGCGGATCGCGATCGCGCTGCTCGAGGCGGCGGGCGTCGTCACCGGCGACAACGAGCCCTATTCGGGCCGCGTGCTCAACGCGACGATGAACCATCACGGCGAGGCGGCCGGGCTGCCCTATCTGGGCATCGAGGTACGGCAGGACGAGATCGGCGACGCGGCGGGCGTTGCGCGCTGGGCGGCGCTGCTCGCGCCGATCATCGCCGCGACATGGGACACTCTGGCGCGCGAGACCGTACGCGGGGCATGACGCCGCCGTTCGGCTCGCCTAAGAAGGCGGCATGATCCGCCGCCCGCTCTCCGTCGCTCTCCTCGCGCTCGCGCTCGTCGGTTGCCACAAGCATCCACGCGGCGCGATCGCCGACGCCGCGGCGCACGGCGCGGTCGTGCCCTGCGCGCTCGCCGGCGCCAAGACGTTCAAGCCCGAGTGCGCGGTGGAGCGCATGACGGCGCCCGACGGATTGATGCTGGTGATGCATCACCCCGATGGTGGCTTCCGCCGGCTGCTCGTCACCACCGACGGGCGCGGCGTCGTCACCGCCGACGGCTCCGATCAGGCGACCGTCGCGGTGATCGATCCCGGCACGATCGAGGTGATCGTCGGCGACGATCGCTATCATCTGCCCGCGACGGTCAAGGGGCAGCCCCTGCCGCAGCAATGAGCGGTCAGCCGATCCTGACGGCAGCCGAGACCAGGGCCGCCGAAGATGCGATCTTCGCGACCGGCGTGTCGGCGTTCGAGCTGATGCAACGCGCGGGTCGCGCCGCGGCGGATGTCGCCTGGGATCGATTCGGGCCGCTCGAGACGCTGGTGCTCTGCGGACCGGGCAACAACGGGGGCGACGGCTATGTGATCGCGGCGCGGCTGGCCGAACGCGGCGTGCGCGTGCGGGTCGCGGCCTCGGGCGCGCCGGCGACGGAGGCGGCGCGCGCGGCCCGCGCGGCGTGGGACGGCCCTGTCGAGACGCTGGCCGATGCCGCACCTGCGCCGCTGCTGATCGATGCGCTGTTCGGCACCGGCCTGTCGCGCCCGCTCGACGACGCGATCGCCGAGCCGGCGCGGCGGCTGATGGAAGCGGCGTGGCACCGTGTTGCGGTCGACCTGCCGAGCGGCCTCGCGACCGACGACGGCGCGGTGCTGACCGAAATGCCCGCTGCTCACCTCACCGTCGCGCTCGGCGCGCTCAAGCGGACGCATCGGCTGATGCCGGGCGTCGCGCGCTGCGGCGAGGTGGTGGTCGCGGATATCGGTTTCGGCGGCGTCGCGTCCGACGTGGCCGAGATCGCCCGCCCGCATGTGCCGGGTCCGGGTTTCGAGGCGAACAAATATACGCGCGGGAAAGTGCTCGTCGTCGCCGGTGCGATGCCGGGTGCGACGATGCTCTCCGCGCTTTCGTCGCAGCGCGCGGGCGCGGGCTATGTCGAGCTGCTCGGCACGAATGGCGGTGGCGAACCACATGCGCTGGTTCGCCGCGCGTGGGACGACGCCGCGCTCGGCGACAAGCGGATCGGGGCGATCGTGATCGGGCCGGGGCTGGGCACCGACGACGAATCCTATCGGCGGCTGACGCTGGCACTCGCAACGGGCAAGCCGATGGTGATCGACGCCGATGCCGTCACCCTGCTCGCCAGGCGCGGTCCCGGGCGGATCGACGCGCCGGCGGTGTTCACCCCGCATGGCGGCGAGTTCGTGCGGCTGTTCGGCGAGATTGATGGCTCGGCGCTCGACCAAGCACGTGAAGGTGCCCGGCGTTCGGGCGCGGTGGTGCTGCTCAAGGGCGCCTGTACCGTCGTCGCGCATCCAGACGGGCGCGCCGCGATCGGTGCGCCCGCACCCGCCTGGCTAGCAAGCGCGGGGACGGGTGACGTGCTGTCGGGCATCCTCGGCACGATGCTCGCGCAGATCGGCGATCCGTTCGCGGCGGCGCAGGCCGCGGTGTGGCTCCATGCCGAGGCGGCACGACGCGCGGGGCCGCTGCTGATCGCGGACGATCTGGTGACACATCTGCGCGATGCGGTGGCGGTCTGCTTGTGAAAAGGACGAGTTCTCTCAACAATGCCGTTCGTCCTGAGCCTGTTGAAGGACCCTCCTGCTCTTCGCAGCGCTTGAAAGTAGAACTGTGCTTCGACAAGCGCAGCACGAACGGATAGGGGGCTGCATGTCTGCCCTGATCATCCGCCTCAATGCCAATGGCCTCGGCGTCACCGCCGACGGCTATTCGGTGCCGCTCGCCGCGCCGGGCGACATGCTGGGCGAGGACGACGCGGTCCTGCCCGGCCCGCATCACCAGACGCCGCCGTGCCGCCATTTCCCGACCTGCGGCGGCTGCACGCTCCAGCATGTCGACGATGAGGCCTACGCCCACTTCCTGATCGATCGCATCGCGGGCTCGCTTCACTCGGTCGGCATCCGTACCGAGATCGCGGTGCCGCATCTCTCGCCGTCGCGCACCCGCCGCCGCGCCTCGCTGCGCGCCGAACGCAGCGGCAAGCGCGTGCTGCTCGGCTTCAACGAGGGCCAGAGCCGGCGAGTGGTCGATCTCGCCGAATGCTGGATCATGCTGCCCGAGCTGTTCGCGCTGCTCGCGCCGCTGCGCGGGCTGCTGGCGCGGTTGATCCCCGATCGCCGCACCGCAGGCGTCGAACTGGCGCTCACCGACCAGGGCGTCGATCTGCTGATCAGCGGGATTGATCCAAACGGGCTGATGGCGATCGAGGCGATGACCGACTTCGCGCAGGCGCACGGTCTCGCCCGGCTGTCGATCGATGCGGGCGCCGGTCCGGAGGCCCGCTGGGAGCCCGAGCCCGTGACGGTGACGCTGGGCGGCGTCGCGGTTGGCCTGCCCGCGGGCAGCTTCCTCCAGGCGACCGAGGACGGCGAGGCGGCGCTGCTCGCGGTGGTGCGCGATGCGGTGGGCGCGGCGAAGACCGTCGCCGACCTGTTCACCGGGCTCGGCACGTTCGCGCTGCCCTTATCGCAAACTGCGCGCGTGCTGGCGGCGGAGAGCGAGCGCGCCACGATTTTGTCGCTCAAGGGGGCTGCGGCGCGCGCCGGCCGGCCGCTGGTCGCCGATCACCGCGACCTGTTCCGCCGGCCCTACACCGCCGCGGAGCTGTCGCGCTTCGACGCGGTGGTGCTCGATCCGCCGCGCGCGGGTGCGCGCGAGCAGGTCGCCGAGCTGGCCAAGGCGACGTGCGCGCGGATTGCCTATGTCTCGTGCAATCCCTCGACCTTCGCGCGCGACGCCAGGACGCTGGTCGACGGCGGCTGGCAGTTGGAGATGGTCAAGCCGGTCGGGCAGTTCCGCTGGTCGACGCATGTCGAGCTGGCGGCGCGGTTTGTGCGAGCGTCGTAGAAGCGGACCGGCTTTGTCGCCGAGCGTGCTCCTGCGAAGGCAGGAGCCCAGTGTTTCAGACGCATCGCCCGTTTCACCTGGGCTCCTGCCTACGCAGGAGCACAACGCAAGCTATCGATCCCGGTCGTGTGGCCCGTCTGGATGGCTCGAGAAAACGCGACCGACGGACTTCGCATCCTGCCCGACACCATGAACCGTGTTGCAGCCGGCGACGAGCAGCGCGCCCGCCAGCAGAGCCAGAGTGGTGATCGTTCGCATGAAATCCCCTTCGCGGTGGCAGGCAGCATAGCCCGTCCGCCCCGCGAAGGGAATCGGCGTCGGTCCTAGTCGGCGAACAGCTTGGCGAAGCTGCGCTTGGCGCGCTGCTTCCAGTGGCCGCGATGATAGGCGTCTGAGGCGAGCAGCGGCAGCACCGAGGTCGCTTCGGCGAACACCATCTGCTCGAGCGCGGTGTTGACCTTGCCCCAGCTCGCGGCCTCCTGCAGCGTCGACGACGAGCAGGCGCCGTCGCGGACGTCGGCGACGGTGATCTGGATCGCGTATTTGTGGACCTCGACATCGTCGTGGCCGAGGATTTCCGCGCAGACGACGGTGTCCTGCACGAAATTCTTGGGCACGCCGCCGCCGATCATCAGCAGGCCGGTGGTGCCGGCTGCGATCTTGATGTCGGTCAGCTCGCGGAAGTCCGCGATCGAATCGAGCGTCATATAGGGCTTGCCCGCCTTGACCGCGTCGACCTGGTGTTTGACCAGACCGAAACCGGCGGAAGAATCGGTGAACGCCGGGCAGAAGATCGGCACGTCATGCTCGTAGGCAAGCTTGACGAGGCTGTTGGCCTTCTTGCCGTGTTCGACCAGATATTTGCCCATCTCGCGGATGAAGGCGCGCGACGAATAGGGCTTGGCTTCCAGCGTCTCGGCGATCTCGAAGATCGTGTGGTCGACGTTCTGGAGCGCGACCTCGTCGATGTACGTGTCGTAGATACGATCGATATAGAGCGAGCGCAGCGTGTCGTCGTCGGGCACTTCGAGCGCCTGATAATGTTTGTGGCCGAGGCCCTCGAAGAAATCCATGTCGACGATCGAGGCGCCGGTGGCGACCACCGCGTCGACCATGTTGTTGGCGATCAGCTCGGCATAGAGATCCATGCAGCCGCCCGCCGAGGTCGAGCCCGCGATCACGAGGATCACCGAGCAATCCGGATCGGCGAGCATCTGGTTGTAGATGTCGGTCGCACGGCCGAGATCGCGCGAGGTGAAGCTCATCTTCTTCATCGCATCGACGATCGGGCGCGCGTCGAAGCTCTTGATGTCGATATGCTCGACGGTGGTGCCGAGCAGCTCCGCCTTGCGGGTGTCGTTGATCGGGGTCTCGGTGTTCATGGGGTTGGCCTTTCACGGGCGATGTAGTACCCCCGCGCAGGCGGGGGCCCAGGGCTTCATACGCCGCGCGTGCGGCTCTGGGCCCCCGCCTTCGCGGGGGAACGGTAGGGATTAGGTGACGCCCTCTTACAGCTTGATGACGCGGCCGGCCACATGCGCCGGCTCGGCCTGCGCGACGTAGAGGCTCGCCATCGGCTCATCGTCGACGATCACTGTCTCGTCGCTGGTGAAGCCGTTGAAGGCGGTGCGCATCGCGCAGCCATAGGCGCCCAGCATGCCGATCTCGATGAAGTCGCCGACATTGGTGTCCGCGGGCAGTTCGAACGGGCCGGCCATGCGGTCCATGTCGTCGCAGGTCGGGCCGTAGAAGCTGAAGCCGATCTCGCGGGCATGGCTGTCGGGCTCGCGCAGCAGGCTGACGGGGAAGCGCCAGCCGATATGCGCGGCGTCGAACAGCGCACCGTAGGCACCGTCGTTGATGTAGAGCTCGTCGCCGCGACGACGCTCCACCCGCACCAGCAGCGAGGCATATTCCGCCGACAGCGCGCGGCCGGGCTCGCACCACAGCTCCGCCGAATAGGACACGGGCAGGCTCTCGAACGCCTCGTGGATCGTACGGAAGAAGCGCTCGAGCGGCGGCGGCTCCATCCCCGGATAGGAGGAGGGAAAGCCCCCACCGACGTCGATCACGTCGACCGTGACCGCCGCCGAGACGATCGCCGCGCGAACGCGCGCCATCGCATCCGAATAGGCCTGCGGGCTCATCGCCTGCGAACCGACGTGGAAGCAGATGCCGAGCGCATCGGCGACCTGGCGGGTCGCCATCAGCAGCGGCGCCGCGTCCGCCAGATCGACGCCGAATTTCGACGCGAGGCTGAGCTTCGAGTGATCCGACGACACACGGAGACGGACGCACAGCGTCAGGTCGGTGGCGACATCACCGTTCTTGGCCGTCGCGCGCACGATCTTGTCGAGCTCTTCCTGGCTGTCGAGCGAGAAGGTGCGGACGCCGTGCGTGTGATATGCCTCGTGGATGGCCTCCTCGGCCTTCACGGGGTGCATGAAGCAGAGCGTGGCCTCGGGCAGGGTGCGGGCGACGAGCCGCACCTCGGCGATCGAGGCGACGTCGTAGTGCGTGATGCCCCCTTCCCACAGCGTCTCGAGGAGCGCTGGCGAGGGGTTCGCCTTCACGGCATAGAGCGACCGCCCCGGAAACTTCTCCGAAAAGAAGCGGGCGGCCCGCAAAGCTGCGTGCGGGCGAATAAGCGTGACCGGTTGAACCGGGCGCGCCTTGGCGATCTCAAGGGCGGAAACGACCTTGTTGGGGGCTAGCCCCAGCGCGCTATGATGCTTGTGCAATTCAAGGGACCTCCAGGGGTAGTTTCAACAAGAGCTGCCTTGCGGTTGGAAGTCCCATGGGGCAGCGAGTGGGGCGATATAGGACCAGTGGACCCCCCTGTAAAGGGCTGCGCAAACCCTCGGAGAACCGTCATTTCTCATGCTGAATCAACGCTTTCGCCGATCAGCCGGTTGCCGACGCTGTCGGGAATTCGCGATGCGGCGAGCGCATTGTCCCGCGTTGCGGTCGTCACGCCGCTGATCGAGACCCGGATTCGCGGCGAGCCGGTGTTCGTCAAAGCCGAATCCCTGCAACGCACCGGCAGCTTCAAGCTGCGCGGCGCATGGTGGCGACTGTCGTCGATTCCGGACGCGCAGCGCGGCGCGGGCGTCGTCGCCTTCTCGTCGGGCAATCACGCGCAGGGCGTGGCGTGGGCGGCGCAACGGCTGGGGATGCCCGCGACGATCGTGATGCCGCACGACGCGCCCGCCGCCAAGGTGGCGGGAACGCGCGCGTCGGGGGCGGAGATCGTCTTTTACGACCGTGCCACCGAAAGCCGCGAGGCGATCGCGGCGCGGCTGGCGGAGGCGCGTGGCGCGGTGCTGGTGCCAAGCTTTGACGACCCATGGATCGTCGAGGGGCAGGGGACGGCCGGGCTCGAGATCATCGACCAATATCGCGCCGCGACGGGCCGCGCGGTCGAGCGGATCGCGGTGTGCTGTGGGGGTGGTGGGCTGTCGTCGGGGATCGCATTGGGCGCGCCCGATACGGCGATCGTCGTGGTCGAGCCCGAAGGCTGGGACGACATGGGCGAATCGCTTCGGCTGGGGGCGATCGTGCCGGTCGGGCCGAGTCCGCCCGCGACGTCGTGTGACGCGTTGCAGACGTTGCGGGTCGCCGATCTCACCTTCGGCATTTTGCACGGGCGCGGCGCGACCGGCGTCGCGGTGAGCGAAGCGGAGATCGCCGATGCGATGCGCTTCGCGTTCGAGACGCTCAAGCTGGTCGTCGAGCCCGGCGGCGCGGTGGCGCTCGCGGCGGCGCTGGCGGCCAAGTTGCCGCTAGCGGGCACGGTGCTGGTCGTCTCGGGCGGCAACGTCGATCCGGCGACGTTCCGGGCGATGACGGCATGATCGCGGGCGCCGGGTTTGCGCAGTTCGCGCTCAGCGTCGCGATGATCGCGGCATTCGCGCTGGCGATCGCGGGTGGGCGGATGCTCGCGAAGGGCCAGGATCGCCAGCGCGGGTTGCTGATGCTCGGCGTCGCGCTGGTGCTCGTCGTCAACGTGCTGATCTGGGCGTGGCCCGTGCCGACGCCCCAGCAAACCCTACCCCGTCATTCCCGCGAAGGCGGGAATCCATAAACGCGGCGCGCGAGAAGGCACGTCGCGCGGATGGATTCCCGCCTTCGCGGGGAACACGGTCCTTACTTCAGCCGCATGTCCAGATAGCCGTCAACCGACTTCATCAGCGGATCCAGCTCGTTGGCGAAGAAGTGGTTCGCGCCCGGGATGGTGTCGTGATGGATGGTGATGTGCTTCTGCGTGCGCAGCTTGTCGACCAGCTTCTGTGTCGCGGGCGGCGTCGCGACCTCGTCGGCGTCGCCCTGGATGATGATTCCCGACGACGGGCACGGCGCCAGGAAGCTGAAGTCGTACATGCTCGCGGGCGGCGCGATCGAGATGAAGCCGCGCACTTCGGGGCGGCGCATCAGCAACTGCATCCCGATCCACGCGCCGAAGGAAAAGCCCGCGATCCAGGTCTGCGTCGCTTCCGGGTGGATCGACTGCACCCAATCGAGCGCGGAGGCCGCATCCGAAAGCTCGCCGATGCCGTTGTCGAACAGCCCCTGCGACTTGCCGACGCCGCGGAAATTGAAGCGCAGCGTCGCGAAACCGCGTCGGACAAAAGTCTGGTACAGGCTCTGCACGATGCGGTTGTTCATCGTGCCGCCCGCCTGCGGATGCGGGTGGAGGATCAGTGCCACGGGCGCGCGCGGGCGCGGGCCGGGGTTGAAACGACCTTCGAGGCGGCCCTCGGGGCCGGGAAAGATGACTTCTGGCATTGCACCTGCTGCGGAAGGGCGACTGAGGACGCGCGATGAAAACGGCCGGTTCCGGCCGCATGATTGGCGCCCTATATAGAAAGCCGGGCCCACCGCGCAATCTTCGTGCGCTAGGCTCCAGGGAGTTACCGTCGTCGATGCCGTCTCGCGTCTATCTCGATCATGCCGCGACGACGCCTTTGCGCCCGGTCGCGCGCGCCGCGATGCTGGAGGCGTATGACCGCTGGGCGAACCCGTCGTCGCCGCACGGCGAGGGCCGCATAGCCCGCGCCGCGCTGGAAGGCGCGCGCCGCCGCATCGCAGACCTGACCGGCTGGCGCGGCGCGATCCTGTTCACCAGCGGCGCCAGCGAGGGGATCGCGATGGTGATGCGCGATGCCAAAGCGGGTCGGCGAATCGTCTCGGCGGTCGAACATGACGCGGTGCGCCGGGTCGGCGAAGGCGCGGTGACGCTGCCCGTCGATGCGGCCGGCCGGGTGAGCGCGGCCGGGCTTGCGTCGGCGATCGAACAGGCGGGTGCGGCGCCATTGGTCGCGGTGCAGGCGGTCAACAGCGAGACGGGGGTGATCCAGCCCTTCGCGACGATCGGGGATGCCGTGCGATCAGCCCGCGGGCTGTGGGTGTGCGATGCGACGCAGGCGGTGGGCAAGATGGACCTGCCCGATGCCGACTTCATCGCCTTCTCCGCACATAAGTTCGGTGGACCGGTCGGTGTCGGCGCGCTGCTGGTGCGCGATCTCGCGACGCTGGCGGCTGGCGGCGGGCAGGAGCAAGGCTATCGCGGCGGCACCGAGAATATGCCGGGCATCGCCGGGATGGCGGCGGCACTGGAAGAAGGACCGGACTGGATGACGGATGCCGCCGAGCAGCGCGCCGCCTGCGATGCCGCGATCGAGGCGGCGGGCGGGCTGATCGTCGCGCGCGACGCGCCGCGACTGCCGACGATCGCGTCGTACCGGATGCCGGGGATGGCATCGGCGGCACAGCTGATCCGTTTCGACATGGCGGGTTTCGCGGTTTCGGCGGGCAGCGCCTGCTCGTCGGGCAGCCTCAAGCCCAGCCATGTGCTCGCCGCGATGGGGATCGACCGCCAAGCCGCCGGCGAGACGATCCGCGTCAGCTTCGGCCGCACGACGACGCGCGGCGAGGTCGATGCGTTCTGCGACCAGTGGCGGCGGATCGCGGCCGAAGCGGGGGCACGCGCGGCATGAAGCGACCCGTCTATCTCGACTATCAAGCGACCACCCCGCTCGCGCCGGAAGCGCGCGCCGCGATGATGCCGCTGCTCGAAGAAGCCTATGGCAACCCGCATTCGCCGCACCGGCTGGGCCGCGAAGCGAAGGCGGCGGTCGAGGTCTCGCGTGAGGCGATCGCGGCACCTTTCGGGCCGGGCGGGCGGCTGCTCTTCACCAGCGGCGCCACCGAAGCGCTCAACTGGGCGATCAAAGGGATTGCCGAGATCGCCGGCCAGACGCGCCCGCGCATCGTCGTCACCGCGATCGAGCATGCCGCGGTGCTCGATACCGCCGCGTGGCTCGCGGGGCGGGGCTGCGAAATCGTCGTGTTGCCGGTGGGGCGCGACGGCATCGTCGATCTCGACGCCGCACGTGCCGCGATCGACGAGCGTACCGCGCTGGTCGCGGCGATGCTGGTCAACAACGAGATCGGCACGATCCAGCCCGTCGCCGAACTCGGCGCGCTCGCCCGCAATGTCGGCGCGGTGATGCTGTGCGATGCGGTGCAGGGTTTTGCGCGCGTCGATGTGCCCGTCGAGGCGTGCGACATGATCGCGATCTCGGCGCACAAGATCCACGGTCCCAAGGGCATCGGCGCGCTGTGGCTGCGCGACGGCGTGACGCCCGCGCCGCTGCTTCACGGCGGCGGGCAGGAGGGCGGCCTGCGATCGGGGACGCTCGCGCCCGCCTTGTGCGCCGGCTTCGCGGCGGCGGCGGCGCTTGCCTATGATCGGGTCGCCGAGGATGCGCAGCATGTCGAGCGGTTGTGGCGCGCCGCGCTTGCCGGGCTCGGCGAGGGCTGGATGCTCAACGGATCGCCGCGGCAGCGCTGGCACGGCAATCTCAACATCCGCCGCGACGGGCTCGATGTCGCGCGCCTGATGTCGGACCTTCGCGACATCTGCTTCTCGGCGGGCTCGGCCTGCGCGAGCGGATCGGGGCGCGCGAGCCATGTGCTGCGCGCGATCGGGCTGAGCGAGGCGCAGGCGCGCTCGTCGATCCGGCTCGGCTTCGGGCGCGACACGACCGAGGCCGAACTGAGCGAGGCGGTGGCGCGGATCGTCGAGGCCGCCGCGCAGCAGCGGGTGTTCGCGGCATGACGCGCGTCCGCTTCCTCGACGCAGCGGGTACGCTCACCGCCGAATTCGACGCGCCGGCGGGCGAACGCCTGCTCGACGTCGCGCAGGCCGCGGGCCAGCCGCTCGAGGGCACGTGCGAGGGGCAGATGGCGTGCTCGACCTGCCACGTCGTCGTCGCGCCCGACGATTTCGCGCGGCTTCCGCCCGCCTCGGACAATGAAGAGGACCTGCTCGATCTCGCCGCCCACGTCACGCGCACCTCGCGGCTCGCCTGCCAGATATGGCTCGACGCGACGCTCGACACGCTGACCGTGCGGATGCCGGGCGCGGCGCACAACATGATGGGGCGTTGACAGCGTGCCGCGCGAGGATCAGTTTTCGGGGATGGGCGCGATCACGGTTCGATTGACCGACGAATTACAGGCCCTCGTCGACGGCGAGGTGCGGGACGGCGCCTATCCGAGCGCCGAGGCCTATATCCAGTCGCTGCTGATGGAAGAGCAGGCCCTGCGATCCAAGGAGTTGCGCGCGCTGCTCGAGGAAGGTCTGGCGAGCGGGATTGTCGAGGGCGAAGGGCTGGAGGTGTTTGATGACGCCGTCGCCCGGGCGCGGGAAAAGGCCCGATCGCGCGCCGCTTGAGACTCAGCGCCGCAGCGAAGGCGGATGTCGCGGCGGTCTGGACCTATACCAACGCCCGCTGGGGCAGCGATCAAGCCGATAGCTACATTGCGACCCTGCGCAGGGCCATTGCGGACAGCGGCGCATCTCCGCTATCAGGCCAGCGTATCGATGAACGCTGGCATTGCCGACGCGCAGGTCGGCACCGCATCTTCTATCAGATCCACGAGCGGGAGGTCGTGATCGTCCGTGTCCTTCACATGAGCATGGACGAACGGCGCCACCTCCCCTGATCTTGCCAATCCCGCATCGTTCGACCATATGCGCCGCGGGAGTCGGGCGGACGGAGTCGTCGCCAACTTGGTCAGATCCGGAAGGAAGCAGCCACAACGATTTTTCGCCGGGTCGTTCCGGCTCCCACCGCTTTTACCGCGAAGAGCCTGTCTTCGAGCAGCGCCGGTACGGAGCGCTCCTCCTCTGCACCCGCGCGTCTCCCCATCCACCGTTATCCCCGCGGACGCGGGGATCCATACGGAACGGCACCGGTGGCGATGCAGCGAGCGTTGCGTCTATGGATTCCGCTTTCGCGGGAATGACGGATGCGGGTCAGGCAGGCGAAGCCATTCCTCCCCGCTGGCATCCCCGCGCCCGACCCACTAGGTTTGTCTGCGATGACCGAATCTATCCCCTATCGCGTTCTCGCGCGCAAATACCGGCCGCAGCGCTTCACGGAGCTGATCGGGCAGGATGCGATGGTGCAGACGCTGGGTAACGCGATCCGGCGCGGACGGCTGGCGCATGCCTTCCTGATGACGGGCGTGCGCGGTGTCGGCAAGACATCGACCGCGCGCCTGATCGCCAAGGCGCTCAACTGCATCGGGATTGACGGGCAGGGCGGCCCGACGATCGATCCCTGCGGCGTCTGCGAGCCCTGCGTCGCGATCGCCGAGGGGCGCCATATCGACGTGATCGAGATGGATGCCGCCAGCCACACCGGCGTCGACGACGTGCGCGAGATCATCGAGGCGGTGCGCTATGCCGCGGTCTCGGCGCGCTACAAGATCTACATCATCGACGAAGTCCACATGCTGTCGAAGAATGCGTTCAACGCGCTTCTCAAGACGCTCGAGGAACCGCCTGCGCACGTTAAGTTTTTGTTCGCGACCACCGAGGTAAACAAGGTGCCCGTGACGGTGCTGTCGCGCTGCCAGCGCTTCGATCTGCGCCGGATTTCGGCGGAGCTGCTGGCGGGGCATTTCGCACATGTCGTCGAGGCGGAGGAGGTGTCGGCCGAGCCCGAGGCGCTGGCGCTGATCGCGCGTGCGGCGGAAGGGTCGGCGCGTGACGGGCTGTCGATCCTCGATCAGGCGATCGCGCATGCTGGCGCCGACTCGACCGGGGTGACTGCGGCTCAGGTGCGCGAGATGCTCGGCCTCTCCGATCGCGGCGCGGTGCGGCGGTTGTTCGCGCTGCTGTTGTCGGGTGATGCGCCTGCGGTGCTGGCGGCGCTCGCCGAGCAGCATGCGCTGGGCGTCGAGCCGGCGGCGCTGTTCCGCGGGCTGCTCGAGGCGGTGCACGGCGTCACGCGCGCCAAGGCGGGCGGCGCGCCCGATCCCGCGCAGTCGGTCGAGGAGCGCGAGGCGCTCGCGGAATGGGCAGGCTCGCTCGGGCACGCGACGCTGCACCGGCTGTGGCAGCTGCTGCTCAAGGGGCTGACCGAGATCGAGACCAGCGCGATGCCGATGGAGGCCGCCGAAATGGGGCTGCTCCGCGTCGTCCATGCCAGCCAGCTGCCCGATCCGGCGGAGCTGCTGCGTCGGCTCCAATCGGGCGAGCCGATGGCGATCGATGCCGCCGCGCCGGCGGCACCGGCGTCGCCGCCGCCCGTGCGCGCGCCCGACAGCTTCGCGGGCCTGATCGAAGGCATCGAGCGTCGCCACGCGCATCTCGCGCAGCAACTGCACGATCATGCCAGCCTCGTCCGCTACGCGCCGCCCGAGCTGGTGCTGCACCCCGAGCGGCCGATCGACGGCAATATCGCCAAGGCCCTGAACGACGTCTTCCCGATCGACTGGAAGGTCTTGATGGCCGATACGCCGGGCGCGCCGACCTTGCGTCGCCAGGAACTCGCCGTCATCGAGGACGCGCGCCGCGCGGTCGTCGACAGCCCGATCGTCGCCGCCGCGCTGGCGGCGTTCCCGGGCGCCCAACTCATCGAAGAACAACGGAGCATGCCATGAACCTCGAAGACCTCATGAAGGCCGCGCAGTCGGTGCAGGACCAGCTCGGCAAGGCGCAGGCCAATCTCGACAGCGTCGAGGTCGAGGGTGTCGCGGGCGGCGGGCTGGTCACGGTCAAGGCGACCGCCAAGGGTCGCGTGATGGGCATCGCGATCGACGACAGCCTGATGGAGTTGTCCGAAAAGCAGATGCTCGAGGACCTGATCGCCGCCGCGTTCAACGATGCGCGCGCCAAGGCCGATGCGATCAGCGGCGAGGAGATGAGCAAGATGACTGCTGGCCTGCCGCTGCCGCCGGGGTTCAAGCTGCCGTTCTGAGGCGGCATTCAGACCAACCCCGTTCGTCCTGAGTAGGGGCTGAGCGAAGTCGAAGACCCGTATCGAAGGATTGCTCCGCCAAGCCGCCGTCCTTCGATACGCCATTTCGACAAGCTCAATGCCTGTCCTGAGCGCCTGCCTTGCAGGCAGTCGAAGGGGCTACTCAGGACGAACGGTGTTTTTGGGGGTCTGCCTCACCCCGGCTTGCGGAAGCGCAGCACGAACTGGTCGGTGTGGCCGCGGATCGAGGCGTCGAACACGTTGGCGCTGTGCGGATCGGCAGGGTTGGCCAGCGCCTTCGATTCGCCGTCAAGCACGAAGCCCGCGGCGAGCACCTCCTTCTTCACCAGCGCCTCGTCGATGCGGTGCAGCGTCTTCATGCCGTCGTCGTCGAGCCCTGGCGCTCCGGCATGGTCGAGCACCACGAAGAAGCCGCCGGGCTTGAGCGCGTCGAACACCGCCTTGTCGAGCTGTGCGGCGCCTGCGGCACCCGCGAAGATGTGGACGTCGTGATAGTTTTGCGACGTCCAGACGAGGTCGGCCGGGGCGGGGAGGTGGAACGAGCCGCCGCTGGCGATGATGTCATGCACGTTGCCGCGCCCCGGCTCGATCGAGACCGACGGCGGCAGCGGGTGGCCGCTCTTGGCATAGAGATCGACCATCATCTGCGGCGTCTCGGTATAGACCGCGCCCTTGGGGCCCACCGCGGCGCTGAACAGCCGCGTGAAATAGCCCTTGCCCGGCATGTAATCGACCACGGTCTGGCCGGGTTTGACATGCGCGAACGCGAGCATCTCGGCAGGCTTGCGATCGGCGTCGCGCGCGGTGTCTGCGGCGGGACGGGCGGGATCGGCGACCGCTTTGGTGTAGAGCGGCGCGGCGGCGATCGCGATCACGGGCAGCGTCATCATGGCGAGCGCGGCTAGCAGGCGGGTCTTGCGAATCATGGCCATCTCTCCCTGTTATCGTTTAGCGGACGCAACGATCATAACCGCCCTGCTGCACCGTGCCTATCCTCGCGGCGATGCGGTTGCCGTAGCGGCGGACGGCACCTACCGGCGCGACTGCGCCGCGCACCTTGGGCAGCGGGAAGACGGCGACCAGCCGCGCGGCTTCGGTGGGGGTCATCCGGCTCGCGTCATGGTGGAAATAGCGCAGCGCGCCGGCGGCGACGCCGGCGGGGCCGA
>Ga0302232_10000801_pt1 | contig 22594 bp, 18 predicted proteins | sample II_Palsa_N2_3_FD_193575 | JGI IMG/M metagenome (GOLD analysis project Ga0302232, IMG submission 193575) | Peat permafrost microbial communities from Stordalen Mire near Abisko, Sweden - II_Palsa_N2_3 | ecosystem: Environmental > Terrestrial > Soil > Palsa > Peat permafrost | place: Sweden...
CAAGGTGTCATCGGCGCTGTCCCACTGGGTCCCGGAGCTGGAGCAGGCCCAGAGCCTGTCGATCAGGGCGCTGAACGAGGCCGAGGCCCCGTACGCCAGGCTCAACCAAGCCGTGCTACTGCCGGCCGGCCCCGACCTGACCGCCGCGCAGAAGCAGGAGGTCGCCAGTTGCCACACCTCGATGCAGCGGGCGCAGGATCAGCTCGGCACCGCCAAGGTGCTGCTGACCCGCACGACCACCCTGCGGGACACGCAGGCCGCCTACTATGCCGCGAAGATCAACCAGGCCAGCAACGACAGCCTTACCGACCACGAAAGCCTGTGGGGCGACATCACCAGCGGTTTCGACCATCTGGTCGGCGATGTCTCGTGGGAGCTCAAGGATGTCTGCACCGTGCTGGAGGTCGCTGCGACCGTCGCTGGCATCGCCGCGTTCGTTATCGCCCAGTTCGTCCCGGGCCTTGACGTCGCCGTCGACGCCCTGGTGCTTGGCGCGTTCCTCGCGACGGGTGTCGCGGCTGACGGCCGGGCGATGCTCGCGCTGACCCACCACGGCTCGTGGCGCGACTTCGCCTTCGATGCGATCGCGCTGGCCTCCTTCGGTGTCGGCCGGGTGGCGGGCCTGGTGGCGAAGGAAGCCGTGCCGGCGGCCGAGGCAGCCGCTAAGAGCGCGTACACGTCGGAACTGCTCACCGACATGGCCACCGACGGACCCCGGGCGGCGATGCTGTCCAAGTTCGCAGCACAGACGGGGACGGACACAGTCGCGATGGCCAACCGGGTGGCTGAATTCGCGCCGAGCCTGGCGAACGGAGCCGAGCTATCGGGCCTTCCCAAGCTCATGGCCAATCTCGGGGCGTTCGGGGGCGAGGAGAGCAACTACGCCAGGCTCATCTCGCTCGCCACCAGGTTCACCACCCCGATAGCGGACTTGAGCCAGTACGGAACCCTGTCGAAGACGCTGCTGGGGATCGCAGGTACCAGTGCCGGAGTCGGGGCTGCGAGCGGGATCGCCGGAGGCGTCCTGGGCGGCGTCGAGCTTGACTGGGGCCGTGAGCCGATCGTCAAGCTGGACATCCCGCCCGTCTATCGGTGGTACAGCACCCACCTGTGGGCACCCGCTGGCGGCTGAGGCAATGGAGTCTGGAGTCGCCGGTCCCGCTGGGGGCCTGGCACGCGGTTATGCCGACAGCGGCAGGTCAGGCCCGGTTACCGGCTACTCAATCGTGTTGCCGCCAGGCTGGCGGCGCATACCAATTCAGCATGGCACCCGGACGGCGATCCGCGAAATCGCCGACGAGGTGCTCGGGCGACGCCCTCAGCACATATCACCGGATCAAGTCGCACCGTACCGGGTTCAGATAGAACACCGTCTTTCTGAACTGGCGAAGAAGACTCGCACGCTCGGGGGCGTGGATCTCTATCTTCCTATTGCCTGCGCGCACGGTACGGCCATTCCCGCGTCGTTCATTGTGTCCGAGGGTTCGCCACTGGCATCAGGAGTCGTAGATCCTGGTCAGGTGGCTGGCTATCTCGCGTCGGCCGAAGATGCGTCACCGGCGATGGTCGACGGCTGCAAAGGAGCCAGGATGGAACATACCGCGGCTGCGGAAGTGGCATCGGGAATACCAGCCGGCTCCCGCCGGGTGGATTATGTGCTGCCGGTTCCTGGCCACGCGAGCAGATGGCTCATTGTCACATTCTCTACGCCAGGCGACGGCGACCCGGCGGGAGAATTCGCTAGGCTCTTGGTGCATTTGTTCGACTCGATTATGCTGACTTTCCGGTGGACCACGGATCATGTCGCCGGGTAACGGAGCTGAGTATCGCATGATAAAACCGCCACAGTCCCCCTACCAGATGAGCCGGCACGGCTGGATCAGCGTGGCTTACAACCAGCACGTGTGGATCCCCTGCCAGCCGGTGTTCCCCGAGGGATTCGACCGCAGCTCATGGGCCGCGCTGTACGCGGAAGAATGGTGGTCGCGCTCGACCCGGCCGCACGGCAAGCGCGAGGTCAACGCCCTGGCGCGGACGCTCGCTGACATGCACGCCTACGCCTACAGCCATATGGCCATGCACATGGGGTTTCTCCACCTGCCGAGCCTCCAGCTGGCACCGCTGCTCGTCAGCTTCGGTATCTGGGAAGCGGAGGGAGACCGGATAACGCAGCTGCGCAACCTGACACATGCCGACGATCCCACGCTCATGCAGCCACCCACGGTTGAGGAGTTCAGTACCGGCCAGCTCGGGCCAGGACTCAAGGTGCTGGCCTACACACGGAACAAGAACGTCATCACGGGCTACCTCAACTACGCATGGCGGTCAGAGGAGCTTGCCACCGCTGTACGCATGTTTACCGGTGCTCCTGATCTCGGCCGGCTGGAGCAGGCCGTCGCTGATATCGAGGAACTTGCGCGTGCGGTTGCCTGGGTTCCGTGGAAGCGAGGCGCTACCTGATCCGCTTCGACGTGTGCAGCGCCTTGCCGGGCTTGACGGATGACCGATGTGGGCGTGGGTCCTGCACAGCCACGGGCCACCCTGCCCACCCGGGTAGCCCCCCGGCGGCCTAGCCGCGGGTCAGCTTGCGGTAGGTGACGCGGTGCGGACGGGCGGCTTCGGCGCCCAGGCGGCCGATCTTGTTCTTCTCGTAGGCATCGAAGTTGCCCTCGAACCAGAACCAGTTCGCGCCGCCCTCCCAGGCCAGGATGTGGGTGGCGACCCGGTCCAGGAACCAGCGGTCGTGGCTCGTGATGACCGCGCAGCCGGGGAACTCGAGCAGCGCGTTCTCCAGCGAGCCCAGCGTCTCGACGTCCAGGTCGTTGGTCGGCTCGTCCAGCAGCAGCAGGTTGCCGCCCTGCTTGAGGGTGAGCGCCAGGTTCATCCGGTTCCGCTCGCCGCCTGACATGATGCCGGCCGGCTTCTGCTGGTCCGCGCCCTTGAAGCCGAACGCGGCCACGTACGCGCGACTGGGAAACTCGACGTTGCCGACGTGGATGTACGCCTCGCCGTCCGAGATCGCCTCCCAGACGTTCTTGTTCGGGTCGATACGCTCACGGGACTGGTCGACGTAGGAGATACGCACCGTCTCGCCGATCCTGATCGTGCCGGAATCGGGCGGCTCCTCGCCGACGATCATCTTGAACAGGGTGGTCTTGCCGACTCCGTTCGGACCCAGGACGCCGACGATGCCGTTGCGGGGCAGGCTGAAGGAGAGCTTCTCGAACAGCATCCGGTCGTCGAAGCCCTTGACCAGGTCCTCGACCTCCACCACCACGCTGCCCAGGCGCGGGCCCGGCGGGATCTGGATCTCCTCGAAGTCCAGCTTGCGGCTCTTGTCGGCCTCGGCGGCCATCTCCTCGTACCGCTGCAGCCTGGCCTTGCTCTTGGCCTGGCGGGCCCGCGGGCTGGCTCGGACCCATTCGAGCTCGTCGGCCAGGCGCTTCTGCTTCTTGGCGTCCTTGGCGCCCTCGACCTTGAGCCGGGCCGCCTTGGTCTCCAGGTAGGTGGAGTAGTTGCCCTCGTAGGGGTAGGCGTGGCCGCGGTCCAGCTCGAGGATCCACTGGGCCACGTCGTCGAGAAAGTACCTGTCGTGGGTGACCGCGACGACGGTGCCCGGATACTTCGCCAGGTGCTGCTCGAGCCACTGCACGCTCTCCGCGTCCAGGTGGTTGGTGGGCTCGTCGAGCAGCAGGAGGTCGGGCTGTGACAGCAGCAGCCTGCACAGCGCGACCCGGCGCTTCTCCCCGCCAGACAAGCTGGTGACGTCCGCGTCTGGCGGCGGGCAGCGCAAGGCGTCCATGGCCTGCTCGACCTGGCTGTCCAGGTCCCAGGCGTCCCTATGCTCCAGCTGCTCCTGGAGGCGGCCCAGCTGTTCGAGCAGTCCGTCCGAGTAATCGGTCGCCATCTTCTCGGCGATCTCGTTGTACTCGTTGAGCAGCCTCTTGGTCTCGGCCACGCCGTCCTCGACGTTGCCGAGGACCGTCTTGCTCTCGTCCAGCCGGGGCTCCTGATCGAGCAGGCCCACGGTGAAGCCCGGCATCAGGCGCGCGTCGCCGTTGGACGGCTGCTCCACACCCGCCATCATCCTGAGCAAGGTGGACTTGCCGGTTCCGTTCGGGCCTACGACGCCGATCTTGGCGCCGGGAAGGAACGCCAGCGTGACCTCGTCGAGAATGACCTTGTCGCCGTGCGCCTTGCGCACGTGACGCATCTGATAAATAAATTCCGGCATGTCTCGTATCCTACCTATTGCAGCAGGCCAACAGCCCGCTACCCTCGTCTCAGTCAGGGGAAAGTCAGGGAAGGTTGGAAGTCATGACTCTGGCCGTCAGCCGGACCGGCACCATCTTCAAGAAGTGCGAGCGCAGCAACCATAAGCCCGACTCCAACAAGCGCTGTGCGACTTCCACCTGTCAGCATACGTGCGACAACCCCGAGCGCTGCGCGCACGCCTGGACGCTTCGCTACTGGGTGAACGGCAAGCAGGTTGAGAAGTCGTTCAAGGACACGACGCACCCCGCCACCGGGCGCGTCAACTACGGCAGTGGCAAGAAGCTTGCCCAGGACTGGCAACTCAAGACCACCGTGGACAAGCGCTCAGGGGACATCACCTTTGCCGACCACGGCAAGAGCGGCAAGCAGAATTTCGGCGAAGCGTGCGAGCAGTTCATCGCTCGGATGCAGGTCAGCGAAAACAGTCGCGCCATCTACCTTCACTCGTACCGCGCCTACGTCCAAAGGGTGTTCAGCGACAAAACGCTGGCTCAGGTAGCGCAGGACCGCGACGGGGTTACCGAGCACCTGACCGTAACCATGAGGCACCTGAGCAACACACCGCGCCAGCAAACGCGCATGGTCATCGTCGGCACCTGCGATGAGGCTGTCAAGGCCGGCAGGCTCGCCAAGCACAACCTCGCCGACATCACGCTGGCCGACCACGGCCCGAAGAATCTGCACTCCGATTTCGTCTTTCCGACCTATGAGCAGGTTCAGTTCGTTGCCAACGGCGGGGTCAACCCCGAGACCAAGCGCGTAGTAGGTGGTGCGGGACTCTGCGTCTGGCTCATGCGCGGGTGCGGTCTCCGGATCGAAGAGGCTCTTGCCGTATCTAGGCAAGACTTCATTGAGGGGGGCACGGTACTGCGAGTCATGTGGCAGGCATCGGGGAACGGGCGCGAGCGCGACCCACTGAAGCACCGCAAGCGCGGTGAATACCGCGACGTGCCCGTGCCGTCATGGCTGTGGGCGATAGTCAAGGACCTACCCGACGGCCCATTGATGCCCGGACTGGGCGGCAAGACGTTTCAGCGGTACGGGACGATCTACTTCCGCTTCATGCGAGCGGCGGAGGTGGCCGGAATCCCAGACGGTTTCACGCCGCACAGCCTGCGGCACGCCTTCGCGTCCGCCATGCTCGCCCGTGGCGTCCAGATCACCGAGCTAGCTCACTTCCTAGGGCACCGGGACATCAACGTTACTCACCAGGTGTACGGGCATCTCCTGCCCTCTGCTGCCAAGAGAGCCGTAGCGGCGCTAGACGCTGAGTTTGCTGAGTGGAGCAAGGGCTAGGGCCCTCCGCGCGGCTCCCTCAGGGCGGCCGCACTGACCGGCGGCCGGGCCTGGCATGCTGCATCCCATGACTTCCTCCCGTCGGCTGGTGAGCTCGGGCTCGCCTCTTGAACCAGAAATCGGCTTCTCCCGCGCCGTCCGCTCCGGACCCTACATCTGCGTCGCCGGCACCGCACCGATCGCCGAGGGCGGCGGCACCGCAGCCCCCGGCGACGTCTACGCGCAATCGGTCCGCTGCCTCGACATCGCCGAGCACGCGCTCCAGGAGGCGGGGGCGTCACTGGCCGACGTGGTCCGGACCCGGGTAATGCTCACCGACATCGGGCAATGGCGGGACGCCGCACGCGCGCATGCGCAGCGATTTGCCCAGGTGCGACCGGCCTGCACCTTCATCGAGGTGTCACGCTTCATCAACCCGCAATGGCTGGTGGAGTTCGAAATAGACGCGATCGTCCCGGACTAGCACACCACCCACCGCCCAGACCCCGGCCATGTATATAAGCCTACGGGCACGCGTCCGTAGGCTCGTCCTCCTCCTTGGCAGCTTCAGCCGGAGCGGAGCCTGCTTCATTCTCGGCGGGTGCCTTGCCTGGCGCGCACAGCTGCACCTGGTCGCGGCCGGCGTCCTTAGCCCGGTACAGCGCCAGGTCAGCCGCCGCGAGCAACTCAAACAGGTCATTGCCGTGCTGGCCGAGCGCCGCCACCCCGATCGAGACCGTGACCTGGATTCTCGCCTGGGCGGTGGTCACGCTCAGCCCGCTCGCGCTGCGCCGCAGCCGTTCGGCGATCCGGCACGCCCCGGCGGCGTCGGTGCGGGGCAGCAGGACGGTAAATTCCTCCCCGCCGAACCTGCCCACCACGTCCGACTCGCGGACCTGCCGCCTAAGCTCGGTGGCCAGGGCCCGCAGGACCTCGTCCCCGACCAGGTGCCCGTGGCTGTCGTTGACCCGCTTGAAATAGTCGACGTCGACCAGCAGCAGGCCCAGCGGCGTATCCGACCGCAGCGCCCGGGTGACTTCCGCGTCGGCTTCACGCTGCCAGGCGGCGGCGTTCAGCAGGCCGGTCTTCGGGTCGGTGCGGGCCGCGGCGGTCAGTTGCTGGTGCATCATACTTCGCTGCAGCATCATGACCGGCGGCAACACCAGCAGGAGCAGGAAGAAGCTGAGCGTGCAGGTGATCGCGATGAGAACGCCGACGCAGGTTTCCGTCAGGTCGAGCAGCAGGCTTTCGGAGTCCCAGACCGCCTTCGCCAGCGGCGCCTCGGGCTCGGCCAGGTGCGCGGCGACCGCGACGACACCGGTGTTCACCACGGCGAACAGGACACCGCAGGCGATGGCGGTGAGCACCACCGACGGGCGGGTCAACCAGGCGTTCGAGCCTCGCAGTGTGACCACCACGGCGTCAGGGACAAACCGGTGGAATGTGCCCGAGGCCGCGGCGCCCGCCAGCCCGAGCGCAGCTGAGCTGAACATCCGCCGGTAGAGGGGTATCCGCTGCGCCCGCAGGTAGAGCACCCCGCCGAGGATCAGCGGTGCCAGCAGGGCATATAGCGGCGGCAACAGCAGCGCGATCGGGAGCCACCAGGCGGAAAGCAGATCACGGGACACGCCGGACGGATGGCCGAGCCGCCGCATCGCCTCGATGCAGATCACCGCGGCGGCCAGCAGGGCGGCGAACAGAATCACGTTGTCCGTCTGCGGTTCGCGGAGGCCGGCCAGCTGCCAGCCGATCAAGGCCAGGTCAATGCCCAGGACAGCGACGATGTACACAATGAGTGATGTAGGCATGGCAAGCAGCGGCCAGCACGACGGCCACTTGATCAGGCGCGACAAGCGCTTCTCGCGTTGTCCTATCGCCTCTTGAACAGCTGACATGCCCTCTGCCCATCATGAGCGACGCCTCTGCGGACCCTCAAAACCGTGGCCGCCATCACTTTAGGTAACATCATAAGTGCGCTTCGTGCTGCCAGTTAGCCGAACCAATATGTTCGCTGGCGCGGATTTCCCGGCCTCCGCCTACCTGCAGGCATGCCGGAGCCGCTGCGGACGACACGCCCGTGACTACGGAATGTGCCGTCGGTGCCGCACAGTGTAGCTACACTATGGTTCCGTTGTATCCGTTCCATGCGGCACCTGGCAGACCCGCGAGGCGCCCGACAGACCCGCGGTCGGCCCGGCAGACCGTCAGGAGAGTGGACTCGATGCGAGGCGTTATCTGGAGCTAGCGCTCAGAAGGGCGTGGTGGCGCTAGCCTCCTCGTCCTCGTCGAGTGCCCGCGCGGCTTCGTCTAGGTCCCGGCCGAACCGCTCGACCGCCTCTTCGTCGATCATCTCGCCCGGCCCTTCGGCCATATCCGGGGTTTCCCCGGCGTCCGCAGGCCAGTTCCCGGCCGGGTCGCCTTCGGTGGCCACGGGCGGAGGGCTCGGGCGCATGTAATTGGCTGGGCCACGGTTCAGGTCGTGCCCCACGGTGTCCGCCACGATGGAGATCACGTTCTTGAGCTGCCCGTTCTTATCCTCGTAGCTGCGGGCCTTGAATCGTCCTTTGACGAAGACCGGCTCGCCCTTGTGCATGCTGGCGCGCACGTGGTCACCTAGCCTGCGCCAGCAGGTGACGTCGTAGTACGAAGTGTCCGCATCCCGCCACTCGTTGGTCACCCGGTCCTGGACGCGGGTCGTCGCGCCGACCCGCAGGTCGGTAACCCGGGTGCCATCCTTGATCTGGCGCTGCCTGGGGTCCTGGGCCACGAAGCCGACGAGGGTCACGTATCCGCCCTGGTTCATTACGATCCTCCTTGGGATTCCCGGCAGCCCCACGCCGCCGGGTCTCCACCACGGTGGCCGAAACGCAACCCGTTGCGCTGATCCCGCCGGGCTCCTGTGGATAACCGGGCTTGGCCTGCCTGCCTGTGGACAACCAGTGGCGATCGGGAGCATAGAGCTGAGGCGGACGTGCTAGAGCTGGTTCAGGCGTGCCATTTCCTCGGCCGTGAGGGTGAACCCGAACAGGTCCAGGTTCGACTCGATGCGCTCCGGCCGGGCGGACTTGGGGATGACGATGATGCCGAGCTCAAGGTGCCAGCGCAGGACCACCTGGGCCGGCGTCACTCCGTGGCTCTTGGCGATCTCGGCCAGGACCGGATCCCGCAGCCGGGTGCCCTTCAGTGAGCTGTAGCCCTCCACCGCGACGCCGCGTTGGGCGTGCGCGGCCAGCAGCGCCGGATCGTATTGGGGCAGGCTCCACGGGATCTGGTTGACGGCCGGCCGCTCCCCCGTCGCCTCGATGAGCTCGTCGATCTCGGCCACGCTGTAATTGCTCACGCCGACCGCACGGCACAGCCCCTCGTCGGAGATCGCGAGGAATTCCCGCCATAGCCGCGGCGAAACCTGCCGGCGAGGCGGCCAGTGCACCAGCCAGAGATCCACGTAATCGGTGCCGAGGGCGCGCAGGCTCTCGGCGATGGTGGCCCGCGCGCGCCCCGCGCTGCCTGGTGGCAGTTTGGTGGTGACAAAGACGTCGCTTCGGTCCAGGCCGCTGCTGGCGATGGCGCGGCCGACCTCGTCCTCGTTCCGATAGATGGTGGCGGTGTCGATGTGCCGGTAGCCGACCTGCAGCGCGTGGCGGACGGCCTGATAGGCCTGCTGCCCCTGCATCTGCCAGGTGCCGAACCCCACCATCGGCATGGCCACGCCACGGCCCAGGTCCACCTCAGGAATCTCGGTCATACCACCATTGTCTCAGGGATGCGGCTTTCTCAAGGGAGCGGCCGGTCAGGGCAGCACGGCCCGGATCGAACGGGAGAGTTCTCCGGGGACGTCAGGGACCAGCAGGTGAACCCCGTCGCGGACGACGTCCTGACCGCCGATCACGACGTCCCGCACGTCGGCCGCCGAGGCGCCGAACACCGCCGTCTCGAGGGCGAGGCTGTCGTCGGCGCCCGCGGTCCGCACGCTGTCCAGGGACATCGTGACCAGGTCCGCCCAAGCCCCCGGGGCGATCTCGCCCGCGTCAGGCCAGCCCAGGCTGGCGTGTCCGTCGCAGGTAGCCGCGAGCAGCAGGTCCCCGGCGGTAAAGTGCCCGCGCGAGCGGCAGGCCAGCCGCTCGGCGTACTCGACGCCGCGGGCTTCTTCGAGCATGTCCACCACCGCGTGGCTGTCGGTGCCCAGGGTGAGCGTGCACCCGGCCGCGTCCAGCGGCCGCGAGGGTGCCAGCCCGTCCCCCAGGTCCCTCTCGGTGGTGGGACACAAGCAGGCGAACACCTGCGCACCGCCGAGCAGTTCTAGGTCCGCGGCACTGACGTGCGTCGCGTGCACGACCGTGGTCCGCGGCCCGAGCACGTCTTCGTCGTACAGCAGCCGGGTCGGCGAGACGCCGTAAACGGCCCGGCAGGCATCGTTCTCGCCGCGCTGCTCGGACAGGTGGACGTGCAGCGGGGCACCCCGTCGGCGGGTCCAGGCCACGACCGGGTGCATATGCTCCGGCGGAACCGCGCGGACCGAGTGGATGGCCGCGCCGGCCCGGGCGTGCGGCGAGATCATGCCGCGGGAGTCGAGCCCGAGCGCGTCGACGCGCTCCGCCCACCGGGATGCGTCGCCATCGCTGAACCGTACCTGCGGGCCGGCCAGCGGCAGCACCCCGGACAGGTCCAGACCGCCGGTCAGGTAGCAGGCGTCGAGCAGCGTCAAGCGCAGGCCAGCCTCCGCCGCCGCCTGGACCAGGGCCCGCCCCATCGCGTTGGGGTCGGCGTAGGGACGCCCGCTCGGCCGGTGGTGCAGGTAGTGGAACTCACCGACGCAGCTCACCCCGGCCAGCGCCATCTCGGCGTACACAGCCCGGGCCAGCTGGAGGTAGCTGTCCGGGTCGAGCCGGGCCGCGGCCTCGTACATGCGCTCACGCCAGGTCCAGAACGTCCCCCGGCCCGCTTGGGTGGTGGCCCGCAGCGCACGGTGGAAGGCGTGCGAGTGCGCGTTGGCGAAGCCGGGCAGGGTGAGACCGCTGAGGCGTTCAGCGCCCCCCGGGGCGGTGGGGGCGGACGGGAGGACAGAGGTAAAGCGGCCGCCTTCGGCCTCGATGAGGACGTCGCGGCGCAGGCCCTGGCCGGGGAGCCAGGCCAGCGCGGCGAGCCAGCGCCGGACGGTCACCGCCCGGCCGGACCCGAGAGCCCCGGGGCAGGGCCGGCCAGATTCTCGAGCACGGCGGCGAGGGCGCGGACCCCGGCTTCGCAGTCCGCCAGCTCAGCGTGCTCGGCCGGGGAGTGCGAGACGCCTGCGGGGTTGCGCACGAACAGCATGGCCGTCGGCAGCCGGGCGGCCAGTACGCCGGCGTCGTGCCCGGCTCCGGTGGGCAGCACGGGGGGTCCGGCCGCGGCGAGCACGGCGGCGATCCGGTCCCGCAGGTCCTCGTCAAAGCGCACCACCGGAGTGTATGACTCCTGGCGCACGGTGAGCGTGACGCCGTTCGCAGCGGAGAATTCTTCGGCGGCCGAACGGAGGGTGGTGACCGTGTCCCGCAACGTGTCTTCGTCCGGGGCGCGGGCGTCCAGCCAGGCTGTGACCGCGGCGGACACCCCGTTGGAACCGCCAGGCTCCGCGATCACCTTGCCGAAGGTGGCCAGGGCCCCGGCGCGAGCGGCGGCCTGGCGGGCCGCGAGCACGGTGGCCGCGTACGGCAGCATCGGGTCGTGGCGGTCGGCGAACCTGGCCGTGCCTGCGTGATCGGCCCGGCCGCCGAAGTCCAGCCGCCACCGGCCGTGCGGCCAGATGCTCTCGGCGATGCCGACGGCGGCGCCCAGGGGCGCCAGCGCGCGGCCCTGCTCGATGTGCAGCTCGACGAAGGCGCCGATGGTGCCGAGCAGGTCATCGCGAGGGCCGATCAGGCCGGCGTCGCAGCCCGCGGCGGTCATCGCCTCGGCTAGCGTGACGCCGGCATCGTCGGTGAGGTTCCTGGCCACCTGCGGTTCGATGGCGCCGGTGAGCAGGCGGCTGCCCAGGCACGGGACGCCGAAGCGGGCGCCTTCCTCCTCGGTAAAGACGGCAAGCACCACTGCTCGTTCCGGATAAAAGCCTTTGGCTTGCAGTAGGTCGACGGCGGCCAGCGCGGCGACCACACCCAGCCCGCCGTCAAAGCCGCCGCCGTCCGGGACCGAATCCAGGTGACTGCCGGTCGCGATGGCATCCGCGCGCGCCCGGCCCCACCAGGCCCACAGATTGCCGTTGTTATCAGGTTCGACGGCCAGGCCGCGCTTGTGCGCCTGGTCAGTGAACCAGGCACGGCAGGCGGCGTCGGCCGGGGTCCAGGAGTAGCGGCGGTAGCCGCCGGTCTGCGGGTCGCGGCCGAGCGGCTCGAACTCACGCCACAGCGCGGCGAAGGCGGTGTTTCCTAGGTGGGTCATGGGGCCATCGGGACGCGGACGCCGCGGTCGGCAGCGACGGTCGCGGCCCTTTCGTAGCCGGCGTCGGTGTGCCGGATCACGCCCGTGGCCGGGTCGTTGATCAGGACGCGTTCGCACTTGGCGGCGGCCAGTTCGGTGCCGTCGGCGACGCAGACCTGCCCGGCGTGGATGGACCGGCCGATGCCCACGCCGCCGCCGTGGTGGATGGACACCCAGGACGCCCCAGAGGCCGTGTTGACCAGCGCGTTCAGCAGCGGCCAGTCGGCGATGGCGTCGGAGCCGTCGGCCATCGCCTCGGTCTCGCGGTACGGCGACGCGACCGAGCCGCAGTCCAGGTGGTCACGGCCGAGCACGACCGGCGCGGCCAGGGCGCCGCTTTTGACCAGCTCATTGAAGCGCAGGCCGGCCAGGTGCCGTTCGCCGTAGCCGAGCCAGCAGATCCGGGCCGGCAGGCCCTGGAAGTGCACCTTCTGCTGAGCCAGCCTGATCCACCTATTCAGAGCCTCATTCTGCGGGAACAGGTCCAGGATGGCCTGGTCGGTGACGGCGATGTCCTTCGGATCGCCGGACAGCGCGGCCCAGCGGAACGGCCCCTTGCCTTCGCAGAACAGCGGCCTGATGTAGGCGGGGACGAAGCCGGGGAAGTCAAAGGCCCGCTGGTAACCGGCCAGCTCGGCCTCGCCGCGGATGGAGTTGCCGTAGTCGAAGACCTCCGCGCCTGAGTCGAGGAAGCCGACCATGGCGGCGACCTGAACGGCCATCGACTCGCGGGCCCGGCGGGTGAATCCGGCCGGATCTTCGGCGCGGAGCGCGGCCATGTCCTCGAAGGCGACGCCCTGGGGCAGGTAGGTGAGGGGGTCGTGGGCCGACGTCTGGTCGGTGACGATGTCGATGGGCGCGCTGGCTGTGAGCATGGCCGGCACGATGTCCGCGGCGTTGCCGAGCAGCCCGATGGACAGCGGCTGCCTGTTGTCTTTCGCGGCGACGGCCCGGCGGATCGCGTCGTCGGTGTCATCGGCCTGCTCGTCCAGGTAGCCGTGCTCGATCCGGCGGGTGATCCGGGACTGGTCGCAGTCGACGCAGATGACCACGCCGCCGTTCATGGTCACGGCCAGCGGCTGCGCCCCGCCCATGCCGCCGAGCCCGCCGGTCAGCGTGATCGTGCCGGCCAGGGAGCCGCCGAAGCGCTTGGCCGCGATCGCGGCGAACGTCTCGTAGGTGCCCTGCAGGATGCCCTGGGTGCCGATGTAGATCCAGGAACCCGCGGTCATCTGGCCGTACATGGTCAGGCCGAGCTGCTCGAGCCGGCGGAACTCCTCCCAGGTCGCCCACTGCGGGACCAGGTTGGAGTTGGCGATCAGCACCCGCGGCGCCCACTCGTGGGTGCGCAGCACCCCGACCGGCTTGCCGGACTGGACGAGCAGGGTCTCGTCGTCCTTGAGATCCTGCAGCGTCGCGATGATCGCCGCGTAGGCCTCCCAGCTGCGAGCCGCGCGGCCGGAGCCGCCATAGACGATGAGCTGGTCCGGGTGCTCAGCCACCTCCGGGTCGAGGTTGTTCATCAGCATCCGCATCGCGGCTTCTTGCGCCCAGCCCAGGCAGCTGAGCTGGGTCCCGCGCGGGGCGCGCACGGCTGGGGGCAGGTCCTTCGGGTTGCTGGTGATCATCTGCCCATCATGGCGGGGAGGAATTGAAGGTGACAAGCGGGGTCGCCGGGTCAGGCGGCGACTAGTTCGGCGGGCTCGGCGATGACGTCGACTAGGGCGCCGTTTCGCATCACGGTGACCGGGAGCGGGCGGCCGATCGCTTCTGAGAACATCAGGCGCTGCAGGTCCTGGGCGGCTTTTACCGGCTTGCCCCCGGCGACCAGGAGCAGGTCCCCGGCCCGCAGGCCGGCCCGGTCGGCCGGTCCGCCCGCTACCACCTCGGCCACGAGCAGGCCCGTGGTACGGCCGAGCCGGTCGCGCCACGCCGCGGGGACCGGGCCCGGCATCGTGACCAGGCCAAGATAGGCGCGGCGGACCCGGCCGTCTCGGATCAGCGCCGAGATGATCCGTCGCGTGGTGGCGTTCACCGGGACAGCCATGCCGAGGCCCACCCCGGCCACGGCCGTGTTGATGCCGATGACGCGCGCGCCGGAGTCGGCCAGCGCCCCGCCCGAGTTGCCCGGGTTGAGCGCGGCGTCGGTCTGGATGACGTCCTCGATCAGCCGCCCGCGGGCCGGCAGGGACCGGCCAAGCGCGCTGACCACGCCGGCCGTCACCGAGCCGGCCAGGCCGAGCGGGTTGCCGACCGCCACCACCAGCTGCCCGACGACGAGCTGGTCGGCTTCGCCGAGTTCGGCAGGTTCCGGGGTCGTGCCGTTGGCGCGCAGCACCGCCAGATCGGACAGCGGATCCGCGCCCACGACCGCGAACGGAGCCGATGTGCCATCGGAAAACGACGCGGTACCGCTCGTCGCCTTGCCGACCACATGCGCGTTGGTCAGCAGGAATCCGTCGCCGGTGAAAACCACGGCCGATCCGAGACTCTCCCCCGAGCCGCCCGGACCGCGACGCGGCACCCGCAGGCTCGCGACCTTGGGCGTGAGCCGTTCGGCGACACCGGAAACAATCTGCGAGTACGCGTCCAGCGGGTGATTAGCCGCCATCACATCTCCTGGCCCATTCGCATTTGATTACAGGATTACATGTAACCATGAAATCCGAAGGGGGCTTCCCCGTGCCCGTTCCGCCTGAAGCGGAATCCTTTGGACCAGGGCCTGCGGCGGCTAAGGCTGCGGGTACTTGCGCATGGCGTAGGCCACATTGATGACGCCGACGATGACCCAGATCAGGGCCATGAGCATTATGGCGGCGACGCCTGGGGATCCCCTGAGCACGATCGCGGTCACCGGCAGGGCGACCAGCATGGACCCGAGGGCCAGCACGAGGAACTGCCGGGCGGAGCGGTCGGCCCGCTCGGCCCGGATCGTGCGCCGTTCGGCCCGGATCATGCGTCTGGCCCGGCGGCGCTGGTGCCTGCACCCCGCGTACCTGTCCAGCTGGGTCAAGATGCGGCTGTCCACCTCCGCCGTGACCCGGTTGTCGATCTTGGCCGCGATCCGCTTGTCGATGTCCGCGCCGATGCGTTCCACCAGACCCTCGGCTAGTGCCTGGTCATAGCCCGGGCCAAGATCCTGCAGGGCGGCCACCGAGGCGGCGATCTCAGCCTGGCTATCTGTGGCCATCATGCCCCTCCGAACGTTCCGTCAACCCCTGCCCAAACGGTACGGGCCTCAGGCAGGCAAGCGGAATGCGGTTAGCCCCCGTCGCGTCCTGGGGTTTCCCCCACCCTGGCCGTGACCTGGCCGACCCGTCCGGGCCCAGGGTAAGCGCGTCGCGGCGTGCCCGGCCAGGCCGATGGGGTTGCCTTCTGGGTCGAGAATGGTGGCGAGGGTGCGCTCCGGGCCATCGGGAGAGGGGGGCTCCAGGATTTCGCCCCCGTGCGCCGTGACCCGTTTGAGGGTCTCGTCCATGTCGGATACGTGCAGCCAGAGCATCGGCCCGGCCTCTGGCGCAGGCGGGCGGCCCTGCACCCACTGGCCGATGAGGCCGGGAGCGACGAAGTCCGGGGCGTGCTCTTCGGTGTCCCAGCCGAAGACGGCCGCGTAGAACGCGGACGCGCGGGCGCCGTCGACAGCCGGCAGCTGCAGGTAGCAGACCTGGCCATGCACGAGGCTGAGCGCTCGGGCGGTTTCGGAGCCTTCACTCACGACTCATCCTTTCCCTTGACTGGAAGACATTCGACTACGTAACGGCCGGAGGACTGCGGGCCGGCCGCGAGGATGTCCAGCCCGGCCCGCCGGGCGAGCTCGGTGAACTGCGTCAGCGTGCTGGTCTTCCCGCCCGCCACCAGCATGTCGATCCCCAGCGATCGTGGCGTGTCATCGGCCGCCACGCCGCCGAGGACGGCAATCCTGCCGTCGGGACGAGCGGCCTCGGCACAGCGGCGCAAGATGGCCACGGTCGGCTCGTCCGGCCAGTCGTTGAGGACGCTCTTCAGCAGGTACAGATCGGCTCCGGCGGGCAGCGGATCGAAGAAACTCTGCCCCTCGGCCGTGACCCGGCTGGCGACCCCGGCTTCTTTCATCGTCTCGGCGGCCCGGGCGACCGTGCCGGGGAGGTCGACGAGGATGCCCCGTGCCCGGGGGTGGCGGCGAAGCAGCGAGGCCAGCAGGGTCCCGGTGCCGCCGCCGACATCGACGACCGTCCGGACCGGGTCCCAGCCGCCGCTGAGCTCGATGTCGTAGTCGGAGACACCATGTCCGGCCGGTCCCATCAGCGCGTCGAAGTCGGCCGCGATCCGCGGGTGCGCGGCCAGGTCCTCCCAGAACGGCCGGCCGAACACCTTGGCGTAGGCCGGCTGACCAGTGCGGACGTAGTCCAGCAGCGTACCCCAGGTATGCGCCATCCGGCCGCCGATGCCGTCCAGGTCGATGAAGCGCCGCGCGGCCGCGAGCCCTTCGGCCGCCTGGTTGCACGAGAACCGCCCGGGCGGGTCCTCCGCGAAGACCCCGCGGGAAACGAGATGGCCGAGGACGGCGTGCAGGGCATCGCGGTCGCACCCCGCCGCGGCCGCCAGCGCACCGATGTCGGTGTGGCCGGCGGTGATGTGCTCAGCGATGCCCAAGGTCGCCGCTACATGCAGGCACCACGGCGTGGCCAGGTCCAGCATCTTCTCCAGGTCCCGCGAGGTCCGGTCATCAGCCACGTGGGCCTCCTCGTTCCCGTCTACCATCGTTTCGTGACCTTCCTGCTCTCGCCGCGGCGACCCGCGCTTATCCGGTTGGCTACGATCCTGCCAGCCGGCCGCGGCCGGGGTCTTGGCGAAAAGGGACACCGGTAGGGCCGTGCCCGTCATCGTCCGCCGACCGGGACCGGCACTGAGCGGCCTGGTACAAGCGATCGTCTACCGGGCCGGCCAGCAGCCGCAGACCTCGGTCGAGAAGATCCTGCCGGGCCCGGAAACGGGCCTGTGGGTCAACCTGAACCGCGACGCATTCCGCTCCTTCGCCAGCGTCGACCAGATCAGCGCTGGCCAGGGCAGCCGGGTCCCCGGCGCCATGCTGGCGGGGCCGACCAGCCGCGCTTGCATGATCGAATTCGAGCAGGGGCACGCCCACGTGTCGGTGACGTTCGCGCTGGGCGCCGCCAGCCGCTTCGCCGGGCCGTCGCTGACGGAAGCACGAGACGAACTGGTGCCGTTGGAGACCCTCTGGGGACGGTCAGGTGCCTGCCTGCGCGAACGGCTGCTCGAGGCCAGGACGCCTGCGGATGCGCTTGACGTGATGGAAACGGTCCTGCTGCGGCAGCTGACCGGCACGCTCGCGCCTGATCCGGCCGTAATCGCTGCCGCCGGCGCGCTGGCCCGCGGCGCCGGCGTCGGCGAGGTTTCCCAGCACCTCGGGCTGCTGCCCCGGACGCTGCGCCGGCGGTTCACGGCGCAGGTGGGTCTCACCCCCAAGCGCTTTGCCCGGGTGCAGCGCCTGCAGCGGCTCGTGCATGATCTTGACGGGCACACCCACCCCGACTGGGCCGCGATGGCCGCCCGGCACGGATACGCCGACCAGCCGCACCTCGCCGACGACTTCCGGGACCTCGCCGACGTCACCCCGGGTGAGTACCTGCGGTCCCGCGTCAACGGACCCAACCACCTGCGGCCCACGCCGGGGCCGCGAGAGCCTGGCCTGCAGACGTGAAGCGCGTTTCGTTCCGCGGGCTCCGGTCCGTGAGACGTCAGAGTGACCGGTCGCGGGCGGCGGCGAGCTCGGAGCGGAAGCGCTCGTAGTCGGCGAGTTCACGGCCGACCGGGACCAGGACCAGGTCGCTGGTGACCGCTCCGACCTGGGCCAAGATGGCATGGACGGCCAGCTCACGCTCCCGATCCGCGGCCAGCACCACCATGTTCTTGCACCACGACGAGGTCAGCCAGCCCAGCAGCAGCAGCGCCGCCACCATGACCCCGAGCCATGGCGCCAGGGACACGTCGCTGATCAGCGACGGCGGCTTGTGCACCGCATGGGACTCGCCGAACGACAGGATGAGCACGATCCAGACCAGACCCGCCAGCATCAGCAGCATGAGCAGCCACTGCGCGAGCGCGATCAGCCGCCACCACCCGGTCACCTTGTCACGCGGCGGCAGCCCCAGCCCGACAGCCGCGCCGAGGGCGGCCTGGGCCCCATCCGCCCGGGACCGCGCGGCCATCAGCACGCTCCGCGACCACGGCTCCGGCAGCGAACCGCCCACCTCGCTGCCGAATACCGTGATCGCGTTGTCGATGTCGGCCCGCTGCGCCTGCGGCGCAGCGGCCGGGTCCGCGGCCAGCGGCTTACGGGCCGGGGCCCGGCCCAGCAGGCGCGCGGCCAGCCGCGCGGGCGGCCAGCCGACGTAGCCGGCGGCACTACGCTCACGCAAGCCGTTCAGAGTCTCGGTCATCGCCGCCACCCCCGCGGCTTTGGCGAAGGCGGCGGTGAGCATCCCGGCGGGACCTGCCGGAACGTAGATGGTGGGATCTTCGGCGGCATCGCCCGGGCCGTCACCATCGGGCATCGCGTCTTCCCAGGGCGGCTGGGCGGTCGAGGACGTGAGCGTCGGCGCCGCGGTCGTCTGCCATGGCTGCCAGTCGCTGACCGGAGGGGCAGGGTCGGGGCCGGCCGGGTGCCCGTTGCCGTTGCCCGGGTAACCCTCGCCGGTCGCCCGCTCCCCTGGCGGGGCGGAGGACGGGATCGCCTCGGGGGGGGCCGTCGCCGCGGCGCCGATCGCCGGGGCGGGCGCTTCCGGCGGCTGCCAGCCGGGTACGCGATCCCCGGCGTATACGGCGAACCGCTCGAGCAGGGCGTCGACGTCCGCCTCGATCCTGTCGGTCGCGGCCTGCCGGGCCGCCACGGCCCCGGCCAGCACACGGCGCAGCTCGCCCAGGCCGGTGCCGGTGGTCGCGGAGGTAACGAGCACCTGAGTATCGGTCAGACCTTCCGCCTCGAGCAGCCGGCGCAGGTCGGACTCGCAGTCGGCGGCCTGATCAGGGGATAGCGTGTCCACCTTGTTCAGCACGACCGAGATCACCGCGGTGTGCCCGGCCAACGGCACCAGGTAGCGCCGGTGCACCGACGCATCCGCGTACTTCAGCGGGTCGAGCACCCAGACCAGCATGTCCGCCATCTTGACCAGGCGATCGACCAGGGCCGCTGACCCGCTGACCACGGAGTCGTGATCGGGCAGGTCGAGTAGGAGCAGCCCGTTCAGCGTCGCCTCGCCCTCATCCAGGGCACTTGCCCGGGCGTACCGGTGACGGCGCTGCACGCTGAGCCAGTCGAGCAGCGGGGCGGCCCCCTCCATCCCCCACACGCACGCGTGCGAGTGCTTGGTGGTGGGCCTGGTCACGCCTGCTGGCGAAAAATTAGCCCCGGACAGGGCGTTGAACAGCGTGGACTTGCCGCTGCCGGTTCCCCCCGCTAGGGCTACCACGGTGTGCGACGCGGACATCCGCATCCGCTCGCCCGACCGTCGCAGCAGCAGTTCCGCCTCGGTGAGGAGTTCGGTGCTGAACCCATCGGTCCGGGCGAAACCGATCTTGGTTAGCTCGGTGAGCGAGGCCAGCCTGGCGGACAGCCGCGCATTCGGCAGCCCGGTTACCCCGATCGTGTTCGCTGTCACCTAACCGCCTCGAGCGAGAATTCCGCTTGGTAGAGCCGTATCGCCGCGACATCGTCGCAGCTACCGGCCGCGTCGATTACCTCAACAAACCTGATCAGTTCCTCGTCGAGCAGCAGCCGGACCCGCTCGAGCAGGTCAGCGCGAGCCTTAGCAAGGATCTCGGTCAGCATCGCCGCACCGAACACCGGGGTCAGCATCTGCCGCGGCTCGGTGTAGATGCTGGCAGGGTCGGTCGTCGCCGCGCCGGGCGCGTCCTCGCCGAGCATCGCCAGCAGGACCACCAGGCTGAGCGCGTCGGTGTCAAAGGAGATCCGCCTGCTGACAGGGCTCAAGTCCCCCGCTTCCGCCAGCCTGGTCAGGTGGTCCTGCCACGCCCCGATCGCGCGGGTGGCCCGCAGCGCCAGGTCCGGTGAGGACCGGCTGAAAACGGCGGTCTGGGCCGCGTCCGCGGCCGTGATCGCGTCCGCAGCCGCGAGGTCGGCGGCGGCCGGGTCACCGTGGCCGCTCTGTCCGCCCGGTCCGAAGACCGATTCGAACACCTGCTTCGCACGCACGTCACGGGCCCGCTCGGCGGCGGCGGCCGCAAGCAGCACGGCACCTGCCTGATCACCGCGCCAGGTGTCGTGCACATGCTCGGCGGCCCGATCGGCCAGCGACACGATGAGCGACTCCAGGGCCGAACGAAGCGAGGAATTGAGCGCCGCGGTTCGCGACGGCCCTCGCCGCGCGCGCTTGCCCTTCTTGTTCCCGCCCCTGCCGGGTACCTTGACGCCGCGGCGCGGCCGCAGGTCCACGTCGGCCAGCCCGTCCTCCCACCGCGCGATCACCTCGCCACGCAGCAGGGTGCCGTTCTGCAGGCCGGCGCCAGCCTCGGCGAACGCGCCCTGGAAGGCCAGCTCGGCGACGTCCCGCAACTCCGCGCGGAGCACGACCTGCGCCTCGACGTGCGCGGCTATGGCCGGGACCCTGGTCTTGAACGTGTCGAGCACACCCGACATCGTCTGGGTGAGGACCGCTACCCGGCGGTCGGCCCGGGCGGCGGTATCGGCGAGCCAGTCGCGGATCGGCTGGTAGGCGTCGGGCGGAAGCATCCCGTCGATGAGCGGGATCTCCGGTATCACGAAGCGGTCCGCGGCCTCGATCCCGTTCGCGTCGAGCATGGCCGTGAAGTGCTTGACGAGTTCGGCCCGGTACTGCTGAGGTACCCGGGACATGACCACGCCGAGCGACGCCTTCCGGTCCCGCGCGTGCTGCAGGATCTCCCAGACCGGCGCGTCGGCGTACCGGCTGGCGCTGGTCATGAACAGCCACAGATCCGAGGCGTCGAGGAACTGGTAGGCGAACTCGTGGTGCGCCTGCACCACCGAGTCGATGTCCGGCGTGTCAAGCAGGGCGATACCCCTCGGCATGCCCTCGCTCGCGGCGAGAACGAGCAGGCCGTCCCGGCCCGGCCGGGCCAGCCCCTCCTGCCGGACCCGCGGCAGCGTGGGCAGGAAGTTGTTCTCGGCGAACCAGTCGATCTCGTCGGGATGGCAGGCCAGCACCGGACTGTTCGTGGTCGGGCGACGCACACCCGTCGCGCTGACGTGCGCGCCGACGATGCTGTTCACCAGCGTCGACTTTCCGGCGCCGGTGGATCCGACCAGGGCCACCAGGACGGGGGCCGCTGACCGGCGTACCCGGGGCAGCAGGTAATCGTCGATCTGGCTGAGAAGCTTGGTGCGTTCGGTCTTCACCGCGGCGGCACCGGAGATCTCGAAGACGAGGGGGACCGCGGCGATCCGCTTCCTGAGGTTCAGCAGGGCGGCTTCGAGCAACCGCGCGTCCACCCTGACGTGAGGCTGGGCGGCGGCGGGGGCGGCCTGTTCGGACGGGGCGGCGTCCTGCGAGTGAGGCTCCGTGGCTTCAAGCTGGGCAGCGTCCTCGGACGGCTCGGGGTCGGCGCTGGGTTCGGGGTCGGCGCTAGGTTCGGGGTCGGCGGCGGGCTCGGAGGTGGCAGGCTCGGGCGGGCTGGCCGGAGCTTCCTGAGATTGCGATGGCTCGGGCGATTGCGGCGGCCCGTCATCTTGGGCCGAACTATCCTGGGCATCTTGGGTTGCCGCCGCTGAGTGATTGGACGCTGCCATCACGTCACCGTCATTCCCGCTTTCCCCCTGATCCGCACCACTCTCGGCAACATCACTAGTCACATGGCTCTCGCCAGGGTCCCCAAACTGAGCAGCCGCAACGGCACCCGCACCGGACTCATCTTCTCTGCCGGCCGCAGGCACCGATGACGGTGCCACGCCCTGACCTTCCATCGTTCGAACGGCCTCCTCAAGCCCTTCTATCCCCCGGCCTGCATACCTCAAGCTCCCGGGCGGCCCGATCGGGGCCTGGGGCGTCTTCCGGGTCGATCGCCTAGCACGCGGAGTTTATCTCTTCGTCAGGCGGTTACATCGCGCATAAGTTCTGTAATCTCCGTGGCGACACTCACGACGTCGCCGACCACGACGATCGCGGGCGGCCGGATGCCGTCGCGTGCCACCACGCCTTCCACTTGTTCCAGCGTTGACTTAATTGTGCGCTGCGTGGGAAGAGTACCGTCTGCGATTACCGAAACGGGAGTATCCGCACTGCGCCCGTGCCGCAGGAGTTCATCGGCCACCGCGCCGATCCGCTCCACCGCCATCAGCAGCACCAAGGTCCCCGAACTGCGGCCCATCAGCTCCCAGTTGACGGTGGACCGTTCGTCACCGGGCGGAACGTGGACCGACACGACGTGAAAATCCTGGGCCACGCCGCGGTGGGTGACCGGCACCCAGGCGCTGGCGGGCACGGCCACCGCGCTGGTGACGCCGGGCACGACGGTGACGGGAACGCCCGCCCGCAGGCACGCCAGGACTTCCTCGGCGCCCCGGCCGAAGACAAACGGGTCGCCGCCTTTGAGCCTGGCC
>Ga0302232_10000805_pt1 | contig 22534 bp, 20 predicted proteins | sample II_Palsa_N2_3_FD_193575 | JGI IMG/M metagenome (GOLD analysis project Ga0302232, IMG submission 193575) | Peat permafrost microbial communities from Stordalen Mire near Abisko, Sweden - II_Palsa_N2_3 | ecosystem: Environmental > Terrestrial > Soil > Palsa > Peat permafrost | place: Sweden...
CTTCCACAGCGCCGGGTAGATGAGCAGGTAGCTGATCAGCGTGGTGGAGATGGTCACGCCGAGCACGGCGTTGAAATATTTCGCCGCGTCGCCGCTGCTGATCTGGTGCGCGAGCACGACGACGATGGAGGCCACGATGCCGCTGAAGACATTGACGCGCACCGGCGTGCCGTACCGGGCGTTGATCACGCCGAGTGTCCGGGGCCCGGCCCCGTCGTAGCAGGACACGGCGAGGGCCCGGTCCGAGCCCATGATCCAGGTCGCGCCGGATGTGATCAGGCACAAGATGAACAAGATGGCGCAGCCGTCACCCAGCACGAGGCCGGCCCCGCTCAGCGTGGCCGCGCCGCTGCCGCTGACGTGGCCGCCGTACACGGTGAAGACGGTCTGGATCGCGCTGACGAATCCGCTGAAGTTGGTGATGGCGCTGACGGGCAGGACGATCAGGATGCCGATCACGGGCAGGGCGTAGAGCACCACGCTGAACACGGTGGACCGGGCGATGGCGAACGGCACGTCCCGCTGCGGATTGGTCATCTCCTCGCCCGCGCTGCTTGGCAGCTCGAAGCCGACGAAGTTGAACAGCAGCACGCCGACCAGGAGCACGAAGCCGCTTTCCGAGGGCTTGTAGTCGCTCGCCCCCAGGCCGTGCGCGCCGTGCTTGACGGCGTAGATGATGACCGAGATCGTAAACAGCCCGAGAAGCACGAAACGGGCCATGGCTCCCGCGGTCGGCAGCCATTTACCCACGCTGAAGGAGGTGATCGCGGCGACGATCGACAGCCAGACGAAGACCAGCGCGATGACGAACCACACCACCGTGGACACGTTGGCGCCGTGGTCGAAGAACACCTCGACGGCGGTGATGCAGGTGATGGTGAGCGAGCCGCCGATCCATACCGGGTTGGTGATCCAGTACAGGAAGTTGTTCACCGCCCCGGCCAGGTGCCCGAAGGCCAGCCTGGTCCAGAGGTAGGGGCCGCCTTCCTGGGGGAAGGCCGAGCCAAGCTCGGCGAACAGCAGCGCCTGCGGGACGAAGAACACGACGGCGAAGACCATCATCCAGGTGAAGGCCTGGCCGCCGCCCTGGGCGACGGTGGCGATCGTGTCCACGCCGACGATGGTGCAGATGAGAAAGAACAAGATGTCGAAGCGGCCGAAGTGGCGCTGCAGCTTCTGACGCTCGAGGGCCGCCGCGGCGGTCATTGTGTCCAGGCTGTCAGTCGTCACGAACGCTCCTCGAAGTAACGAGCCAGCCCCCATTCTCGCCTCAAATGATTTCAGGCGTGTTGCTGGCCGATGTCCGGTTGGCGGTCCGCAGCTCAAACGGCGGCGCTGGACGCGGGGGCCCGCGATGGAGACGCCGATGTCAGCGCCTATGCCCGAGCGTCTCGACGGTAGAATCCGCCGCGAATACATTGGGCTCATGACGAGTGAGGCTGGCGGGGGCATGGCCACGCGCGGGCTGGAATTGGTCGCTGACCAGGCAGTCGCTGACCAGGCAGTCGCCGACCAGGCAGGCGAGCTGGCCGCCGCGCTCGCGGCGGGAGCCCGGGCCCAGCACGCCGACGGTGATCTGCAGGCCAGCAGGCGGGATTTCGACCGGGCCTACCGGCTGGCGGAGCAGGCCAGTGACGTCCCGGCGATGGCCCTGGCGGCCCTGGGCCTGGCCGGCCTGTGGGTCGGCGAGCGCCGCGCCGTCACCGGCGCGGCGCAGCTCGAGGCGCGGCTTCAGCATGTCCTGGCGCTGCTCGACTCGCACGGTTCGCTCGCCCTTCGCCTCCGGGCCCGGCTGGCCGGAGAGGCCGACTACTTCCGCGGCGAGCACGCGGCGATCCTGGCCGTGCTCGACGAAGCCCGGGCGGCCGCGGATCCGGTGCTGCTGGCGGAGGCCCTGAGCATCGCCCATCACTGCCTGCTCGGTCCCGGCCACGTCACGCTGCGCCGGGAACTGGCCGTCGAACTGATCAAGGCGAGCTTCGCCACGCAGCGCCGCAGCGACCTGCTGATGGGCCTGCTCTGGCAGACGGTGGACTCCTACTCCGACGGCGACCCGCACGCGGGCCGCCTGCTGAGCGAACTGCGGGACCACCTCCGCGAGCGCAATCACCTGGCGGTCGGCTTCGTGGTCAGCGCGATCGATGTGATGCTCGCGATCCGGGCTGGCCGCCTCACCGAAGCCGAGTCGCTGGCGGCCATCTGCGCCAGCGCTGGCGCGGCGGCGGGCGACGTCGACCACGAGTGGTGGTCCGGCGCTCAGCTCGTGACGATCCGCTGGTATCAGGGGCGCCTGGTGGAGCTCCTGCCCACGCTGCGCGACCGGGCGAACTCTCCGGGGCTGTCCGCGGTCGACAACTCATCGGCGGCCGCGCTGGCCGTGGCGGCGGCGCTGGACGGGGACCGGCACACGGCGGCCAGCTCGCTCGCCGCCCTGTCCGGCGACGACCTCGCTCACCTGCCCGCCTCGAGCAGCTGGCTGGTGACGATGAACGGCATCGTGGAGGCCGCCAGCCTGCTCCGGGACGCCGCCCTGGCGCAGCGGGCCTACGAGCTGCTCCGCCCGTACGCCGGCCTGCCGATGGTCGGCGGCCTGGGCGTCACCTGCTTCGGGTCGGCTCACCAGGCGCTCGGGGTCGCCGCGCTGACCTCGGGGCAGCTGGACCGGGCGGTCGATCACCTGCGCGCGGCGGTGCAGCACAACCTGGCGCTGGCGCACTGGCCCGCGGTGCTGGCGTCCCGGCAGCGGCTGGCCCAGGCGTACGCGCTGCGCCGGTACCCAGGGGACGCCGACGCCGGCCGGCGCGAGCTGGAGCTGGCCATGAGCGAGGCGACGGCGCTGGGCCTGAAGGCCCCGGACGCGCCCCAGGCCGGACCCTCAAGCCCGTCGAGCCCGTCGAGCCCGTCGAGCCCGTCGAGCCCGTCGAGCCCGTCAGGCACGTTCGCGCAATGCCGCCGGGCCGGCCGGAAATGGTCCGTGGCCTGGAGCCAGCGAAGCGTGCTCATCGAGGACAGCATCGGGATGGCGCACCTGGCCGTGCTGATCGCCAACCCGCGGCAGGAGATCCAGGCGGCTGACCTGGTGACCGGGCTCGTCGCGTTGGGCCGCGCCATCGGCGACGGCGCGGCGGCCCATCCCGTGCTGGATCACGAAGCGATCGTTGAGTACCGGAACCGGGTCCAGCTCCTGGAGGCTGAGATCGATCAGCTGGACGCGGGTGATGACTCCGCCCGGGCGGCACTCGCCCGCGCCGAACGCGACTGGCTCGTCGCCGAGCTCATCCGGGCCGCGGGGTTCGGCGGCCGCACCCGGTCGTTTCCCGACCAGGGAGAACGGGCCCGCGTCGCCGCGGGCAAGGCGATCCGCCGGGCCCTGGTCCGGATCGCCGACGCGGATCCGGTCATCGGCGAGCACCTGCGCCAGACGGTGCACACCGGCGTGCGCTGCTCGTACTGGCCGGCCTGAGTCCGGCGGGCTCGGGCCGCGTCCCGGCCGAAAACGGGGTGGAACGGGATGGCACGGGATGGACCGCCGTAGGAATGAACGCCAGCCGATGGCGTGTGCGAACCTGACCTAGGAGGAAAGTCGTGGCGCTCCGTGACTCCATGCGTGAATCCGCCGCCCAGTACCTGCGGCCCGGCGAGCCCATCCAGGCGGTGATCGGCGCCCAGACGGCCAGCCAGTGGCTCGCGGCGCTGACCGGCTTCCTGGTGTTCCTCGGGCTCAACCGCTACCGGATCCTGGTCGTCACGCCGGCCCGTATCGTCGTCCTCGACGCGGGCAAGACCAGCATGAAAACGGCCCGTGGCGTGGTGACGGAGCTGCCGCGGTCGACCCGGCTTGGTCCGGGCACGGGAATGTGGCACCAGATCCCGGCGGGGGAGGAAAACCTCCGGGTCCACCGTCGTTTCTTCAAGGACCTCGAGGCGGCCGACACCTCCGTCGTCGCGGCCTGACGGCGGCTTCCTCCGGCCTCGGCGGGCCGGGCTCGGCGGCCGCTGGGACCAGTGCCGTTCAGAATTAATCCGAACGATCCGGGCGCCAGCCCTCGGCCGGCCCGGGCGCCCCGGCGCCGGCTCGTCTGGGCCGGCCATACTGGGCCGGCCATACTGATCCGGTGAGAGTGCTTGTGACCGGCGGGACAAGCGGGCTTGGCTGGGCGATGGCGCGGGCCCTGGCCGTGGCGGGAAGCAGCGTCGCGCTCACCGGGCGCTCCGGCGAGCGGGCTCGCCAGGTCGCCGCGGACCTGCCCGGCGCGGTCGGCCTCCCGCTCGACGTGCGGAGCGAAGCCTCGGTGGCGCGGGCGGTGCAGGAGGCCTGGTCGCGGCTCGGCGGCGTCGACATGCTGGTAAACAACGCGGGAATCGGCATGCGCACGGTCAACCCCAGTTTCATGACCGAGCCGCAGGGCTTCTGGCGGGTATCACCGGACGGTTTCCGCGACGTGATCGAGACGAACCTGACCGGCTACTTCCTGGTGGCGCGTGAGATCACGCCCCTGATGCTGGCCGCCGGGGCAGGCCGCATCGTCAACGTCTCGGTCAATCAGGCGACCATGACCAGGGCGGGCTTCGTGCCCTACGGGCCGTCCCGCGCTGGTACCGAGGCGATGTCCCGGGTCATGTCCGCCGACCTGCGAGGCAGCGGCGTGACCGTCAACCTGCTGCGGCCCGGCGGAGCGACCGCCACCGGCATGGTCCCGCCGGACGGCCCTCGGCCGGGAGGCGGGTCCATGCCCTTGCTGGACCCGGCGGTGATGGGGCCGCCCATCGTCTGGCTCGCCTCCGCCGAGGCGGCCGGCGTCCACGACGAGCACATCAGCGCCACCGAATTCGAGGGCTGGCTGCGCACCCGCCAGCCGTGAGTCAGCCGGGCGTGAGCCGTTCGAGTAGTAGGGGCAGGTCGATCGTCGCTATCCGCACGGACGAGTCGCTGCAGCCGTACGGCAGCACGACGATGTCGCCGTGCAGCATCGGGCCACAGGAGTTCACGACGTTCGGGACGTACAGTTCGCCGGGCGCCGATGGCCGGTTAACAGAGCGTTACGTGGGTCCGTGGCCGGACCGAGAGCCCCGCTCCGCAGGTCGGGGGGTGGCACGGTCGCGGTAGCGTCAGGCGGGCCCGGGCCGGCTGGCCAGGAACGGAATCGTCTGCCGGGATCTTCAATGTCAGGCCCGAGGCTGGCTGAGAGGGCCTCGCGTGCTCGCTGGCGTCCCGAACAGTGGCTGAGCGTCCTCCGCGGCCTCGCGTAGCGAACGCCCCATCAGGATAGCCGAGAACAGCGCGCAAACCGCCCGTAAGGTGGCCGCCGCCAAGAGCGCGGGTATTGTGAGGCCGGAAAATCAGCCGGGAATCGCCGCGAAGGCGCATACTAGTAGTGATGAAGCCTGCCCGCGCCGCGAACCGACGCTTCCTGCCCGATAGTCCCTTCAACTCCAGGCACGTTGATCCACCTGTGGAGCAGTTCGACGTGCAGGACCAGGTGAGCCACGACAAGTACGGCCTCGGCCGTGTCATCCTCATCGAGGATGACTCCGCCCTGGTCGTCGATTTCGGTTCACGTCAGGTGCGGATTATGTGGCCCTTCGCCAAGCTGACCAAGCTCTGACGCCGCTACCTCGCGGCCAGTTATGGACAGAGTGGCGTCGGCGCTTTCGCCGCAGCTGGAGGCAACTGCGCCTGCGAATTCTGGTGACGTTCCCCGGGCGAAGCCGCTGCTGCGCGGCTGGCTGCACCTGGCCTGGTTCGAGGCTTCGCTGGTACTCGGTACTCTCGCGCTTACCCGTGTGCATGGCGGCCTGCGGACCACCGCGCTGGCCATCTTCGAGGTCAGTGTGACCGCGATGTTCGGCGTCAGCGCGCTGTACCACCGCGGTGACTGGACCGCTAGGTGGCGGCAGCGCCTGCAGCGCCTAGACCACGCGATGATCTTCCTTCTCATCGCGGGCACGGCGACCGCGGCCTTCCTCCTGACCACCGGCGGTGCCTTCCGGATCGCCTGCCTGATCGCGATATGGACGCTCACGCTCACCGCGGGTGCGATCCACATGGTATGGATGGATGCGCCTGAGCTCCTGGTCGGCTCGACGTTCGTGGGACTCGGGTTGGTAGGCGGTCTCGCGCTACCCGCGGTGTGGCTGCACGCCGGGGCCACGGCGGGAGCGCTGTTGCTTGCGGGCGGTCTGCTGTACATCGCCGGAGCCCTCTCGTACCGCCGGCGCCGCCCTAACCCGTATCCGTCGGTCTTCGGCTACCACGAGGTCTTTCACGTCTATGTTTGCGCCGCGGCGACGTGCCAGTTCATCGCGATAGCACTGTTCATCAGCTGAACCGCCCGTCACCACCTAGTCCGCGCCGTTTGGGCCGGTGCCGACGAGGAGGGCCAGCATCTCCCCGACGGTGCGTTCCCGGCCGGCCGGATCTGGCAGCGGGAGATGCGCCTGGATGTGGTACCGGTTGCGGCGGCCGTCCTTTTCCTTGACCACATAGCCGGCCTCGACGAGGTCCGCGATGATGCCGAAGGCGCTCCGTTCGGTCATGCTCAGGCTGGCCGCGATGTCGCGCAGGCGTGCCTCGGGGTCATCGGCAATGCACAGGAGAACCAGGGCATGGTTGGTCAGGAAGGTCCAGTTCGCCATGCTGATAAGATACCAGTTTCCGGAAAGAACTTGCTAGTTTCTTTCTTCAGGTATAGCTTGAGACCAGGCACCGACATCGGCCACCTCCGGCGGCTAGCTTCCCGGCGCTACCGAAGGGAAGACACCATGTCCGAACCGACTGTGCCCTATCCGGATCCGAGGCCGGTCGGCCGGCCCGGCCCCTCGTCTAACGGCGTTGTTCCGCCGATGCCGTCGGAAGTCACGAAGTCGCATCCGCCGCGGTCGGCCGCGAACGGCAGATTGCACAAGGCGATGATACCGCTGCGCAAGATGATGCACCGACCTCCTCGTCACCCGTAGCCTTCGATCCACGCACGTGACCTACCCCGCTGCCTATGATGCTGGCCTCATTCTCACCTCCCGGACACAGCGCCGCGGCTACGTCATCGCCGCGCTCAGCGGAGAACTCGGCCTCGCGTCCGCTCCCGCCCTGCGCGAGCAACTTCTCAACCTGATCCGTCCGGCTGCCAGCCGGCTCATCATCGACTTGTCCGCGGTGCGAAGCGCCGACGCCAGCGGCCTTGCCGTCCTGGTGGGCGGCGGACGCCGGGCGAGGATCCTCGGCGGTTTCCTGCGCCTGGCCGCACCGTCCATGGCGGTAGCCGGGGTGTTGTCAGCCACCGGGATAAACCAGCACCTCGATATCTTCCCCACCGTCAAGGCCGCCATCGCCGGCCGGCGCGTGCTGACCGGCCTGGCCGAGTTCACGACCGGTGTCGCCGGGCGCCCAGCCGGCCATCTGCTCGGGCGTATCCGGCTACCAGCTACGAGGTCCTGACCGGCCGACAGGATTTTCTGGTCCATCCTCGCTGGGGACAGGAGAATACCGTCAGCCGACGCGGCGGCATGGCATCCGGTCGTATATGCGCGCATATCAGACGAACGGCCGAATATCCCTGAAGACCGAAATGCCCGGCCCATCGTCGGCGCCTGTTCCCGCACACCTGCTGGTGAATTTGCGCTTAGCTGTCAAATTAACCTGCAAACCTGTCGAACAGCTGTTGTGACGTGCGTTAATGCCGTTACGGCCGGCAAGTTACGACAATGCCCCATCCCATACTCGGCTTTTTAGCCCGAGTTGTATACGCGGCCGGTAAAATCATGTCCGCGTTGATCAGCCGGAAGATCGCTCCGGTTCCGTGGCAACTGTGTCGGATCGCCGCGCCATGAAACCGTGAGCGGACTTCCGTGTCCACTTCCGGGAAGGAGGCGTGTTATGCAAGACACTACTGTCTTGAGCAAGGGTGGCGGGACCGATTCTGGCGCCGACGTGATCGGGATCGCGGACACCAGATGACCTCCGTCGGCCGCCTGACCTCCGATCAGCGCGACTGGCTCCGGGTGCGGTCATACCTTCTCAAGCAGCGGTACGACCTTGCGCTCGCGGCCGCGGATGAGTACCCGGCCGGGAGCAAGATCGCCGGCACCCCCCTGCTCGCGGTCCCCGGCTGGCAGCCCCCCGCCCCGGTCCCGATCCAGGACATCGGCCTGGAATTCAGCACTCGTCCGGTCGCGGCCTGCCACGGCGACGGCGCGGCGCTGGTCTTGCCTGCCCGGCCGGACGGGACGCGTTATCTTCGTTATTCGGACGCGGTCAGCGAACTGGCGGCCCCGGCGGTATTCGAGAACCGCCCTACCTACCGGCTTATCGAAGCCGAGCTCACCGGCACGGCGCCCCGGCTGTTGTTCACCCGTGGCCGTTACTTCGACGGCATCGACACCGGTGCGGCGGCCGCGCACGAATACGCGGCGAAGCGGCTGGCCGGACGCCCGGCCGGGCTGCGCGGCAGCATCGGCGATCCGCGTGACCTGCGCCGCCGTCCGGTGAACCTCGGCATCAGCACCCTGACGCTCCGGCTGGACCGGGCGACGGGCCGGGCCTCGTTCCCGCTGCACTGGCGAGATCCGGCCAAGGTCGGTCATGCGGGCGGGTTGTATCAGGTGATCCCGGTAGGCGTGTTCCAGCCTTCAAGTGAAGCGGCCTGGAATGAGCGCGGCGACTTCTCGCTGTGGCGGAGCATGATCCGCGAGTTTGCCGAAGAACTCCGCGGACGCTCAGAGGACTACGGCAACCAGAAGGGTCCTATCGACTACGATTCCTGGCCGTTCGCCCGGCGGATGACCGAAGCGCTTGACCGCGGCCAGATCAGCGTATGGTGCCTGGGGCTTGGCGTTGACCCGCTGACGTACGCCACTGACCTGCTGACCGTGGCCGTTATCGACAGCCTCGTGTTCGACGAGGAGTTCAGCCTGAACCCGCGGCGCAACGAGGAGGGCGAGGTCCTCGCGGCACGGGAATTCGCGGGCCACGTCATCGATCGCCTGGTGACCCGCGAACCGATGCAGGCCGCCGGGGCCGCGGTGCTGCGGCTGGCCTGGGCCCATCGTGAGGCCCTGACCGGCTGACCCTGGGCGGCTGGCCCTGGGCGGCTGGCCCTGGGCGGCTGGCCCTGGGCGGGGCCGATCTTGGCGGAAGACGCATGCTCTGCCGTTTGGTGGGCAGGTATGTCGAGGAATTTGAACATCGCGCTTCGCCAGAAGGTGTGGTGCCTCACCAGATGGAGAAACGGTGGTTAGGACCGAAGATCGCAACGTCGGCCGGCATGTCGTTCAGTTCTACGGTCACGACGAGGAACTGGCTGAGCGCTCTTCGTTCTCGCTGTTCTGCGGGTACCGGGCCGACTCGGTAACCCGCGACGGCCGCCTCGACGCCTTCGCTCAGGTGTGCCGGATGCACCGTGAGGTCGTTGGCGCCGCACCTCCCGGGGTGCCCGGTTCCGGCGTGCAGGGTGCGGTGCGCACGTTCGCTTTCTCCCGTGACGCCCCCGCCGCGGCCCGTCATTTCGCGGCGGGCGCGCTGCGCCGCTGGGGGCTCGCTGACCTGGCCGACGATGTGGCCCTGGTGGTAACCGAACTCGCGGCCAACGCCGTCAGGCACGCCCATTCCGGCTTCACGGTCGTCCTTTCGTCCAGCCCGGACGTGGTGCGGATCTCGGTCCGCGACGCGAGCCCGCTGCCGCCTGCCGGCGCCTCCGGCTCCGGCCCGGCGCTGCCCGTCGCGCCTCTGCACGGTCTGGGAGCGGTGAACGCGATGGCGAGCCACTGGGGGGCCGAGTCGCTCGGGTCCTCCGGCAAGACCGTGTGGGTGGAGCTGCGCCGGTAACCACGAGCGGCTCCGGCCGGCTCCGTTGGTCGTGTCCGCTTTACCCGGCCCCCGAGCTGCCTGTCTTGATCGCGAGGAGGAGTGGATGAGCGAGGATCTTGCCGGGCGCACCGCCGTGGTGACCGGCGGGGCCAGCGGTATAGGCGAGGCCTGCGCGACCAGGCTGGCCGCGGGCGGCGCCGACGTGGTCGTCGCCGACATCAACCTCGGTGCCGCCGAGGCGGTCGCCGCCCGCCTTGGCGGGCGTGCCTTCGAAGTGGACCTGGCCGCCGACTTCGACGCCGCCGCGCTGGCCGGCCAGGCCGACATCCTGGTGAACAGCGCCGGGCTGCAGCATGTCGCCCCGGTTCACGAGTTCCCTGCCGATAAGTTCCGGCTGCTGCTTGCGGTGATGCTCGAGGCCCCCTTCCGGCTGGCCCAGGCGGCGCTGCCGCACATGTACGCCCGCGGCTTCGGCCGGATCGTCAACATCTCCTCTGTGCACGGTCTGCGCGCCTCTCCCTACAAGGTCGCCTACGTGGCGGCCAAGCACGGCCTGGAGGGGCTGTCGAAGGTGATCGCGCTCGATGGCGGCGAGCGCGGGGTCACCTCTAACACGGTCTGTCCGGCTTACGTGCGCACGCCGCTGGTGGAAAAGCAGATCACGGACCAGGCGCGGGTGCACGGGATCTCCGAAGAGCGCGTCGTCACCGACATCATGCTGACCGAGCCGGCCATCAAACGGCTGATCGAGCCGGCCGAGGTCGCCGAGCTCGTGGCCTACCTCTGCTCCAGCCCGGCGTCCTTCGCCAACGGCTCGTCCTGGGTCCTCGACGGAGGCTGGTCCGCCCGCTGACTCCGTGATCGATGGCGGCTTACACGAACGCGCTCAGGCCCGTGATCGCGCGGCCGACGATCAGCGTGTTGATCTCGCGGGTGCCCTCGTAGGAGTAGATCGCCTCGGAGTCGGCCACGAACCGGCCCACGTGGTTCTCAAGCAGGATGCCGTTCCCGCCGAGAAGCTCGCGGGCCCACCCCACCGTCTCCCGCATCCGGACCGTGCAGAACGCCTTGGCCAGCGCGGAATGATGGTCCTCGGCCAGGCCCTCCTGCTGCAGCCCGGACAGCCGGGCGCACAGGCAGGCCGAGGCCGTGACGTTGCCGATCATCCGCGCCAGCAGGTCCTGAACCAGCTGGAAGCCCCCGATCGGGCGGCTGAACTGCTCCCGCTGGCCCGCGTAGGCCAGCGCGTGCTCATAGGCGCCGCGGGCACAGCCGGTGGCCTGCCAGGCGACCCCGGCCCGGGTCAGCCGCAGCACCGCGGCGGTGTCCTTGAAGGAATTCGCCTCCTGCAGCCGGTTGGCCTCGGGCACCCGGACCCCGTCCATGGTGATGTGCGCGTTCTGGACCACCCGCAGCGCGATCTCGTCGTGCATCTTGGAGGTCTCGAAGCCGGGCGCGCCCTTCTCCACCACGAATCCCTTGACCTGCCCGTCTTCGGTGGAACGGGCCCAGATGATCACGTAGTCCGCGAACGTGGCGTTGCCGATCCACTTCTTCTGCCCGTCCAGGACCCATTCGTCGCCGTCGCGCCTGGCCGTGGTGATCAGGCCGCCCGCGACGCCCGAGCCGACGTCGGGTTCGGTGAGCCCGAACGCGCCGATCTTTTCCATCCGCGCCATCGCGGGCAGCCATCGCTGCTTCTGCTCCTGCGACCCGCACAGGTAGATCGACCCCATGGCCAGGCCGCTGTGCACACCGAAGTAAGTCCCGATCGACGGGTCCACCCGGGCCAGCTCCATCGCGATCATGCCGTCGAGCAGGCAGCCGCCGCCAGGGCAGCCGTATCCGGTGTAGGCCTGACCAGCGACGCCAAGCTGGTGGAGGCCGCCGACCAGTTCGAAGGGGAATTCCTCCCGGGTCCAGTAGTGGTTGATGACGGGCTGGACCGACTTCTCCATGAACTCCCTGATCCGGCGCAGCAGCTGTCGGCCCTCGGGTTCCAGCGACCTCTCGATCAGGTAGAAGTCGGCGTCCGTGACGGCGCCCCGGTCGGCGGTTGGCATACCAGTTCACTCCTTCGCCACGAGCGCTACGGTGCGGCTGCGTTAACGGTGGGACCAGGAAACCATCCACTACCGGCGCGAGTTCCGCCGCCTCGGTGACCAGGGCGAGGTGACCGCCGTGGTAGACGTGCAGCCGCGAGCCCCGGATGAGCCGGTGCATCAGCCGGGCATTGACCAGCGGGATGATCGGGTCGTCGTCTCCGGCCAGGATGAGCGTCGGCTGGCGCAGCCACGGCAGGAACGGCAGGCTGGCCCAGCCCGCCGCGGCGGTGAGCTGGTACACGTAGCCGCGCGACGGGCCGACCCGGTTACCGTCGTGCATCGCCGCCACGATCTCCGCGGAATCGATTCTCGCCACTCCGCCGTAGAGGTCCCCGGCGACCCGCTGCAGGTAGCCGGGGTCCAGGTAACGCCGCGGTGTCACCAGGTGCTTGAGGACCGAAGGCCGGGCCGGCACCATCGGCGTGCCTGTCGCGGTCGCGACGAGCACGAGCCGGCGGCACCTGGCCCGCTGGAACGCGGCGAAGTGCTGGGCGACGCCGCCGCCCCAGGAGATGCCGAGCACGTCGACGCGATCGTAGCCGAGCTCGGTCAGCATGGCCGCGATCAGCCGGCAGAGCCCGCCGAAGCGGTACGGCCAGTGCGGCGGGGGCGAGCCGCCGACGCCAGGCGGGTCGAACCTGATCACCTCGACGGCCGGGTCGAGCTGGTCCACGAACGGCTGGAGCAGTTCGAAGCTGGCGCCGATGCCGTTGATCAGCAGCAGCGGGACGCGCTGTGTCCCGGGCACGCCGGGCCGGACCGAGACCCGCAGCAGCTGGCGCCCGACCGCGACGCTGCGTACCTCAGCGGTCGTGGACATAGGTTCCGGGCGCGGCGCACTGGACCGGGTAGCCGGTGCGGCCGAGCTGGCGCGGGCTGCGTTTGCGCCCGCCGCTCCGCCTGGCCAGCCAGGACGAGTAGTCCGGCCACCAGCTGCCGGGGACGGTCTGCGCCGCGGCGAGGAATTCCGCCGGGTCGGGCGGATGGGCCGGCCCGATCTGGAAGGCGGCCTTGGGGTTGTCCGGCGGGTTGACCATAGAGGCTATGTGCCCGCTGGTGGACAGTACGAACGTCACCGGGCCGCTGAGCAGCTGCGTCGTGCGGTAGCACGACTGCCACGGGCAGAGGTGATCGGCGACGCCGGCGATGACGTAGGCGTCGACGTCGACCTTGGCCAGGTCGACCGGTGAGCCCAGCATGGTGGCGGCGCCCGGCACGATCAGCGCGTTGGCCAGAGCCAGCCGGATGAAGTCGCGGTGCAGCGCGGCGGGCAGCCGGGTCGTGTCGGCGTTCCAGTACAAGATGTCGAACGCGGGGGGCGTGCGTCCCTGCAGGTAGTTGTTGACCCAGTAGCTCCAGATCAGGTCGTCAGGCCGCAGCCAGGCGAACACCTCGGCCAGGGCCCGTCCGTCCAGGTAGCCGCGTGCGGCGGACGCCGCCGTCGCCGCCGTGGCGGTCGCCTCGTCGATGATCGCCCCGGCGGTCCCGGCCTGTTTCTGGTCCAGCACGGTCACGCCGAGGCCCAGGCTGGCCAGCTGGTCGAGCTGCCCGGTCAGGCTCAGGTGCGCGGCCACCATGGAGGACACGATGCCGCCCGAGCACAGCGCGCAGATGCTCGCCTTGGCGGCTCCGCTGATCGTCCGTACCACGGCCAGCGCGTCGGCCACCGCGCCGCCGTAGGTATCCAGGCCCCAGTCGCGGTGCCGGGCGTCGGGGTTGCGCCACGACATCACGAACACCTGGTGCCCCTGCCCGACCAGGAACTCGGCCATGCTGCGCCCGGGCGACAGGTCGGTGATGTAGAACTTGTTGATCATCGGCGGCACGATCAGCAGCGGGTAGCGGTAGACGCTCTGGGTGACCGGCTGGTACTGGATGAGCTCGAATTGCTCGCACGAGTGCACCACGCCGCCTGGCGTGACCGCCAGGTCCCGGCCCACCTCGAACGCGTCGGCGGCCACCAGCGACGGAACCCGGGGCGCCCCGGACAGGTCCGTGGCCAGGGCGCGCAGGCCGCGCACAACGCTCTCGCCGCCGGTATCGATCACGGCCTTGGCGGCGACCGGGGACAGCAGCGGGTTGTTGCTCGGCGCGGCCGCCGCGATCAGGTTGGCCAGGCCGAATCTCAGCCGCGTGTCGTCGCGCCAGCCGAGCTCGGCGCCGTCAAGCAGCGCCTCGGCGGACTTGGCCGCCGCCAGGTAAGCCTGGACGGTGCGCCTGAGCCAGGGATTGTCTTTCCAGCCCGGATCGGAGAAACGGCGGTCCCGGGGCGCGGCCGTGACCGCGGACCGGCCCGCCGTGATCCGGCCAAGCTCGGTACCGAGCCGGGCCGCCTGGCGGGCGACCAGACCGGGCCGGCGAGCCAGGCCGGCGGCCAGCCGCAGCAGCGAGCCGTCCGGCCGGAACCGGCGCATGACGCCGAGCGCCGCGTCGGTCAGCAGCAGGTCAAGCGCGGTCGCCGCGTCGGCGGCGTCCTGCGCCCACGCCGTGTCGTCCGCGGACTTCAACTAGCGTCCTCGGGCGGGTGCACCTCGCGGCGCAGGATCTTGCCGGTGGGACCCTTGGGCAGCGACTCCACCAGCCAGACCTGCCGCGGGTACTTATACGCCGCCACCTTGTCCTTGGCGAAGTCGCGCAGTTCGGCAGGCGTCGCGCTGGCTCCCGGTTTCAGCGCCACGGCGGCGCCGACCTCCTCCCCGAGGTCGGGGTGCGGGATCCCGATCACGGCGACCTCGGCGACCGCCGGGTGCTCGTGCAGGACCTCTTCGATCTCGCGCGGGTACACGTTGTAGCCGCCCCTGATGATCAGGTCCTTCTTGCGGTCGACGATGTAGTAGTAGCCGTCGGAGTCCACCTTGGCCAGGTCGCCGGTGCGGAACCAGCCGTCCGTGATCGCCTCCGCGGTGGCCTCGGGCTTGCCCCAGTAGCCCTTCATCACATTGTGGCCGCGGATGGCGATCTCGCCGATCTCCCCGTCCGGCACGGTCTGGCCCGCGTCGTCCACCAGCCGCAGCTGCACGCCCTCGACCGGGGTGCCGATCGAACCGGGCTTGCGGACCTGGCCCGGGTGGTTGAACGACGCGACCGGAGAGGTCTCGGACAGTCCGTAACCCTCCAGGATGATGCAGCCGAACTTCTCCTCGAAGCCGCGCATGATCTCCACCGGCATCGACGCGCCGCCGGAGACGCACACCCGGAGCGTCGCGGCCATCGCCGGATCAGCCGCCTGATGGTGCAGGATGGCGGCGTACATCGTCGGCACGCCCTCGAAGATGGTCACCTTGTCCCGCTGGATGATCTCCAGCGCCTTGGCCGGGTCGAACCTGGGCAGCAGGGTCAGCGTGCCCCCGGCCGCGACGGTCGCGTTCAGGCCGCAGGTCAGGCCGAAGACGTGGAACAGCGGCAGGCAGCCCATCATCACGTCGTCCGGGTTGTTCTTCAGCAGCGTCTGCGCGGTCAGGGCGGCGTTGCGGACCAGGTTGGCGTGGGTGAGCTGGGCGCCCTTGGGCCTGCCGGTCGTCCCCGAGGTGTACAAGATGACCGCGTCGTCGTCGTCTTCGCGGCCGGGCTGTTCGGTCGCCGGGGCATAATCGGTGAGCAGGTCGGCCAGGTCGGGGGTCGCGACGGTGATCGCCTGGGCTCCGGCGTCGGCGGCGCCCTTGGCGGCTTCCCCGGCCGCGGAGTGCCAGGCCAGCACCACCCGGGCCCCGGAGTCGCTCAGGTAGTAGCCGACTTCACGGCTCTTGAGCAGCGGGTTCATCGGCACCACGACCGCGCCGGCGGCCAATGCGCCGTAGAACGCGATCGGGAACGCCGGGACGTTCGGCAGCATGAGCCCGACCCGGTCGCCGGGTTCGATTCCGGCCGAGGACAGCAGCCTGCTCATCCGCCCGGCCGCCTCGCGCAACTGCGCGTAGGTCAGCACCAGATCGTCCATCCGCAGCGCGGGCCGGTCCGGCTGGTCCGCCGCCGCCTCGTCGAGCAGGGAGCTGAGATTCGTCATGGCATCCTCCATTCCGCGCCGCTGCGGCAATCAGAACCGTGACGGTCCCACCTGTAAGCATGCTCCTAGCCTCAAATGGATTCAAATGCCCCCCCAGCGGGCCACGGAGCGAACCCGCGGGCGAACCTCAGCCCCGGCCGATGTACGGCATCGTGGTCGCGGTGATGGTGAGGAACTGGACGTTGGCGTCAAGCGGCAGGGACGCCATGTACAGGACGGCGTCGGCCACATGGCGGGCGTCGAAGGTGGGCTCGGGCATGACGGAGCCGTTGGCCTGGAGCACGCCGCGGCTGAACCGCTCGGTCAGTTCGGTGGCCGCGTTACCGATGTCGATCTGGCCGCAGGCGATGCCGAACGCCCGGCCGTCAAGCGCCAGGGATTTGGTCAGGCCGGTGATCGCGTGCTTGGTGGCGGTGTAGGCGACGCTGTTCGGCCGGGGCGTGTGCGCGGAGATCGAGCCGTTGTTGATGATCCGCCCGCCGCCCGGGGTCTGGGCCTTCATCATCCGCACCGCATGCTGGGCGCACAGGAAGGCGCCGGTCAGGTTGGTGTCGACCACCTGCCGCCAGTCGGCCAGGTCGATCTCGTCGATCCCGGCCGCGGGCCCGAACAAGCCGGCGTTGTTCACCAGCAGGTCCAGCCGCCCCCAGTGCCGCTTGACGGCTTCGAAGAGCGCGGCCACCGACGGCGGCGACGTCACGTCGGCCGGCACGACGAGCGCGGATTCTGCGGGCCAGTCGGCGATCGCGGGGTCAGCGGTCTCGGCGCTTTCCATCAGCGCTCCCTCGCGCCGGCCGGCCAGCGCGACCTGCCAGCCCGCGCCGAGCAGGGCCCTGGTGATGGTCCGGCCGAGGCCGGAACCCGCCCCGGTAACAACGGCTACGCCCATGGGAAAGCCCTTTCTCCTGGTAGGACAGGCGGTCAGGGGACGACGGTGACCGGCCACCGGCCGGCCTTGACCAGCCGCACCGCCAGCGACCCGACGAACCGGTGGCCGGCCTTGGTCGACGCGCCGACGATGACGGCGTCGGCGCGCACCTCGTCGGCCACCCGCCGCAGCTCGATGAACGGGTCACCGCGGGCGGTGATGAACGTGAGCGGCACGCTCAGGGCCGCGGCCCTCTCCTCGGCCCGCTGCCGCAGGCCGGCCGCGCTCTCTTCGAGGGCCTCGCCCTGGGCGGCGATGACGCCCGCCCCGGCCCCGGCGGCGGCGCCGTACATGGCGGAGAGCTGCTCCACGTAGACGCAGACCAGGCGGGCGCCCTGGCGCCGCGCCAGGCCGGCCGCGTAGGCCGCCGCTCGCAGTGAGGTGACGGAATCATCCACGCCGACCAGGATCACCTGGGGTCCGTCGGTGCCCAGTTCGAAGGCTCCGCCCTCTTGTTCCGTCACAGCGGAATTATAGGGATGAATCCGAACGGGCCGTGGTGGCAGCGCCCGGCCGGCGTACGGACACGGTCAAGCCGGGGGCCCAGGCGGCGTCGCTCCCGAGAGGCAATTGCGCGGGGTTCATCGGCGGACCGCCGGGATAGCCGCGGGGACCGGCTCGAGGCTCCGCGGCTCCGCGGCTCCGCGGTTCCCGTCTTCGCCGCACCGCGTGCTCGTCCCGGCTGGGTAATCTGGCGGGCATGGACGAGAATCGTGCGCGTCGGGTCACCGACGGCCTCAGAGACCGCGGCATCAACGCGCATCTGAAGAAGTCAGGGGTCGACGCCTACGCGGTGCAGGTATCGGTGAGCGGCGGCCGCGAGGCCGTCTGGGGCTCCGAAGGCACCACCGGCCTGGAGGCCGAGGTCCTGCTGGACGGGGACCTGGTCGGCTTCGTGCCGCAGATCCCGGGTTCGGACACGTTCGACGAAGCCCAGATCGTCGACGCGATCGCGCGGGCCGACTACGACGAGCCCGTCGGCCGGGAGCTTCCCGAAGCTCCGCCGCCCGCTCCGTCGCTGCCCCGCGAGGGCGGCGTGTTCCGCCGCTTCATCGACGGCTTCCGCTACGACTCCGAGGCGTAGCCGCGGTTTCTAGGTGCGACGAACCCCGCAGGTCAACCGGCTTGGCATCAGCCGGTCTTCTTCAGCGAAACGGGTTGGTGACCCGGATGCCGGCATAGTCCTGGACTCCGAAGCGGCGGCCGCGCGAGACGGGGAACCCCAGCAACCGCCTAGCGGCGAAAACTGGCATGGGTCACTCTGACGGTGGAAGGCTATAGGCGTGCGCTTGGCGACATGGAACGTGAACTCGGTGAAGGCGCGGCTGCCGAGGCTGCTCGACTGGCTGGCCGAGGCCAAGCCCGACATCGTCTGCCTGCAGGAGACCAAGTGCGCGGCGGCCCTGTTCCCCGAGGCCGAGGTGGGCGAGCTCGGCTATGAGGTCGCGGCCCACGGTGATGGCCGGTGGAACGGCGTCGCGCTGCTTTCTGCGGTCGGCCTCGATAACGTCAGCCGCGGGTTCCCCGGCGAGCCGGGGTACGAGGGTGAGCCGGGGGAGCCCGCGCTGATCGACGAGCCCGGCCTGCGCAGGCCGGAGGCCCGGGCGGTGGGGGCCGACTGCGGCGGGATCCGGGTCTGGTCGCTGTACGCGCCGAACGGGCGCACGCCCGACTCGGCCCACTACGCCTACAAGCTCGAGTGGTTCGCGGCGCTGCGCACCGCGCTCGCCGCCGAGCTCAGCCAGGAAACCCAGCTGTCCGCGTGCGGTGATTTCAACGTGGCCCCGACCGACGCCGACGTATGGGATCCGGCGGTGTTCGTCGGCTCGACCCACGTCACCGCGCCCGAACGGCAGGCGCTCGCCGACCTGCGGGCGCTCGGGCTGCGGGACGTGGTGCCGACCCCGATGAAGGGACCGCATCCCTTTACCTACTGGGATTACCGGGCCGGCAGTTTCCACACCGACAAGGGCATGCGCATCGACTTGGTGTACGCGACCGAGGCGGTGGCCGACCGGGTCCAGGGGGCGTACGTGGACCGCGAGGCCCGCAAGGGTAAGGGTCCGTCCGACCACGCGCCGGTCGTGGTCGACCTCAGCTGAGGATGCGCGCGGCGTTGTCGTGCAGCACCGTGCGCACGACGTCGGCCGGGAGCTTGAGGGCGTCAAACTCGGACAGGCACCGTTCCGGGGTGAAGAACGGGAAGTCGCTGCCCCACAGGAACTGCCCGGATAGCCGTCCGCGCAGCTCACGGATCACCTCGGCCGGGATACGCCGCGGTGACCAGCCGGAGATATCGATGTACACGTTGGTCTTGTGCAGCGCGATGGCGATCAGGTCCATCTGCCAGGGCCAGCCGAAGTGTGCGGCCACCACGGTCAGGCCCGGGTGAGCCGCGGCCACCGGGTCGAGCTTGATCGGGTGCGCGAGATCAATCCTGATGCCCTGGCCGCCGGGCTGGCGTGCGCCGATGCCGCTGGTTCCGGTGTGGAACAGGGCCAGCAGGCCGTGCTGCTCACAGGCCGCGAAGATCGGCCAGTACGCCGAGTCGTCGGGCGAGAACGCCTGCAGCGACGGGTGGAACTTCACCCCGCGCAGCCCGAGCGCCGCGATGTTCGCCACCTCGGCCACCGCCGCGTCCCCCTTGTGCGGGTCGACCGATCCCAGGCCGGTGAACACGTCAGGGTAATCCCGGCACGCACTGGCCACGATCTCGTTCGGCACCCGGGGTCGGCCCGTGGCCGTCTCCGCGTCCCAGGCCAGCAGGACGGCTTTCACCTCAAGCCCGCGATACCGCTCCGCTAGCGCCTCCAGCGACTCCCGCTGGGCCGGCGAGCGGAAGTAGGCCTCGGCCGCCTCGACGTATCCAGCCATGCTGCCGTCGAGCCAGTCCGGGGTGGGCAGGTGCACATGAAAGTCAATCGCGCGCGACACCGGACCACAATAGCCGCTCCGTGCTTAGCCGCCCGTCAGTAGCCGCAACGTCAATAGCCGCACCAGAAACCGTCGGCGGCGGCAGCCTGACCTGGCCGCGGACGGCGATTTGCCGCTGCGCCAGGGGCGCTCTAACTAACTCCCGTGGGACGGCATATCCGCCCTTACTCCTAATGCGGGAGAACCCTCAAACGCGAGCGCAGCCTCAGAGCCCGAGGACCCGTTCGGCGTTCGCGTGGAAGACGAGGTCCATCACGGGCGCCTCGAAGCCGAACTCGTCCCATTCCCGCAGGATCCGCTCGTACGGCAGGCTCGGGTAGTCACTGCCGAACATGATCTTCTCCCGCAGCCGGCCCCGGATGTCGGTGCGCAGCGAGGCCGGAAAGTACTTGGGCGCCCAGCCGGAAAGCTCCCAGTACACGTTGCCCTTGTGCAGCGCGACCGCGGTCATCTCGTCGGTCCACGGCCAGCCGGGATGGGCCGCGATGATGGTCAGCGCCGGGAAGCGCGCGGCCAGGTTGTCGATCGACAGCGGCCGGGCGTGCTCGATCCGGGCGCCGAGGCCGCCGGGCAGGCCGGCGCCCATCCCGGTCGTGCCGACGTCGATCATGACTGGTACGCCGAGGCCAGTGATCGTTTCGAATAGAGGATTGAACTCGGGTTCGTCGACCGCGAAGTGGCCCATGATCGGATGGAAATGAAAGCCGAGCACGTGCTGCTCGCGGACCGCCGTGATCGCCTCGGCGATGGCCTGCTCGCCCTTCAGCGGGTCAACCGCGCCCCAGGCGGCCAGGAACGTTCCGGGGTACCGGTCGCGCAGGTCCGCGACGTAGGCGTTCCCGCACGGCGGGGCGCCGGTCAGCGACTCGATGTCGAAGGCGACCAGCACCGCCTCGACGCCGGCCGCGGTCATGTCGGCGACGACCTCGGCCTCGGTCTTGGCCACCCACGGCTTCCCCCAGTACGTGCCCAGCGCCTCGGCGTAGGGTCCCTGGGACGCGATCCACGTCTGCGTGCCCGGATAGCAGTGCAGGTCCACTCGCCGCATGATTATCTTCTCGGCTGCGGGGCGTTTTCCCCGGCGAGGTCGGCGGCGAGATCCTTCTTGGAGACTTTGCCGAAGCCGGACAGCGGCAGGGTGTCGAAGAACTCCAGCCGTTCCGGCAGCTTGAAACGGGCGATCTCGAAGTCGCGCAGGAACCTCACGAGGTCCTCCAGGGTGAGGGCATGACCGGGGCGCAGCACCACGCAGGCGCACATCCGCTCGCCGAGCACCGGGTCCGGGTAGGGCACGCAGGCGACGTTGAGCACGGCCGGGTGGGCCAGGATGAGGTTCTCTACCTCCTCCGCGCTGATCTTCTCACCGCCCCGGTTGATCAGGTCCTTGACCCGGCCCTCGACGACGTAGTTGCCGGACGGCATCTTCCTGAGCAGGTCACCGGAGCGGTAGAACCCGTCCGGGGTAAAGGCCCGGGCGTTGTGCTCGGGAGCGCGGAAGTAGCCGCGCAGCGTGTACGGACCGCGGACGATCAGCTCGCCCGGCTCGCCGTCGGGCACCACGTGCCCTTCGGGGTCGACCAGGAAGACCTCGTCGTCGGGCGAGGCCGGCCGGCCGCAGGTTTCCCGGCGCACGCCGGGCGGGTCGGATGACCGGACGAACATGATCAGCCCCTCGGCCATGCCGAAGTTCTCCTGGATGAAGCAGCCGGGCAGGGCGCGTTCGGCCCGGGCCCGGACCTCCGGCTGCAGCCGCTGGCCGCCGCTCTGGAGCACCCGCAGCGAGGACAGGTCGTAGTCGGTGATCGACGGGTCGTCGATCCACCGGATCAGCAGCGCGGGCACCAGGTGGATGTGGCTGACCCGGTGCCGCTGGATCAGCTCGAAGACGTCCCGGGGGCGGGTGCTGGTGCCGAGCACGACCGTCCCGCCGGACAGCAGGAACCCCTGCAGCCCGGGGCAGCCGAGCGGCAGGTTGTGCTCGATCGGCAGCACGTCGAGCAGCACGTCGCCCGCGCCGATCTCGCAGGCCGCCGCGGCGATCTTGGAGTTGTACAGGTAGTCGTTGTGCGAACGCGGGATGAGCTTCGGCAGCCCGGTCGTGCCGCCGGACAGCAGGAACAGCGCGGGGTCGGCCGGGTCGATGCTGACCTGGCGCAGCGACTCGGCGCTGGCCCGCGGTTCGCCCTCGAGCAGCTCCTCGATGCGCACGAACCGCGGATCCGGCAGCGGACCGGACGCGCCTTGTACCAGGCAGAGCTCGAGGCCCGGATGGCTGGCCATGACGTCGGCGGCCATCGCGGTGGGGTCGAAGCCGCGCGTGACCGCGGGCACGGCCAGGGCCCTGGCCCCCGATATCTCGGCGAACTGGGTGATCTCCCGCTTACGGTGGCTGGGCAGGGCGAGCACCGGGGCGGCCCCGATCCGCTGCAGCGCGAAATAGAGGTAGACGAACACCGCGGTGTTCGGGAGCTGCACGATGATCCGGTCCAGCGGCCCGAAACCCAAGTCCAGCAGTACCCGCGCCAACAGCGCGGAGCGGTCGTCGAGCTGGCGGTAGGTCACCGGCCCTTCGTCGTCCACCAGCGCCACCTGGTCGGCGTACCTGGCCAGCGCGTCGCGGAAGCCGTCGAAAAGCGGCCGGTTCTGCCAGTACCCGCGTTCGGTGTAGCGAGCCGCGAACTCGGCCGGGAACGGCGTTACCCCGTCAAGCATGTGCGGTGGACCCGGCGGACCCTGCGGGCAGGGCGGACAGCACAGCGGTG
>Ga0302232_10000812_pt1 | contig 22479 bp, 18 predicted proteins | sample II_Palsa_N2_3_FD_193575 | JGI IMG/M metagenome (GOLD analysis project Ga0302232, IMG submission 193575) | Peat permafrost microbial communities from Stordalen Mire near Abisko, Sweden - II_Palsa_N2_3 | ecosystem: Environmental > Terrestrial > Soil > Palsa > Peat permafrost | place: Sweden...
GGGCCTCGAGTTCAAGACCGCAGCACTAGGCGGTTCCCGCCGATGGCGACGGCAAGGAGTGTGCCCGCCAGCCACAGCAGGGCCCAGAGCCGACGAGGCAGGCGGGTGGTCGCGGCAAGGTCCCACCCTGGCCGGCCGGCGTGGTGCCAGCCAGGTAGGAGGAGGGCGAGGGCGACGGCCCCCTGACCGTCCTGGCACCAGACGAGCCGACACGCTAGCCGCTGCCAACCGCCGGGCACGGCCGGTGCTGAATCCGTGCTGACACCCCGGCCGCCCGCAGGGCATCTACCTGCGAAAACTGCCCGCTGGTCCACGATCACCCGGATCTACGAGGGCACCAACCAGATCCAGCGCATGGTGATGGCCCACCAGCTCCTCAAACCCTAGCCCACCCCCGCCTCGGGCCTCCGGCCCCGCCCCTTGATCACCAGCCGCTGTTCCCACAGGGCCCGGTACCGGCCCAGCCATTCATCGACCTCGGCGAGCGGCTGCGGGCGGAGACTGTAGACCCGCCGCTGCGCCTCCTGGCGGACCTCGACAAGGCCCGCCTCCCGCAGCACCCGCAGGTGCCGCGATACTCCCGGGCGGGCGATCGGCAGCAGCGCCGCCAGCTCACCCGCGGTGGCCGGACCGCCGGTCAAGGTCTCCAGCATCGCCCGCCGGCTCTGGTCCGCCAGTGCCCGCAGCACAGCTTCCATGGCGTGAATGTACCAAATAAGTTACGTAACTATCAAGGTACACAAGCGGGCGCAAGTGTGTCATACCGCAGCAGCGAACCGGATGCGGGCGCTCCGCCGCAGGTCACAAAGGAGGATACGAGACCACCGCTATTCCGGAGATCCGCGATCAGGCCGCCGCGCGCGCCGGCCGGCTGCTCGCTACCTGCCACAGCCGGGCGGCATCGCTGGCCGCGCCTGGCCCGCCGAGCATGGCGGGAAGCGCGGCTTAGCTGCGGCTACTGGAGCCCGGTGCGGGCCGATGTGATGCGCGCGGGCCCCTACCATCAGCACGGCTTCGCTCATCTGCCCGCTTCCCAAGCGCTGCGGAGGTTGCCGAGCAGAGTGTAGAAATCAGGGCAGGTCTTTGCCACGCACAGGGGATTGTCCAGAGTGACCCCCCCGGCTGTACGCAAACCAAGGACACTGCAGGCCATCGCGATCCGATGATCGTCATAGCAGGCGATCTCGGCACCACGCGGCTGGCCTGGATACACGGTGATCCAGTCCGGTCCGGTCTCACACCGGATTCCGCAGGACCGCAAATTGACTGCCATCGCGTCTAGGCGATCGCATTCTTTAAGGCGAACGTTGGCAATGTCAGTTATGGTCACGGGAGCATCCGCGAACGGCGCGATCGCCGCTAGCGTGGGCATGGTATCGGAGATATCTCGCATGTTGAACTCTCCGCCCTGGAGCTGATCAGGGCCGCTGAGGGTGATGGAGTTCTCGCTGAGTTCGATGCTGCATCCCATGGCGGTCAGCACCTCGGTGCCGAACGCCAGGTCTCCCTGCGCGGATCTGCTGCCCAGCCCAGAGATGGTGACGCTACGCCCGGTGACCGCCGCGGCAGCCAGGAAATACGAGGCGGTGGACGCATCCGGCTCGACGGCGAAGTCCGCGGCCTTATACACCTGCGGGCTGATTTCGAATTCCGAACCCGCGCGGTCTACCCGGACGCCGAAGGCCTCCATCATGGCGATCGTCAGGTCGATGTAAGGCGCGGACACCAAGTCTGTGACCTGGATCCGCAGGCCTTCGGAGGTCAGTGGTCCCAGCAGGCACAGCGCACTCAGGAACTGGCTCGAGACGCTTGCGTCAAGGACGACATCACCGCCTTTCAGGCCGTCCGCTTCGATCCGCAGTGGCAAATGGTCGCCCGCCGCGGCCTGGACGTCCACGCCAAGATGGCGCAAAGCCCCGATGAGCGGCGCCATCGGCCGCGCCCGCATCTGAGCGCTGGCGTCGATGGCATACGTGCCCCGCCCCGCCGCGACCAGACCTGGCAGGAAGCGCGACGCGGTGGCGGCGTCGTGACACCAAACCGCGCCACCTGCCGCGGGCGGCCCGGCCGGGCTCCCGGTAATCTCCCACCGCTCCTCTGCCGCCGCCACGTCGTACCCGAGCACCACGAGCGCACCCAGAAACGCGCGCGTGTCAAAGGCGCTGAGCGGTCTGGTAATCATGCTCCGGCCGGATGCCGCCGCGCCGAGAAAGAGCGCGCGAGCGGTAACGGATTTAGACCCTGGCAGGAAAATCTCTGTCACGCTGGGTACCCCTGATTTATCCGAACTGAAGACGGCCGAGCACGTGCAGCATATTGCGGCCGACCCCGTCCGCTCGCATCGGCCAGCGCCTAATTACCTCGGCCGGCCCGGTTTCCCGGTGCGGGCGCGCAGGTGTCAGGATTCCTTGTGAGCAGGGTCATAACCTGCTGGTGGCCAGGCGTAACACAAACCGGCGATAGTACTCCCATGAGCATCGAGCAGATCCAGTACCTGGTGGATGCGCTGGCCTCTCGCCTGGGCCGAGCGGTGGTCGTGGACGATCAGGACCTGCGCCTGATCGCGGTGAGTGAGGACTTCGGGGACGCGGACCCGGCCCGCATCTGGTCTTTGCTGCACCGCAGGACCCGGCCGGAGGATGTGTCCTACCCCGAGATCAAGCAGCTGGCCGGTCCCGCGCGCATCCCCGAGAACCCGGCGCTGGAACTGTGGCAGCGGCTCTGCGTGCCCATCCGCTGCCAGGGTCTGCTGCTGGGATTCACCTGGATCACCGACCGGTACAGCGATCTCACCGATGACCAGATCGCGGACGCCGCGCATACCGCGGAAGCCTTGGGTGTGCTGTTGCACCGCCGCCTGGTCGCGGCGGCGCACGAACTTCAGCTCCGCCAGCAGGTGGTGGAGCAGTTGCTCAGCGAGGATCCGGTGGCGCGGCACGCGGCCAGAGAAGAGGCGCTGGATCGCGGTCTGCTGGATGACGGCCAGGCGGCCGTGATGGTGGCGGGCTACCGTGACGGGGCCGGCCAGGGCCTGTCGCCGGCCGGGCCGGCCGCGTTCCCGGTCGCCGTGGAGCGCTTCTGCCGTGGGATGGCCCGGACCTCCGCGCTGGCCGCGTTCTGGCCGCGCCGGGCCGTGGTCGTTCTGGTCCGTCTTGGTGAATTTGCCGATGGTGATCTCGCCGAGGCCAGCGATTCGCTGCTGGCCGAGCTGAAGTCCGAGCCGAGCCGGGCCGGCGGCTGGCGCGTCGGTGTCAGCGGTCCAGCCGCCGGACTGCTCGAACTGGCGACCGCCCAGCGGCAGGCCAGCCTCGCGTGCTCGCTCGCCGCCGACGGCGCCGCGGCATGCTGGTCGACGCTGAGCGCGGACGCTCTGCTGGCCCAGCTCGCTGCCCGGGCGCCCCAGGGCATCATCATCCCCGACGGCGTGCTGGCCCTGCTGGCGGATCCGGCCGCTCCCATGCTGGCGTCCACGGTCGAGACCTTCCTGGACTGCGCCGGGGACGTGCAACGCGCCGCCAGGGAACTCCATGTGCACCGTACGACCCTGTACTACCGGCTGGGGCGGGCCGAGCAGATCTCGGGTCTGAGCCTTCGCGACGGCCGCGACCGCCTGCTGCTGCACCTGGCGCTGGGGCTGCGCCGGGTGCACGGCAAGCCCCGGGTGCCGGGTCTGACCGCCGCCTCTTCCGCGGATTTTCCTACAGATGTCGGGGATCGGTCCCGCAATCTGCAACGCCGCGCCGGATGACTTCCGCTCTGCGCGATGACAATCTCTGGGGAAGGGCAGGCACCTTCGCACCTCGGGGTCACGCTGGTGAAGAAGACATACGCGCACATCGTGCTCGGTGTGGGCGGCATCGGAAGTGCCGCCGCCTACTGGCTGAGCCGCAACAGCGGCGGAAACGTGCTGGCCATCGAGCAGTTCCGGCTGGGCCACGGCCGGGGCGCGTCCGAAGACCACTCCAGGATCATCCGGCACTCCTACCACAGCACCGACTACACCGCGCTCACCCGGGCTTCTTACACTCACTGGCGCGACCTGGAACTCCAGACCGGACTCCCGCTGCTGCGGATCACCGGAGGGCTGCACCTGGCGACGACCGGCGGCGCCGGTGAGGCCGAGATCGAGTCCTACGCCCGGGCGCTGGCCGAGCAGGGACACGAGCATGAGGTGCTGGACGCGGCCGCGTTGCGAGGCCGCTGGCCGCAGTGGCGGCTCGGCGATGACATCCTCGGCCTGTACCAGGCCGAGTCGGGCATCCTGGACATCCGGCGGGCCAACGCCGCCCACGTCTCCCGGGCCCTGGCCCGCGGGGTGACCTTCCGCCAGAATGCTCCGGTGCTCCAGATCGTCCCGTACCCCGATCATGTCGAGGTCCGGACCGACGAGGCGGTCTTCGAGGGCGGCACGCTGACCGTGTGCGCCGGGTCGTGGACCCCGACCGTGCTGGCAGGCCTGGGGCTCGAGATCCCGCTCACCCTCACTCAGGAGCAGGTCACCTACTTCGCCGCTCCTGACCTGCGTCCGTTCGCGCCGGACCGGTTTCCGGTCTGGATCTTCCACGGCCCGGACACGACCTTCTACGGATTTCCGGTCTACGGCGAGGCCGCGGTCAAGGCCGCCCGCGACATGTCGGGGCGGTTCGTGACCCAGGAGACCCGGAGCTACCAGCCCGACCCGGACCAGACGGCGGAAGTCGCCGAGTTCCTGGCCGAGTACCTGCCCGGTGCCGTCGGTCCCGAATTGGTCAGCAAGACCTGCGTGTACGACCTCCCCGCCGACCGCAATTTCGTCCTGGGCACCGTCCCCGGCCACCCGAACATCGCGCTGTTCGTCGGGGCCGGACACGCGGCCAAGTTCGCCGGCCTGATCGGGCACATCCTCGCCGATCTCGCCACCGCGGGGCGGACAGACTACCCCATCGCCGCCTTTAGCTTGGACCGCCCAGCCGTCACTGATCCGCACTACCCGCCGGACTTCCGGTTCGCCCGGGCGGCCCAATCAGCGGGCCAGTCCGGCGGCGGCCCAGCTTAGGAGGACGAGGTGACCATCACCCCCGCTTCGGTGTTCATGTCGACGCTGCCTGGCCGCTACTACACCGATCCGGTCGTCTTTGAGCTGGAGAAACGGAACATCTTCTGCCAGCAGTGGATGTACGTCTGCCGCGCGGAGGACCTGCCGGCCCCCGGCCGTTTCGTGCGGACGCAGCTGGGTGACGAGAGCGTCATCGTGGTGCGCGGCCGCGACCGGGTGTTGCGCGCTTTCCTCAACGTCTGCCGGCACCGTGGCTCCCTGCTGTGCCGCGCCGACTCCGGCGACCTCGGCCGGGCCATCCGCTGCCCCTACCATGCGTGGGCCTACCAGCTCGACGGCCGGCTGATCACCACGCCGAACTGGCAGTCGATGGACACCATCGACAAGTCCGACTACAGCCTCCACCCGGTCCACCTCACCGAGTGGCACGGCCTGGTCTGGCTCAGCCTGGCCGCCGTCCCCCACCCGCTGGAGGACCAGCTCTGGTCCCAGCTGGACTACCGGCTCGGCGGCGACCGGGTCAAGTTCGCCCGCTACGGCCTGGCCGACCTGGTCCTCGGGCAGCGCGTCAGCTACGACGTCGCGGCCAACTGGAAGATCATCCAGGAGAACTTCCAGGAGTGCTACCACTGCGGCACCATCCACCCGGAATTGGTGGACACCCTGCCCCAGTTCCGCGAGCTGACCGGCGGAAGCGACGCGGGCTACGAGACCGGCGGCTACCTGTTCGCCGCCGGCAAGGCGTCCTTCTCGGTCAGCGGCACCGCGCAGCTGCCCCGCATCGCGGGCCTGGAAGCCGGCGACGACCGTAAGTACTACGGCATGGTGGTCCGTCCTAACTGCGCCATCTCGCTGCTGCCCGACCACGCCATCATGCACCGCTTCGAGATGCTCTCCCCGGAGACCACCCGGGTGGTGTGTGAATGGCTGTTCCCGCCCGAGACGGTCGCCGAGGGCGCCGGGTATGACATCAGCGACACGGTGGAGTTGTTCCACCGGGTCAACGTGCAGGATTTCACCGCCTCCGAGGGGTGCCAGCCCAACATGAAGTCCCGTGCCTACCGCGACGGCGGCGTGCTGGTCCCCGCCGAGCAGGAGATCATCGGCCGCTGGTACTACCGCTGGTACCGCGAGGCCATGGGCCTGGCGGAGCCGCTGTGATCGAGGTCTGCCCGCTCCCCGAGTTGCCGCCCGGGGAGGTGGCCGTGGTGAAGACGGCCACCGGACGCATCGCGGTGTTCAACGCCGGCGGCGAACTGCACGCGCTCGATGACCGTTGCTCCCACCAGGAGGCATACCTCTCCGATGGCTGGCTGGAAGGGTGCGAGGTCGAGTGCCCGCTGCACGGGGCCACCTTCGACCTGCGCACCGGCCACCCGACCGGCTTGCCGGCCACCGATCCGGTCCGGGTGCATCCGGTGCAGGTGCGGAACGGCCTGGTGTACGTGGACGCCGAGCCCCAGTCCAGCGAGCCCCAGTCCCGCGAGCCCCAGTCCCGCGAGCCCCAGTCCCGCGAGGAGATCCGCTGATGAATTCCGAACGGCCCCAGGCGGCTGCCTTCGCCACCCGCGCCGTGCACGCCGGTCATGACCCGGCCCGGCACAACGGTTCTGTGACCACCCCGGTGTACCAGGCGTCAACCTTCATCCGGCCGCATGCCCGGCCGGTGGAGACCGGCTGGGACTATTCGAGGATCTCCAACCCGACCCGCGCGGCGCTTGAGGGGTGCCTGGCCTCCCTGGAGGGCGGGGCCTCGGCCGTGGCGGTGGCCTCCGGCATGGCTGCCATTACCACCGTGCTCCAGGCTCTGGGGCGGTCCGGGGCCCACATCGTGATACCGGACAACGTCTACGGTGGGACCTGGGATCTGGTGTCGGAGGTCTACCGCCGGTGGGGGCTTGAGCACACCGCGGCGGACATGCGCGATCTCGACGCGGTCGCCGCCGCCATCCGGCCCAGCACGTGCCTGATCTGGACCGAGAGCCCGTCCAATCCGCTGCTGAAGGTCACCGATATCGCCGCCGTCGCCGCGCTGGCGCACGAACACGGGGCCCGGCTGGTGGTGGACTCCACCTTCGCGTCGCCGTACCTGCAGCAACCGCTGGCGCTTGGAGCAGATGTCGTGGTCCACTCCACCACCAAGTACCTGGGCGGGCACGCCGATGTCAGCGGTGGCGCGGTGATCACAGGCAATCCGGAAACCGGCGACCTGATCAGCCATTATGTCGGGATGATGGGCACCATGGCGGCACCGCAGGAGGCGTGGCTGACCCAGCGCGGGATAAAGACGCTGCCGGTACGGATGCGGCAGATCTGCGAGAGTGCCCAACGCGTGGCGGAGTTCCTCGAGGGACACCCGGCCGTGCGGCAGGTGTACTACCCCGGGCTGCCCTCGCATCCAGACCACGCGCTCGCCGTCAAGCAGATGCGGCATGGCTTCGCCGGGGTGATCTCGCTGGTGGTGGACGGCGACGCGGACGCGGCGGGCAAGGTGTGTGAACGCACGGAGGTTTTCTCGCTGGCCGTGTCGCTTGGCGGCGTGGAGTCGCTGATCGAACAGCCGGCCCGGATGACCCATTGCACCACCGCAGGCTCGCCGTTCGGCGTCGACTCCTCGCTGCTGCGGCTCTCGGTCGGCCTGGAGGACTGTGACGAGCTCATCGCCGACCTGGAGCACGCCCTGGCAGGCTGACCGGCGGCCCTAGGTCAGCTCGGGCACCTGTCAAGGATGGGCGTGGACCAGATCCTGACCGCCCTGGTCCCGCAGGCGGCGCCGCGCCACCTTGCCGGTGGGGCCCAGCGGTAGTTCCTGGACCAGGCAGAACGCACTTGGCCGCTTGGGGCGGGGCAAGGCCGCCTCGCATGCCTCGCGCAGCGCCTCCTCCATCTCGTGCCGCCGCCACGGCCCGGCGGGAACCACGTAAGCAACCGGGCGTTCCCCGAGCACTTCGTCCCTGGCCGCGACCACGGCGGCGGACCAGACGCCCGGCTGAGCGATCAGGAAGTCCTCGATTTCCCTCGGGTAGATCTTCTCGCCGCCCCGGTTGATCACGTCGTCGGCCCGGCCCGCCAGGAACAGGTAGCCGTCCTGGTCGAGGTGGCCGAGGTCGCCGGTGTCGAGCCAGCCCTCGGGGTCGACGGCGTCGGCCGGACCGCCCCGCGCGTACTCCCTGATGACGCCCCGGCCGCGGATCTGCACTCGGCCCACCGTGCCGGCCCGGCAGGGCACGTACGCCGATCCGGCCCGCTCGACCACCCGGACCTCGGTGCCGGCCGGCAGGCCCACGGAGCCGGCCTTGCGCGGCCCGTCGACCGGGTTGGCGGTGATCATGCTGGCCGCCTCGGTCATTCCGTAGGTCTCGACGACGGGGATGCCGAACGCGTCCTCGAACCGCCTGAGCGTGCAGGGCGGCAGCGGAGCGGAGGCCGAACGGACGAACCGGACGCGTCCGGGTACCCGGGTGGCGGGAGGATCCATGGCCAGCACGGTGATGATCGCGGGAACCGCGTTGATCCAGGTGATCCGGCGCTGCTCGATCAGCGGCCAGAATCCCCGGCGGCTGAACCTACCGTCGAGCACCAGGCAGGCCCGGGCGGCGAGGGTCGCCAGCAATCCGACCACCTCGGCGTTGACGTGGAACAGCGGCAGGCAGCAGTAGCCGCGGTCGGCCGGGGTGAGCCGGTGGTGACCGGCGACCGCGGCGGCGACGTGGGACAACTGATCCTCGCGCAGCAAGATGCCCTTGGGCGTGCCGGTGGTCCCGCTGGTGCACAGAAAGATCCCCCCGGCCGCGGCCGCTCCGACCGGAATCTCCACCGCGTCCACCGCGTCCTGCGCGGTCGGCGCCTCCGGCGGCCTGAGCACGGCCAGCCCGGACGGCAGGTCGCGACCGGAATCGCTGACGGCCGCCTGGGGCCGGGCGACCGCGAGCACCCGGGCCACCTCGGCGGCGGGAGCGGCGGGATCCAGCGGGATCACCACCCGGCCGGCCGCCAGGATGGCGACAAGCGCGGTGGCATACCCGAGCGGATCGGGCAGGCGGACGGCCACACCGGCCCCGGCTGCCACTCCGGCCCGGTCCAGGCACTGGGCCCAGGCCTGGGTGGAGCGCCGCAGCCCGGCGTAGGTCAATGTCCTGCCGCCCGCGGCGTCCTCCAGGGCGGCGTCCTCCAGGGCGGCTTCCTCCAGGGCGGCGTCCTCCAGGGCGGCTTCCTCCGGGGCGGCTTCCTCCGGGGCGGCTTCCTCCGGGGCGGCTTCCTCCAGATATGGGGCATCCCCCTGCCGGTCGGCCGCCGCTGCTATCCATTCGCTTATCACGGTCAAGATCCGTTCTTGTCGCGCGTCGTGCCCACCAGCGTGGCGGGTTCTGGGAGGGGTAGATCCGGGAAGCCCGGTATCGGCGCGGGGAAGTCCGCCGTTACGGGTTCTGGCTGCGACTGGTCCGCCGCAGGGGCCTGGTCCGAAGGGACCTGGTCCGTGAAAGCCTGCTCCGCGGGGGCGTGCTCGACCGGTCGGCGTCCCGGTATCAGTGTCGACCACGGCTCCTGCCTGCGTCCGGTGAGCGGCACCGCCAAGGGCGTCCGGGCCAGCAGGCCGGTCAGCGCGATGCAGCAGGCGAAGATGATCCCCACGGTCAGCAGGCAGACCAGGGGCCAGGGCAGCATCGAGTTGAGCCGCCCCCAGCCGAGCGAGGTCAGCGCGACAATGAACAGCATCTGCGACAGGTAGATGCCGTAGGAGTCGTCCGAGCCCACGCGCACCAGGGCTTTCGTCCGCCGGGACCGCCACGGCTGCACCAGGGCGACGCCGGCCAGGTACCCGCACGTGATCGCGCCGACGTTGAACGGGATGACGCTGGGCTGGAACGGGTCATTGCCCGATCCCAGCACGGTGGTCACGCCGTGCAGGGCCAGGAAATAGACGCCTTCCGCCGCGATGGCCGCGATCAGCGTCAGCGCCACTATCAGGTGCGCGTGCCGGCGCACCCATGCGTCCACCTCCTCGATGTGGAAGGCGACGACAGCGCCGCCGATCAGGTAGAGCAGGTAGCTGAGGGCGTCCTGCTGCGCGTACCTGACCATCAGCGTCGGCAGCATGTTCCAGTGCGTCATGATCGCGATCGTCACCTGCGCGGCCGCCGCGATGGCCAGGACCAGGCCATGGTGTCCTCTGGTCCGCCGCAGCAGCATGAGCACGAGCGGGAACACCAGGTAGAACTGCATGATCACGAGCAAGAAGTACAACTGGTAGTACCCGGTGTCGATCAGGCGGCCGAGGTGCGCGAGCGCGGCGGCCGGGCTGGCGTAGGTCGAGCCAGGCAACCCGTGGAGGAAGTAGATGACGTTCCAGCACAGGTACGGAATCCCGACCGAGACGAAACGGCGCCAGTAGAAGCGGCGCAGCCCGGTCAGGCGCATCTCGGCGTACGCGTACGTCAGCATGCACGTGGAGAGGAAGAAGAATCCGTCCCGCGACACGTGCAGCAGCAACAGCGCGGCGCCCGAGCCCACGCTGGCGGCCGCGGGCGCGAAATACAGGATCGAGTGGGTGCTGACGACGCCCGCCTGCTTGATCGGGCGCATGGCGTCGACCTGGTCGAGCCGGCGGCGCGCCATCAGTACATCATCCGCGGGTCACGGTAGTGCTTGAACTCAAGCAGGTTGCCGGACGGGTCGAGCAGCACGAAGGTTCGGTGCTCCTCCGCCATGGCCTCGAACCGCGTCGAGATGTCGTAGAAAAAAGGAATCTTGCGGATGACCGCGCAGTTATGCAGGGCCTCGAAATCCGCCGCTTCGCGAAACGTGACACCGAAGTGCCGAGGGTAGAGGCTCAGCGGTTTGCCCGCGGGCGGGCCGGTTTCCGTCAGGTGGCAGACCAGCTGATCGCCGAAGAAGTCCACCGTGATCCGGTCCGGGTAGCGGCGGGCTAGCTTGCAGCCGAGCAGGGTCACGTAGAAATGCTGGGCCTCATCGAGGTCGTGTACGGGTATGGCCAGGTGGAATACATCGCTCGTGGTTCGCATTGTTTTCTTCTCACTCAAAGGCAGTCAGCGTGTCGGCGCGCAGCCCCAGGCGAAGTGTCTCCAGCCCGATGATTCCGGTGGCTGGGACATTGCCGAGGTTGACATCGGGCCCGATCCTGGTGATGAAGTGCGCTTGCAGGGCGGTGGTCGGCGCCTCGAAGAGCAGGTCCTGCGGGCTGATGCCTGACGCCAGCACGTCCTCGATCAGCCCGAACCTGAGTGCGCCGTCCGGTCGGCAGATGCCGGACCGGCCGCTTTCCCTGGCCTCCAGCGTGACCAGCGACGCCCCGGCTTCGAGGTCCTCGTTGATGTACTCGACCCACATGCTGGGCGGCAGCTGCTCGGAGCGAACCGGGTCCTTGAAGCCCACCTCGGACACGACGGTGAAGTCGTCGGCGAGCTTGCGTATGTAGCTCGCCTTTTCCGAGTTGGACATCGAGATCGTCCCGTTCGACACCTCGACGTGCTGGCATTCGTGGTCCTGGCAGAACTTCCTGAAGTCGTCGAAGCGGCCTTGCAGCACGTACTTCTCGAACAGTGTCCCGCCGACGTAGTAACCGATCTCGTTGGCGGCCAGAACCTCGATCTTCGCGTGCAGGCTGTTGGTCACCACCGCGGTACCCCAGCCGAACTTGACGAAATCGATGTATTCAGCGGCCGACGACACTAGGTCGGTGAATTGCCACAGCGGGATTCCGCCGTCGATCACCATCGTGAGGCCGGTCTGGCGCGGCTTCGCCGCCCGGAGCGGGAGGTGCAGTGCGGTCTTGTTCATCGGTTTTCCTCTCTGCGGTTTTCCTGACTGCGGGGTGGCCAGTCAGTGGGCGAGCGCACAATGCATGCGTTCGCGAGTGGTTCCCAGGTCATCTGCTCCACCGGGACGCCGCGCCGGTAGGCGCTCATCATCCGGAGCGTGCCGCCGTGCGCGACGACCGCGACGTCCCCGGCCCAGCCTGGGTCCTCGGCCGGGTCCGCGCCTTCGGTCGCGCGGAGCGCCGTCAGCTCGTCGGTGAACTCGGCGACCCGGCGGTAGAAATCGCGCAGCGACTCCCCGCCGTCCGGCCGGGCGTCGGGGTCGGCCACGCGCCCGTCGCCGACCCCGCTGACCGCGGGGCCGATCGACGCGGTGGCGGTGCCCTCGGCGGCGCCGAGACAGCGCTCGCGCAGCCGGACGTCGCGGGTCACGGTCAGCCCAAGCGCGCTGGCCAGCGGGGCCGCGGTCTGCAGGGCACGGCGCAGGTCGCTGGAATACAGCGCGCGGATCGGGCGATCGCGAAGCTGAATCGCGACGGCCCGGGCCTGGCGCAGGCCGCGACTGGTCAGCCGGGCCTGGTCGTCATGACCCTGGGCCAGGCCGCGGGCATTCCAGGTGCTCTCGCCGTGCCGGACGAGCCAGAGAACCTGGCCGGTGCCGTTGTGGCGGCCGGCGGCGGTGTCAGGAAGTGCGGTGTCACGCAGTGACGTGCTGTGGAGCATGAAAGGCAGCGTGCGGCCCGATTGTGAAAGACCGATGAAATTATGGCCACCTGCGGCAACCTTGCAGGAACCTTTCAGCCTGCGGTGATTCGATCACAGCTATGAGAACCGTTCGTGCCGGCGTCTCGCTGGACTGCCCCCCGGAGGGGGAACGGCTGCTCGTCGTGGACGACGACCCGGACGTCCGGGATTCGCTCGGCCGGGCGTTGCGCTGCGCCGGATACGAGGTAACGACGGCCGTGCACGGCGCGGACGCGCTCGACACCCTGGCCCGCCGCCCGGTCGACCTGATCGTGCTGGACGTCCTGATGCCGATCGTGGACGGGTTCGACGCGTGCCGGCGGCTGCGGATGCGGGGGGATGACACCCCGGTTCTCGTGCTCACCGCCCGGGATGCGATCGACGACCGGGTGACTGGGCTGGCCGCGGGGGCAGACGATTACCTGGTCAAGCCGTTCGCGCTACGCGAGCTGCTGGCCCGGGTGTCGGCCCTGCTCCGGCGCAGCCAGTCCCGTCGTGACGTGCTGGGTTACGCCGACCTGACCATGGACGTCACGGCCAGGAAAGTGAGCCGCGATGGCCAGGTGGTCCCGCTGACCAGAATGGAGTTCGGCCTGCTTGAGCTGCTGCTGCGCAACGCCGAGCAGGTGCTCAGCTACGACGTGATCACCGAACGGGTCTGGGGCTACGGTGAGGCGCCCGCCTCCAATGCCCTGGCGGTCTTCGTCGGCTTCCTGCGTCGCAAACTCGAGGACGGCGGCCGCCAGCGGCTGCTGCACAACGTGCGCGGCGTGGGCTACGTCATCCGGGCCGATCCGTGAGGCGGGCGATCCGGCGTCCGCTCATGCTGCGGACCCGCTTCACGTTTGCCGTGGCGGGCGCCGTCGCCGCGGTCACGCTGGCGATCACCGCGGTGGCCTTCATCGTGGTCCGCGCCGACCTGCAGAATCAGCTGCGGCAGGAGCTGGCGAACCAGGCGGCGACAGTCCACCGGGAGGCCCGGCATTACGACGGGAACATACCCGCCGGATGGGTTCCGCCGCACTCCGACCGGTTCGGTTCGTCCAGCCCGTATACCCAGGTGGTGACGGCCCATGGTGCCGTCTGGGCGCCCGCGGGCGACCTCGGGCTGCTGGCGACCGATACCGCCGCGGATCAGGTGGCGGGCGGGCAGCGCGGTTCCTACTACAGCGACGCCACCCTGGGCGGGGTCCACGCCCTGGTTCTCACCACGCAGCTCGCGCCAGGCCTGGCTATGCAGTTGGCCGTCCCGCTCAACGCGGTCGATACCGAGGTGGCCAGCGTCGGCGCGACGCTGGCCCTGCTCAGCGCCATCGGAGTCGGGCTGGCCGCGCTGGCCGGCTGGGCGGTGGCGCGGGGCGGACTCGCGCCGGTGAGCCGCCTGGCCGCGGTGGCGGAGCAGGTGACCGCGACCGGGGACCCGGCCGGCCGGGTCGAGGTGGAGCGCGCCGACGAGCTCGGGCGGCTCGCTACCTCGTTCAACACGATGCTTGGCGCGCTGCAGCGGTCGCTGGCCGCCCAGCGGCAGCTGGTCAGCGACGCCAGCCATGAGCTGCGTACTCCGCTGACCAGCCTGCTTATCAACGTCGAGTTGCTGGCCGACGATCCCGGCCTGTCCGCGGCCGAGCGCCAGCAGGTGCTCGACCGGGTGGTGGCCCAGGTCACCGAGCTTGGCCAGCTGGTGGGCAGCGTCACCGAGCTCGCCCGGGGCGAGTGTGTCCCCAGCGCGCGCGAGAAGGTCGACCTTGACGAGGTGGTCGCCGCCGCCCTGGCCGTCGCCCGCCGGGATTGGCCGCGGACCTTCTTCGCGGCTGATCTTCAGCCGTGCGGCGTCGTGGGCAGTGCCCACCGGCTGCAGATCGCGGTCAGGAACCTGCTGGACAACGCGGCCAAGTTCGGTCCGCCGGGCGGCACGGTGCAGGTCAGCCTGCGGGACGGCGAACTCACCGTGTGCGACCACGGGCCCGGTATCGGGCCCGCCGACTTGCCGCATGTGTTCGACCGCTTCTACCGGGCCCGTTCGGCCCGGGGCGTGCCCGGCTCCGGCCTCGGGCTGTCCATCGTCCGTCAGGTGGCGGAAAGTCACGACGGGACGGTCCAGGCTGAGTCCCTGGCCGATGGGGGGACCCTGATGCGGCTCCGCCTGCCGGCCCGGCCCGCCCGGTTCCCGGACGCTGCACTGGCCACATCGGCGCGATTACCGCGGCGACGCCGCCACGAGGGTACCGGAATCGCAGACGGTGGTGCCGGCGGTCCCGCGTCCGGCCGGCCTGGGTCGCACGCCGTGCGCTCGCAGGATCTCCGCCACCTTGGCGGCGATCCACGCATCGCCGGCCGCCGTGGGGTGCAGGCCGTCGGGCGTGCGCGCAAACGTCCATCCCCCGGCCAGCGGATCCATGATGATCACCTGGGGGTCCGCGGCCTTCCCGGCCGTCACGATCGCACGGTCGGTCCGTCCGGCGGCGGCCCGGCCTTTGTGCCCGGGAAAGACGGTGAGCAGCGCGATCTGGGCCCGCGGCGCCTCAGCGTGGATCAACGCCACCGCCTGCGCTACCCGCTGCTGCTCAAGCCGCACTGGTACACCGATGTCGTCGCGGCCAGCCTGCACGATGACCAGTGACGGGGCGAGGGCAGGAAGGTCAATCCGCGCGATCTCGTCGGCGACCGGCCCCAGCCGGCCGACGCCGGCCCGCACGTAGCCCGCCCCGGGATCGCCGAACACCACGGCGTTCCAGTGCAGCCTGCGGGCCAGCAGGAAGGCCCATGACTTGTCCGGATTACCCGGCCCGACCCCCGCGGTGAACGAGGCCCCGACGATCGCGAGCACGGGTACGTCCTGCCCGTTACGGGACCGCGTCCGCTGCAGCCGCTGCTCGCAGCTAGCCATCGGCCCGCCCGGATACCGCAGTCGCTTAGCCGGCTCCGGTGGGTGAAGGAGCTGGGCAAACCCCGATACGGGGCCCGGGGTCGCCCAGGGCGGCCGGACCGTTCCCTGCGCCGGGGTGGCGGGCAGCAGCGCGAGACCGCCGGCCGCCGCGGCGCAGGCCGCGATCACCGCGATCACTGCGAAAAAGCGCCGGACCACGGCCAAGTGTCAGCTCTGCTGCGGAGCATGTCAAACGAAGCCGGTTCGACCGCAGCTCCCGCGCCTGGCCGAGCCGGTATCGGAGCATGACTCAGCTGCGTCCTGCTTATCTGCCGGTCCGCGCACGCGGACCGCTACCCTGTGTCCATTCACAAAGGGGAAAGGATCACCGTGGCCGACTCTCAGCAGTTGCGGGATCGCACGCTTGTCGTGCTGAAGCCGGATGCCGTAGTCCGCGGCCTAGCCGGACGTATCATCCAGCGTTTCGAAGACGCGTCGCTTAAGATCATCGGCGTGAAAATGCGCGTCATGGACGCCCACTTCGCCCGCCAGCATTATTTCGACCTGGAAGAGCGGCTGGGGCCGGGCGTGTACAACGCCACCGCCGCGTTCATGCAGCGGGGGCCGGTCATCGCGTTGGTCGTCGAGGGTGAAGACGCGGTGGCGACCGTGCGCAAGATGGTGGGCTCCACCTACCCGAACGAAGCCCCGCCTGGTTCGATCCGGGGCGACTTCGCGCACCAGTCCAAGGCCGTCGCCGTCGCGACCGGCAAAGCGGTGGCCAACCTCGTGCACGCCTCGGGTAATCGCGAGGAAGCGAAGTACGAAGTCGACCTCTGGTTCGACGCGTCCGAGCTGTTCGAGTACCAAAGCCAGGCCGAAGCGTTCGGCTGGTAAGGGCCCGCTCCGCCCGAGCCGCACCGAGGCTCGGGCGGGCTGAGTGGCCCTACTGGTGGGCGAGGTTGGGCGCGCCCTTCCGCAGCACGAACTTCTGGATCTTGCCGGTCGCGGTCTTGGGCAGCTCGCTGACCAGGGTGACGGCCCGCGGGGCCTTGAAGTGGGCCAGTCGCTCCCGGACGAACTCGATGATCTCCGCCTCGGAGGCGCTGGCGCCGTCGCGGAGCACGACGAACGCGTGCGGTGTTTCTCCCCACTTCTCGTGGGGCAGGCCGACGAGTGCGACCTCCTGCACGGCCGGGTGACGGAGCAGCACTCCTTCTACCTCGACCGAGGAGATGTTCTCGCCGCCACTGATGATGACGTCCTTGAGCCGGTCGCGGATTTCCGCGTAGCCGTCCGGGTGGACCACCGCCGCGTCACCGGTGTGGAACCAGCCGTCGCCCATCGCGCGCTTGGTCGCCTCCGGATCGTGGTAGTAGCCCTCCATGACGACATTGCCGCGAACGACGATCTCGCCCGCCGTTTGCCCGTCGGCGGGCACCTCGGTGCCGTCAGTGTCCACCACCCGCAGCTCGCCCGAGGTGAGCAGTTCGACTCCCTGCCGGGCCTTGATGACGGCGCGGTCTGCATGCGCCAGATCCTCGTGCTCCGGCAGCGGAGCGCAGACCGTGATGAAGGGCGCCGTCTCGGTCAGCCCGTAGGCCTGCGTGATCACCCAGCCGAACGCTCCTTCCAGCCGCTCGATCGTGGCCGCCGCGGGCGGGGCTCCGGCTGTCACGACGCGTACCCCGGGCGGTACCTCGCCGCGCATCGAGGCCGGAGCGTTAGCCAGCGCGATGAGAACCGTCGGAGCCGCGCACAGCCGGGTGACCTTCTCGTCCCTGATCAGCCCGAAGATGGTCGCCGGATCAACCTTGCGCAGGCAGACGTGGGTGCCCGCGGCCGCCGTCACGGTCCAGGTGTAGGTCCAGCCGTTGGCGTGGAACATCGGCAGCGTCCACAGGTACCGCTCACCTACGGCTATGGGCATGTGGAGCAGAGTGCCGATGGTGTTCATCGCGGCGTTCCTATGGGTGATCATCACGCCCTTCGGGCGCGCGGTCGTCCCGCTGGTGTAGTTGATCGAGAGCAGGTCCCGCTCGCCGATCTCGGGTCGGGTGAAGTTCGGGCCGGCCGCGGTGATGGCCGCCTCGTAGTCAAGCCAGCCATCCCCGGTGCCTTCGAAGGCCACGAAATGCTTCACGTCCGGCATCTGGTCGCGGACGCCGTCCACGGCCGCCAGGTACTCGCTGGCCACGCAGACCACCGTGGCACCGGAGTGGTTCACGATGTAGACGAAGTCTTCCGGGGTCAGCCGGTAGTTGATCGGTACCAGAACGGCTCCGAGCTGCGGTACCGCGTAGAACGCCTCCAGCTGCGCGTGCGTGTTCGGTGCGATCGTGGCGACCCGGTCGCCTTGCGTCACCCCCAGTCCCTGCAGCGCCGAAGACCAGCGGTCGCAGCGGTCGAAGAACTGCTCGTAGGACAGGCGCAGAGAACCGTCGACGACCGCCTCGCGGCCGCTGTGCAGCCGACGGGTCCGACGGGCGAAGTCGAGCGGCGATAGAGGTGTCTCCATACCCCAATTGTGTCAGGTTGCCGCACTTATGGTAGGGGCGAGGGTCCGATCCTCGGCGACGGCCCGCGCCGGGCGGCGCGGGGCTGGCTCCCGGGCCGTCGGCCCGGTCCGGGCCCGCGGCACCCGCGCCGCGGCTCCGAGCTATCGAATGAGACAGAGATCCATCAGCTGTCGCCTCGTGATGACTCCCTGATCTGTACTGACTACAAGATGTGTTATCTTCCTGTGATCGCAGTTACAACCAATGCGGTCAACTCTCGCCGTTGATTTTCTCTGGAAAGTGCTGCGCGGCGGGGGGATATTTCTGGCATTCTTGAGCGCCAGCGGTACTTGCGCGAGACGAGCCATGCGGCGCATCAGGTCAGGTCAGGTCAGGTGCAGCGGGCTGGCGGCGCAGCGGTTTACCGCGTGGGCTCGCAGCTGGTATGCCGTGGCATCTTCGAGTCGGCACCTGGCATCAGGCGGGCATGGCCGAACGAAGGGGTTGCCTTGTCGCGACACCGCACTGGGGCACGTAGCAGTCGGCGTAAGCGGGGCTTGTTCCGACGTTTTGGCATTGTCTTCCCGGCCGCCGTGATCGCGGTCATCGCGGTTATCGGGGTAGCGGTGGGCGCGGCGGTTTTCGCGCCCGGATCGGGTGCGTTCAGTGCCGCTGAGGCCATTGAGGCGGTGCCAGGAAGTCACACCATGGCCCTGCTCGAGGCCGAGCGTGAGCAGCTAATCGCGATGACCGCCGCGGCCCGCACGCTGACCGTGGTGGCCAAGCCGAAGCTGGCCTCGCCCGCCCAGGTCGAGGCGGCCAACCCGGGGACCGGCACGGGGACAGGCATCGGAACGGGGGGCATCGGTGGAGTCACCTACGTCACGTCCACCCCGCCCGACCCGAACACCGCGCAGTCCATCGCCTACAACATGATGGCCAGCTTCGGCTTCAGCCCGCAGACTTATTTCGGCTGCCTGCTGGATATCTGGAACCGGGAGAGCGGCTGGGTATACGACGCGGAGAACGCCAGCGGCGCGTACGGTATCCCGCAGGCGCTGCCGGGAAGCAAGATGGCAAGTGCCGGAGCGGACTGGCAGACGGACCCGGCGACCCAGATCAGGTGGGGCCTGGGTTATGTCAAGGCCGTCTACGGCAATCCGTGTAGTGCGTGGGCTTTCGAGGAAGCCAACAACTACTACTGACCCGGTATTGCGCGCGCTGCAGTGGCTCTTTGCGACAGGTTTATTACCTTGCGTTAGCGAGCATTAATCGCTTGCCGGCTTGAACCGGTCGGCAGGGGACGCAATGACGGGGGTTAAGGCGCCCGGTATCGTACTTAGTGAGAAGTTTCAGCTCGTTTGTGATCTTCATCATAAAGATTGTCGCTAGCCGTTCGTTAAACCGTGAAACCTCAGGCAGGCGGGGCAATTCCCGGTTAGCGACGCACGCATTACATACGGTGGTGATCTAGCTCACATCGATTTCGGTCACTGAGCACATTGTTATCAGGCATGGTAGATATCCACAGCACCCCGCTCGTGGGATGGCAACCTAGAGTTAGCCCGGCGCCCTGACCCGCGCCACGTCCCACGGGCAGATGCCTGTCGCCGTGGCGGTGGCAGTTGCGATCGAGGGTGAAGCAGATCGCGTGACGCGAGCCATCGAAAGGCCCCTTTGTCACGGCATCGGAAAATTCAATTCAATCGATCCAAGGCCATCCTCGTCGCGGTCGGCGCGCTCTCCATCGCCACCGCCGCCTCGGTGACGGCGACGACAACAACGACAACAGGCTCCGCCGGACCGGTCAGTCTTTCCGGGCACGCAGAAGCCACCGGACTCATCGTCCACCGCGCGCCTGGCGTTAACGGGGTGCTGCGACTGGCCGTCGCCGACCAGCTGGCCCCGCCGCAGGCCGACGTCGCCTACCAGTTGACAGGCGACACCTTCGCGCTGCGGGCGTCCCAGATCCGTGCCGTTGCGACGCAGTACGCGCTCGCGCAACGGACGGCGGCTCAGAAGCGGGCCGCGAAGAGGGCCGCGGCGGCACGAGCCGCGGCGGCCGCGGACGCCACAGCCACCGCGGCCGCGAGTCAGGCTCCGGCCCCGTCCGCCTCACCGCAGCCGACGGCCACCGCGACCCTGGCCCGCTCCGGCTCGCCGCAGCAGATCGCCGAGGCGATGCTCGGTTCATTCGGCTGGTCATCCGGCCAGTTCGCCTGCCTGGACCCCTTGTGGGCGGAGGAAAGCGGCTGGAGCGTAACCGCCGAGAACCCCTCAGGCGCCTACGGCATCCCGCAGGCGCTGCCCGGGGCGAAGATGGCCAGCGCCGGACCGGACTGGCAGACCAATGCGGCGACGCAGATCGAATGGGGCCTGGAGTACATCAAGGACACCTACGGGTCCCCCTGCGCGGCCTTGGGTCACGAACAGGCCACCGGCTGGTACTAGCCCGTTCCGCTGACGCTCGGTGGCGCCGGCCGGTAAACGGCCGGCGCCAGCAGCCCGGCGGACCCAGCTAGGTCACGGGCGGCCCGGCTACGTCATCGGGTTGAAGGTCTCCATCTCCTCGTCGAAGACCGGCCGCAGCTGGCTCCACTCACTGACCGGCGCGGTCATGTACAGCGCGTACGACTGCGGGCCCGCCGATGTCTGCGCCACGTACAGCAGGTCGATAGCCTCCTGCTGGACGCCCGCGTCATCCCAGGTGAACTTCCAGTAGGCCCCCGGCTGGCCGCGGATCGTCAGCCGGGCCAGGCCGAGTTGCTTGTAACCGGGAAAGCGGGGCAGGGACTGGTTCCTGATATACGTCGCTTCCCTCAGCATGTCGTTCTTGTAGGTATGCGGCGTCAGGTCCACGAGCAGGTTGACGTTCGCCGCCGAAGGGTCCCGCAGATACGTCTGATAACCGCTGGTGGAGGCCTTCCAGCTGGTCGGCGCGGCCAGGCTGAAGCCGGCCGTCTCGTTGGCCGCGGTCGGCTGGGAGTAGGTCGCGTAGCCGGCTGGAAGCGCTCCCGTGGGCTGCTTGTTGATCGCATCAACGATCTGCAGGGTGGATGACGGGAGCGTGCCCGTCGACGAGGATGACGACGTGCCGTGCGCCGCGCCGGCATCATTGTGATGGAGCAGCAAGACGGTGGCGGCGCCCGCGCCCGCGCCGATCACGGCCAGTACCACCAAGGCGATCTTCCACCGCAGGCCGGACCGCTTGCGCTCGCCCGGCGCGTACCCCGGCTGGGCGCCCGGCCAGGGCACGGAGCCCGCGCCGGGCTGGGACGCGGAGCCAGCCTGGTACGCGGAGCCAGCCTGGTACGCGGAGCCAGCCTGGTACGCGGAGCCAGCCTGGGACGGGGGCCCAGCCTGGGACGGGGGCCCATAACCGAGTGGAGGCGGGTATCCGGAGCCGGACCAGGGTGCCGAGCCAGAGCCGGGCGCCGAGCCGGATCCCGGCGCCGAACCGGATCCCGGCGCGGCCGCCGGGCCGGACCGAGGCGAAGGGTCGTACCAGGACGAGAAATCCGGCGGCGGCGCCTCGGGCCGGGCCGAGGACCCGTACCCGGAGGAGGACTCGTACCCGGAGGAGGACTCGTACCCGGAGGAGGACTCGTACCCGGAGGAAGATTCGTATCCCGGGGATCCGTACCGCGCCGCGTCGCCCGCGGCTGGCGTCGGCGCGGTCGGGCCGGGGGTCTGCTGGTCACCCGGCGGAGCGGTACTGGCCGACCCCAGGCCGGGTCGCTCCCGCGAGATCGTCTGCTCGGCCGAGGCGACATCCAGTGCGGTCTCGCTCGGCTGGGGCGCCCTGGGCGGCCCCGCCGACGCCGGAACCGCGCCGGGCTGGCCTGCGCCGGGCTGGCCTGCACCGGGCTGGCCTGCACCGGGCTGGCCTGCACCGGGCTGGCCTGCACCGGGCTGGGACGGTCTCGGCGGGGCCGCGGACAGGGCGGTGGGCGCGTAACCGGTCGGCGCGCCGCCGGCCCGGTCGGCCAGCAGCGGCAGCACCTCGGTGATCATCCGCGCGGCCTTCCCCGCGTCCGGCCGGTCACTGGGCTCACGTCGCAGCAGCGCGGCGATCACCGGTCCTAGCGCGCCCGCGGTCGCCGCCTCGGGGGCGTCTTCGTTGATGATGGCGGACATCGTGGTGAGCGCCCCGCCGCGCTTCTCGAACGGGCCGTGTCCTTCGACGGCCGCGAACAGGGTCGCGCCGAGTGACCACAGGTCGGACGCGGGAGAGGCGTCTTCGCCGCGGATCCGCTCGGGCGCGGTGAATCCGGGCGAGCCCATCACCATGCCGGTCTGGGTGAGCTTGGGATCGTCGGCGAAGGTGGCGATGCCGAAGTCGGTCAGCACGGCCCGGTCGTCGTGGCCGAGCAGGACGTTGCTCGGCTTGACGTCCCGGTGCATGACCCCGGCGGCGTGCGCGACGGTCAGCGCGGAGAGCAGCTGGCGGCCGATCTCGGCGGCCCGCCGCGGCGACAGCGGACCCGATGTGGCGAGCACCTGGTCCAGGGATTGCGCGTTGATCAGCTGCATGACGATCCAGGGGCGGCCCTGGTCTTC
>Ga0302232_10000821_pt1 | contig 22337 bp, 21 predicted proteins | sample II_Palsa_N2_3_FD_193575 | JGI IMG/M metagenome (GOLD analysis project Ga0302232, IMG submission 193575) | Peat permafrost microbial communities from Stordalen Mire near Abisko, Sweden - II_Palsa_N2_3 | ecosystem: Environmental > Terrestrial > Soil > Palsa > Peat permafrost | place: Sweden...
GTTGTCCACGCCGCGGAACTCGATGCCGCGGAACTGGATCATGTCGATCTCGATGCGGCCCGTGGTCAGCTTGTCCAGCAGGCTCTCGATCAGCCGCTCCGGCTCGTGGTGCTGGAAGAACGCGCCGTACAGCAGGTTCACCCCGACGATGCCGAGCGCCTCCTGCTGCAGCCAGGCCTCGACATCCAGCATCCGCACGTGCATCACGATCTGGCTAGGCTCGTCGTGGGATTGAGCCTGGAACTTCACGCCCATCCAGCCGTGGCACTCATTGCCGCCCCGGAAACTACGGGCGACCACGGTGTCGGCGAACGCGAAGAACGACGTTGAATCGCCGCGCTCGTCACCGAGCCGGTCGACGTTGAGCTGGAACTCCTTGTCGAGCATGCCCTGCAGCCGCCCGACCGACACGTACCGTTCCGTCTTGCCGTAGACGGCGTCGCTGACCGCCATGTCGTAAGCGGAAATCGACTTAGCGACAGTGCCGGCGGCGCCCCCGACCCGGAAGAACCAGCGGACCACCTCCTGGCCCGCGCCGATTTCCGCGACCGTGCCGTACCAGCGCGGATCCAGGTTGATGCGTAGCGCCTTCTGATGCGTGTCGGACTGCTGAGTGCCGACCATGAGCTCGGTCATGCGTCTCCTGCCTGCTCACCTTGACCGCTGCTGCCGTCTGCGGCAGGCTCAGGGCGGCGGCGACCCGGCACTACCATCACACGCTCGGATTCTACTAATTTCGCAGTACCCACCGCCAGCCACGCCCGGCAAACCGCTACAGCCTTCCTCGTTCGCTCAGCGCGACGATCGTACGCCGCCAGATGTCCCCCTCAAAGCCCGCTGATGGACGTGCTGGCGCCGACCGTTACGCTCGGGTTTCATGGCAGCAGATCAGGGGGTGGCCCGGGCGCCTTCCCTGTACCGCAAGGTGGCCGATGACATCAAGGCCGCCATCGCGGCGGGCGGCTACGCGGCGGGCACCCGGCTGCCATCGGAAAGCGAGCTGGCCGAACGTTACTCGGTGTCACGCGGCACCATCCGGCAAGCGTTCGCTGCGCTGCGCGCCGACGGGGTGATCGCGTCCCGCCGGGGCGCCCGCCGGGTCGTCCTGGGCGGCCCGAGGGTGCAGAGCTTCGGTGAGCTCTTGTCCTTCTCCCGCTGGGCCCGGGCGCTGGGGGAAGAGCCGGGGGGCAGGGTCGTCGCCATGCAGCGCCGCCCGGCCAAGCCGCTGGAGGCCGAGCGGCTGGCCATCGCCCCGGGTACGAAGGTCTACCACCTGACTAGGGTGCGGCTGCTGTCCGGCCGGCCGGTGATGGTCGAGCGCGGCACCTACCCGGACCGGGTCGGCGTACTGGTGGCCGGCCTGGACCTGGCCATCGACTCGATCACCGAGCGGCTCGAGGAACTGGGCATCGTCTTCACCGACGCGGAGCACGTCATGGAGGCGGTGCCTGCCTCCGCCGAGGACGCCAGGCTGCTCGGCGTCAGCCCCCGGGTGCCGATGCTGCGTGAACGCCGCCTGACCACGGACCTGGCCGGGATCCCGGTCGAATGGTCCGATGATCGCTACCTGGGCAGCGCGGTCGCGTTCAGCGTGCACAACTCGGTCGCGGTCAACGCCCTGTCCCGGACACCCCGCGTGATCAGGATCGCGCCAGGGCCTTTAGCAGCGCCTCGAAGTGGGAGAACTCCGGCGGCGTGACCGCGGGGTCCTTGGCTTCGTCGTCCCAGCGGCGCACCGCCACCGCGTCCCGCGCGAACGGCAGCGCCTCGAATGCGGCCACCTGGTCCGCGGTCATCGGGCCGCCCTGCAGCGCCAGCGTGCGGACCGATTCGGCCGACAGCCGCCCGTAGTAGCCGGGCTCGCTGGCGCACAGGTACCGTTTCGCCGCGACGTGCAGCCGCACCGGCTCGGTGACCGCCGCGCCGAACCACTGGCTCAGCCACTGCGCGCCCGCGTCGCCGTGCCGGCCATCAGGTTCCTGGCGCAGGTGACCGATGTCGTGCAGCAGAGCCGCAGCCACCAGCGGCTTCCCACCCACCTCCCCTGCCCTCTTCATGGCCGCCTCGGCCAGCGCACCGGCTTGCCGCATATGGATGCCGATCGTCACCGGCTCGCCCATGTAGTCCCGCGCCCCCGGGCCAGCGAACAGCTCCGCGATGGCCTCGATTCCTGTCACGATTCCTCCTTCAGATCGTAGTTTCCCGGCCGTCTCAGCACGGCCAGGGTGCTGGCCAGACCGTCTAGATCCGCGTAACAGCCCTGCAGGTGGCGTCCCGGAGACCGCGGCGAGTCCGGGGTCGGGCTGAACGCGGTGCGGGCGTGCAGAATCCGGGTGTTATCGAAGACCAGGCAGTCCCCCGCCGCCAGCCGTAGGTTCAGCTGCCGCTCCGGCTGCGCGAGCAACCCGGCCCACCGCCGGTAGGCCGGGTAGAAGGCGACAACCTCCGCGTACGGCAGCCGCAGCGGGCGCGCCGACCTGTTGTTGAACCGCACCCCGCGGATCCGGCCGCGCGGGCTGAGCTGGATGAGCGGCTGGCCGGCCCGTAGTTCTGTCTCTTTATCGATATATCCGAACGGGACGGGGGTTCCCGTGAGCACGTCAAAGGCTTCCGCGTCCCTGGCGCGGAGAGCAGCGGCGGCGGCGAAGCCGTCGACCAGGCCGGTGTCCCCCCCGTCGTCCGCCGTGTTCAGGCAGTGCAGCAGCTGCACGGTCGGCACCGGGTCGCGGTACGGGTTGTCCGTGTGCGGCCGGATCGCGCGGCTGGTGAAAGCCAGGTTGCCCGGCGACGGCTGGACGCGCACGTCAAATAGGGCGCCATAGTTCGTCTCGCGCACGAACCCGAAGCTGGCGGCGACCTCGAGCACCATGCCGGGTTCGGTCGGTACGTCGTGCAGCAGCACGAAGCCCCAGCGCAACACGGCGTCCAGGACCCGGGTCCGGTCTGCGCGCTGGTCCAGGTACCTGGGCCAGCTGGCCTGTGGTCCTGGGCCCAGGTCGGCCGGCAGCCAGAGTTGCTTGTCGTCCTCGGTCCGCCCGTCACCGTCGCCGTAGCCGTCGAGCGCGTGCTCGGCCAGCCACCGGCGAGAGAAGGCGGACCGGTGCTGGCCCGGCGCGTAGATCACCTCCACCGCGTCTTCCGCCTGTTCGGTCGCCGTGATCACCAGGTCCTCCGGGATGTCGGTGATGTCGTGAAACTTCTGCCCGCTGCCGGCATCAACGCACTGGGCGCACGGGCAGTTGTCCCGCAGCCATACCGCCGGGAAGCGCAGCTCACGTCCGCCGATCACCAGTTCAAGCGCCTCATACCCGTCGGCTCGGCGCCGATCCCCGTCGGTCAAGGTGGTGCCTCCATAGCGCGTCCTCCCCGGTGCTGAAACCCCCGAGTATCGAAAGTTGGCTATACAAGTTTCAAGATGACTATACTTTTTATCGTGGCATCCAGGCAACGAGTGATCATTGTCGGTGGCGGCGTGCTCGGCACCATGCACGCGGTGGCGGCGCGGCGGCGCGGCTTCGAGGTCGTGCAGCTCGAGCGGGAAGCCGAAGCCCGCGGGGCCAGCGTCAGGAACTTCGGGCTGGTCTGGGTGAGCGGCCGCAAGGCCGGCCCGGAACTCGCGCTCGCATTGCGGGCCCGCGAGCTGTGGCAGGAGCTGGGAGCCGAGGTGCCCGGCCTGGGCTACCGTGCCGCGGGCTCGCTCACGCTGGCCGCCGATGACGTCGAACTCGGCCTGCTGAAGGAGGCGGCCGCGCTGCCGGACGCGCCGCGCCGCGGGTTCGAGCTGCTCGATCCGGGTGCCGTCCGCGCCGTCAACCCGGCGCTGCGCGGCGATTTCGCGGGCGGGCTGCTGTGCCGGCTCGACGCGATCGTGGAGCCGCGGCACGTGCTGCCCGCGCTGCGCGGCTATCTCGCCGGTGAGGCCTACCAGTGGCTTCCCGGGCGGGAGGTCACCGAGGTCGGGCCCGGCGCGGTGCGCGATCACACGGGTACCCGGCACCACGGTGACCTGGTGGTGCTGTGCACCGGGGCGGCCCACACGGGGGTGGCCGGCCGGTATCTGGCGCGCGGCGGGGCGGGCGCGGTGCGGCGGGTCCGGCTGCAGATGATGCAGACGGCACCGCTGGCCGAGCGGATCACCACGGCACTGGCCGACGGCGACTCGCTGCGCTACTACCCCGCCTATGACCTGCCGGGACGGGGGCAGCTCGCGCCGCAGTCCGCCACCGCGCAGCGGATGCGGACGCAGCTGCTGCTGGTCCAGCGGGCCGACGGCGGGCTCACCATCGGAGACACGCACGAATACGCCGAGCCGTTCGCGTTCGATGTGGACGAAGACGCCTACGATCACCTGCGCGCCCGGGCGCAGACCCTGCTCGGGGCGCCCGTCCCGCGGATACAGCGCCGCTGGGCCGGCGTCTACAGCGAAGTCGACCCGGCCGCCGCGGCAGTCGGGTCGACTTCGCTGTATCACCGGTCTGAGGTCGAACCCGGCGTGGTCCTGGTCACCGGGCCCGGCGGGCGCGGCATGACCTGCTCCCCAGCCATAGCGGAGGAGACGTTCGCTTGACATCCTCCATCGCCCGAACAGACGAGGATTCCAGCCGCGACCTGCGGTCGCGCTGTAGGTTCGCGGTTCGCAGGCCGGGCAGTCCCGCTCTGTCTGCCTCGATTGGCTCCCCGCGCAGCCACGGCATGCCCCGCCGCGGCTCCGTACTAGGTAATGCATGTGCCCGCTTGGCTGTCGCGGGCAATTCGAACATACCATCCAGCACCGACATTTCAGGGGAGGTGAAGCGGCGTGTCCTCCCCCGCCTGAAGGCCGGGGTCTCTACGCCGCGATCATAATGACCCGTATCACGGTGGCCTGCCTGGACATGGCCGGCACGACAGTGGCCGACGACGGCACGGTGATCGAGGCCTTCACCGCCGCCATCACCGAGCAGCACCTGCCCGAGGCGGCGTACCAGCAGGCCATGACCGACGTGCGGTCGAGCATGGGCCAGTCCAAGATCGAGGTGTTCCGGCGGATCCTCGGCGACGACGCGAGCGCGCGGAAGGCCAACGAGGCGTTTGAGGACCACTACGCGGCTGCGGTCCGGCGCGGCGCGATCTCGGCCGTGCCCGGCGCCGAGGACACGATCATGCGGCTGCGCGACACCGGCGTCCGGGTCTGCCTGGCCACCGGGTTCTCCCCCGTCACCAGGGACGCCATCATCGACGAGCTCGCCTGGGGAGGCCTGATCGACCTGGCCCTGTCCCCCGCCGACGCGGGCTTTTGGGGGCGTGGCCGTCCCTGGCCCGACCTGCCGCTGACCGCCCTGCTGCGGCTGCGCGGCGGTGCCGTCGCCGAACTGGCGGTGGCCGGCGATACCGGCAGCGACATCGAGTCCGGGCTGCGCGCCGGGGCGGCGATCGTCGCCGGAGTGCTGACCGGCGCCAGCTCCCGGGCCGACCTTGAGCAGGCCGGCGCCCCGCTCATCCTCGACTCGATCGCCGGCATCCTGGCCTATATCGACAACGACACCTAGCGCTGGGAACCAGCCTGACCGCACGTCTGGAATGACAGCCGGGCCGACGAACGCTGTTGCGCTCAGCTCGCGACAGCCTGACGGGGGGTGACGTGGACGGGTTCGCCAGGCAACGTCACCGCCACCGACGTGCCGGGCGCCAGCGCGGCGGCCTCCGAGCTCGACTTGTCGATCTTTACCGCGACGTCGCCGTGCAGCAGGACCCCAACCCTGGTCACCGAGCCGAGGAAGGTCCTGGTGGTGACGATCCCGTTGCCATTGTCGACGAGCTCCATCCTCAGCCCTTCGGGCCGCACGAGCACGTCGACCGACCCGTTTCCCCTATCGCCGCTCAAAGCGCTCTGGGTCTCGGCCAGGCTCTGATCCGCAGACCCCCCGTTGCCCCTCACCGGCACGATGCCGCCGAGCACGGCCACCGTCCCGCTGCTCTGCAGCTCGCCGGGAATCCGGTTCATGACGCCGACGAACTCGGCCACGAACGCGGTGGCCGGATCTGCGTACAGCTCGTCAGGCGCGGCGATCTGCTCCAGCTTGCCGTGTCGCATGACCCCGACCCGGTCGGCTATCGACAGCGCTTCCTCCTGGTCGTGCGTGACGAACATGGTGGTGGTGCCGAGTTGCTGCTGCAGCGTCCGGATCTGCTCGCGCAGCTGCAGGCGTACCTTGGCGTCCAGGGCGGACAGCGGCTCGTCGAGCAGCAGCACCCGGGGCTCGATGGCGAGCGCGCGCGCCAGCGCTACCCGCTGCTGCTGACCGCCTGACAGCTGGTGCGGGTACTGCTGCGCCTGCTCGGCCAGGCCGACCATATCCAGCAGCTCAGCGGCCCGCGTGCGCCGCTTGCCCGTGCCTAGCTTGCGCATCCGCAGTCCGAAGGCGACGTTGTCGAGCGCGGACATGTTCGGGAACAGGCTGTAGCTCTGAAACACCATGCCCATGTCACGCCGCGCGGCAGGCACCGGCAGGATGTCCCTGCCGTCGATCAGGACCGATCCGGTGTCAGCCGTCTCGAAGCCCGCCACGATGCGCAGCGCCGTGGTCTTGCCGCAGCCCGACGGGCCGAGCAACGCGACGAGCTCGCCCGGTGCGAGCTCCAGCGACAGCCCGTCTAGCGCCCGGGTGGTCCCGAACGAGCGGCTCAGGTTCTGCAGCAGCACGCTCGTCCCGCCGGTCCCGCCCTCGTGCCGGGTGCCGTTGGCCGCGCCGGCGTTCCTGGCTGTGTTCGTGGTCATTCTGGCTCTCCCCTGGTCTGACTGACATCCTGACGGGTGACGGTGAACAGGGCCACCTGGGCACCGCCGCGCTTACGCGCGCTCCGGCCGCCCACGGCCACGATGAGCATCAGCAAGATCCAGGTGACGAACAGCGCGAGCAGCGACGCGGCGACCGACACCGGCCCGCTGTTCTGCTCGAATTGCACGATCCACACCGGGAAGGTCACGTAGAGGGCCAGGCTGGCCATGGTGAACTCGCCGAGCACCAGCGCGACGGTGAGGACAGTGGCGGAGAGGACCGCGGTCCGGATATTCGGCAGCACCACCCGCCAGAGGGTGGTCGACCAGCCGGCTCCCAGCGAGTTCGACGCCTCGACCATGGTCTTCAGGTCGAAGGAGCGCAGGCCGGCATCGAGCGACCGGTAGGCGAACGGCATCGCCAGGATGACGTACACGAGCGCGAGCAGATACGGCGTACCCAGCAGGAAGCCGGGCGCTACCTTCAGGACGCCGATGATCAGCACGATCGGCGGGATGACGATCGGCAGTATCGTGATCGCCTCCATGATGGGCCGTATCTGCGGCAGCCGCAGGTGCACGTAGACGGTGGTCGGCACCATGAGTACCAGCGTGAGGACCGTCGTGATCACCGCGAGGCGCAGCGACAGCCCGATCGCCGAGACGAATCCTGACTGCTTGAAGACGTCGGGGAATGCCTTCAGCCCGGCGAATTGCACTCCCGCCCAGAGCGGGATCAGGAAGAAGGCTCCCGCGATCAGCAAGATCGCCCAGCGCCAGACCGGGAAGCTGCGCCGGCGGGTCGCGGGTCCGGCGGCGGGCGCCGGCGTCTGCGCTCCGGCCTCAACGCTAGCTATCGCAGCCATCGCGCCGCCCTCCGCTGCAGGATCGTATAGATGACCATGACGATCGCGATGATGACAATCATGGTGAGGCCGAGCGCGTAGCCGAGGTTCTCCTGGCCGGCCAGGACGTTCCCGTTCAGCAGGGCCCCAATCTGAATCGGTGTCAGCGCGATCGTGCCGCCGGTTAGTGCCTCGGCGGTGGCGTAAGCGGAGAAAGCGCTGCCGAACAGCAGCAGCAGGCAGCCCAGAAACGACGGTAGCAGGACCGGGCCGCCGACGTAGCGCCAGTACTGCCAGGTCCCAGCGCCCATGTTCTGCGCCGCCTCGCGCCAGGCCGGCCGCAGCCCTTCCAGGGCGGGCAGGATGACCAGGACCATGAGCGGGATCTGGAAGTACATGTAGACGATGAACACGCCGGACGTGTTGTACAGCGTGAAGCCGTGGTTCCAGATGTCGACGCTAAAGATGTCTTTGATCCATCCGGTGACGATGCCGGTGGTGCTGAGGGTCGCGATGAACAGGAACGCGAGCGGCACGCCGCCGAAATTGGCGAACACGCCGGACGCCGTGACCACGACCTGGCGCAGGACGTTGCCGCGCTTGGCCGTGTAGATCGCGTAGGCGAGGAGCAGCCCGAATATGCCCGGCACGATCGCGGTGGCGATCGACAGCAGGAGGGAGGTCTTCAGGCCGAGCAGGTAGGTGCCCTTCAGCGCGGTGTTGAAGTTGCTTGCCGTGAAGGCGCCGGTGCTCGAGTTCCGGAAGGCGGCGACCGCGATTGCGATGGTGGGTGCGGCCAGGCCCAGAGCGACGTACACGCCGAAAGGCACGATGCCCAGCCACCTGAGCGCGCCGCGGATCGATGTGGAAACCGGGCTGGGCCGGGCCCCGGAGGTTAGCACCTCCGGGACCACGGCCTGGGCAGTGTTTTCCGCCATCAGCCGCCGACTTGTGTTGGCCAGTTCTGGGTGACGACGGTCTCAGCGGTGGCCGACTGCGCCGAGCTCGGGAACGTCAGCGCGCCGGATGGCGCCGGGGGCAGAGCCGCCTCCGCGGTTTTATCGACGGTGCCATTGGCGACCAGCGTGGCCAGCTCGATCGGGCGGGTGTAGCCCTGGAGCCACAGGTTCTGGCCGGTGGTGGAGTAAAGGTATTCCTCCCACAGCCGGGCCGCGGCCGGGTCCGGCGCAGTGGCGCTGATGGCCTGGTCGTAGTAGGACGCGTAGGACGCGTCGGACGGGATCACGATCTTGAAGCCGGGAATGACCGACTTGACCTCGGACTCCAGCAGGTAGTCCCACCAGATGAGGATGGGCGTGGTGCCGTTCTGCACCGTGGTCGGCCCGCCGACGGCGGTCGGGACGAAGTTGCCGATCTGCTTCAGGTGCGCGAAGTACTTAATGCCCGGCTCGATGTTGCTGAACGAGCCGCCATTCGCCAGCGCCGCGGCGTAAACCGCGGCGAAGGCCGCGCCTGCCGTCGTCGGGCTGTTGTTCAGGCCGATCTCGTTCTTGTAAGCCGGGTTCGTCAGGCTGGCGAACGAAGTCGGTGCCACCTTCACCTTAGCCGGGTTGTAGCCGATGGCCACGTAGCCGCCGTAGTCCGCGTACCAGTCGCCGTTGGGATCCTTGGCGTCAGCCGGGATGTTACTCCAGGTCGCCACCTCATACGGAGCCCACAGATGGTCGGTGGCGCCCTCGACGGCGAACGACGGGCCCACGTCGACCACGTCGGGTGCTCGGCTCTGGCCCTTGAGCTGCTCCACGGCGGTGATCTCCTGTCCGCTGGAGCCCTCGGGGTTGGCGTCGTTGATCTTGATGCCGTATTTGGCGGTGAAGTCCTTCATGATCGTGCCGTAGTTGGCCCAGTCGGTAGGCAAGGTGATGACGTTGAGAACGCCTTCCTTCTTGGCCGCTGCGACCAGCGCAGTCATGCCACCCCCCGCCGCGGCGGAGGTAGCGGTGGCCCAGTTGGTCGCGCTGGTTGTGCTGCTGCTTGTGCTGCTGCCACTGGCGCTGCTGGAACTCGAGGAACTGCAGCCGACAGTGAGTAGCAGGCTGCCCGCAACCGCGGCACCTGCCGCAATAGCTTGCCTTGCTCGCAAAATTTCCCTCCCAAACCACAGTCCCCGGGGTCGGGGACCAGATGCCGAATCTTGGCTAGACAAGTCGAGATGATGGCTAGCCAAGACAAACGGGAGGTAACTGGCACATGGCCGACATGTTTCTGTTAGGAGACAGGTTGGTAACTACCCAAGCGTTCAGCGAACCGTGTCCTTCTCGTGACCATTCAGGTCCCACAACGTGAGATATAGGCCAGGTCTATCCCGGCTGCGACTCCGGGTCTGCGCGACCGCGGAGCTTGACCCGGAGCAGCCGCAGGTCCTCGGCGCTGAAACTGTGCTCGGTCAGCCACCGGGCGACCCCGCCGTAGCGGGATTCCATCTGCTCAAGGAACGCCGCCATGGTTTCCGGCCGGACCCGGTGCGCCGTGACCGGCCTGCTGTCGATGTCCCTGGCGTAGGTGCGGGACCTGCGCAGGCGGGCCAGGACGGCTTCGGTGCGATCCCCGGACGCGGCATAATCCTCGACCACATCCTCCGGGCGGACTCCGGCGACGGTAAGCGCGAGCGCCACCACCACGCCGGTCCTGTCCTTGCCTGCGGCGCAGTGGACCAGCGCCGCGCCCTCAGAGTGCGCGATGCTGCGCAGCGCGGCCACAATCTGATCGGGACGATCTTCCAGGTAGCCCAGGTAGTGCCCGCAGACAGGATCATCCGGGTAGCGCAATTTATCGTGATCGGCCTTGGTGAGCAGCGCCTCGGCGATCACGTCAGTGTTGGATCCGAGTTCGGGAAGCACGGGGTGGTGAGAGTGACGTACGCCCGCGACGGCATCCAGCGGCGCCGGGCCCTCTGATTTCAGCTCGTTCGAGCTGCGCAGGTCCACCACCGTGGTCACGCCGATGTCGCGCACCAGCTTCGCGACATCGGAGGGGGACAGTTCCTGCAGGTTATCTGCGCGCAGCAGCTGGGCTTCTGCGGTACGCCGGCCATCCTCGGTGGGCAGGCCCCCCAGGTCACGCACGTTGACAGCACCCTCAAGCTCAATCCACGCCATGACAACACCTTGGCAGATGGGGCCGCCGCCTCGGCAAGGTGCCCGGCATGTGATCTTCCGCGGCCGGCGGGTGGCTTGCGGCGCGGCCAAAGTGGGGCATACTGGGGGCCAACCATGATGCCGCCCAGACTCCTGCGGCCCGCCGCTAGGTCGATGCTGGCCCCGCATTTTCTTGGATGATCTAAGGAAGAGGCCCCCTGACAGCATCCGGCTGAGATCCTCGCCGTCGCTGCTGGCTGGGAGTCCTCATGATGTGGCTCAGTTCCCCTTTGTGTACGCACATTCCCCGGTCCTCGGCCGAGCGGGTCGCGATAAAAGCGGACGTCGGTCCGGGGACGACCACGGTTTTCATCAGCGGTGAGCTCGACCTGGCGACGATGCCGTTCGTTTCCGAGCAACTGACGCTGGTCCTGGAAACCAGGCCCGAGCGCCTCGTGCTCGACCTGACCCGAACCCGCTTCCTTGACTGCGGCTCCGCCCGGATGATCGTCGCGACTGGCCGGTCGCTGCCGCCCGGTCGGCGTCTGGTCATCCGGCGTCCGAGCCCGGCGGTCCGGCGGATTCTTGAGCTCACCGGACTTGATGCCCAGTGCGAGATAGAGAGGTGACTCGTGGGTAGGAGCGGTAGATGAACAGCGTCTCGATACAGGATGTACGCCACGCGCTGAACGAGCTCGGCCGACTGCGCTTCGGCGAGATGCGAGTCGAAGATGCGATGCACCAGGTCGTCCAGACCACCCACACGATCTTCTCCGTGGACGGCGCGGGCCTGATGCTGGCCAATGCCGACCACCACCTACTGAACGCCGCGGTATCCGACGTCCGGATGGGTCACCTGGAGGAGCTGCAGATACGTCATCAGGAGGGTCCGTGCATCTCGGCCTTCGAAGACAAGCAGCTGGTACGGGCCGAGGACCTTTCGCAAGAGATGCGCTGGCCGTCGTTCAGCAAGCACGCGGTCGCCCGGGGGGTACGGGCCGTGCTCGCCAGCCCCATCCCCTACAACCAGGACGCCGTCGGCGTCGTCGCGGTGATGTCAGAGCAGAGCCGTCCCTGGTCCGCTGAGGCCGAGCTCGGGTTGCTGGCATTTACTGATCTCGCCGCGCTTCTCATCGCCACGATGCTGATGGGCGAGCAGCAGACCGAACTGGCGGGGCAACTACAGTCAGCGCTGAATTCCCGGGCCATTATCGAGCAGGCCAAGGGCGTCCTCATCGGCCGTCAGGGCATTTCCGCGCATGCCGCCTACCAGCAACTACGGGCACAGGCTCGGTCTGAGCGACGTAAGCTCGCGGTACTGTCCGCCGAGCTGGTACGCGATGCCGTCCGCCAGGCGGACGGGTCGTCCTGAAAGCGCGGCAGCCAGAGAAAGTACCGCCGCACACTGCCGCCGAGGCTGCGCGACGCACCGTGATACGGAGCGCCGCACCCAGCACGCTGCACCCTAGCGACTCCCTCCGCCTGGCCGCGGCGGACTGCGCGCCCCAGCCCTAACTCCAGGCCACCAGTATGTGAGGGAGATATAGGCGTGAAACCGGGGTCAGTCCCCCCAGACGTCGTGCGCGGTCTCCACGATCAGGCGGAGCTTGGCGACCTGCTGATCGTAGGTCAGTGCGTTGCCCTCTACGGTCGAGGAGAACCCGCACTGCCCGGACAGGCAGATCTGGTCAAGCGGGACGTACTTGGCGGCCTCGTCGATGCGCCGCTTGAGTTCGTCCTTGGACTCAAGCTCCGGGCGTTTGGTGGTGACCAGGCCGAGCACGACCAGCTTGTCCGGGGGGACGAACCTCAGCGGCTCGAAACCACCAGAGCGCTCGTCGTCATATTCGAGGAAGAACCCGTCCACGTTCAGTTCCGAGAAGAGCGCCTCGGCCACGAAGTCGTAGCCGCCGGAGGCGGCCCATGAGGACCGGAAGTTGCCCCGGCACATGTGCGTAGTGATCGCCATTCCGGCCGGCTTGTCCTTGACCGCCGCGTTGATCTGCTTGATGTACCGCAGGTGCAGGTGCTCGGCATCCTCGCCGCGTTCGCTGATTTCGGCTCGCTGGGCGGGGTCGTTCAGGTAGGCCAGGGACGTGTCGTCGAACTGCAGGTAGGTGCAGCCAAGTTCGCCCAACCGCCGGACCTCCTCGGCGTAGGCGGCGGCCAGGTCGGCCCAGAATACTTCGATGTCCGGGTAGACCTCGGGATCGAGCATGGCCGGTCCGCCCCGGTAGTGCACCATGTTCGGCGACGGGATCGTCTGCTTGGGCACGGCCGTGGTGACGTGGGACTTCAGGAACGTGAAGTCCTCGCCGAAGATGGTCTGCTCGATCCTGACCTTGCTGCCGACGTGCAGCGCGGCCGGGGTCCACTCGATGGTGCCCGACGGGTTGGTGAACTTTACCGCCAGGTTGCCTGGCGCCTTGGAGACGCCGCCGAGGGCGTAGATGAAGTCCATGTGCCACGATGCCCGGCGGAATTCCCCATCGGTGGCCGACTGCAGACCGACCTCCTCCTGCATCCGGATGGCCCCGATGATCTCCTCGTCCTCGACGGCCCGCAGCTCATCCGCCGTGATCCGGCCGCTGGCGAAATCGTCTCGCGCCTGAAGGAGCCGCCGCGGGCGCAGCAGGCTGCCGACGTGGTCGGCCCGGAACGGCGGGCTGGTTCTGCGGGACATTGACTGACCTCTCCTTCTCGAGTGCCTAACCCAAGACTTAGCAGATCGGGCGAAGCAGGCGTCAGGCAGGCCAGTTGGTAAACAGACGGCTCCTAGCTCATCCCAGTAGTGTCTCAATTCCCGCCAGCTCATCCCAGCCGTGTCCCCATTCCTTGCGTGACGCAACTATCAGTGGCAGTCTTCGGGGAATGATCCCTGTCCTCACGAATAAGAGAGCGCCGGTTGTCGCTCTGCTCGCCATAGCCTGCACCGGCCTAGCTGCTGCCGGGTGCAGCAGCTCCTCCAGCTCCACGCCAGCGAGCTCCACGTCCTCCAGCTCCACGCCGTCCAGCTCTGCAACCGCCATGGCCAGCGGCGACGTCGACGTGTTCTCCGCTGGGTCCCTTGACACCCTGATGACCAAGTCGGTCGGACCGGCGTTCCACGCCGCGACCGGCTACACGCTGGTCGACACCTCGCACGGGTCGGGGACCCTCGCGGCCGATATCAAGAACAAGGTCGCTGTCGCCGACGTCTTCGTCAGCGCCTCGCCGACGGATGACACCATCCTCGAGGGCACCGCCAACGGTGACTGGGTCTCGTGGTACGCGAACTTCGCCACGTCGCCGGAGGTCCTCGGCTACTACCCCAAGAGCAAGTTCGCCAAGGACCTGCAGACCATGCCGTGGTACAAGGTGATCACGCTGCCCGGGTTCCGCCTCGGGCGGACCAACCCGTCCCAGGACCCCGGCGGCGTGCTGGCCGCCAAGGCCCTCAACGAGACGGCGACGGCGCAGAATCTCCCGGCGCTGAAGACGCTCGCGACGGAGACGTCGGACGAGTACGCGGAGAACCCTGAAGAGGCCGACATCCAGACCGGGCAGCTCGACGCCGCGTTCATGTACGAGGCCGACGCCAATTCCCAGGGCAGCCCCTTCGTGAAGCTCACCGGCGTCAACCTCGGCGGCGAGTATACAATCACGCTGGTCAACAAGGCCCCCCACCTGGCTGCGGCCGAGGCCTTCATCAAGTTCCTCCTCGGCCCCACCGGTCAAGCCGAGCTGCAGGCTGACCAGTTCAACGTCGTCTCTCCGGCGACGGTGACCGGGTCCGGCGTCCCGAGCAGTCTCGCGAGCCTCTTCAGCTCGTGACCTCTGGCAGGACGCCGCGCACGCTCGGCTGGCTCGGCGCCCTGCTGGTCCTCTACCTGGCCTATCCGGTCGGGGCGTTCGCCTACCGCGTCATCGGTGGGCACGGCGAAGGCTGGAACGACCCCGGGCTCTGGTCGGCCTTGTGGGTGTCGGTCGCGAGCGCCACCATCTCGTTGCTGATCGGGGTAGTGGCCGGGATCCCGCTGGCCTACGTGCTGGCCCACCGCCGAGGGTGGCTGTCCTCGGCGGTGGGCGCCCTCGTCCAGCTCCCGCTGGCCGTGCCGCCTCTCATCAGCGGCATCCTGCTGATCTACATCGTCGGCCCGTACACATTCCTCGGCCAGCTGTCCGGCGAGCGGCTCACCCAGACGATGTACGGGGTCGTCATCGCCCAGTCGTTCGTCTCCGCACCGTTCCTGGTCGTGGTGGCCCGCAGTGCCTTCCGTGCCGTCGATCCGTCCCTGGGTGACGTCGCCGCCACCCTCGGCCACGGTCCGCTGACTCGGTTCCTCCGTGTCGACGTGCCCGCCGCGGCAGACGGCCTCCGGAGCGGGATGATCCTCATGTGGCTGCGGGCCTTCGGAGAGTACGGCACGGTCGTGGTCCTCGCCTATCACCCCTACAGCCTTCCGGTCTACGTCGACAACCTGTTCTCCTCCGGCCCACTGTCGCTGGCCGAGGCCCCGACGATCCTCGCCTTCGGCGTCGCCGTGCTAGCGGTCGCCGCCGTCCGCCTCCGGCGCCCGGCCCGCGTCCGGCGCCGCCCGATCCCCGCGCCGCTCGCTCCGGTGTCGACGCCCCCGACGCCGGTGGGCTTCGACATCGACGCCACCGTCGGGACGTTCCGGCTGCGGGTGGCGCACCGCGAAAGCGGCCACCGCCTGGCGGTCGTCGGACCGTCGGGCTCCGGCAAGTCGGTCACCCTGCGGGTTCTCGCCGGGCTGCTCGGCCCGGGCGCAGGAACCGTGACCTACGGCGGTGTCGACGTGAGCCGCATCGCGGCCGAGCGGCGCCGGGTCGGCTACGTCCCCCAGGGCTTCGGCCTGCTCCCCGGACGCACGGTCTGGCAGCAGGCGGTCTTCGGCGTCCACGCCGATCCGGCCCGGGCCGCCTGGTGGCTGGAGACACTCCACCTCGACGGCCTGCTCGACCGCCTGCCGGAGCAGCTCTCCGGTGGGCAGCGCCAGCGGGTCAGCCTGGCCCGGGCGCTGGCAGGAGATCCTCGGGTGGTGCTGCTCGACGAGCCGTTCTCCGCGCTGGATGCCCCGGTACGGGCCGAGCTACGGCGGGAGTTGCGCCGTCTCCAGAGCAACGTCAACCTCTCCACGGTCCTGGTCACCCACGACCCGGAGGAGGCGGCGATGCTGGCCGACGAAATCATGGTCGTGAGCGACGGGCAGGTGCTCCAGTCCGGGAGGTGCCGCGACGTGTACCAGCGTCCCGCCTCGGCCGAGATCGGTCGCCTGCTCGGCATCGACAACCTCTTCGAGGGCACGGCCGGCGCCGGAGGCATGCTGCTCACCGGCGGGGACCGCGTCCCGGTCGGCGTCGCTACGGGGCTGCCGACCGACGCCCGGCTGTTGTGGCAGGTGCCGCCCGAAGCCCTCCGGATTCGCCCGGGACCGTCGCCGTCGGGCGCCCGCGGGTCGACCGTCAACCTCGGCCGGGGTCAGGTGACCGACGTCATCGACCTGGGCCGCACCGTCGAGGTGGTGGTGGGGTTGTCTTCCGGTATCGAGATCCGGGCCCGGACCCTGGAGGTGCCCGACCTCAGCGTCGGCGCCGCCTGCCAGGTGGAGACCGACGCCGACGCCGTGTCGGTCTGGTCGGAGCCGGCGGTTAATGGAACTCGAGGTGATACGGCACGTCTGGTGTGACCGGTAATGCCAGGGCCCTCAGGCGATTCCGTCAAAATCGCCCAGCTTCGCACCGGCAAGGAACTGGCGCCATTCGTCCATCGTAAACTCGCTGACAGGTCCGTCCGGACTGTTCGTATTGCCTACCACAACAGATTTTCCCTTACGAGCGACCCTTATGCATTGGCCGTTATCGCAAGTCCGGGAAACGTGCCAGTCAAGATCTTCTGGCGCAGACACATATTGTGCCATGAGAAACCCTTTCATGTGCCTAACTTTTAAGGAATACACAGAAGCACAGCCACTAACCGGAATAGATCTCTCGCGCCGTGACAACGAGGTCTACCGAGTCAGGCGGATCCAGCGCGCGATCACGCAGGTAATCAATTGTCTCGCGATAACGAGCAATATCGGCCCTACGCTCAAGGTACTGATTGCCCGACAAACCCTCGATAAAAACCACTGGCCAGAGGCCTGAATCATGGCCAAATTCTAGCAGCACAAAATATCCGTCGGCCGCGGGGTATGCACCAGAGTCGAATGGGATAACCTGAACGGTTACCTTGTCATGACGTACGGCTTCTAGAACCTTGTCAAGCTGGGCAACCATTAGCGCCGATCCGCCGACACCGCGGCGGAGGACTGCCTCATCCAGCACGACATGGTATCGGGGCCTGTTATCTCCTTGCAGCAACCGCTGGCGACGGAGCCTGGCCTCGACGCGTTGCTGGACTATATGCGGATCCATTTTCGGCGCGATAGTAGTAATAATCCCCCGAGCGTATTCCTCAGTCTGAAGCAATCCGGGTATATAATTCATCGAGTAACACGTAATGGCCGCTGCCTCTTGTTCCAGCCCGATCAGCGGGTCCAGATCAAGGTCTTCGTACTGAGTCCACCAGCCCTGTTCCCGTGCCCCGCGAGCAAGGCTCATGAACCCGGCCGAAGTTGCCTCGTCAACCTCGTAAAGAGCACACAGGTCGCGGACGTCGCGCAGGCTCGGCCGACGCGCCCCGGTCTCCAGCCGACTGATCTTGGTGGCGGAACACAGGAGTTTCTCCGCGACATCTTCCACGGTCATGCCGCGCTCATAGCGAAGTCCCCGCAGCCGCGTGCCAAGTTCCCGCTGCCGTACCGTGGGGCTCATCCCGGTCACGAGTACAGCGCCTGGTCGTAGCGGCACCGGCGGGCGGAAGACTCGAGGTCTGGTTCCCAACGGATCACGGCGCGGTTGCGCGGGCCAGGGGTCTTGGCCATTGGCATGTGCCAACCATAGGGGTTGCCTGACAGCCTGGCAAAATGCGCGCGCCAGGCGGCGAGTCTGGCCGCAACCACCATGTGGCTCGGAGCGACCAGACCGCTGGACCAGCGCGAAGCCAGGCGGCATGGTAGTGACGTGACCACTCCCCCCTGCCCGCCTGGCAGCCGCCTGCCGTGGTTCGTCCGGCCGGCCGCACGGGCCTGGACCTGCGCGCCGGTCCCGGCCGATGTCCGGGCCTTCCATGCTGGGCTACCCGGTTACGCACCCACTCCGCTGGTCGAGCTGCCGGCTATCGCGACTCAGCTCGGCGTCGGCCGGGCCTTCGTTAAGGACGAGTCGACCCGGATGGGCCTGGCCGCGTTCAAGGTGCTCGGCGCGTCCTGGGCCGTTCACCAGGTCCTGTCGCGGCATCCGGCCGGCGCCGAGCTGCTCCTGGTGACCGCCTCCGACGGCAATCACGGACGTGCGGTCGCCAGGATGGCGCGCCTGTCCGGCCAGCGAGCCCATGTTGTCGTGCCGAGCGGCGTGCATCCGGTAGCCATCGCCGCCATCGCGGCGGAAGGAGCGCGGGTGACCGAAGTCGCCGGAACGTACGACGATGCGGTGCGGCGGGCGGCGGAGGTGGCGCGCGAGGCGTCTGCCGTGCTGGTGCAGGACACCGCGTGGCCTGGCTACGAGCAGGTGCCGGGCTGGATCGTCGAGGGCTATTCCACCTTGTTCGCCGAGGTCGACGCGCAACTTGCCGGCGCCGGGGCGGCCGGGCCCGGGCTGGTGGTGGTCCCGGCCGGCGTGGGCTCGCTGGCTCAGGCGGCCGTCACTCACTACCGGAGTCACCCCGGCGAGTCAGCTCCGGCCCTGCTCTCGGTAGAGCCCGAGTCGGCCGCCGGCGTGCTAGCCAGCCTGGCCCAGGGCGAGCTGGTCAGCGTGCCGACCGGCGCCACGATCATGGCCGGGCTGAACTGCGGTACCCCTTCCATGCTGGCGTGGCCTTACCTGCGTGAGGGCCTAGATGGCGCACTCGCCGTTACCGATGCCGATAGCATCGCCGCGGCTCACGAGCTGGCCGGTCACGGGATACCCGCCGGTCCTTGCGGGGCCGCTGCGCTGGCGGGCGCTCTCGCCGCCCTCACGGGGGAAGGTGCCGGCGCCCGGCGGGCCGCACTGGCCATCGGGGCGGAGACGACGGTGGTGCTGCTGAGCACCGAAGGTGCGGCGGCTAACCCCGTGCCGGATGCCCTCGGCTAGCCGGACCGGCGTCCAGCGGGCTCCGGCTCCGGTTAGGTGCCGGACCTGGCGAGAGGGGTCCGGTCGAAGCCGTCTTCCGATGCGCCAGGACCGGGGATGGCAGTGACCGCGCGGGCGTCGAGGGTCTCGCCGCAGTGCGAGCAGACCAGCACGGCCGTGATGACGTGCCCGCAGGCCGTGTGCTTGGTCTGCACGGGCGGACCGCCGGGCGCCGCCCATCGGTCGCCCCATTGCCGCATGGCCATCACCACGTGCCACAGGTCGCGGCCCTTGGCGGTGAGCCGGTATTCCGAGCGCGGCGGGTGATCGCAGTAGGCGACCCGCTTGAGGACATCGTTGTCTACCAGGTGGTTCAGGCGCTGGGTGAGGATGTTGCGGGAGATTCCGAGGCGGGCCTGAAAATCATCGAAACGGGTCACGCCGAGGAAGGCGTCCCGGACGATGAGCAGGCTCCACCACTCCCCTACGACGTCGAGGCATTGGGCGACCGAGCAGGTCATGCCCTCGAAGCTGGTCCTTTGCACAGGCCCAGCATAGAGGGTTGCTTAATAGAACTCACTACCTCTAGATTGAGTTCTATGAGAACACTTATCCAGGCCGCCCGGACAAGCGCATGACCGAAGTAGCCGGATCCGTCGGGGCGCCGGTTCGCCAGCGCATCGTCACCTGGGAGGACCCTCTCGTCGGCTCGGCGCTGGCTCGGGATCTCAGCGGACTGGACTACCTGCGAGCGATCGCCGGAGGACGTATCGCGCCGCCGCCGATCGCCGTCTTGCTCGGGATGAGCATCCTGGCGGTCGAGCCTGGCCACGTCGTTTTCGGGCTCGACGTCGGCGAGCACCTGTACAACCCCATCGGATCGGTGCACGGCGGCGTCTTCTGCACCCTGCTGGACTCGGCTATGGGCTGTGCCGTCCACGCCTCGCTTGACCGCGGCCAGGCGTACACCACGCTTGAGCTGAAGGTGAACCTCGTCAAGGCGCTGACCACCATGACGCCCAGCGTCGTGGCCACCGGCCAGGTGGTCAGCGCCGGCCGGCGCGTCATCACCGCGTCCGGGCAGATCACCGGACCGGACGGGACACTGTACGCGCACGCCACGACAACGTGCCTGGTCCTGGACCCCAGGGCAGCCGCGGGCCAGGAAGCTCGCCCGGCTCCCGGGCTCAACGGGCGCGAGCAGACGCCGGGAGGTGATGGCGATGGACGCTGAAGCCGGCCCGAACGCCAAGACCAGCGCGGCCGTCCCGAGCCTCGGCGCGGGGTCTCTTGAGCAGGCCAGTGCCTTTCTGCAGGCCGCCGGACTCGTTCTCGATGAGATCACCGCGGACCGGGTTACGGGCCACCTGGACCTCAGCCCGGAGCACCACACCCCGTGGGGGATCGTGCACGGCGGCGTCTACACGACCGCGATCGAGAGCGCCGCGAGCGTCGGGGCCAGCCATGCCGTGCGCGATCAGGGCCAGGTCGCTGTCGGGCTCACCAACACCACCCACTTCCTGCGGTCGCTGACCGCAGGGCGGGTGAATGTCGAAGCGGCGGCTCTCAGCCAGGGCCGCACCCAGCAGCTCTGGCGGGTAGACATCACCGACCAATCAGGCAGGCTCATCGCTCACGGCGAGGTACGCCTGCAGAACGTCGCCGGACGGTAAGGCAGCCCAGGTAAGAGACGATGTTGGCATGGATGTCGACTCGTTTCTCACCCAAGCGGCTGGGTTGCTGGCCATCCCTTCAACCTCTGACCGGCCTGGCGACCTGCGGCGAGCTCTGGATTTCGTGCTCGATTTCGTCGGTCCGGCGGTCACGGTAGAGCGATTCGAGTCCGGCGGCAAGCCTAGCGCGCTGGTCTACCCGGCCAGCACCCGAGCGGATTTCCGCGTCATCCTCAACGCTCACCTCGACGTCGTGCCCGCTCCGCCCGAGCAGTTCCGCCCGCGCCGCGACGGTGACCGCCTGTTCGCCCGCGGATCACAGGACATGAAGGTATCGGCGCTGCTGGCGGCTCAGGTCTTCCGCGATGTGGCGGCCCAGCTGCCCTACCCCGTCGCGCTGCAGCTTGTCACGGACGAAGAGGTGGGCGGCCGTGACGGGACCTGGCATCAGCTCCAGTGCGGTGTCAGGGGCCAGTTCGTCATCATCGGCGAGACCAGCGGCTTGCACATCGTCACCGAGTCCAAGGGCATCGTCAGCGTGACGCTGGTGTCCGGCGGCCTCAGCGCGCACGGCGCCTATCAGTGGCTCGGCGATAACGCCCTGGTCAAGCTGGAGGCAAGCGTGGGCAACCTGCTGGCCAGGTACCCGCTCGCGACCGAGGAGGCGTGGCGGACCACCGTCACCCTCGCGCGCGTCTCCACCCGGAACCAGGCCCGTAATCAGGTCCCGGCCGATGCAGAGGCATGGCTGGACATCCGGTACCCGGCCGACGACGCGGACTTCAACGGCAAGACCGCCGAGGAAATCACCGCTTACCTGGACGGCTTCTGCGAGCCCGGCGTCAGGGCCGTGGTCGATCGTCTCGACTCGCCGCACCATGTTGACCCCGATCACCCCGATGTGCTCGGGCTCCGGCACGCAGCCAGGTCCCAGGGCTACTCGGGCGAGTTTCTCCGCAAGCACGGCGCCGGGGACGGGCGCTTCTACGGCGAGCTGGGCATCACTGCGGTCGCGTTCGGCGTCGGCGGCTCAGGCCAGCACGGCCCGCAGGAGTACGCCGACGTCACCACCATCGCGCCCTACTACCGCGCCCTCAAGGAGTTCCTCGGCGCCGTCAAGCTTTTAAGACCGGCTAGTCAAGGCCGGGGCGTTCAGGTTCGCTGAGTGCACGGCGCCGAAGATCGTTCCGTATGTTGTTGCCGAGTTTTCTGGTCTCCCGGCCGTTCAGGATGGCACCCGCGGCGGCGCCGGTAAGCAGCGGGCCGAGGGAGAACGCGCTGCGGCCCGCCCGGGCGGCGAGGCGCCGCCGAAGCAGCCGTGTCAGCGGGGATCCTGCCGCGAAGATCACCCCGCCGGGAATCATCGAAACGCCCCGCCGGTGCGCCCACGCCGCGAGGTAGGCACTCATCCGCTCCGGGAACTTCCCTGGAGCCGGCGTCCCGTAGGCTTCGTGGAGTTCGGCCACGAGCTTGATCTCGATCCCGACCACGACCAGCGTCTCGGCCACCACCTCGGCGGGGAAGGCAGGCAGGACGGGCAGCACCGACACCACCCCGGCCGCTCCGCCCGCCGCGGCGGACGCGTGGGCCGCGCCCTCGATGAGCGCGTCGGCGATCTCGTCGGATGCCTTGCCGGGGAACTGCGCCTGCAGCGCCGCCTGGTTACGCACCCGCAGGCGCGGGGCCATCGTGATCACCTGAGCCACCAGGTAGCCGGTGCCCGCATTGGCTCGCCGCCGCACCGCCGATCTTGAAGTCCCTGCGCCCCTGCGCACCACGCGCGTCCCGCGGCCGGCCGCGCGCGCACCCG
>Ga0302232_10000829_pt1 | contig 22228 bp, 20 predicted proteins | sample II_Palsa_N2_3_FD_193575 | JGI IMG/M metagenome (GOLD analysis project Ga0302232, IMG submission 193575) | Peat permafrost microbial communities from Stordalen Mire near Abisko, Sweden - II_Palsa_N2_3 | ecosystem: Environmental > Terrestrial > Soil > Palsa > Peat permafrost | place: Sweden...
CTATCTTCTACCCTCTACACTCTGTCTTATGCTCTCCACCGCTGCCCGCGCCCGCCTCACCATCGTTCTCGTCGGCGCGCGCAACCCTTCCAACATCGGCGCCGCCGCCCGCGCCATGCAGGACTTCGGCTTCTCCGACCTCCGCATCGTCAACGACTTCGCGGCCCCCTTCGAAGCCGCCCAGCTCGAAGCAAAGTCCGCAGTAGCCGCGCAGCACGTCATGCACTCAGCCCGCCGCTACGACAACCTCGCCTCCGCCATCGCCGACTGCACGCTCATCGTCGCCACCACCGCCATCGGCGAGCGCCAGCTCAAACAACCCATCCTCCCCCTCCAGCAGACCACCCCCCTGATCCTCGCCACCCTCAACACTCCCACCAAACCGGGTGCCCCATGTCTCGATTCTGAGACGTGGGTAGGCGATAATCCCCAACTCTCGCCGTCCGCGCAGGACCCCAACGTAGCCCTCCTCTTCGGCTCAGAAAAAACCGGCCTCACCAACGACCAACTCTCCCACGCCACCCTCCTCACCACCATCCCCATGTACGCGCCCGACGACGCGCGCCATCTCTCCATGAACCTCGGCCAGTCCGTCGCCGTCTGCCTCTACGAGCTCACCCGCTCCGGCTTCGAATCCTCCATCGAGATCCCTCCCCTCCACGAAGCTCCCGCCACCGCCGAAGATCGCGAGCGTCTCACCCAACTCCTCCTCGACGTCCTCCACGCCACCGGCTACACCCGACGCTTCCCCGCCAACGCCTCCGAGCCACTCGTCCGCCAACTCGTCCAACAGCTCGGCACCTCGCACCGCGAGGCGATGACCTGGATGGGCATCTTTCGCCAAATCCTCTGGCACGAAAAGGAGCACCCCAAAAAATAGATCCGGAGAATCCGCGCGTCCCGAAACCAGGCTAAACATGTCGCTGAGTTACCCGAAACCCAGCTGAACCTGTCTGAAAATCCCAAAGATTTCCTCTAACAAAGCTCTGGGACGCGCTACTCTCTCGGCCTGATTCAACGGTTAGTTGTACTTCACCGTCGCATCGCTAAGCTCGGAACTAACCACTGTGAGAACAGTCCCCTCCGTGTAATGAGTGGTCGCTTCCTCCACCACTACCTTCGAGCCGATAGCCAGCTTCACCGGCACATCTTTTCCCGGCGGCAGCGTGATCTCCGTATCCCCGGCCTTTACCTTGATTGGCGCATCGGTGCTATTGTGCAGGTTGAATTTCACCAGCTTGTCGCTGCTGAACATCGCATGTACAGGAGTGTGCACGGCCAGCGGAGCCGCATACATCGCTTCGCTCGTCAGGATGGAAACGCCTAGAACCATGGCTGTTACTACGGATGAACGCTTCATATTAAATTCCTCATTTTCACAGATTCACGAACGCACAAACCGCCTGCCATGGTTCAGGAAGTTTGTCACATTCATCACTACGTCGATAGACGCACCGCGGTTCCATTTCGCGAGAATGTTCTTCGGACATTCATAAAACCCAGCGAACCACCGCACGAAAACTCTCCACCTCTCAACTAGATAAAATAGAGTCTGTGCCCGATCTCCTCGCCAACATGAATCCGCAGCAGCGTGAGGGAATCCTCGCCGTCGACGGCCCCGTGCTTCTCCTCGCCGGCGCCGGCAGCGGCAAGACTCGCGTCATCACCCATCGCATCGCCTATCTCATTGAAGAACGAGGCGTCTCCCCCGACAACATCCTTGCCGTCACGTTCACCAACAAGGCCGCCAAAGAAATGGGCGAGCGCGTCGCGAAAATCCTAGGCCACAATACCCTCGCCCAGCCCACCATCGCCACCTTCCACAGCTTCTGCGTGCGCGTCCTCCGCCGCGACATCGAAGCCCTCCGCATCGGCAACAAAGGACTAACGTGCACCTTCGCCATCTACGACGAGACTGACCAGCAAGCCGTAGTCAAGCAAGCCCTCAAGCGCCTCTCGCTCGACGACAAAACCCTCAAGCCCCGCGTAGCCCTCGGCCGCATCTCCTGGGCCAAGAACCACATGATCGACCCCCAGGAATATTTCCTCGCTTCCACCAACCCCATGGAAGAAAAGATCGCCCACATCTTCAAGATCTACCGCGAGGAACTCAATAAGGCCAACGCCCTCGACTTCGACGACCTGCTGCTCGAAACCGTTCGCCTCCTCAAGTCCTCCAGCGAGGTCCGCGAGCGTTACAACCGCCGCTACAAATACCTGTTAATCGACGAATATCAAGACACCAACCGCCCCCAGTACGAACTCATGAAACTCCTCGGCTCGCACGGCAACGTCTGCGTCGTCGGCGATGAAGACCAGTCCATCTACTCCTGGCGCGGCGCCGACATCAAGAACATCCTCGACTTCGAAAAAGACTTTCCCAACGCGCAGACCATCCGCCTCGAGCAGAACTACCGCTCCACCCAGATGATCCTCGAAGGCGCCTCTGCCGTCGTAGCCCAAAACACGCAGCGCAAAGGCAAGAACCTCTTCACCACCCGCGAAGGTGGCTCGCTCATCGGCTACTACGAAGCCCCCGACGGTGAAAACGAAGCTCTCTTCATCGCCGACCGCATCGCCAAATATTTCCGCGAAGCCGCCGCTGGCACCGACAACCCCGTTGAAACCCCGCGCTGCGCCGTCCTCTACCGCACCAACTCCCAATCACGACTAGTGGAAGAAGCTCTCCGCCGCTATCAGATCCAGTACCACATGGTCGGCGGCTTCAGCTTCTACGACCGCGCTGAAGTCAAAGACATCCTCAGCTATCTCAAGCTCGTGCAGAACCCCCACGACTCCATCGCTCTCGGCCGCGTCGTAAACTCCCCTCCCCGCGGCATCGGCAAAACCACCATGGACACCCTCGAACGCATCGCCCTCACCACCGGCATGAGTTCCTGGGACGCGATCAACCGCGCCGTCGAAGAAAAACTCCTCCCCGCCCGCGCCCTAACCGCTCTCAGCAACTTCCGCAAGCTCATCGAAGATGCCCGCGCCATGCTAGGCCCCGACTTCGCCACCCACCTCTCCACCAACATCCCCTCCACAGATCCGTTATCTCGACCGGAGACTCTAGCCGAGAATCCGTCATCTCGACCGGAGGCAGCAGGCCGCAGTGGAGAGACCCCTGTATTCAGCGATGCCGATGCCGCCACCGCTCTCTCTCAAGATTCGACTGACGATGCTGCAGACTTCGACTTCGGCTTTGCCACCGACGAGCAAATAGACGAATCAACCCCCCTCTCCATCGCAGCCAACGACGCAGACGCGAGCTTCGACACCAGCTTCAACTTCGACTTCGACTTCGGTCCCACCGAAGAGATCAGCACGATCGCCCCCGAAAACGCCACCACTCCGGGTGCCCCATCTTCGGCTCCTCCACGCGCCAGCGAGGAGGAGACTAAGGTGGGTCTGCACGATGCTTCCGTCAGCATCAACCCGTTCGCACCCATTCCCCTCAAGCAGAGTGCAAGCGCCGCAACCCGCGCCCGCCTCGACCGCATCGTCGAAGCTCAGGCGGGCGATGATCCCACCCTCGCCGTCCGCGAAGGACCATTTCGCAAGCCCGGCGACCCAGCCACCCTCCCCGAACTCATCAAGTTCCTCAACGACCGTTCCGGCTACATCCGCGCCCTCGAAGACGAAGCCACCCCCGAATCCTTCTCCCGCATCGAGAACCTCAAAGAACTAGCCAACGCCGCACAAGACGCCACCTCCCGCGGAGAAACTCTCTCCGAGTTTCTCGACCACGCCGCCCTCGTCTCCGACGCCGACTCCTACTCCGCCGAAGCCCGCGTCACTCTCATGACCCTGCACGCCGCCAAAGGCCTCGAGTTCCCGCTCGTATTTCTGGCGGGCATGGAAGAAGGCCTCTTCCCCCACTCGCGCACACTGCAGGATCCCACGCAGATGGAAGAGGAGCGCCGCCTCTGCTACGTCGGCATGACCCGTGCCATGGACACCCTCATCATGACCCGCGCCCGCTATCGCCGCCGCTACGGCAACGACAGCCCCGAGTCCTCCATGCCTTCTCGCTTCCTCGAAGAAGTCCCCTCCAAACTCATCGAGGACATGTCCCCACCCAGCTACGGCAACGCCTACTCGACGGCCTACCCGCAACGCAACCGCCGCCCCGCAGGTTCCGACGACGACTTCGGTGCCGAGCGACACTACTCCTACGAAGACGAATCCCAGGACTCCAGCAGCGGCGCAAAGTCCTACGCCTCGCAACGTTTCGGCCAGCGCAACCCCGGTTCCGGCAGCGGCCCGCTGGACAACACAGCCGCCTTCTTCGGCAAGGGCGGAGCCTTCAGCAAGGGCCCTCTCAACTTCAAAGGCCGTCCCCGCATGGACATTCCCGCGCCCACCGGCCGCACCGGCCTAGGCAAAGGAGCCCGCGTCCGCCACCCGAAATACGGCGAAGGCATCATCTTCGCTCGCGAAGGAGACGGCGAAGATGCCAAGCTTACCGTACAATTTAGTAGTCACGGCATGAAGAAGCTGGTCGAGAAGTTCGCCCAGCTAGAACGGCTCTAGCACCGCCCCGTTCGCTTCGACGCAAAGCTCAGGCCAACTTACCAGCGAAGCCTTCCGCTTCCAGGTAAGCCAAGGCTTCAGCCTTGGCATTACAGCGTAATAACGGAACCGGGCTTTAGCCCCTGGGGTATGTTCTCCTCACTGCTGCCCACACACTTTTAGAAAAGAGAATTCCATCATGGCAAACACCTCCACTATCACCGACAAAATTGAGCGCAAGAAGGTAAAGCGCGCCGCCCGCAAGAAGGCCGCTCCCAAGGCTCCCCGCACCGGAGCACGTGGCGAAAACAAAGCCAAGATCAAGAAAGCATCCCGCGGCCAGTCGAAGCGCTAACCCGGCAATCAATCAGCCAACGGCGAGCGGATGTACTCCGCTCGCCGTTTCCATTTCGCTGATAGTTGCATGTATGGTCGAATAAAACCTCCACATGAAAAACCTGTTTGACGCTAACGATCTGGAGGCACTGAGAACACGCATTAGCCATCTCCGTCCCGACAGTGATCGCCAATGGGGCTCAATGACGGTTGCGCAGGCACTCGCGCACTGCTGCCTTGGTATCCAAACGGCTACCGGAGAGTTGCGCCCAACGCGTAAGCTGATCGGACGAATTCTCGGTCCTGTGGTGAAACCTAAGGTTGTAAGAGACGATGAACCCATGCGCCGCAACTCGCCTACTGCGAAAGAATTCATCGTCCTGAATCAGCCCGACTTCGCCACTGAACAGGTGCGGCTGATCACAATGCTCGACCAATTCTCTGCAGCCGGTCCACAGGGTTGTACCTCGCACCCCCACGCGTTCTTCGGCGTTATGACACCCGCCGAGTGGGCCATCCTGATGTATAAGCACATCGATCATCACCTTCGGCAGTTCGGCGTCTAGCGGAACGTCGCCTTGTACTGCAACTGCGCGAACACGGACTGCGTTGCACGGGTGGCATCTTGCATTTGGTATTTCCGCTCGAACCACCAAAGCGTTGGAGTGGTCGCGCGCTGCCCGTTTAGACGAGCCCCAAGCTTCAGAGCTCGTCAATCGCCTTCGCGGCTGCGTTGATAGCATCCGTGATCTGCTGGATCTGCTCGGGCGTTACGTTCCCGCGCGTCACTCGCGCAATCACAGCACCCCGCAAATTGCCGAATGCCTTCATGATCTCCGGCGACCGACCGCGCTCGAATCCGCGCCCTGTCTCTTCCAGGCGCGCAAACAACTCGCTCACACGCTCCTTGTTGGCTTCGAGAAACGCAGTTCCTTCCGCCGTCACCGAATACACCTTCTTGCCGCTCAACTCCGAGGCCGCGGCCCGCCCCTCTTCTTCCAGCAGCGTCAGCGTCGGATAGATCACACCAGCACTCGGCGTATATCCACCGCCCAGCCGCTGCTCCATCGTCTTGATCAGCTGGTACCCGTAGCTCGGCTCTTCCGAGAGCAGCTTCAAAATCACCAGCTTGATATCGCCGGCCTCGAACATCCGCTCCCGCCCGCGACCAAAGCCGCGCTCAAATCCTTCGCCGCGCGGGCCGCCAAATCCTCCCCGGCCGCCAAACCCGCCGCGACCGCGACCGCCAAACCCATGCTCCGGTCCTCCGCGTCCACGTCCTTCGCAACCAGGCCGCGCATATTCGCGTCCCTCCGATTCACCTCTCTCGCGACGTCCGAAGACCCGCTCCCAACGTTCATGCATTTCAAAATGTCTTGTATTCATAATGTTTCTCCTTACCTATAAAGATATATCTTGAGATATATCTTTTGTCAACATAAAAATATATCTTATCTACCCTTCGCGGTCCTGCCGTTCATCGCCTGCTCGATTTCATCCAACAGTTACAATCAACTCAATCCAACGCATCCCGCTGACGAGGACTGAGCCCTGGCCCGACAAATTTTCGCTACCAAGTCCATCGACAAGCTCATATCCGACTCTGAGCGTCCCGAGCATGCTCTAAAAAAATCCCTCGGCCCCGTCTCCCTTACGGCCCTCGGCATCGGTGCCGTCATCGGCTCCGGCATCTTCACCGTCATCGGCACGGCCATCGGCGGCAATCCCTCCCAGACCGTCTCCTGGGCCAAATCACCCATCATCGACCTCATCCTAGGCGCCCTCCACGGCCATCTCGGCGCGGTCGCCGGTCGCCCAGGAGCCGGTCCCGCCCTCGCGCTTTCACTCGTCCTCGTCGCCCTGGTCTGCGGCCTCACCGGCCTCTGTTACGCCGAGCTCGCCAGCATGATCCCCATCGCCGGCTCCGCCTACACTTACACCTACGCCACCCTCGGCGAGCTCATCGCCTGGATCATCGGCTGGGACCTCATCCTCGAATACGCCTTCTCCAACATGAGCGTCTCCGTAGGATTCGCCGCCCACATCGTCGACCTCCTCGACTGGCTAGGCATCCACCTCGATCCCAAGTGGCTCTCCCCCGCCTACCTCCCTCTCGGCCTCCAGGACCTCGCCGGCAAAGACATCTTCCTCCCCGGCTGGCACGCCGGCTTCGACTTCCCCGCCTTCGCCGTAGTTCTCCTTCTCACCATAGTTCTCGTCCGAGGTATTCGCGAATCCGCCCGCACCAACAACATCATGGTGCTCGTAAAAATCGCAGCCATCCTGCTCTTCATCTCCTTCGGTCTAAGCTTCATCCACACGTCGAACTACCATCCCTTCTCCCCCAACGGCTTCACCGGAGTCCTCGCCGGCGGCTCCATCATCTTCTTCACCTACATCGGCTTCGACTCCGTATCCACCGCCTCCGAAGAATGCAAGAACCCCAAGCGCGACGTCCCGATCGGCATCATCGCCACGCTCATCGTCTGCACCATCCTCTACATCGGAGTAGCCGTAGTCCTCACCGGCATGGTCCCCTGGCAATCCATCGCGGGCGACGCCGCCCCTGTAGTGAACGCCCTCAAGCGCGTCTCCCTCACTCCCGGCGGCCATCGCCTCCACCTCGTCCGCCTCTTCGTCCTCATCGGCGCGTTAGTAGGAATGGTCAGCTCCATCCTCGTCTTCCAGCTAGGCCAGGCCCGCGTCTGGTTCGCCATGTCCCGCGACCGCCTCCTCCCCGACGCCTTCTCCAAACTCCACCCCAAATTTCGCACTCCTGCCTTCGCGACCTGGTTCGCGGGCGTGCTTGTCGCCATCCCCGCAGGCGTATTCGACGTAGGCTCCTTCGCCGAAATGTCCAACATCGGCACCCTCTTCGCCTTCGTCCTGGTCTCCATCGGCGTCATCGTCCTTCGTTACAAGGACCCGACCCGCCACCGCGGTTTCCGCGTCCCCTTCGGCCCGGTCATACCGATTCTGAGCACGCTCTTCTGCATCCTACTGATGGCCGGCCTCCCCGCCGTCACCTGGATCCGCTTCTTCGTCTGGCTAGTCATCGGCCTCTTCGTCTACTACTTCTACAGCCGCAAACGCAGCGAGTTTTACAAGAACTAATCTCATGGCGTACTGGATCGAAACCGGCATCCCCGCGAAGCTTGCGATCATGCCGAAACCCAACGGCGGCAAGCACCTCGAAGGCGAAATTCGCCTCCTCAAGCGCGAAGGCGCAGACGTCCTCGTCTCTCTCCTAACCCCCGACGAAGAATTCGACCTCGGCCTCGAGCACGAGCGCGCCGCCTGCGATGGCCACGGCATCCGCTTCCGCAGCTTCCCCATTCCTGATCGCGGCATCCCAGAATCCACCGAGGCCTTCCTCTCGTTCATCGAAACCCTGCACAACGATCTCCTCCAGGGCCGCAGCATCGTAGCCCACTGCTTCGCAGGCATTGGCCGATCCTCCCTCCTGCTAGCCTCCCTCCTCCGCCGCGAAGGCCTCTCCGCCGACGACGCCTTCCGCCGCATCACCCAAGCCCGCCGCGCGCTCGTCCCCGACACTCCCGAGCAGCTCCGCTGGGTAGAGAACCTGCGCCTCGAACCCTAGCGCAATCTCCATCGCCGCTGTACCCAAGGCCTTTGCCTTTCTTTGACAATTTCAGAAAGAAATTGTCATTCCGAGCGCAGCGAGCGAACCTGCTTTCTCCCGTTCTTGCCCTTGCCTTTCTTTCTGTCATTCCCACTGGGAATCTGCTGTTTGCTCCTCCTGCCATGGCCACATCTTCTCTTACACCACCCCAGCTACCGCGTATCCTTCTTGCAGTGTCCACCTTTCTCACGGCCGAATGGCGCAAGCTCATCATGGCCCAATACGCCATCGACCCTTCCCGCCTCACCCCCCACCTTCCCGCCGGCCTCGAGCTAGATCTCTACGAAGGCCGCTGCTACGTCTCACTCGTCGCCTTTCTCTTCGACCAAGTGCGCCTCAAGGGTCTACCCATCCCCTTCCACACCCGCTTCGAAGAAGTGAACCTTCGCTTCTATGTGCGCCGCAGAGAGCCAAATGGTTCCATCAAGCGTGGCGTCGTCTTCATCCGCGAATTCGTCCCTCGCCTTGCCATCGCCTTTGTCGCAAAGCGCTTCTACGAGGAGCCATACGTCACCATCCCAACCCATCACCGCATCGAACTCTCGCCCGAATCCCTCAACGTCGGCTACGGCTGGGACCTTGGCGGCCGATCCCACAGCCTCGCAGTAGAAGCCGCACCCATCCCGCAGGACATCCTCCCGAACACCGAAGAAGACTTCATCACCGAGCACTACTGGGGCTACACCAAACGCAGCGACGGCAGCACCTCAGCCTACCAGGTCGAACACCCTCATTGGCAAACCTACATGCCCCGCAGCCACGAGATTGCCGTGGATTTCGGCCTGCTCTACAGCCCATCCTTTGCCTTCCTAACCGACCAACAAGCCTCCAGCGTTCTGCTCGCGGAAGGTTCCGCAGTCAGCGTCCACTCCGGCTCCCGCCTGAGCGCATAAACTATTCAAATGGCACGCGCCCGACAGATCCCCAAATCCGATCAGCCCGACCCAGAAACCTGGCTGCGCGGCCTTCCCAAAGCCGAGCTGCACCTCCATCTCGAAGGTTCCATCACCCCGGAAACCCTAGTCGAGCTCTCACAACGCAACGACCCCATGCCCCTCACCCTAGCCGAAGCGCGCGGCGTCTACTCCTACCACGACTTCCCCAGCTTCCTGCTCTGCTTCAAAGCCGTCACCACCCGCCTCCATACCCCGGCCGACTACGAACTCATCACCTACAACATGCTTCGCGACCTCGCCCAGCAGGGCGTTCGCCACGCCGAAGCCTACATCTCCATCGGCATCCTTTACTGGCAGGACCGCCTCGATGTCGACCTAGTCATCGCCGCCATCGAGCGCGGCCGCACCCGCGCCGAGGCAGACTTCAACATCTCTCTCCTCTGGATCATCGACGCTGTCCGCCACTTCGGCGTCGAAGCCTGCGCCCGCGTCTTCCGCAAGGCCGCCCAGCTCCAATCGCGCTACCCCAGCATCGTCGGCATCGGCATTGGAGGCAACGAGCTCTTAGGCCCCGCCCACGAGTTCCGCGATCTGTACCTGGAAGCAAAAGCAGCCGGCCTGCGCCTCACCTGCCACGCCGGCGAGAACACCGGCCCGCAGAGCATCTGGGCCGCCGTCAACATCGGCGCCGAACGCATCGGCCACGCCCTCTCCGCACAGGACGACCCCGATCTCATCGAAGTCCTCGTCGAGCGCCAGATCCCCCTCGAGCTCAACATCACCAGCAACCTCCGCACCGGCTGTTGTCCCTCTCTCGATGCCCACCCCGTCAAGCTCTACTTCGAAGAAGGCCTCATGGTCACCCTCAACTCCGACGACCCACCCTTCTTCGGCGCCAATCTCCTCGACGAATATCTCCTTGCCCACCGCACCTTCGAATTCGCCCTCGACCAACTCCGCGAACTGGCAGCCAACTCCATCGAAGCCAGCTTCCTCCCCCCCGAACGCAAACTAGCCCTCCTCGGCGAAGTAGAACGCTACGGCTGGCAAGTCTGACTTCTGCTCTTGGCCTTGCTCTTGCCGTTGCCGTTGCCGTTGCTTGTTTTACGCCGTTATCCTAGAGCGAAGCGAAGGACCTCTGTATTGGTTTCTGCCTTTGCTTTTGCTTTTCTTGCTGTCATTCCGAGCGCAGCGAGGAACCCGCTTCTCACGCGCGAAGCGCGCGTCCGTTCTTCCTACAGTTTCATCACTTCCCCGGAGGCGCCGGCACCATCACAGCGTTCGGATCAACCTTCGGAATCCCAAAGTGCCCGCTCAGATGAACCAAATCGAGCGGCCGCAACTGCCCTGAAACCTGGATCACACTCATCTGCCGGGTTCCTCGAATCAACACCAGCACGTTGTCGATATCGGCACCAGTGAAGTGCAGCCACAAATCAGTGAGAGGCTTCTGCGGCGACGCAGCCTCCCGCGGCGACACGTTCCGATCCACCAGGTGCTTCCATCCCGCCGCATTGAACGAGTCCACCAGCGCATGCATGTTCTCAGGAATATAGAACGCCGGCTCATGATACCGATAGTTCTCCACCGTAATGCTGTTCAGCTGCATCGGAGGCCCTTCGCCGTCGTTCAGAAATCCCGTAGCCGACTCCAGCATGTCGTGGTCGAACGTAAACGAAGTGTGGTTCGTCCGCTCTGACGTCAGGTTCCTCAACGCCTCGCGGACGCCAGCCGGTTCCTGAGCAACCCCAACCAGCGGAACAAACAGCATGACAGCAGACAGGAAACCCAACGCACACTTCTTCATAAGCACCTCGCTTCATGATTAAACGCCTCGGCCCGAAAAAGTTGCGCAACTCTCTGCGCCGCCACGAACAAATTAGCTTCCTCACCTGCTGTAGTTACGATGCACCGAACTCCACCGGCAGCGTGTTCCTTCCAGTTCTCCAGTGTCCGGTTGCCGGTCGGCCCTATTGCAATTACCCTCAACGCTAGAGGTGGTCTCCGTTGGCAGAGTCATTGATTCACAACACGTTCGCTCCCATAAAGAAGCTGTTTCCCAGGTGGCTTTCCAATCCAGTACGAAATGTCGTCACGGCCGTCCTCACCCCAATCACTTACAGCTATCGGACCGGGCACTTCCGCAGCAGCCTCAAGATGGCCGCCGTTACTCGCCACGGCGATCCGCTCCCCTGGTACACCTATCCCGCCATCGATTTCCTCAAGGATCGCGACTACGCAGGCAAGACCGTCCTGGAGTTTGGCGGCGGCCAGTCAACGTTATGGTGGGCCGCGCACGCCGCCAGCGTCGTAACCTTCGAGGCCGACCGCGCCTGGCACGACCGCATCAAGAGCGGCATGCCCCCCAACGTCGACCTCAACCTCGTTCCCCGCGAAAACGGAAAGCAAGATGCCTTCCACGTCGCGAACATGCTGGCCACCAAGCCCTTCCAGCACTTTGACGTAGTCATCATCGACGGTCTCACCCGCGGCGACCTATTCGACATTGCCAGTAAATACGTCGCCCCCAATGGCATCATCATCTGCGACAACGCCGAGGGCTACGGCTTCTACGAAGGCTTCAAGGATCGCGGCTTCAGCAGGGTCGACTTCTACGGCAACGCCCCGGGCATCCTACTTCCCCACTGCACATCCATCTTCTTCAACGCGACGTCCTTCGTCTTCGATCCCGCAGTACCCATTCGCAACATCGCCAAACAGCCCTGAAGACGCGACGGCAGGGTGCCCCATTCATGAATAGCTTCATCATTCATGGGTGGGGTTCGCACGACCCCGGGGAGACCTCCACCTCTACTCCGGCGGCCTGGGTGCGAAGTAACCCTTCTTGGCGCGCACCACATAGCGGGGATCCAGGCTCTGCAAATAAATTGTCCGGAACGATCCATCCTGCTTGAACCCGGCCGGAACGTATACCAGCGCATACTGACTGCGTAATTCAGCCTCAATATTCTGGAAACCCTCCGACACATCTTCCATACGCTTCGGAAAGAACGCTCGTCCGCCGGTCGCATCCGAGATCTTCAGCAGCGTATCGTCGCCCTTGTCCCGGCTCGGCCCTGTATTGGTGCTGATGGTGTAGACAATCGTTTCCGCACGCTGGCACATCTTGATCGCGTCGTCTTCGGTCGCACGACTGTAATCATCATCGCCGTCCGAGACCAGCACCATCATCTTTCGTACATCCGCCGACTGCTTCAACGTCAGCATCTGGTCGCGGCACGTCTTGTACAGCGAGTCGTACAGCGCCGTTCCACCCCCCGGCCGCAGCCGGCTGATCCCGCTGTCCAGCAGATCGACGCGGTTGGTGTAATCCTGCTCAATGTCCGTCTGCACGTCGAACCCCTCGACAAAGGCCCGATCCACCGGATGCATCACCTGCAACAGAAAATCGATCGCCGCCTGCTGCTCATACGCGAAGCGCTGCCGGATCGAGCTCGACGTGTCGATCATGATGCCCACGCGCAGCGGCAGGTTGGTCTGCTGCACGAAACGAATAATGCGCTCCGGCGGACGTCCATCATCCAGCAAGCCGAAGTTCTGCTGCTGCAACCCATTCACAAAGCTTCCGCGCTTATCCGTAACGGCGAAAAACAAATCCACTTCGCGCGAGAACAATTGCAACGTTTCAGTCTCCTGAGGCGCCTCAGGCTGCTGCGCAGGTGTCGCCGTATTCTGCTGATTCGTTGTCGACGGCTGTGTAGTCGGAGCCGGAGTCTGCGGCTGCGGGCTTTGTGCACCGCCGGCCAGCGCGATCGTGGCAGCACCGAGCAGCATGCCCGCCCATCGCGCAATTCTAGAAAGATTCATACTTCCATCGTACCAATTGCACGTCCCTTGCGCCCGCGAGCGGGTTATGCTTCTACCCCCCGAAGCTGCTCCAGCAATACCCCCAGCTCCTCCGGAAGCTCCGCCGCCAGCGACAACGACTTCCCCGTCCGCGGATGCACAAACTCCAACTCCGCTGCATGCAGAAAATTCCGCTCAAGACTCAAGCTGTCGTCCTCCGCGCCCGTTGCCACCGCACCCTTCTTCACGCCCTCCACCCGCCGGATCCGATGCGGCGCCCCATACAGAAAATCTCCCACCACCGAATGCCCGATCGCCTGCATGTGCACCCGGATCTGGTGGGTTCGCCCCGTCTCAATCCGCACCTCCAGCAGCGTGAACTTCCCATAAGGTCCCTTCACCCGCTCCAGCACCTTCCAGTGCGACACCGCGCTGCGCCCACCCGCCCGCTTCGTCGTCATTCGTATCCGCCGCATAAGATCCCGGCTGATCGGCAGCTGGATCGTCCCTTCCTCACCCTTCACCTCGCCATGCACCAGCGCGAGATACGTCTTGCGCAACCGCCGCTCCGAAAACATCTCGCCCAGCGCCCGATGCGTCACGTCATTCTTCGCCACCACAATCAGTCCACTCGTCTGCTTGTCCAGCCGATGCACGATCCCCGGCCGCAACGCCCCACCCACCTGGCTCAACTTGTCGTCCGCGCCAAAGTGATACAGCAGCGCATTCACCAGCGTCCCGCGATTATGCTCCGCCCCGCCCGACCCGGCATGCACCATCATCCCCGCCGGCTTATCGACCACCGCCAGGTCCTCGTCCTCATACACAATCGTCAGAGGAATATCTTCCGGCGTAGCATTCAGCGGCGCCGGCTTCGGATCGCCTTCAATCTCAATCCACTCCCCACCCTTCAGCTTCTGCTTCGCCTTACCCTCCTTCCCCTCCACCTTTACCTGCCCGCCGTCGATCAGCAGCACCACCCGCGCCCGGCTGATCTCCGGAATCGCCTTCGCCAAATACGCATCCAGCCGCATCCCCGCCGCTGCCGCCTCCGCCGCAAAGCTGCGCACGCCATCCTCGGCCTCGAGGTCATCCAGCACCGTGATCTCCCGCTCAACCTCCGGCTCCACATAAAGCCTCGGCACCCCGTACCGCCGCACCGACATATCCGCCTCCTCCTGCGGATGCTTGCCTCCATTCGGCCCACTCGTCACCAACCCCGGCCGCCCCGCAAACGGAGAGACATGCGGCGTAAACTCCGCCGTGTCATACAGCGCCGGCCCCAGCGACTCCACACTCTCCCCCGCCTCCCGCAGAGCCGCCTCGCGCTCCTGCGCCACCGTCCGCAGCGCGCGATACTCCTGCTTCACGCTCTGGCGTCTCTTCCCTTTGGGCAACATATTTTTCGACGGCATTAGGCAATCTCCTTCGTAAACGTAAGCATCACTCCACCAACCAACACCGCACCCACCGCAACCCACTGCGCCGGATCCAGCCAGGCCCCCACTCTCATCTCAACCGGCTGCGTCACCATGTCGATCAGAAACCCGCTCGCGCCCCCCGCCAATAACCCCACCCCCGCCACCATCCCAGCCCGCAATCTTCGCCGCAGCACCGCCATCAACAATACCAACAACACCACCGCCGCAATCGCCGCATACATCGCCACAGGATGCACCCGCAACCCACCACTCAGTGGCGTCTTGATTGCCCACGGCAGGCTCGTCGGCATCCCCGCATCATTGCCCTCAAAAAACTTGCCCAAGCTCAGCATCGCCGCCAGCACCGCCGCACAAGGAGCCCACGCGTCCAACACTCGCAGCAACGGCAGCTTCTTCCACCGCAGATACGCGACCACAACCAGCCCCGTAAACACCATCCCCAAAGTCGTAAACGAAGGCAGCACCAACAATGCCACCGGCAGCCGCAGAAACGCATGGAAGTTCCCGACAATCAGCAACAACCGCGAGCACACAAAGGCAGCCATCACCGCAAACAGCCCAGCATCCCAAACCTGTTCGCTAGCCAGCCCCGCCATCCGAGCCGTCCTCAGACTCAAACCCACCGCCGCAACCAAACCCACCGCCGCGCAGAGCCCATACACCGACAGACGCACCGGCCCAAGCCGCACCACGCCCGGCATCAAAATCGCAGCTGTTTGAAAGAAAACCCTCACCCCTAGAGCATACGCGGGCGGCCACACCCCACCCTATCCTCTACACTCTATCCCCTGCACTTAAAAAAGACCGACCCGCTGGGCCGTACGGCGAGGCGCAGGTGAACCCGCCTGTAAGCGGTGGGCCCTGACCGTGGCTCTTTAGGCTTTCCGGACTGGCGGACCTAGCACACCGAGCCATTTATACGAGTCAGGACCCTGTTCAATGAGTATTGGTTCAACCTGCGGTATTCCCCGTACCTGCTTTGCAGGCCGGTCTCTGCCTTGGATGCTATCCGGGAACCGAAGATTCCGCAACCCGGCAAAGATTCCGCAACTCCCCGCCTTGCCTACTTACCCGTGCCCACCACTGCCACACTAGCCGATCCGCGCGCCTGCGCCGCCTGCACCTTCGCCGCCTGCGCCTTTGCAATCAGCTTCTTCAACTTCCCCTCCACGTCCTGATCCTCCCCCAGCATCTCGGCCGTCAGCACCCCATCCGAATCAATCGTGAAGTAATGCGGTATCGCATCAATTCCAAATTCAGTACTCAGCGAGTGGTCCGTATCGCGATATTGCACCCACGTCATCTCATTCTTCGCCACGAAGTCCTTCCACTTAGCTTCATCACTATCCCAGCTCACACTGATGATCACCAGCGGATCGTTCGCAAACTCTTTCGCAATTTTCTTCATGTGCGGCAACTCCCGGTTGCACGGCCCGCACCAAGTCGCCCAGAAGTCGATCAGCACCACCCGTCCACCCATCGCATCCAGGTTGAACCTCGTTCCATCCATCGCCGTCACTTCGAACGGCGGAGCCATCTTGTGCGTCGACAGCTCCGGATCATCCGCAAAATGTTTGATACGCAGCCACGCCGTATCCCCGGGCTTCATGTTGCTCAGGCACAACTGAAACTCCGCCCGCGCCTCATCCATCTTGCCCGTCCGCGCCTCCGCCTTTCCCACTTCGAACATCGCTGCCGCGTTCTGCGGATAAAGCTTCACTGCCTGCTGAAACGCTGCCAGCTCCTCCTCCAACTGCTCCGGCTTTGGCTTGTCCCCCTCCTTCCCCATCAGTGCACGCCCGCGGTCGTACTCCGCCACCGACTTCACCAACGGCGTGGTCCCCATCGCCCCCAACTCCGTCGCGGTAGTGATCGCGTCCTTATAGCTACCCTGCATCATCTGCATTTTGTAAACGCCCGCAACGCATTCGACACATTGCCCACCAGCGATCTTGTTCGCCTTCCTGTATGCGTCGATCGCGAATAACGTACGCTTCTCCCGCTCCATCTGCCGGGCATCTTTCACCGCAGCAAGAAACTTTGGATTGGTGTGATAGTCGTCAGCCGTCGCCGTCTTCGTGTCTGTCCCTTGAGCAGGCGCCATAGTTGCGGCAAACGCCAGCAGCACACCTGCGGCCGAAAGACCGCCCGTCTTGAAGAACATGAAGACCTCCAGCGAACACCTACGTTCGTGTGGCTTCCATCATCCGGCAGGATGCTATTCAAATCAAGGAATTTCAAGGGTCCACGCCGCCGCGCCCCCACAGACCCGCCCCTGCTTCCTATCTTTGTTAGCCTGCCCTGCGCTCCTCGAGCACCTCGTCCAGCATCCCCATCAACGAGCCCGCTCGCGACCGCACCATGCTCTGCGCCGCCGCCTGTTTGTGCGCATCCACCGACGCATGCAGTGCCTCATACTTCGCCCGCAACGTCACCAACTCATCCGCAAGATTCAACGCCGCCAGCACCGCAACGCGCAGCGAATCCACTGTCGCTCCATGCGCCGCAACCGCGCGCATCTTCAAGTCCACTACCGACGCCAACCGCTCGATATACTCCGGATTCACGCCCCGCAGCTGGTAAATCTGATCATAGATATCGACGACAGCTGCTTCCATATCGCGCGCCTCAAGTTGAGCCCGCGAAATCTCCGCCGCCGTTCTTAGTTGTGTCTCTACCACTTCAACTCCTACTGTTCCGCCCACGTACGCGCATCTTAGAATCCACGCACGCTAAATCCTCTGGCTACACAATCTCGTCGATACTCGCCAGCATCTTCTCAACCCGAAGCCGAACCGCCTCGCGCTCACGCTGCAAGGTCTTCACCTCGGCATTCGCATCGCCCGAAGCAGCCAACTCCCGCCGTAAAGCAACAATCTCCTGGCCTCTCGACTCAAGCTCTTCCTTGCGTGCCGCCAACTCCGCCTTCGTGGCAGCCACTTCAGCCTCAGCAACGGCTCTCGCCTCACGCTCTCTCTTGATCAGCTCGACGGTCTGAAGCACCTTCTGCTCCAGCGCCTGGAACTCATCGACACTGATACTTGCGGATCCCATGTACAACTCCTTCAAGGCGAAACCATGCCCTTCACCTCGAAGTATAGGACGCGAAGGAGAGGAATACCGTGTGTGTACCTCAGGGGTACCTGCCTGAATTCCTCTTTGTTCCTTGCACGCTTACCGATCACTGTGCTTCGCGTTCGCGCTCATCAACAAACGCTCACACTCTCTGCGTTCCGCCCAGCCCCTTGAGCTGCACAACCACCCCGTCCGACCAGCGCGTAATCTCTTCCTCCGTCAGCGTCCGCTCATTGGACTGAAATGCCACGCGCAGCAACAGCGAATACGTCCCCGCAGGAATCACCTTCCCGTTCGGATCACGGAATATCTCCACCGGGCGCACGCTCCGTAACTCCTCCATGGGAGACATCGCAACCAAGAACCGCAGATCCCTATCAATCGCCGCCCACGTCACCGCATCCGGAAACACAAACGAAAAATCTCTCTCCACCGCCTGGAACCGCGACAACTCCCGCGACACCGGCTGCCGCAGCGCCGTCTCAAACAGCCTCTGTCCATCAAGCGATGCAATCACGCAAGGCTGCCGCAACTTCCTCACCTGCAACTCTGCCGCACTCAACTCCCCAAACACTCCGACCGGCGCTCCCGCCAGCAAGACCCGAGCTCCACGCCCCGCTGCAATCCACGCCGGAAGCCCGCCAGTCTCAAATTTCACGTCACCCACAAACTTCGCCAGCAGCGCCTCAACCGCACCCTTCACCTCATAGAACAACGCATCCTCAGCTTTATACAACGCAGTAGCAGCAGCCGCTCCCGTAGCACCCAGCGCCAGCCCAACCCGCTCCTTCACCTCAACGGCCGACCCGCCAAACACCGTACCCATCTCAAACAGCCGCACGCTGTTCACATCCCGGTGCAGATTCAGCGCCAGCATCGTCGCCATCCCCGGTGCCAGCGACGGCCGCAGCATCCCCGCCTCCGCACTCAGCGGATTCCCAATCGCCACCCCGCCCCCACCAAACTCTTCAGCCTCTTCCGCCGACACAAACGTGCTCGACACCGCCTCCGTAAATCCCAACGCCCGCAGCGTCTCGCGAATCACCCGCTCCTGCTCCACGTGCGGCAACTCGACCACCGCGCCCGCAAAGCTAGGCAGCGTATCCGCAAACCGGTTGTATCCATACACGCGCGCAACCTCTTCAATCAGGTCGATCTCGCGTTCCAGATCCAACCGCCAACTAGGCAGCTTCACCGCATACTCGCCCGGACCCGTCTGCGTCAGCCCACATCCCAGCGCACTCAAATATTGCGCCACCACATCCTCGCCGACACCCAACCTATCCGCCGTCGCACCAAGATGCCGCCGCACCTCGCTCACCTTCAACACAATCGCCGCTCGCTCCGAGGTCTTAGCCGCAATCGCCGCCACCACCACGTCCACGAGCGGCCCCACAACCTCGCCACCGCTCTGCTCCACCACCATTCGCGTCACAAGGTTGTTGGCAACCGGAGCCGCATTAAAATCCGCACCCCTCTCAAATCGATGGCTAGCATCCGTATGCAATCCATGCCGCCGCGAGCTCGCACGAATCGCAGCCTGATCGAACCAAGCAGCCTCCACCAAAATATTCTTCGTCTCCTCGGTCACGCGCGAATCCCATCCACCCATCACGCCCGCCAGCCCCAGCGCCTTCTCCTCATCAGCCACCACCAGGTCCTCAGCAACCAGCGTCTTCTCCGTGCCATCGAGCAGCTGCAGCTTCTCTCCCCCGCGCGCATGCCGCACCACAATCCCGCCAACGATCTTGTCCAGATCGAACACATGCGTTGGCTGACCCATAGCCATCCACCCAAAGTTCGTCACATCCACCGGCGCAGAAATCTGCTTCTGCCCCAACGCCGCAAAATACTCCGCAATCAACCCTGAGCTCGGCCCGACCGTCACGCCCCGAATCACGCGCGCCGTAAACCGCCCACACAAATCACCAGCCTCAATACGGACCGGAAACCCCTCAGAACTCCACAACTCCGGGTGCCCCGGGTCCGGACTCTCGGACCCGGGTTCCACAGGCGCCGCCTCCGTGAGCGGCTTCAGCGCCACGTTATAAATCGCCGCCGCCTCGCGCGCCACACCATAATGATTCATCGCATCCACGCGATTCGTCGTGATGTCCATCTCGAAACGCGATCCACCAACCCCGCCCTCAACCGCGAAAATTCCTTCCACCGCAATCCCTCGCAGCGTCAGGTCTTCCGCGAGTTGTGCGTCCGAAACGTCAAGCGCCGGCAGATACGAGCGCAACCATGAAGTGAGAATATCCATTGCGAAACAGTACTTTCCTTACCAGCAGTTATGCCCAGCGCAGCACACAGCACATCGCGCCCGGCACATCCCCTTATTGTCTCAGAGCCGCCATTCACTTCCTCTCTGCGAACTGGCTATCTGGCAGAATAGTGGGCCGCATCGCCGCATCCGCCGTCGTCTCCACCAGCCGATAGAAAAACACATCGAACGTCTCCGCCGCCTGAAAATCCACCGGCTGTGTCAGATCATCCTGCGGCCGGTGATACCGCACCTCATACCACTCCCGATACCGTTTCTCCGCATCCGTCCCGGGATCGTACCCAAAAATGAAACTGATCGCCGGCACATGAATCCGCAGAAACGGATATTGATCCGCCCGCCGCAACAGCCCTCGCTCCGGCTCGCGGTCCTCCCGGATCTCAATACCCATCCCCTTGCCCACCTCGCGCGCCGTCTGCCCCAACGTCGTGTCGTTCACCGCCTCCGCCGTCAGTATCTTCAGCGGAAACAGCGGCCGCAGCTGGTCAAGATTAATGTCCGCCGCCAACTCCTCCACCGGCACCGTAGGATGCTTCACAAACCAGCTCGACCCCAGCAACCCCTTCTCCTCCCCCGTAAACGCGCAAAACAATATCGACCGCTTCGTCGGCACCAGCGTAATCCCCTTATCGATAACATCGCTGCCAACATCGCTCTGTCCACCGGGCGAATATCTCACCGCAGTCAATCCATGATGCCCCACCGCACCCGCCTTCAAGTCATCCGCCATCTGGATCAGCAGTGCCACATACGCCGCATCATCCAGCGTGCCGTTATACAAGTTGTCCCCATGCACCGGCGTCCCATAGCCGTATCCATCCAGATGCGCCGCGACCACCACATACTGTCCCGCCAGCGTCGCGTCCGACCCCGGCCGCACCGCGAGCACATTCGGCGAGCTGAAATCCCTGCTCGAAAGCTGCAGCCTCACCCGCAGCTTCCCCGGAATCTCGAAGTTCGGCAGCGCCTCCTTCGCCCCTCCCAACTTCAAAATTTCCGCCGCGTCTTTCCCAGACCCCACCAGCAGCTTCGCAAACCCCTCTGCACTCAGCCGCATCCCCGGCAACATCGTCCCCAACCACACGCCCTCACCGCCCGCCTCCCGCAGCGTCACACTTCGCGCATACGCATACGGCCAGCGCGGCGGCTCAATCGTAAAGTAAGGATCATCCACATTCACCACACCCAGCGCCCCAGCCGCCTTCGCGTTCGCCGCCCGCTCCCCACCACTCGGCAGCCCCGCCCGCTGCGTCCCAAAGCACACCACAATTTTTCCTGCGACGTCGGTCATCGCATCCTTGCCGCAGTATCCGCGAAACGCCAGAGCCCCCACACCCTCATGCAGCGCCTCCTCGGAAGCAGCCACCGTAATCTCCTGCAGAAACTCCAGCCTCAACTTCCCACTCGACCGCTCCACCACAAAGCTAGTCCCCGACGGCTCAACCTGCACCTCATGCATCGGCACCATCTGGAAGTACGAGCCATCGTCCCCCGCCGGCAGCAACCCCGCAGCCCTGAACCGCCCCTCCACATACTCCGCCGCGCGCTGATAAGCCGCGGACCCCGTATCCCGCCCCTCCATCGCATCACCCGACAGCGCCTCAGTCGTATGCCACCAGCGCAACGTATCGGCATCATGAATCTCGCCATCACGCGGATGCGCCTGCGCCCAAGCCAAGCCACTTGCAAGAAAGAAGATCAGTGCGAAGCCAGAAATTCTCATCGTGCCAACGAGCATACCAACCGCCTGGCGCCATCAGCTCAACAAACTTCGCTGCTTACGCAAACTGCTCCAGGAACCTCATATCGCCGGAATACAACAGCCCGATATCACTGATCCCATACTTCATCATCGCGATCCGATCGACGCCCATGCCAAACGCAAACCCGCTGATCTTCCGCGTGTCATACACCGGCTCGCGCCCCATCTCCACCCGCCGCTGGTTCACCGACGCGAACACCGCAGGGTCCACCATCCCGCATCCCAGCAGCTCAATCCATCCGGAGTGCTTGCACTTCCTGCAACCTTTGCCACCGCAGAAAATGCAAGAGATCTGCACATCCGCGCTAGGCTCCGTAAACGGAAAGAAGCTCGGGAAAAATCGCGTCTTCACCGCCGACCCGAAGAACGCCTTCATCGCAAAATCCAGCGTGCCCTTAAGATCACTGAACGTAATATTCGTATCGACGCACAACCCTTCCACCTGGTGAAACACCGGCGAGTGCG
>Ga0302232_10000831_pt1 | contig 22206 bp, 16 predicted proteins | sample II_Palsa_N2_3_FD_193575 | JGI IMG/M metagenome (GOLD analysis project Ga0302232, IMG submission 193575) | Peat permafrost microbial communities from Stordalen Mire near Abisko, Sweden - II_Palsa_N2_3 | ecosystem: Environmental > Terrestrial > Soil > Palsa > Peat permafrost | place: Sweden...
GTAGTCGAGGTACGGTTTTTTGGCGGTGAGGTAGCCCGCGTAGGCGTCGGCGCCCTCGGGCTCGGCGGGCGAGTAGCCGAAGGTGGTGGCGCGGCGGCGGATCCCGGCTGCGACCTGGGCGGCCTTGCCTTCGAGGATTTTCACGGCCTGGCCGACGACCCATGCCTCGGCGTCGGGGTCGCCTTTATCGAAGAACGACCATGCGGCTTTCCATGCGTATTCCAGGACGTGCACGAAGTCGCAGATCACGGTGATGGTGACGCCGCGGCGGGCGGCCTCGGCGGTGATCGCCTCGATCTGCTGCCGGTTGCCGCCCACCAGGGCGATCCAGGTACGGCAGTGCACGGGGTCGCGGCGCTGCGCCTCGCTGAAGGCAGCGGCGAGGACGGCGGGGATGTCATCGGTGACCGAGGCGGTCAGCCACTTCCCTGCCGCCTGGGGACCGCGGGCGCGGCCCTTTTCCCTCTCCCTGCCGGGCGGGGCGATGATGTCATCCGGCGTGCGGGGCGCACGGGCGCAATCGTAGACGCAGGCCAGCTCGGCCATCCGCTTGCGCCCCTGCTTTTCCCCTGGTGACAGGCGTGTCGCCAGTTTCTGCCTCCCCCCGGCGGCTGCCTTCGCGGTCGCCGGGCGCAGTGCGTCCGGGCGCATCACGATCCCTTCCCGTCGCCGGTCAGCACCAGCACGTGCTCATCGGGCGCGGGACCGGGCCTGCGGTCAGCGTAGAACGCGTCCACGTCGGCAGCAGCCCGCCGTGCCAGCTCCTCCGCCTGCCGTTTCCCCGTTTTCACCCCGGTCGTGCGGGTGATCGCGGCGGCCGCGTCCTCGAACGAGCCGCGGGCCGACTCGATCGCCGTCAGCCTCCGCAGCCCGTGGGACTGCTTCTCCACCGGCAGGTTCAGCGCCTCATCCAGCGGGTGCACGTTCGGCGCCCCCGGTGCCCGGTAGGCGATCCGGGACACCGTGACCTGCCCGAACACCGTCGCCATTGCCCGGCCGTGCCCTTTCTCGGCGCGCGTCCGCGCGATCCCGTCCGGCCCCGTCACGTCAGCACGGCGCTGGTCCCGCGCCGCCAGCAGGTCCAGGCGGTCCTGGTGCAGCCGGCGCAGCAGCTCCCGGCCCCGATCCTGCAGCTGTTCCTCCAGGTCAGCATGCCGCAGCTGCCCGGCCTCCTCCCCGGACAGCCACGCCTCCAGCTCCCCGTAATACGCCCTGGACTGCGCGAACGCCCCGCCCGCAGGCTCCGCCGCGTACCCTTGCAGCCCTTTTAGCCTCCGCTATTCAGCGCTGATGGGTGGTTGGGCGGGTTGCTGGCTTGCCTGAGGGCGTGAGCATTGGTTTCTTGCCGCAACGGGACGGGGTTCGCGTGCACCTTATGGGTGCAGGGCGATCCGTGGAGGGCGGAATGGCAGAGGGGCGGCTGGCGGCTGTGGGATGCGTTAGCGCGGCGAGATGGCCTAGGAGCAGGCGACCGCGCGCGGGTAGGCATACCGGTTGCGCGGGTCTCGCAGTTCGAGGTCGTGATGTCTCCGCCCCAGAGTGTCCTCGCCGGCTCGCCGCCTCTGGCTTATCGTCGGCTTCGGCGCTGAGCAGCGGTCGTCACCGGGTGCCGCGGGGCGTCGGGCTAAGGAGCCTATGCTGACCGGCATGACGGGCATCCAGCCGGAGCTGTGGATCGATCGCGCCGCTGCGGCTGTCGCCTTCTACCAGGCGGCTTTCGGCGCGAGGGTCCTTCATCAGGTAGGCGAAGGCGATGAGATCGTCGCGCAGCTGGCGATCGGGGACGCGGCTTTCTGGGTTTCATCAGGCGGGGCGGGCGGCCCGCGGTTCAGCCCAGGGGCGATCGGCGGCACGACTGGCCGGACCTTGCTGCTGGTTGATGATCCGGATGCGACGTTCGTGCAGGCGGTCAGGGCTGGTGCCACTCCGGCCTCCGAGATGGCCGACGAGCACGGCTGGCGTCTGGGCCGGATCTTCGATCCGTTCGGCCATGAGTGGGAAATCGGCAAGCCGGTAGGGCGCTGGCCGCCAGCTTGACGGCCGCGCTACGGCACGGGCGGACGCGGAGCGCCGTCCTTGCCGGTTTAACAGCGAAGAGCGCCCTGGTCCTGGGAGATTACGGGTTACCACACGCCTTAATCCCCTGAACTGGAGCGCCGCGCCGCCCAGCCGGCAGAGTCAGAACTGCCCATCCGCGGGCTGTTCGTCTTCATCCGCGCCAAGCCCAGAACCGGGTGGCTGGTCGGCCAGCTCGCCGAAGACAGTCACGGATTCCTGCTCACCGGCACCGATGTTCCCGTGGCCAGGCTCGACGACGAAAACGTGAACCCGCTGTTCCTGGAGACCAGCCGGCCGGGGATCTTCTCCGTCGGAGACGTCCGCAGTGGGTCAGTCAAGCGCGCCGCGGCCGCCATCGGCGAAGGCTCGATGGCGGTACGGCTGGTCTTCGACCGCCTTCAGTCCGCCGGGATCACAGACGCGATATCGAGCTCGGCGCCGGCTCACCTCGCGCTTTAAACCGAAGTTCTGAGGCAGGATCAACTGAGGCACCCAGCAGTTGGCCGGATTCCGCCACCGGTGCGGAACCTAACGCCAGCCCCCTTCGCTGGCCGCAGCCGTGGCCGATTGCAGCCTGCCTGGCTGTCGGCCGGCGCGCCCGGCGTGACGGCCACGGAGGGTATGCGTGGGCGATGGCCTGATAGCGCAGCGTGCAGCGGTTAGCGTGAGTCGAGGAGAACAGCCTGGGTGGCCAGGTCGCAGGGAATGCGGGGCTGGCCGCAGACGACATGGTCAGCTCTTTCGGCGGCGCCGTCGCGGGCAAAGAACTCATCTTCCAGCCGCATCCACTCGATCCACAAAGACCGGCGTTGCGGGCCATCGCGGTCGATCGCGCGGCGCAGCCGCTCCCCGCGGGGAGTTTGCACCCACAAGGCCATGGTCAGATCGGCAGAAATGGCCTGCCGTGACGAGGTGATCCCCTCGACGATTACTACGTCAGCGGGAGGGACCATGGCCCATCTGCCCAGGCCCTGGCCCAGCGGATCATTGGCCCAGTCACGGACGCGGAAGCGGGCGGGCAATCCGGACAGCAGCGGCCGCACCGCCTCGCGTTCCAGCCGCGGCCACCATCCCTCAATGTCGCGCCAGTACAAGAAATCATCCACCCGGACAACCGGCGCACCGCCGCAGGCCACGGCCAGCGCCCGGGCCAGCGTCGACTTTCCGGCACCCCCGCGCCCGTCCACCGCAACCAGGCGAACAGCCTGGGCGCACGGACGCGCACGGATCTCCTCCGCCAGCCCCGCCAGCACCAGCACCCGCTCCCGCACGGCACAATTCTCTCCCGGACGCGGGCCACCCGGCCGGAACTGGTGCCGCTCGCGTCCCGCTCCCGGAGCGCGAACAGCGCCACCTTCCTGGCAGTGCGAGTGCGGCCGGTAGCGGCAACCCGCGGGAGGCCGTAGCCGACGCTCGCTGCCGCGGGATCTCCACAGCCTTCCATCACATCGTCGCGCTAAGTGACAGAAAGTAGTCGAAGGGCGCGGCGGGAACCGCTGATCGGTGCGTTCATGGCCGGTCAGGGCTCGGCCAACGATCGCGGCCCAGATCAGGGGGATCGGGGCCGCGATCGTAGTGCCCGGAATATGTCGTTACGTTCCGTTGGCGCTCCAGGCGGTTACGGTCTCGGCGGGAGCGGTCCAAGACGCAAGCTGTGACCTTGCCGCCCCGGAACTGGGCCTGGGCCTGGCCGTGGAGATCGGCTCCGGGGCGGTCCCCTTGATGATCAGAGACTTGCCAGAGCCGGTCCGGCGCTGGCTCCGCCGCGCGCCGTGCCGGGAACACGCTTGGCAGAGCTGGTCTTTATGTGGTTGAGACGTGGCCGATCGGCTGTCTTACGGCGTGGCGCTGCGCAGCGCGGCACGGACAGCAGCTGCAGGATCGCCTCGGTGGTAGATCCGTTCGGATGGCTCGATGCCGGCGAGGAATTCCTGGTAACGCACGGCGTAGGTGAGGTGGGCGAGCGGTTCAGCAATACGCAGCGCGCGGGCCGGCTCGCAACCGGGGACAAACGATGCCCAGGCTTCGATCCAGGCCCGGGCCGCTGCAGGCCGTTTGCCCACGGGCAGGAAGTCACAGGCCCGTAGTCCGTCCAGTACCGGATTGCCGGCATACGCGTCAGCGAAGTCCACGATGACCGGCGGGCCGCCGTCGCTACGCCAGTTACCGGGGTGGAAGTCGCCGTGCACGATGGTGTCGGGCAGGCCGCACTCATCCAGCAGCGGGAACCGGTTCAGCAGCCCGTGTGCCGCAGCCACCTCCCGGGCGGTTAGCTCGCCGGCGACCGGGCCGTCGAGCAGTGCGCGGATCTGCGTGGCGATGCTCCGTGAACGCCGGTCCGGCAGCCCGGGCGGGAGGCCGGCGGGGGGGTTAGCAAGCGCGGCCTGAGTGGCGGCGAGGCGTTGTACCGCGCTGGTGATGATCTGCGGTGACGCGTCCCAGCAGTCCTCGCCGGGCAGGTGTTCGAGCAAGACTCGCCGCTGCCCGGCTCCGATGACCGGCGGGACCAAGGTCGGATCTACGTGCGCGAACGCGGCGATGACGCCGGCCTCATCGGCGGCGAAGCGGGGCGTGGTCTTGAGCCAGACCGGGCCTTCCCTGGTAGGGAGCCGGAACAGTGCGGCTAGGTTCCACGTCTTCCGCTGCACTGCGGGCCCGGTCACGCGGCGCCCCGCTGTGCCGAGGGTGCCCGCCGCCCAGCTGAGCACCTCACGAATCCCTTCCACCCGGGCCCACGGCGAACGCAGTTCCTCCGGCCCGGTCAACGCCGCCTGATCAACGGTTCGGCCGGCCAGCAGCCTGGGGGCCGGGCGCCTGAAGGCCGCCACATGGTACGTCACGTGACCGTCACGGCCGCCCTCCCCGCCCTCAACCAGCAGCAGGCGCAACACGAGCACCGGGACATCGAGCACCTCGCGCAGATACGCCACGACCGGCTCGACCTCTGACCACCACGGGACGCTGACCGGAAACGGCCCGACCGCCCCGAGATAAACCTCGCCCCAGGTCACCAACGCGCTGACGGTTCGCCCCACTCCGCCAGTGTGAACGGCACCCAGCGACATGGGGAACCGAATATCCGCCGGACCGTCGGCCGAGTCACCCGGCTGACGCTCCGTACCGTCCATCTCACGGCGGCCCAGGCACGCCCGATCTGGTTAATCTGCGCTCCGGCCCCCCTCGCCTCTGCGCACGGTGAGGGGCTCCGATTCGGCGCTCGGTTCCGCCGGGAGGGCGCTGGTCCTCACGCTAGGTAATCAGCCTGGCTTCGGGCGAAGCCCAGACTGCCGCCGCAGCGAGTACCGTGGCATCGTCGGCCGCGAGCGGGATAGGGACGAGCTGGCCACCGGAACCGAGCGGCCGGACGATGTGTCATCAGAAGCGGCGGCCCTGCGCAAGACCGCCTGGAACAGCGATCCAAGGAAGTGCTAATGGTGCGCACCGCAGTCCAGGTAATTGAACTGAACACCTGCGACATGCAGATGTTCAAAGCGCGGCACGTGATCGGCAGGGCCCGCCTATGAACGGCCAGCCTGCGCCCCGCCTCGGCACCGGCTTGCCGTCAGTTATCACCCTCGGCCAAGATCGCCCCAACGTCTCCCGGACCGCCTTCGTCGCTCCTGGTGCCGTTCTCATTGGACGCGTCACCATCGGCGGTGAGGCGAGCGTCTGGTACGGAGCCGTGCTCCGCGCCGACCGTGACACCGTCTCCGTCGGCGAGCGCAGCAACGTGCAGGACGGGTGCGTCTTGCACGCCGATCCCGGCGTGCCGCTGTCCGTTGGCTCAGACGTCACCATTGGCCACAACGCGACGCTCCACGGGTGCACCATCGAGGATCTGGTCCTCATCGGCATGGGCGCGATCGTACTCAACCGAGCCCGCGTGGGGCGTTATTCGATCATCGCCGCCGGCGCGGTGCTTTCCGAAGGGCAACAGGTCCCAGAGGGGGTGCTGGTGGCCGGAGTGCCGGGCAAGGTCCGGCGTGACCTGTCCGAGGAGGAGCGCGCAGCGATCGAGCGCAACGCCGCCACGTACGTAGAACTCTCCCAACTGCATCGCCGCAGTGAAGCGTCAGAGACGGAGTTGTCCTGACGGCAGGTGTGACAGTGACAGGCGGAGCTACATCGCACGCCAGGTCAGAGGTGACAGGACCGCCGTGCGGCAGCCGGATCACCGCAATAGCGGGACGCCGGGGGTTCACTTCCCATCCTCGCTGACCGCCCTGGCTACACCAGCCCCGCGCTGAGGGCCAGGGGGGTCAGGTCAGCGCGGCGGCGGCAGTCGGTCTTGTCCCGGATGCGGTCCAGGTGGGAGCGGACCGTGCGCACGCTGATGTCCAGCTGGGCGGCGATCTGGGCGTTAGTGCGGCCCTGAGCGACCAGGGTGATCAGTTCCCGTTCCCGGGCGCTGAGCTTCCCGAGGCCTAGCGCCACCTGGGGTTGCTGCGGGCCGGCGGCGGTGAGCATGAGAGCGTACTCGGCGACGGTGTCCCGGCTCATCGCCGTGCCGCGTTCCTCGGCCGCGCGCGCCCGGGCGGATCCGAGAGCCTGCCGCGCCTTGCGCAGGGGCTCCTGCCGCCGGCGCGCAGCCGCCGGTGCTTCCGTAAACCCTTCGTGCAGCGAAAGCGCTACGCAAGCGGCCCAGGCTGTGACGGCCTCGGCGGGACGCCGGGTCGCGGCGCACAGGTACCCGCAGCAGTCCAGGCCGGTGAGCACGTCTGTCCAGCTGCCCGCCCGCAAGTTGATCTGGAGCGCTTCCCGCAAGTGCGCCGAGGCGTCCTCGACGCGGCCCTCCTGCAGGTCCAAGATCGTCGTCTTCGTCAGCAGGCTCGCCTGGTTCCACAGGTCGCCCGCGTCCCGGGACAGGGCCAGCCCCGCCGCGCAGATATGCTCGGCGGCAGCCAGGTCCCCAGTTTCGGTCAGCGCGTCGATCAAGGTGCTGCTGCACGCCCGCGCTATCGAGCTGGGGATGTCGGCCTTGACCTGCTGCGACTGCCGGGCCAGCAGCACGGCGCTGCCCGGGTCGCCAGCCATGTAGGCGGCAATGCTGAGGCCCGCCAGGGCCATCGCCTCCCCAACCGGGTAGCCAACCTCCCGGGCCAGTGCCAGCGAGCGGCGGCCTTCCTCGGCCGCCTCGACGAACCGGCCCAGGTTTGACAACGCCACCGACCGGCCGCAGAGGCCGTCCGCCAGCGCCCGGGATAGCGGCCGGTCCCCGATGGCGTCGCAGAGCGCGGTGAAGTGGCCCAGCGCCCCGACCAGATCGGCCGAGTACAGCCCCGTCCAGCCGAGCCAGACTTGCGCGGCGCACCATCCGGCGCTGCCCGGTGCGGCGCGGTCGGCGGCCTGGCGCAGCAGCGGGTACCCGCTCGCCAGGCGGCCGCGCAGGAACCACCACCACTCCAGCGCGACCGCCAGCCGCAGCGCCATGGCCGCATCGTGCTGTGTAGCCCAGGCCAGCACCTGGCGCATGGTGGCGTCCTCGGCATCCAGCCGCCGGGCGGCGGCCACCTCGGCGGTGCTGGTCCCGCGCCCGGCCGCGGCCTGCTGCGCCACGCCCAGCGCGTAACCGGCCAGCGCGGCAGCGGCGCCGTCATCCTCGCCGGCCTCAGCCAGCAGCGCGGCCCCATAGGCCCGCAGCGTATCCAGCATCACATAGCGGGACCGGCCATCCGGGCCAGCCCGCGGCGGCACTAGCAGCGAGCAGTCCACCAGCCTGAGCACCGCCAGCCCGGCGTCATCCCCCACCGCCACCGCCTCGGCCGCCCGCAACGTGAACGGCCCCGGGAACACCGACACCGCGCGGAACACCCGCCGCTCGTGGTCATTCAGAAGCCGGTAACTCCACTCCACGGTGGCCGCCAGCGACCGCTGCCGGCCAGCCGCCAGCCGGTCACCGGCCACGAGCAGCCCGAACCGGTCATCAATCCGGTCCAGCAGCTCGGTCACTCCCAGCGCCTCCACCCGCGCCGCCGCAAGCTCGATCGCCAGCGGCATCCCATCCAGCCGCGCCACCAGCCGCGCCACCGCCGATCCGGTCTCCCCATCCAGCGCGAAACCCGCATCCGCGCGGTGGGCCCGGTCCGCAAACAACGCCACTGCCTCACACCCCGCGGCATCCGCCGCGTCATCCGGGCCGGGTACGGCCAGCGCCCCCAACCGGTACCGGGCCTCCCCGGCCACGGCCAACGGCTCCCGGCTGGTCGCCAGGACCCGCACATCATCGCAGGCAAGCAGCAGCCCCGCGCACAGCTCCGCAGCAGCGCCAATCACGTGCTCGCAGTTATCCAGCACCAGCAACAGCTGCCGACGGGCCAGCACCCGCGCCAGCGCCTCGGCGGCCGACACCCCCGGCAGGTCCCGCACCTCCAGCGCCGCCGCCACCACGGAGGCCACCAGCGCCGGATCCCGCACCGCCGCCAGCTCCGCCAGCCACACACCGTCCGCGAACCGGTCCGCCACCCGCCCGGCCACCTCACCAGCCAGCCGGGTCTTGCCCGCACCACCCGGCCCGGTTACCGTCACCAGCCGGTACTGCTCCAGCAGGCCCGCGACATCACGCACCGCCCCGGTCCGGCCCACGAAACTCGTCAGCGCCGGCGCGAAGCCATGCACACCACCTGCCGCGGACTCCCCCCCGGCCGCCGTCTCGCTGACGGCGGCCGCCAGCCGGTCCCGTTCACGCGCACGCCCGGTGAACGCCCCTGTGTCGCGCGCCAGCGTGCGCACCGCCGCCGTCGGCTGCACGGGCGGCACGGCAGGAACAGCCGGCAGGAACTGCGGCATTGCCCGGCCCGCCGGGTCCAGGTGATCGGGCAGGCAGATCCAGCCGATCGTCGTGGTCTCCTTCACGGCCACCTCGACTTGGCGATACCCGGCCGCGGCACCGCTGTGCCGCATCACCTCCTCGAAGAACCACGACGAGACGATCACCGCCAGCACGCCCGGCGATCCGCCCAGGGCCGCCTTCAGCGCGCCTGCGTCCAGCAGCCGAAATGCCAAGTTGATCGACGCCGCGGTCACCCCGTGCTCGTCGTACTGGACCTCCCCGGCGTGCAGCGCCATCCGCAGCCGGATCCGCTCGGGGGCCGGATGCGCGGTGTTGTGCGCGCGCAGCGCCGTCACCAGCGCAAGCGGCAGCGATTCCGCCAGCAAGCTCTTGGGTACCTCGGCCGGAACCAAGACGAATACGCCATCGCCACGATCCTCGCGGCCGCAGTCACCCCACGAGATCCCCGCGCGGCCGAACGCCTCCCGCATCACGCGATACAGGCCGTCACGGACCGCCACCTGGTGCGCATTGGTGCGGCGCTGATCCCCGAACCCCTCCACGTCAACGACAACGATCGTCCGGTGAACGGCCAGCCGCTGGTCTTCCATCTGCCCCCACCCGCCAGAACAAGGCAGCGAAGCTCTCACTAACCCCCAAGCCTAACCCGGCCTTACCGCAAGCCACCGGAACTTCCCCGACCCGGTAAACCACCGCAAGCGCTCATAAACGCCCGGAGGGGATCGTAATTTCCACAGTGCAACTTCCGAGACGGAGGAGATACCAGATGACTGACGTGACACAGGATCGGGACCAGGCCGGGGCGGAGCTGTCGGTGGCCGATGAGCAGGTACTGCGCGAGCTCACCGACCCGGCCAGAGCCCGGCACGAAACGCACAAGACACGGGAAACTGCTCATTTCAGCACCATCCCAGCCTGTGACGCGAGAACACTGGAGCGACACGGATCACCCGTGCATTAAGCGTTCTGCATGGGCCCGGGTATCGCTGTCAGTTGCCCGGCCCATACCCGCCGCGGCGCGCTGCGCAGCCCACTCGCCGCGGCGCGCAATCCCCGCTGCCGCCCATCTGTCCCCCGGCCGACACCGGCCCGGCACCGTCGCAGCTGGCGGCGGACGCGCGCTCGCTGACCCTCGCTGAGTTCGGCCACTACCTGCGCACGATCAACAACCGGGACGGCTGGCCCTACGAAGACACCACGATCAACGCCTACGTCTTTAGGGTCAGGCTGAGGGAGAGTCCAAGGGCTACCCCAAAAGCGTCTGTCAGGCCCGACCACCGGCCCGGATGCGCGTCCAGGACGCCTGCTCGACCGCGGCGAGGGTAATCGCATCAGGCTAAGGAGTTTCCGCCCGTTCCCTGCGCTCAGCGGGACTACACGGCTCGAACGCAGATCTCAGCATGCTTGCACGATTCATACGGGCGAACCCGCGCTTACAGCCACAGGTTACGCGACCGTGCCCGGGTAGACCCGGGCCATTCGGATCCGATGGCAGGGAAATGGGCGGCCATAATGGCCCGCGCCGAATTACCCAGGCCGAATTACCCAGGCCAAATTACCCAGGCCAAATTACCCAGGCCTTAATGACAGGGATAACACCTCCGAGGGACAGGGAATGTTCCTCTTAGCACTGCCGCGGGAAAAAAGAAAAGTGGAGAGCAGACAGCCGCCCATTAATTAGAGGCGAATTGAAATGGCTCTCCACGGCAGGAACACCGCCACCGCGAACATCCGCCCCCGGCACGGCATCGGCCACCGCGGCGTGACGCTGGCCGGCCTGCTGGCCGCCGGCGCGCTGACCGCCAGCGTCGCCGTCCCGGCAGGGGCCTACGCCGCGGTCACCCACCCCGCCGCCGGCGGCCTCGCGCACAGTGTCACGGCCACCCAAACCAACGGGACCGATGGCGGCGTAACGCAGTTCGGCATGGCAGACCCAGACCTGCTCGGCGAGTCGACCTCAACCCAGGCGGCACAGCTCGCAGCCATGAAAGCAATCGGCATCACCGAAATCAGGCTGGACGCCAACTGGGATTGGGTCCAGTACGGTGGTCAGAATTCGTTCGACTGGGCACAGCTGGATCAGGCAGTCGCGTCGGTGCGGGCCGCGGGGATGTCAGCTGACCTGATCGTAGATGGCTGCCCGCCATGGGCGGCGGTGAGCGGCACCAGGGGCGATCCTTCACCCCAGCCCGCCTCATCGGCCCAGTACGCGCGGTGGGCATCCGAGGTGGCTGCACGTTATGCACCGAAGGGCGTCAAGACGTTCGAGATCTGGAACGAGCCGAACAACGCGGCTTTCTGGCAGCCCGCGCCGAATCCGGCTGCCTACACTGCAGACCTGATCGCCGCTTACAAGGCCATCAAGAATGTAGACCCGTCGGCGTTCGTCCTGTCCGGTGGCCTCGCCCCGGAAAGCAACGACGGCACCAACATCAACGCAATCACGTTCCTGCAGGCAATGTACGCATACGGAGCACGAGGCCACTTCGACGGCGTTGGCTACCACCCCTACAGCTACCCGGCGCTGCCGAACACCTACGATTCCTGGTCAGGGTGGTCTCAGATGAGCCAGACCAGCCCGTCCATCCGTAGCGTGATGGCAGCCAACCACGATAGCGCCAAGCGAATCTACATCACCGAGGTCGGCGCGCCGTCCGGCGGTCCGTCGGGAGTCGGCCAGACTTCGCAGGCCGCGGAGCTTACCCAGGCCATCGAGGCCGCGAAGGCGACCAGCTGGATCGGCGGCGTATACCTGTACTCGTGGCGGGATGACGGGACGGACACCAGCAATACGGAGGACTGGTTCGGCCTGCTCACCTCCGCAGGCGTGCATAAGCCGGCCTACACGGCGGTGAAGAACGCGATCGGTTAACCAAGGGAGCGCATACGTGGTGCCAGCTCCGCCTCGGCGGCCGCCGAGGCGGAGCTGGCTGTTCTGGGGCAGCTTCGGTTAGGAAAGGTGCAATTTCCTGCTTCGCCGCCGACGCCGGACAAAACCGTGTGGATATGCCGCAACAATGACAACGCGGGCGCCATGTTTCGCAATCTCCAGGGTGCGCACACAATCTCCGGAGCGCGCATATAATCTCCAGGGTGCACATATAGGCATGGGGGAATCCGCCGTCCACGATTTCCGAAGCGGCGGCTCGATAGCGGAATGCGATCCGGGGGGAGTCTGGTTATGCATGTCCGGCAGGGCCTGTCCCGAGGCAACGACCCGGGCCCCGGCAGCAGCCCCGCCGTGATGCCGAACGCTGCTTTCCAGCCAGGGCTCACCGTGGTCATCCTGACCTACAACAGCGCGGCTACCCTGGGCGCCTGCCTAGACTCCCTGGTTGACCAGGCCGATCGGGACTTCGGCGTGGTCGTCGTCGATGACGACTCCACGGACGAGACCCTCGCGATCGTGGCTAGCTACTCGTCCCGGCTGCGCATCACCGTGACCAGGAACGGCTCACATGTGATACCGCGGGGCCGCAATATCGGCCTCACCGCGAGCCAGACCAGCGTGGTGGCATTCATCGACTCCGACGACAGGGCGGAACCCGGTTGGACCCGGGCCATCGGCACCGCGTTTCGAGACAATCCCGGTACCGCGATGATCTCCGGCGGCCTGGTGCCGGCCTACCGGACCCGGATCGCCCAGGCCATCGCAGTGAACGACGATGCCGTCCGCCGTCTCTTCGGCGGCGGCATCATGCAGTTCAGCGCCGGGAACTGCGCCATCAACCGGGACATCGCGCCAGACGCCTTCTTCAACGAGAACTTCCGGTTTGCCGAGGACCTGGAGCTGGCGTCCCGGATCGGTGCCCGCTATCCGTGGAAGCACATTCCCAGCATGCGGATACAGGTGTACAGCAGGGAAACGTTCCGCCAGTACGCCCGGCAGATGTACCGCTACGGCTTCATGAAGCAGTACTTCTCGTTCACTGCCCGCACTTACCGCTGGCTGGACTACGTACCGCTGGCCCTGCTGATCGGCGGCGGGCTGGCCGGCGTGGCCCTGCAGTCCTGGTGGCCGCTGCTGCTGACTGTGCCGTTCTCGCTGTTGGAAGCGCTCTTCGTGGTCTGCTACCAGCGCTGTCCGGCCACGGTCGCAGCGCTGACCATGCCCGCCTGGGTCGTCAAGAACCTGTCCTGGAGTTGCGGTGTCGCGCACGGCCTGGTGGCGCTGGCTATGGATGGGGACACCCGTCGCCTGCTCCACGCCAAATATGAATGGAATCGTAAAGAGTCATAAATTTCTCCGCGATCTTCGCGGGATCATAGTCTTGAGACTTCGCCAAGTTGTTCCGAGAAATTGTCGAATACAGCATTTCGTTGGTCGACAGTGCGCGGATCGCTGCTGCTATGCTCGCCGCGTTTGACTCTGCCAAGAGGCCGTTGGTCCCATGATTCACTACGTTTCGGATCGCTGGGATGTCTACGCTGACGATAGGAAGTCCCTTAGTCATTGCCTCAATAAAGACGACTCCGAACGACTCGTTAATTGATGTCATTATAAATATATCTGAACTGTCGTAAATGAATTCAAGTTCTTCGCCACGTACTGGGCCCAACATGGTGACCGAATTGCCAAGCCCAAGCTGCTGGATCCGCGATCGTACGGCCGATCGTTCCGCGCCGTCTCCCACTATCCTTAGCTCCGCGTCGCCATACTTCCTTAGATAAGCCGCAGTCGCGTCTAGCAGCAACGGGAGATTCTTCTGTACCGAGAGCCGGCCGACAAACAGTAGTTTTACTTTGTCCCGCCCTCCGGAAAGTGACTTAGCGTTCCCGGCGACTCTGTGCGAGGTTCCGTTAGGTATGACCACGATTCGCTCTGAAGCTATTGCGTACCTGCGGCTGATGATTTCCCGATAGTCATCTGTTGGTACGACGACAACCAAGGCACTGCGAAGAACGCGACGAAGAAATACCCTCTTGTAAGGCTCCAGGAGAAAGCCGGCCTTGCCGGATGGCAAAACGTCAAGATGGACGTGTGCGATATAAGGGCAGTTTCTTAGATGTGAGTACGCCCACACGATCTCAGGCATATATGCGGTTGAAATATGTAGGTGAATCGCCGAGTTTGGGGCGAGGCGCAGAAGGCCCGGCAAGAGGCCGGGAATTATCGGAGTATGCGCTGCATTGAAGCTCTTCAGTCTAAGAACAGGAAACGCGAGATCGGCTCTTGCTTCCAACCTACTAAGCCCATCGCCCGATGTCAGAACTGCGACTTTAATTCCTCGGCTATATTGGGCCTGAGCAAGACTCTCGGCAACTTTCTCCATACCGCCTAGCGCGGGAGGATACCTAGCCACCACATGAACAATTTCAGGTAGATTACCGCTACGTTCAAGCTCATCCATGGTTCCTGTCCTATAAGCTCGTCGCCAAAACTAACTGCCCACGGTAGCGTGGGCCCTGGCGAGGCGCCGCAGCGCATCGCTGCGATGGCAGTTATATAAGATCCACAGCTAGCGCGGTAGCGCGGTGACTCAGAGTCCATCATTTCAAGCGGAGGGACCGCCACTGGCGGTTACGCTTGCGGATTTTTCGCCATTTCCGCGCGTCGCTAAGCCGGTTGGGGTGCAGTACGACCGGTTTGCCCAAAAGACTCGGTTCGCGCAAGGTTTCAGGCCAGTCGCGGTGCAGTCTCACATAGGTCGATCATTCCCTAGCTGGCGACTAAGCGCCAGGTGTTTCGATTAGCAACTGACGAGTGGGCTGAGCCATGCCCCTGTATTTGGCATATGGGCAGCCCTGTCCGGATTTTAGTATCCTGCGAGGTAAGACGGTGCAGCTGGCTGTTCCGGGGACAGCCCCGGTGCGGAAAAGCGCAATTTCCTTCTTCTCCGCCGATGCCGGGCAAAACCGTATAGGCATGCCGCAACAATGGCAACGCGGGCAGCCGTGATTTGCTATCTTTAGGGTGCGCGTATAAGCATGGGGGGAGTCCCGCCGTCCGCGATATCCGAAGCGGCGGCTCGATAGCGGAATGCGATCCGGGGGGTCTGGCTATGCATGTCCGGGAGGGCCTGTCCCGAGAAGCGGGGCGCTGCCAGCGGATGTCCGAGGCCGCCCGGGCCGGCGCCGCGCGGTATTCCTGGACTTCGGTCGGTGCCGAGTTCGAGCGACTCTATGCCCAGGCAGCCTCCCCGGCCGGCCCGGATGCTGCGGAACGCTGAGCGGCCGGCCGCAGCGGCCGGGCTGTCGCGGCTGTTGCCATCGCGCCTGCTCCCGGACAGCAATGAGCGGCCTGACCTGAGCGTCGTCCTCCGGGTCGCGCTGCACGTCGCCATCGTCCGGACGCTGTATCTGCGGGTCCGGTACGGGGGCTGGTGTGTCGTCTCCCGGGGGACCCGGCTCAAGATCGGCCCGGGGTCCAGGCTACTCATCCCGGACGGCTCGTTCCTGTTCCTCGGCTTCGCCCACTTCACCCCGGCCCCATGCGCGGTGCACCTGGGCCGGGGCGCTACGCTGTCGGTCCGCGGCACGGTGCAGATCCACCGCGGCACCCGGGTGTTCGTGCACGACGGCGCCCGCCTGGAGATCGGCAACCGGTCGTTTGTCAACGACTGCTCGACGGTGACCTGCTTCCAGCACATCACGATCGGCTCCGGCTGCGCCATCTCGTGGAACACCAACATCCTGGATACCAGCGCCCATGAGCTTGCCATCGGCGGGCAGCCCCGGCCGCGCTCAGGCCCAGTCACGATTGGTGATCAGGTGTGGATCGGCACCGGCGCGACCGTCCTGGCTGGGGTGACGATCGGCGACGGTGCAGTGATCGCGGCAGGCAGCGTGGTGGCCGCCGCGGTACCCGGCCAGACCCTGGTCGCGGGCAACCCGGCGCGCGTCGTCCGGGAGGACGTGTCCTGGCATTAGCCCGGATCAGCGGGCCGTTCGCGGCCGGGCTGGCCACAGGTACCGGAGTACCGCCACGGAGGCCGCGGCGAGCAGCAGCGCCACTACCCGCACCGTGCCTTCGGCAGGCCAGGACAGCAGATGCGTGGCCTGCAGTCGCAGGGTCGCGGGATGGGTCACCTCATTGACCGACAGGTAGGTGACCAGCCCGGAGCACAGCAGCGCCGAGGTTTCCGAGGCGCTCAGCAGCAGCAGCGGGCATCGTCCGCTGAGCCTCGGCGCCCGCCTCCCTGCGGCGCCGGGCCAGCCGGCGGCCGGCCGCTGGCCGCCGGGCAGGCACTCAGCCGCCGCGCGGCGGCGCCAGCGCAGGTACTCACTGCCGCACAGGCAGAGCGCGGCCAGCACGAACCCAACGATCCCCGAGGTGTCGGACCGCAGGTGCGGAATGCCGCTCCAGTACGGGTTGCTCAGGCGGTCCGGCCGGAAACTGGCCAGCAGGCAGACGCTGGCCCAGCACAGTGCCGCGGCGTAGCCCACGCCGGCCGTCGCCGCCTCGAGCGCGAGCCAGCGTCCCGGCCAGCGCTGGATGGCCTGGCTCTCACCGGTAGATTTCGGCCCCGCCATCGTTGTAGACGAGGTTTTTGCTGGCCTGGAGGATCCCAAGGGGATAGGCATAGGCAATCAGGTTACCCTCATAGAACACGCTCGACTGGCCCGTATGTATTGTCGAGTAGCCGAGGACGACCCAGCTTGACGGGCGGATCAGCGTCGGGTATATATCGGCGATAACTTGCTGGCCGGATACCGTCCCCGGCGACGTGAAAGCGAACCGATCAGTAATGTTCTCTGCCTGAACTCCGGCCGGGAGCACGCCCGGCTGGCTGGACAGCCAATTCACTGCAGCCACTTCCTGCGGGTGCGTGTAGTACGTGTTGTAGTCTTCCCCGCTGTTGTTCAGGTTTAGCTGAGCTGGATAGCCGCCGAGTATCTGGGGCACGAAACCGATGGTCGAGGCAAACAGCGTGAGGCCTACCGCGGCGGCGGCCCGGATGGCCCGGGACTCTCCCAGCGGCCGGAGCGCCAGGCAGGAACCGGCCACCAGGACTGGGGCGACCACGAGCAGGGACTCCTGGAAGGCCCGGAGCACGTCGTAGTCAGCGGACAGGTCGGGCAGGACCGTGATCAGGGCGACCATGGCGATGCTGCCGAGGCACAGGCAGAGGTATTCCCGGCCCGGCGGCCGCCGGCCCCGCCTGACGAACAGGATCGCGGTCAGGCCGATGATGGTGAACAACTGCTCGCCTCGGGCCGCGGCCTGCCGGATCACCGCGTTCAGCCCGTCCACGGGGATGCCGGCCGCCGCCAGCAGACGGCCAGCGGCCGTGAGCGGCATCGCCTGCGTTCCGGTTACGGCCGGGGTGCGGTACCGGGCCACCAGGGCGGCCGGCAGGTAGGCAGCCGAGGCGGAGCCAGCCCGTTGCCCCATCGTCTGACGGCGGTAGCCGTTCAGCAGGGTCTGCGCGCTGGGCCCACTCCCGGGCAGCAGGCCATAGGCCACGTCGCCGGACCGGATCCCCGCCGTCTTGCCGATCAGGCTGGAAGCGACCGCACCGGCGTCGGCCACGGCACCACCCATGGTCCCGGTGGCGACGCCGCCCCAGCCGACGGCGATGACGGTGGCCGTCAGGATCGCGCCGATGCTCAGCGTCCGGGAGTCCCTTGCGGCTCCGCCGGCCATGGCCGGCTCGGCACCTACCGTCCCGCGCCAGCGCTGCGGTATCCAGCGGCTGCCGCTCTCGGCCAGCCAGGCCACCGTCAGGGCGCCGAGAAACAGGTACATCGTCGAGTAGTGCGAGAGTTCCATGCCGAGGCAGGCGGCGATCAGCGCCAGACGGCGGCGGCGCAAACCCCACTGGCGATGAGTCATCGCCAGGATCGCCGGGCAGACGAACATGAAGGCCATTTCCTGGCGGGTCAAGAACGGCATGTCGGTGAAGAAGGTGGGGAAGCCGATGAAGTAGACGACCGCCATGATGCTGATCCATTTGGGGTAATACCGCCGGGCTATCGTGTAGCCGAGCACCGGGCATACGGCGAACATCAGCTGGAAAAAGACCTTGAATACATACGGATTGAAGACGTGTGTGACCTGGGCCAGCTCGGTTGGCAGGATCGTGATGCTCAGGCAGGCGTTGTATGCGTTGCTGAAGCTGCTGATGTCCCAGTGCGCGTGCGAGTAGGTCAGCTGGAAGGCGAAATATTCGGTCTGGATGTCGTGACCGGTCACATACCAGCCGCGCAGCGAGGTCATCAGCAGCAGCGCGAGCGACAGCAAATAGATCGTGACGCAGATCATCTCGTCCTGCAGCCGGTGCCGACAGCGCAGCAGCAGGAAAGCCAGTACCAGGATGCCGCCCTGCGCGATCAGGCTGACCTGGCCGCCCGCCCCGTTGTTGAGCCGGTTTGCGCCGAGCACTGCGAGCGCGACGCAGGCACCCGCCCCGGCAGTCATGCGGCCGCCCACTGGCCCGATGCTCGCCAGGCACTGCCGCCAGCTGGGCCTGGCCGGATTGCGTCGCCGGAAGAGATACAGCGCCACGGTGATCGCGTCGGCCAGCGCGGCGACCGGGAACGGATCGAGTGGGCGGCCAACCCCCAGCGGAGGCAGCACGGTGTTGAGGCCGAGGCCGCCGAGCAGCGCTAGGAGCAACACCGCGCCGAGGCTGTAGCCCAGACGCTCGGCCCAGCCGGAGCCGTCCCACACCGACGTGGTGCAGAGCAGGTAGACAGGATGCACGACGAGGAACCAGAAGCCGAGAGCCGGGCCCAGGAACGGCACCGGGTAGCCGGTGACCGCCAGCACGTTCGCGGCGACGATCGAGGCCGCACTCGCCCAGGCCGCCCAGTCGCGATGCCAGGCCGCGGGCAGCCCGCCCGGCTGGACCGGGCCGCCCGGCTGGACCGGGCCGCCCGGGTCGCGGGCCGGGCTGATCACCGCTCAGCGCCCGGTCCGGCGGCGCCACCACCGCCTCGCTGGCCGCGCGGCAGACCGGCCAGCTCGCCGTTGGTCAGGAACGTCACCCCGTCGTGACCGGCAATGTACCGCAGCAATCCGCGCAGCCGGGCCCAGTCACCGTGCGCCTCGATCTCCCAGCTGTGCCCCCATAGGTGGTAGACACCGCTGGCCGCCCTGGCTTCCTGGAACAGCTGCCTGGCTAGCACATCCCAGTTGCGCCAGGTGGCCCACGCCGCGCCCCGGGCCCGGCTGTCCCGGAGCACCGGCCAGGCGTCGCCGAGATAGCGGGCCGCGTGCGTTGTCGTCGCCATCTGCAGCGGGTCGGCCGGGGGTGTGGTGCAGAACCGCCGGATGGTGCGGGCCACCTGGAATCCCGCCGCCCGCACCGCCGTGACATGCTCGGCGCGGTACGCCCCATACGGATAGCAGAACGAGATGACCTCGTGGCCGGTCATCTGCTGCAATTCGGCCTGGCCCTGGGTGATCTCGCGGACCGCTGCGGCCAACGGCAGCCGGGTCAGGTGCGGATGGGTCAGCGTGTGGCTGCCGATCTCGAACCGGGTGGCGATGTCGTCCAGCGCCGCCCGGGTCAGGCGTTGGGCCGACGGTATCTCCGCCGAGCGCGGGGCGATGTAGAACGTGGCAGCGAAGCCGTGGTCGTCGAGTTCCTGGGCCAGCTTCTCGTCGAGCTGATGGCCGTCGTCCCAGCTCGTCGTCACCAGGACCCTGGCAGCGGGCACGCTATTCTCCCGGCGCAGCCGGGGTGGGCAGGAAGTCGATGGTCTCCGGGTGCCCGGGCAGCGAAACCTGGATGCGGCAAGGCGAGCTGCCGCAGTGCGGGCGCACGGTGACGGAGACTGACCAACTGGACCCGGCGGGTACCAGCTTCGCCGATTCGGCCAGCAGGAGGGGCCGCCCGCCGCCGCTGCCCAGCGGGTAGGTACTGATCACGTACCGGTACCGCATGGCCCGCCCCTCGCGGTTGCCCACGGTGAAGGCGAAATTGACCGGCCGGCCAGGGGTGACCCGATCCTGAAGAACCGCCGCACGATCGAAGTAGAGCACTGTGTAGTGGGTCGGCTGACGCAGCAGTGACAGCGCCCACTGGTGTCGGCCTGCGGGGACCAGCAGGCTGATTGCGGACGCCAGCCCAGCCGCCCCGGCCAGTACCCGCCGCCAGCACCACCGGGCCCGGGCCGGCGGCGGGCAGGCTCTGGTGTACTCCGCCGCGAGGTCCGTGGTGTTGCGCTGCCAGTCGAATCGTTCCTTAGCCAGTTGCCTCGAGTACACCTGCATCCGCTGCCGGCGCTCCGGATTGCCCAGGATGTCGAGAAACTCGGCGCGCAGATCCGCTGGCTCCGGCTCGACCAGGGCGATCCCGGACGGGTCGAGGTCATAACTCGCGTAGCCGGGGTCGGCCGTGACCACCGCCGGCAGCCCACAGGCCATGGCCTCCTGCATCGCCAGCGTGAGCATCTCGCCGGTGGCGGGGAAGGCGAAGATGTCGCTGGCCTGGTACAGATCGCGCAGGTCGTCGCGGTCCACCGGGCCGAGGAAGGTCACGTGCGGCGGGACCTGGCCCGGGATCCGACCCGGCCCGGCGATCACCACCTGATATTCCGGGCCACTGGCGGCCAGCAGCTTGTCGCTTCCCTTCTTCGGTACCAGGCGGCCCGCGTGAAAGACGATCGGGATCTCGGCCGGCAGGCCGTACCGTTTTCGCGTCGCCTGCACTGACTCTGCGTCCCCCGGGCAGAACTCGCGGGTGTCAATGCCGTTGTAGGTCAGCCGGATCTTGGCCGCGGGCACGTGCCGCTCGAGCAGGAAATTTTGCACAATCGGGTTGTAGGCCGTCACCGCTGACGCCCAGCGCCAGACGAGTCGGCCCACGGTGGCATAGACGATCCGCTGGGCGAGCAGCACCGCGAGCATGCCGTGCTCGACGATGCCGGCGTGCTGGGTGACGAACAGCGGCTTGCGCAGCAAGCGGGCCAGGAAGGCGGCCAGCACTGATGAGGGATGATACGCGTCATGCACGTGGATCACGTCGGCGTCACGGCTCAGCCGGATCAGCTGCTGCAGCAGCTGCGGCGGTCTGAACACCGGGACGGCGATGCTCCAGGAGCGCTCCAGGCCGTTCCAGGCAGGTATCCGGATCACCCGGTAGCCGCCCTGGTCGATACGCGGCTGCCACGTCTGCCCGTCCGTGCCGCTCGCCTCGGCCTCGCACTGGCTGGTCAGCACGGTGACCTGATGACCAAGTGCGGCCAGGGTAGCGGCCTGCTGCGCGACGACGACCTCCACGCCGCCGAGATGCGGTGGCGCATAAGCAGAAACGATCAGAATGCGCAGCGGCGAAACCGCGAATACCGTGCTGTCCTCCATACCACCCCCGGTTTATTTCCGCATGGCTGGGGGTTACAGGAAATGGTCACAGCGATTCCGGCGCCCCCGCGCGTAACCGTAGCGCAACTCCCGGTCACTTACCCGGCCGACGCATAAACCGTTCTCTCCCGGCGCTAATCCAGACAGCGATTCGGTGTTTGTCCGTTAATGGTGTCATTTTGCTGCTCACGCAATAATTTAGGCATCGACTCAATCGTCCCCGGCTGCGCACTAAATTTGTCCGTTGAGGGTGTCATCTTCCATTTGCGAAATGCCACGCGGCAGGGCACGGCGCTGGCCGCGGTCCCGATGAGGCCGCCGGCTGGCCACGCGGCAGCAACGGCGGTGGCGCCGTGCGGCGCCAATACCCAAGCGAGCCCGCAGATCGCGATCGCCTGCACCGCGGCGCTCAGCATCAGGGCCCGGAGCCTACCCAGCAGCCGGAGCAAGGCCTGTAGCCAGTTGTTCATGGCCAGCGCGGGCGCGGCCGACGCCAGCACGATCAGCGGCAGTGTCCCGTGCTGGCGGTAGGCCACCCCGAAGGCAAGCAGAAGCCCAGGTGCGGCCAGCATGAGCAGGGCACAGGCGGGCAAGCACAAGGCCATCAGCACCTGCAGGCTGCGCCGCAGCAGCGGAGCGGACAACTTCCCGGCGACCTGCCCGCCTTCGGCCAGGAATGCCTGCTCCACTGCGTACGCCGCGGAGTACAGCACCGTGCTGACCTGGAACGCAACGAAATAGTAGGCGGCGGCCGAGGGGCCGAGCCGGTCCAGCACGATCAGCGGGAGGACCAGGGTGGGCAGCAGGTTCAGGTTGTTGGCGAGGTAACTGGCTGCGGAAAACCGCAGCAACGGCTTTATCAGGCGGACCGGCTCGCGGAACGAGGGCCGGTAGTGCAGGGCGGTGGTCAGCAGGATCACGCTGGCCAGGCTGGCCATCACGTAGCCGCCGGCGGACGCGGAAAACAGCCCGTAGCTGCCTGTTCCGGCCAGGACCACGGCGAAGACCAGCTTGCTGAGCCCGCCGATGCCCCCGTCCACGAGCGCGTTGTAGCCGGACTTGCGGGCCGCGATGAACACTGAATCGGTCAGCAGGTTCACCGCTCCCA
>Ga0302232_10000832_pt1 | contig 22183 bp, 20 predicted proteins | sample II_Palsa_N2_3_FD_193575 | JGI IMG/M metagenome (GOLD analysis project Ga0302232, IMG submission 193575) | Peat permafrost microbial communities from Stordalen Mire near Abisko, Sweden - II_Palsa_N2_3 | ecosystem: Environmental > Terrestrial > Soil > Palsa > Peat permafrost | place: Sweden...
GCGCATCTTGCGGGCGGCGGCCGGCCCGCCGGAGTACACCGACGTGATCTGCGGCGACGCCGGCATCCTGCTGGCGCTGATCGCTGACGACTCCGGCGCCGCGGTGCGGGCGGCCCACGTCCTGGCCGGCCGGCTGGCCGAGGCGGCTGAACCGGGCCCGGGCTCTGGCGGGCTCCAGTGGCGGATGGCCGCTGACCGGGAGTACCTCATGCCCGGGTTCTCCCACGGCACCGCCGGGGTCGCCTACGCCCTGGCCGCCGCCGGCCGCGCGCTGAACCGCGGCGACCTGGTGGACGTGGCCACCCGCGGCGCCTGCGCCCTGCTCGCCATAGGCGACCGTCCCGGCGGCTGGGCGGTGCCGCTCGCGATACCGCCGCGACCGGGCGGGCAGCCGGCGGCCTACGGCTGGTGCCACGGTCCGGCCGGCACCGTGCGGCTGTTCCTGCTGCTGAACGAGATCGACCCGGAACCGCGGTGGCAGCACGCCATCGACGCCTGCCTGCAGGCCTTGCGGGAAAGCCGCCTGCCTCTGCGGCTCTACCCCGGATACTGGGACAACCTGGCCCGCTGCTGCGGCACCGCCGGAGTCGGGCAACTCCTGCTCGACCGCTACCAAGCCACCGGCGACACCGCCCTGCTCGACTGGGCCGGCACCCTGGCCGCCGATGTCGCCGACCGCGCCACGTCCACCCCCCGCGGCGTCACCTGGTCCAACACCGAACACACCAGGACCCCGCCGGAACTGCCTGCCGAACCAGGGTTCATGCAGGGCGCCGCCGGAATCGCCGGCTGGCTGGCCCGGCTCCACGCCCTTCGTGCCCTTCGCGCCCTTGGCTCCCGGCCCGATATCGCGCCCCGGCCCGGCCCGTCCTGGCTCTGACGGCAGGCACCGAGGCCGCCGCGGCGGACAATAGACTGCACCGATGCCCAGCCGAGCCGAGATTGTGTCGTTCGACGACTCCCCGCCGCCTCCGGGAGCCGATCCGTGGGTGCCCGGCGCGGCCGCGGCCACCGGCATCGAGATAGCCGACCCCGACCCGGCCTGGCCCCGGCGGTATGACGACCTCGCCAGCCGGATCCGGGAGGTCCTGGGCTGGCGGGTACTGCAGCTTGAGCACGTGGGCTCCACCTCGGTCCAGGGCCTGCCGGCGAAGCCCATCATCGACATCGACCTGACGGTGGCCGACCCCGGCCGCGAGCAGGACTACGTACCGGCGCTGGAGACGATCGGGTTCCGGCTGACGATCCGCGAGCCCTGGTGGTACGGCCACCGGGCGTTGCGTTCGGCCGAGCCCGCCTGCAACCTCCACGTGTTCGGGTTCGACAGCCCCGAGCCATACAAGCACCGGATCTTCCGTGACTGGCTGCGCGGCAACCCGTCCGAGCGCGACCGCTACGCCACCGCGAAGCGCCAGGCCGCGTCCGCGGCCAACGCGAGCGGAGAGCACGTCATGCAGTACAACGCGCGCAAGCAGCAGGTCATCCGGGAGATCTACCACCGGGCGTTCGTGGCCGCAGGCCTGCTCGAGGAATAGACAGCGACCGAGCCGCCGGCTTGTCAGCGGCCCAATGCATCCCTATGGTTCATCGGCGCGGCGCGACTGCCCCATCCCGGCGAAATAGGAGCCGATCGCATCGCGGCCCCGCAGTTCCCGGGGATGGCCGGGTGCCGCTGGATGAGATCGCCGCCCTGGCCGCCGTCGGCCCCGGGACCGTCTACCGCCACTTCCCCGCCAAGGAGGCGCTGTTCGAAGCGGTGGTCACCGCCCGGGTTGAGGACCTGATCGACGACGCGCGGGCCCGCGCCGGCACCGATGACGCCGGCCGCGCCTTCTTCGGCTTCCTCGCGCGGATCTCCGCCGAAGCCGCCGCCAAGCGGGACCTGCCCGACGCCATCGCGATCGCGGGCTCGCTCCAGCAGGACCTGAATGCGGCCATCGACATCCTGCTGCGCAACGCCCAGGAGGCCGGCGCGGTACGCGCCGATATCAGCACCCCGGAACTCATCGTGCTGCTGAAAGGCCTGATCAGAAGCATCCAGGACGCATCAGCAGGCCCGGCCGTAAGCGACCGGCTGCTCGCCGTGGTCGCCGACGGATTGCGGCCGCCGCACTGATCCCGGGGGACGGCCCCCCGGAGCCCCTCGGGGTCGCCCAGGCGCGGCTGGTGCCAGAATAAGGAACCGTGAACACTAGCCAATTCGAGAAGATCAGGACCGGCCGCGGCTTCTTCGCTGCCCTTGACCAGAGCGGCGGCAGCACGCCCAAGGCGCTGGCCGAGTACGGCATCGAGCCGGACCGCTACAGCAACGACACCGAGATGTTCGACTTCGTCCACGCCATGCGAACCCGCGTGTTTACCAGCCCGGCGTTTGATGGCTCGCGTATTCTCGCGGCGATCCTGTTCGAGCAGACCATGGAACGGGACGTGGCTGGAGTCCCCACAGCGCAATACCTGTGGGAGGAGAAGAACGTCGTGCCGTTCCTGAAAGTCGATCTGGGTCTTGCCCCCGAGCAGGACGACGTGCAGCTCATGAAGCCTATCGATACCCTCGATGACCTGCTTGAGCGCGCGCAGCGGCACCGGATCTTCGGGACCAAGATGCGGTCGGTGATCAAGGACGCCAACGAGGCCGGGATCTCGGCGATCGTGGACCAGCAGTTCGAGTACGCGGGCCGGATCGCCGCCGCCGGCCTGGTGCCGATCATGGAGCCCGAAGTCAGCATCTCCAGCCCGCACAAGGAGCAGGCTGAGACGCTGCTGCACGACGCCATCGCCAAGCACATCGAGGCGCTGCCCGAGAGCGCGACGGTGATGGTGAAGATCACTATCCCGACCCGGCCTGGCCTGTACGGCGACCTGACGTCTGACCCGCGCGTGCTGCGGGTCGTCGCCTTGTCCGGCGGCTACAGCCGGGACGAGGCCTGCGCCCTGCTCGCCCGCGATCCCACCCTCATCGCCAGCTTCTCGCGTGCGCTGCTCGAGGGGCTGACGGAGAGCCAGACCGACGAGCAGTTCAACGCCCGGCTGGAGTCGTCGATCGAGGAGATCTACCAGGCCTCAGTACACAAGCAGCCGGCCCGCCCCTGAGCCCGCCCGGGTCATGCCGCGAATCGCCGGCCGGGCCCACGGGAATCGCCGGCCGGGCCCAGCGGAGAACGCCGAGGGGCGCAGCGGAGAACGGGCTACGCGGCACCTGTCTTCCACAGTTCCTGGCTCGCCAGCCGGGCTCCTTCAGCCATCGCGGCCAGCTTCGCCCAGGTGATCTTGGGGTCGATGGGGACGAAGCCAGCGAAGGTGGCGAAGCCGCAGTCGCTGCCGGCCATGACGTTCTCCCGGCCTACCACGTCGGCGTAGCGGGTGATGCGCTGGGCCACCAGCGCGGGATGCTCGATGTAGTTGGTGGTGGAGTCCAGCACGCCGGGGATCACGACCTTGCCCTCGGGCAGCTTGACCTCTTCGAACACCTTCCACTCGTGCTCATGGCGCGGGTTGGCCGCCTCGAACGACACCGCCGTGGGCCTGGCCGCCAGCACCAGGTCGATGATGTCGGCTAGCGGCACATCGGTCTGGTGCGGGCCCTCGTAGTTACCCCAGCACAGGTGCATCCGCAGCCGGTCCGGCGGGATGTCGCGGGTGGCATGGTCCAGCGCCTCCAGCCGCTGCGCCACCACCCGGCGGAATTCCTCCGTGCTCTTCTCCGGCCCCAGCGCCCATTCGCAGGCCAGGTCCGGGCAATCTAGCTGAAGGACCAGGCCGGCCTGGTAGATAGCGTCGTATTCCTGCTTCATCACGTCGGCGAGGGCGAAGAGATACTCTTCGGTGCTGGCGTAGTAGCGGTTGGGCATGAACATCTCGATGACGCCGGGCGACGCCGCCGACATGAAGACCTCCGCGGCGCCGTCGGTGGCGGCCGCCCGCACGTTGGCGATGTCGGCCTGCGCCAGCGACGGGTTGACGTAGGCGACCGGCCCGATGCAGCTGGGATTGGCCATGATGGCCGCCATGTCCGGGTCGCCCCACATCCGCTGGGCGAACTCGGGGAACTCCTCGAAGCCCCGCATCTGCAATCCGACGGGCTCCCCGGTGAAACCCGACAGCCGTTCGGTCACGTACGTGGCGTAGCTCGGCTTGCTGACCTCGCCGTCATTGACGATATCGACGCCCGCCGCAAGCTGCCGCCGGACCGTCTCGGCCACCGCCGCCCGGACCTCGTCCTGATCGTGGCGGTCCTGCAGGCCCGGGGGCCGGGGCAGGCTGCCGGTATGCGTGGTCAAGATCCGCTCGCTGCTGGTTTTCATCGACCGTCCCTTTCTTCAGCGCTGTGCCCCACAGTGTGACGCTCGTCCCGGCGTCGCCGCAAGATCGGCGCCCGAGCCGCCAGCTGAGGATCGCAGATCACCGGACCTCGGATCGCTTTCCTGACGCTTTGTGCGATATGGCCAGAAACCACCGTGCGCCCCAGGACAAATTGCTCCAGGGCTTCCATCTGAACCGCAATGCACCCTCAGTTAGGTTAGGCTCAGACGATCCCGGAAATCTCTCCTGGCAGCCGAAACACCCTGCCTGGCAGCATCATCATGGGAAACTCTAGTTAGTCCCGATCGCCTGTTCACGTCAGTCATCGCGTGTATTCTCCGTCCCGGAGGTAGCGGACCGAATCAGTCCCGCGCCAGCGGCCGCAGGCAAATCTGTTCGCGGCTACGAAAAGGCTAAATAACAAGGTTGGCTGTGCACTATCATGACACGGGCAGGCGCACGCGGCGTCCGTGTTACTCCCATGATGGAGTACGGCAAGGGAGGGGGTCAGGTGCAGATCTCGGTGGTACGCCCAGGTGATCTTGGGCCGCCTGAAATTGCCAGGTGGCATTCCATGCAGCGTCAGACGGGATCTCTAGCGAGCCCTTTTTTGTGCCCCGAGTTCGCGATCGCAGTAGGCAGCTTCCGCCCCGGTGCTCGCGTCGCGGTGCTGGCCGAGGGGCCGACAATCGTCGGGTTCTTCCCGTTCGAGCGACGGCGGCTCGGTGTCGGCGTCCCTATCGGCGCCGGCATGACCGACTGTCAGGGCCTCATCCACTCGCCCGGCCTGGAATGGGACGCGCGGGAACTGCTGCGGGCGTGCAAGATGTCGGTGTGGCACTTCGATCATCTGGTGGAAGGTCAGCGGCCCTTCGAACGGTACGCGGTTACCGTAGCGTCCTCGCCGGCGATCGACCTGACCGAAGGGTTTGCGGCGTACCAGGAGAAGCTCCGGGCGAAGTCTTCGAAATTCTGCAGGGAACTGGGTCGTAAGGCTCGCAAACTCGAGCGTGACGCCGGCGAGGTCCGTTTCATTGTGGATTCGCGTGATTCGGCGGGATTGGCTGCACTGATGAGCTGGAAATCGGATCAGTTCCGCCGCAATGGGTGGATCAACATCTTTGATCGATCATGGATCGCCGATCTGGTTGATCGTATATTCAACACTCATAATGACTGGTTCGGCGGCGTGCTTTCGCTTATGTACGCGGGAGAATCCCTGGTATCCGCGCAGCTCGATATCCAATTCGATCATTTGGTCGCGGGTTGGTTTACCGCATACGACACGAGTTTCGGCAGGCAATCTCCTGGCCTGATTCACACTTTGCGGAAAGCTGAGGAAACTGCTCCCCTCGGCGTTCATATGATTGATATGGGCAAGGGAGCTGAGCCCTATAAGGAAGAGTTGAAAAACCACGACCTTTTCGTCTCAGAGGGCATGGCGGCCCGGGGATCGCCGCTTGCTGTCGCGCACCGGGTACGCAGCGGCTTCGTTAGATGGGCCAGGCCCAGGATCAAGCGGCATCCGTATCTCTTTCGGGCCGGCGACCAGCTGCTCCGGCATTATGGCCGGATCTCCTGAATGCAGTTCAGCTGGCCCCGCCCGGCCGCCTGATCAGGGGCGAAAGCAAGGCCGTCCGGCTGGCCGGCCCGCGACGCAAAGGAATGTATAGCCGGACGTTACGGTGGAGGTGTGGCCAAAAACCCCACCGACGGGAAACGTGCGAGCAGATCCTCCCGCCCCGCACCGACGCGGCCGGATGGTGAGGCGCGCGGCGCGCCGCTCCCGCGCCGCGCGCCGCTCCCGCGGCGGCGCCGGGCGCGGCGCGCGGTCATGGCGGCTGTGACCGTGATCGTGGCGGCCGCGGTCATCGTGTTCGTGCTCCACGAGCGGATGATCGCTGCGTCATCTTCACGCGCGTCCGCGTCCGCGTCCGCGTCCGCGTCCTCGCTCGCCGCGCTGCTGCGGCAGGGAACCCCGGCCACCGCGAGCGGCTACTGGGAGACGCCCAGCGCCACGATGGAGGCGGCCGCCGCCGGCGCGGATGAGGCCAGGTTCCGCGCGCTCGGCGCGCTGCTCGTGAAAGACGGCTTCGCCGGTGCCGTCATCAACCTCGGCCGGGAGATGACCGGCAGCTGGTACGACTGGAGCGAGCAGAAATGCCCGCGCACCGAGCCGGACTGCTACATCCTGGCCTGGCGGCACGACGTGGACGCCATGCGGTCGGTGCCCGGGCAGCACTTCCGGTTCCTGTGGACCGTCTTCCCCGGCACCGCGGCGGCAATCGATGCGTGGCCCGGCGCCGCCTACGTGGACGTGGTGGGCACGGACATCTACGACTGGTACGGCGGCCCCGGCAGCACGTACCCGCACACCGCGTCCGGCCAGCTGGACCACAACGCGAAGTGGCAGCAGATCCTCACCGAGCCCGGCGGCCTCGACTGGCTCGCCCGGCTGTCCCAGCTCACCGGCAAGCAGATCGCCATCCCCGAGTGGGGCCTGGATTTCCACAGCTTCGGCGGCCAGGACGACCCGGCGTTCATCACCCGCATGCTCGCCTGGCTGCGCGCCCACCACGCGATCGGCGTCTACTGGGCGGTCCAGCACGTCGGCCTCGATCCGGCCGTCCCTCCCGGCCCGCTGCTGGCCGGCCTGGGCGCGGACGCGAACAGCCCGGCCGGGATAAACGACCTCGGCCTGCTGCTCGGCGGCCGCCTGCAGTACGCCGAGGCATTCCTGCCCGAGGATCAGCCCGTCTCCGCTTCGTCTGCGCAGCCGGCACTGGCCCCCTATCAGCACGCCGGCTACCAGCTCATCCTCGACGTCCCGCTGGTGCCGCTGAGCGTGCCCAGCTATAGCGGCCCGCCCGAGGCAGGGCATGAGTACCAGCTCGCCGACCTCCCGGACGCGCTGGCCGCGTTCCGCCAGGGCGTTTCCGGCGCCCGCCCCTGAGCTACCGGTTCGGAGCAGGTGGCGGCCGAGCGGCTGCGGCTACGGCTACGCCTTGGGCGCCTGCGAGATGCGCACCATGTTGCCCGAAGGGTCCCGGAACGCGCAGTCGCGCGGACCCCAGGGCTGGTCCATCGGCTCCTGCAGCACCTCGGCGCCGCCGAAGGCCGCCAGCTTCTCGAAGGTCGCGTCGAGATCGTCGGAGCGGAACATGATCATCGGCAGAACGCCCTTGGTGAGCAGCTCCTGCAGGGCATCGCCGTCGGCCTGGGACCGGCCGGCGTGCGGCTCGGAGAGCACGATCTCAAGGCCCGGCTGGGCCGCGAAGCCGAGGGTGACCCAGCGGAACCCGCCCGAGGCGACGTCGTTGCGCACCTCAAGGCCGAGCGCGTCACGGTAGAAGGCGAGCGAGGAATCCAGGTCGTTGACGGTGACGTGACAGGCTTGGAGTGAAATAGTCATGGCGTCCACGCTAGACGGCGGCGGCGCCGGCCGCTTCTCCGATCCTGACCGGCTGAGTCCTGACCGGCTGAGTCCTGACCGGCTGAGTCCTGACCGGCTGGTTCCTCGTCGGCCGGGTGCGCACCTTGGCCACGCAGGCCGGCATCGCCGTGACGGCGCGGTGCTCCCGGGCCCGGTAGGCGCTCGGCGTCATCCCCACGAGCGCGGTGAATCGCGAGCTGAACGAGCCGAGGGAGGTACAGCCGACCGCCATGCACGCGTCGGTCACGCTCAGGCCCCCGCGCAGCAGCGCCATCGCCCGCTCGATCCGCCGGGTCATCAGGTAGCTGTACGGCGTCTCGCCGTAGGCCGCCCGGAACGCCCGGGAGAAGTGTCCGGGTGACATCAGCGCGCGGCGTGCCATGGCCGGCACGTCGAGCGGACGCGCGTACTCCCGGTCGACCAGATCCCGCGCCCGGCGTAGGTGCGCCAGGTTGGCAAGATGTTGCTGGTCCACGGCACGAGGCTACCATCAAGACCGGGCTCATCCCGACCTCGAAGCGGGCCAGGCAGGAAGCGGGCCAGGCGGGAAGCGGGCCAGGCGGGCCATGATGGGAAAGCCACTAGAGAGAGGATCCGATGGGGACCACGACTGTCGTCGAGACGGCCCGCCGTGCGCTGGGGCCGGCCGGCGTGTTCCTGCCGTTTTCCCGCACCAGCCCGGCCTCCGCCGATCAGCAGCGCGAGGCGGTCCGCCGGCTGGAACGGGCCGGCGTCCGCGCCGTGTGGACCAACGAGGCCGTCGGCGGCAAGGACGCCCTGGTGCAGCTGGCCGTGCTGCTCGCGGCCACCGAGCGGATGGTGTTCGGGACGGCCATCGCCAACATCTGGGCCAGGGCCCCGCAGACCACGCACGGCGCGGCCGCCTTGCTGGCCCAGGCCTATCCGGACCGGTTCGTGCTCGGGCTCGGCGTCGGCTACCCGCACCAGGCGGCCAGCGTGGGCCGGGAATTCGGCCGTCCGGTGGCCACCATGCGCGACTACCTGGACCAGCTGACCGCCCCGACGCAGCTGCCGGCCCCCGATGTGGCCTATCCGAAGATCATCGGCGCGAACGGCCCCAAGATGCTCGCGCTGGCCGGCCAGCACGCCGACGGGGCACTGCCCGCGATGACGCCGCCCGAGCTCACCGCCCAGGCCAGGCAGCTCCTCGGGCCAGACAAGCTCCTGGTGGCCGGGCTGGCCATCGTCGCCGACGCGGACAAAAACCGGGCCCAGGCGACCGCGCGGCAGACGGTGGCGGGCCGGCTCGGCCAGCCGGGCACGTACTCCGCCACCATGGCCCGGCTGGGCTACTCCGAGCGGGAGATCACCGAGGTGAGCGACCGGCTGGTGGACGCGATCGTCGGGTACGGTGACGCGGCGAGGATCGCGGCCAAGGTGCGCGAGCACCTCGCCGCCGGCGCGGACCACGTGATGGTCATGACCACCGGCACCGACTTTGCTGGCGGCGTCGACCAGCTCGAACAACTCGCCCCGACGCTGGCCGGGCTAACCCCCTAAAAGCCCCCAAAACCCACTAAAAGCCACAAAAAACCCCATAACCTGGCCAGCGCGGCGAGGTAGCTCGCCGAAGCGAGGTACGCGCGCTCAATGCTCTGCCCCACTCCGGTCTTGTCCCGGTACCGAAACTGCGCCAGGCCCGGTTGCGGCCGGTCGCCGCCGGTCGGCAGCACATGCACGGCCACGTCGTCTGGCAGCGACGACATGTCTTCGTGGAACCGGTGCCGCCGGGCAATCTCGAACGCCACCAGACCAACCTGCCAAGGCCGAGTCGGAACGGACAGTGGACTTTCGATCCGGCCTACCTGCAGCACGTAGACGGTGCTGGCGCCCAGGGCGACGGCCCGCCCGACCGGGATCGAGTCGACCAGGCCGCCGTCGAAGTAGTGGCCGCCGCCGATCTCGACCGGCGGCAGCAGCCCGGGCACGGCGCACGAGGCCATCACCGCGGGCACCACCGGCCCGCTGGAGAACCAGCACGCGGTCGCGTTCTCGATGCTGGCCGCTACGCACTGGAAGGGCAGCTTGAGGTCGGCGAAGTCCTCCCCGGGCAGCACGCTCGCCAGCAGACGGCTCAGCGGCTCGAATGAGTGCAGGTGCGTTCCCGAACGCAGCAGCCGCACCGCCCGCCCCCACAGTCTCTCGCTGAAGGCCAGCCGCAGCTCGTCGCCTTCCCACATCTGCCTGAGCCGGGCCGCCGCACCCGGCGGGTCGGCCGCCACCAGCGCGCCGTTGATGGCGCCGATCGAGGTGCCCACGATCAGGTCGGCCCGGATGCCGGCCTCCGACAGCGCCTGCAGCATCCCGACCTCATGCGCGCCGAGCAGCCCCCCGCCCCCGAGCACGAACGCCGTCGTCATGACACCAGCCTAACCAGGGCGTGGGGGCAGCCAGGTGACGGATTGCGCCTGGCGCGCTCATCGTGATCGACTGAGACCCAGTACCGCATCATCGCCGGGGTCGTGACGGCGGTGCTTGCCGGCGTGGCCGCCGCCGCGGTTCTGTACCAGACCGACCGGGCCAGCCGGGAATCTGCGGGCCTCAGCCGCGCCTGATGGTCAGGCCGAGCGAGGCGAACTGCTCGAACGGGCGGTGGTAGCCGCGCTCGATGTGGTGGATGCCGCGCAGCACGGAAGGCCGGTCGGCCACGGAGGCGGCCAGCACGGCGGAGAACCCGGCGCGCACGTCCGGCATGGTGACGTCCGCGCCCACCAGCTTGGACCCGCCCCTGATCACGGCCGAGTGCACCGCGTTGGTGTCGTGGAAACGGCACGCGAGCCCGCCCAGGCAGGCCGCGAACACCTCGATCTCACAGCCCAGCTTCTGCAGCGCCGGGACGTACACCAGCCGGTTCTCGAATACCGTCTCGTGCAGCACGGACATCCCGTCGGCCTGGGTGAACAGCACCATCAGCGGCTGCTGCCAGTCGGTCATGAACCCGGGGTGGGTGTCGGTGTGCACCGCGGCCGGCCGCAGCCCGTCCGGCGCCGACGCGGTGATCCACTCGTCGGTGATGTCGACCCGGGCGCCCATCCGGGCCAGCGTGGTGATCGCTGTGACCAGCCGGTCCTGCGGGCAGCCGTGCACCCGGACCTCGCCCCGGGTGATCAGCCCGGCCACCAGGTAGGAGAACGCCTCGAGCCGGTCACCGGCCAGCCGGGCCGAGGCGCCGCGCAGCCGCGGCACCCCTTCGATGACGATCCGCCGGTCCGGGGCGAGCTCGATCTGTGCGCCCATCCGCTGCAAGAACAGCGCGAGCTCGACCACCTCGGGTTCGGTGGCCGCGTTCCGCAGCACCGTCTTGCCCTCGGCCCGCACCGCGGAAAGCAGCACCGTCTCGGTCGCGCCCACGCTCGGATAGGGCAGGTCGATCCGGGCCCCGTACAGCCGGGAGGCCCGCGCGGTGATCCCGGCCGGGCCGGTCTCGACCTCGGCGCCGAGCGCCCGCAGCGCGGCCACGTGGAAGTCGACCGGCCGCCGCCCGATCGGGTCGCCGCCGACCAGCGGCACGAACGCCTCACCGGTCCGGTGCAGCAGCGGCCCGAGCATCAGGATCGGGATCCGGTTCAGCCCGGTGAACGCCTCAGACACCCGCGGCTCGACCGCGTCTCCCGGAACGATCGTGATCTCGGCCCCGGAACGCCCCACCTCATAGCCGATGGACTCCAGCATCGCCGCGGTGATGTCGACGTCGCCGACCTCAGGGGCGTTCCGGATCGTGCTCGGCCCCTCGCCCAGCATCGCGGCGACCATGTGCTTGGTGACGGCGTTCTTCGAGCCGCGCACGTCGATGTCGCCGCGCAGCGGCCCCGATGGTTCCACCTGCCACGTTTCCGTCACGCAGACCACTGTAGGCCCGCGACAGCCTCTTTTCTCGGAACGAGCACCGGTGCCCGTTCCGGGTCTTCTTAACCGGGTAGACAGGAAAACGTGGACAAGCTGCAGGTTTACCGGGACAAGCGGGATCCGGCCCGGACCCCTGAGCCCGTCCCGGCGCAAGCCCCGTCCGCCCCGCCGGGCGAACCGGGGGAGAGCCACGACGGCGGCGCGTTCGTGATCCAGGAGCATCACGCTCGCCGGCTGCACTGGGATTTCCGGCTCGAGCGCGACGGGGTGCTGGTGTCCTGGGCGCTGCCGAAGGGGGTGCCGGACGACCCGGCCCTCAATCACCTGGCCGTGCACACCGAGGATCACCCGCTGGAGTACGGCGGTTTCGAGGGCGAGATCCCCCGCGGCGAGTACGGCGCGGGCCAGGTGACGATCTGGGACCACGGCCGGTACGAGACGCTGAAGTGGGCCGACCGCGAGGTCAAGGTCCGGCTGCACGGGCGCCGGGTCACCGGGGGCTTCGCGTTGTTCCAGACCCGGGGGAATCAGTGGATGATCCACCGGGAGCGGCAGCCGCTGCCCGCCGGGATGCGTCCCATGCTCGCCGTGACCGGGCCGGCACCGCGCGACCGGGAGAACTGGGCCCTGGAGATGAAGTGGGACGGCGTCCGGGCGCTGGCCTACATCGAGCGCGGCCAAGTCCGCCTGATGTCCCGCACCGAACGCGACATCACCGTCGCCTACCCCGAGCTAGCCGCCCTAGGTCCGGCCACCCCCCATAAGCAGCTGCTGCTCGACGGAGAGATCGTGGTGTTCGGCGACGGGGGCTGGCCCGAGTTCGAGGCGCTGCAGCCGCGGATGCACGTCACCTCGGCCGCGCAGGCCGCCATACTGGCCGGCCAGACCCCGGTCACCTACCTGATCTTCGACCTGCTGCAGCTGGACGGCAGGCCGCTGTTCGACCTGCCCTACGCCGACCGCCGCGCGCTGCTGGACGAGCTGGCGCTGGCCGGTCCGTACTGGCAGACCCCGCCGTCGTTCCCCGGCGAGGACTTCTCTGCCGTGCAGGGCGTCTCGCTCGAGCATCACATGGAAGGGGTGGTCGCCAAGCGGCTGGATTCGGTGTACGCACCGGGGATACGCACCGATCTCTGGCGGAAGATCAAGAATGTTCAGCGCCAGGAGGCGATCGTCGCCGGGTACAAGCCAGGTCAGGGCAACCGGACCGGCCAGGTCGGCTCGCTGCTCATCGGGGTATACGACGAGTCCGGGCTGATCTACGCGGGCCACGTGGGCACCGGGTTCAGCGACCAGACGCTGCGCCTGCTCGGGGACAAGCTCAGGCCGCTGCGCCGCGCCGACTCGCCGTTCGACGGGCCGGTCCCGCCCGAGCATGCCCGCCCGGCCGTCTGGGTCGAGCCCCGGCTGGTGATCGACGTGACCTTCGACCGGTGGACCCGGGCGGGCCGGATGCGCGCCCCGGTGTACAAGGGCCTGCGCGACGACATCGACCCGACGACAGTGATTCGAGAACCGATAGTGATCCGAGAAGCATGAGCCCTGACACCAAGGTCGCCGTCCAGGTCGACGGCCGGACGCTGACGCTGACGAACCTCGCCAAGGTGCTGTACCCGGACACCGGGTTCACCAAGGCCGAGGTCCTGGACTACTACCAGCGGGTGGCTCCGGTGCTGATCCCGCATATCGCGGGCCGGCCGCTGACCCTCAAGCGCTACCCGGGGGGCGTCGACGGCCAGGCCTTCTTCCAGAAGCACGTCACCGCGCACCGCCCGGACTGGATCCGCACCGCCGAGGTCGACTCGGCCAGTTCCCGGGCCCGCGGCACCCTGGTGACCTACCTGGTGGTCGACGACCTGCCCGCGCTGATCTGGGCGGCCAACCTGGCCGGCCTTGAGCTGCACGTCCCGATGTGGCGGATGCCCGACGTCCGCCGGCCCGACCTGCTGGTCTTCGACCTGGATCCGGGGGAGCCCGCCGACATCGTGGACTGCTGCCGGGTGGCCCAGTCCCTGCGTCCGCTGCTCGAGGCGCAGGGCTTCGCCCCGCTGGCCAAGACCTCGGGCGGCAAGGGCCTGCAGCTCTACGCCCCGATCTCCGGCGTGACCTCCGAGGAAGCCAGCGACCAGGCCAGGGCGTTCGCCGAGCGGCTCGAACGAGACCAGCCCCGTCGCGTGGTCTCCCGGATGACCAAGGTGCTGCGCGCCGGCAAGGTCCTCATCGACTGGAGCCAGAACAACGGCTCCAAGACCACCGTCGCCCCCTACTCGCTGCGGGCCCGCTCGCACCCGACCGTCTCCACCCCGGTCAGCTGGCAGGAAGTAGAGTCCTGCCGCCACCGCGCCGACCTGTTCTTCACCGCCGACGCCGCCCTAGACCGAGTGTCCCGCCACGGCGACCTCTTCGCCCCCCTCCTAAAGCCCCTCGCGCGCTAATCCCGCCTGGCCTCCACGAGTTAACGTGCATTTGCGCCTCAAGGCGTTACAGCTCCAGACGCCATGGCCGAGTCCCGCAGGGTCCCCTCCTCACCAAGTGCCCGCGACGGCGACGAACTGCGCAGCACCCCCTCAAAACGTGCCCCGAGGTTCGCGATCGCCCGCCGTGACCGCTCGTTGCGGGCGTCGGTCCCCAGGTCGACGCGGGCCACCCCCAGTACCTCGAAGGCATGGCCGAACAGCCGGCGAACAGCGTCAACGCCATTAACCCACCCAAACAAAAGGTATATTTCGCCCCCGCGAGCCTGGCTCTCGCTGATTGTGTGTCGCCAGCCCCCTGGTAGTGGAGTTTTTGACCCACGATGGCTATTCCAGCCCGCTTCTAGCCAGACATTAGCCAAATTTCGTGCCAGGCCCGCCGCCTCCGCCCGCGATTGCCCGCCCCCACGCGCCAAACCCCGGCCGTCCGCACGCTAACGGTGCCGAAGGCTTCATTGCGGATCGTTACCGTCTTCTGAAGACGGCAACGATCCACAATGATGGGCGTCGGTGGGCGCGAGGCTTCATCGGCCTCATGGGAAGCAGATTTCACAAGCTCAGGTGCCCGGGTGACGGCGCGAAGATCACGCCCGGCAGATCCAGCCGGGCTCCGCCATCAGCCGGCGGCAGATCCCCGCCGGGCTCCGCCATCAGCCGGCGGCAGATCCATGCCGGGCTCCGCCATCAGCCAGGGGCGGCCCCGCGAACCGGTCGCGCAGCTCGGTCTTCATGACCTTGCCGCTGGCGTTGCGCGGCAGGGCGGCGACGACGTGCAGGATGGTCGGCAGCTTGTAGCGGGCGATCCGGGCGCCGCCCCAGTCACGCAGCTCGTCGAGGGCCAGCGACGCGCCGGGCTGCAGCACGGCGATCGCCGCCGGCGTCTCGCCCCAGCGCTCATCCGGCGCGCCGATCACGGCCAGCTCGGCGACGGCCGGGTGCGCGGCCAGGGCGTTCTCGACTTCGGCGCAGTACACGTTCTCCCCGCCGGTGATGATCATGTCCTTCTTGCGGTCGACGACCTACAGAAGCCTTCGGAGTCGGCCCGGACGAGGTCCCCGGAGTGGAACCAGCCGCCGCGGAACGCCTCCGCTGTCGCCGCCGGGTTCTGCCAGTACCCGGACATGGTCGTCGGGCCGCGGTAGACGATCTCGCCGACCTCGCCGGGCCGCACGTCGGTCATGTCCTCGTCGACGATCCGCGCGGACACGGCCGCGACCGGCTTGCCCACCGAACCGATCTTGCGCAGCGCGTCGGCGCCGTCCAGCGCGCAGGTCACCGGCGACATCTCCGTCTGGCCGAACACGGCGACGTTAATGACCCCGGGAAACACCTCGGCCATCCGGGCCAGCAGCGTCGTGGTGGCCGGGGCCGCGCCCCAGGACACCGTGCGCAAGGTGGACAGGTCGCGGTGCGGCAGGGACGGGTCGGCGCAGAGCAGCTGCCACTGCGCGGGGACCAGGAACATGCTCGTGATCCGTTCGGCCGCCATCAGCTCCAGGGTCGCCGCGGCGTTGAAGTTGCCGCTCGGCAGCAGCACCGTCGTCCCGCCGATGAGCACCAGCGGCGCCACGGCGCCGATGGAGGCGATGTGGAACAGCGGTGAGGAGCACAGGTTGGCCTCCTGATCGTCGAACACCCGCCACGCCCGGATCAGTGTGAGCGCCTGGCACTGCAGGTTCTGGTGGGAGAGCACCGCACCCTTGGGGCGACCGGTGGTGCCCGAGGCGCCCGCCCCGCCATGACGAGACGAGACGAGACGAGACGTACAAGACGAGAACGAGTTGAGGCCGCGTTTCCTGCCCGTGAGCGGAAACGCGGCCTCGTTCAGAAAATGTCTAGCTGTAGGGCAGGAAGCAGATCCCTGACAGGTTCTCGACCCCGCCGCACATCTGGCTGCCATCGAGGTTGTCGCTGGCGATCCAGAGCCCGGCGCTGGTCACGAGCTCGTCATCGGCGCCCAGACCGCGGTCGCGGCTGTAATTGCCCGCGGTGCCGGCCGCGTTGGTGTACAGGTTGCCGTTGGCCGGGTCAAGCCCCTCGATGCCAGGGGCGTTGTAGCCGTCGGAGCCCAGAGCGTCGCAGTCGTTCGGGTTGGAGGAGAACCGCTCGTGGCCGGCGAAGTACACGGCGCTGGCGTCCGCGGCAGCGGAGTACAGCGAGTCGCAGCCGGTGTAGTTCACCCACTCGTGCAGCACGGACGTCTGGGTGGCCGGGAAGGCCGCACCCGCGTCGCATAGCCCGGTGCGTGCCGTCTGCCCGGTCGAGGAGCCGTTCGCGTGATAGCCGGTGGTGCCGATGTAGACCGTCGAGTCATCCGCCGACCAGGCCGCGGCCTGGATGTAGAACGGCTCGACCGTGGCGCACTGGTACGGGTACGCCGAGTTGCTGCCGTCGAATTCCGGTGAGGTCCAGCCGGTGACCGTGGCGGTGGTGCCGCCCACGTTTAGCATGAAGATCTGTTCCCGCTGCACCCCGCCGACCGAGGTGAAGTCGCCCTCGACTAGGTCCAGCGTGCCGCCGTGGCTGAGCTGCTGGTTGTAGACCTGGCTGGGGTTGGTGGACACCCCGGGGTAGTTGTAGTTACCGGAGATGCCCAGGTGCAGGAAGCCGTCGCTCTTGCCGGTGGCCGGGCTCAGGCTGACCATGTACGGGTCGGTGGTGTCGCCGTTGATGCCGGTGAACAGGCCGCCGGCCAGCAGGTGGTTGCCGACGCCGAGGAGGGTCTGCACCGCGCCCGAGGCCTTGCTGGCGAACGTGGTGACCACGTTGCCGGTGGTGGTGTCGATCTCCGCGATGTTCTGCACGGTGGCGCCGTTCACCGAGGTGAACTTGCCGCCGATGTAGGCGTCCTGGCAGTTCCCGTTGACGAACGCGATCGTGTTGAGGGTGGCACTGGTGTCGGACGTGGTGCCGTAGGTGCCCACGACGTCGGGAGCCCAGCTAGTGACCGTGAACGGCGCGGTCGCTTTGAAGCTGAAGATGTTGTCGCGGGTGTAGGTGGTGCTGCCCTTAAGAATGGAGGTGAACGTGCCCACCGCGTACATCGTCCCGCCGCACTGCACAAGCTGGCGGATCTGCTCGACCGGGTTATCGTCGGTGGCCTTCAGATGCGGCGTGTTGCTGGCCGGTACGGCCGAGACCACGCCGGTCGGCGGCAGTTCCCCGCCCGCCCCCTGAGCCTGAGCCGCCGTGGCGGCCAGCGGCAGCAGCGCCGCACCCGCGATCGCGGCGATGAAGAGTTTTCCCAACATTTTCTTTCCCCCGTGTAAGCCATGTTCCCGCAGTCGGGCCCGGCGACTCGCCGACGAATCTGTCGTTTTTCCACGACACATTCAGAATGACGCAACAAGTGACCGAAAAGTTGAAAAGATAGCGAATTTTCACGACCTGCTACCTAACTACAACGTGGTTCTAACCAAGTCGGCCGGTAATCGGGCCGATCGCTCTGATCTGCGGAAATGTCGTTGCCGCGGGAGACGGTGAGCGAAGGTGCGCAGCTGAGGAAAAACGGGCTTAGCCGCGGCCGTTAGGTGCGTAAATAGCACGCTCGCGGAGCAGGAGCAGGGCGTAGGCGGCGACGGTGGAATCGTCGCTGATATCCCCCTCGGCGATCATTTCCTCGAACTTGGTCCGCGGCACCCATTCCTGGCGCATGTCCTGCTCTTCGTGCTCTCGTTCCGGCGTGCCTGGCTCGAGGCCGGTCGCCAGGAAGAAATGTCCGTCTTGGCTGCTGAGGCCGTGCGCGCAGTTCAGGCGCCCGAGCTTGACCAGGTTCCGGGCCCGCAGCCCGGTTTCCTGCAGCAGTTCCAGCCGGGCGAGTTCTTCCGGGTCGCCCGTCTGCCCGTGCGGGAAGCCGCCCTGCGGGAACGCCCAGGTGCGCCGGCCGATCGGGTAGCGGAATTCCTCGACCAGGTGGAAGCCGTCGTTCTCGGCCGGGATGACCAGCGCGAAGTCGGGCTTCTCGACGAACGCATAGGTGCCGCGGGAACCGTCGCGCCGTTCGATCTCGTCCCGCCGCAGCCGCATCCAGTGATCCTCGTAGACGACTCCAGACGTAAGCGTGCGGATATCAGCACCGTCAGGCACGTCAGCACCGTCCGCACCGTCAGGCGCGTCTGTACCGTCAGGAGCGTCCGGCATCGGCTACGGCACCTGCTCGGATCCGGCTGTCGCCAGCTGGCCCGCGCAGGCGGCGGGAACCGCCCTCGCTCCCGCATCCGCCGGCCTGGCCCGCAGGTACCTGACGACCGCGGTCGCGCCGAGGGCGCCCGCGATGGGCAGCGTGATCAGCGCGGGCAGCTGGTAACGCCAGGAGAACTCGTACAGGTCCGCGCCGAGCAGCACCGCGACCGCCGAGCCGGTGATCAGCAGGCAGGCCAGCGCCAGGCCCTGCGACTCCGCCGACCCACGAAAACCCAGATCCAGCCCCCGCGGATCAGCAGCGTCCGGGTCGCGCCGCCGGCGGTAGGTGAAGATCCCGGCCAGGCCGGCCAGCAGCCCCAGGCCGAACACCGGTCCCGGCGTGTACCCGCCGTGCCGCTGATAGTCCCGCAGCGCGGTGGCCACCGTCAGGTTCACCCGCGCGTACCCGCCGCCGCCGGCCCTGGCGAAGACGTTGCTGGCGCTGTTCGGGCCGTAGCGGGTGATGCCGAGCGGGTAGTAGGGATAGCTGGCCTGGAACTGCCAGCGCGAGATCGGGGGGTCGCCCTCTTCGCCGTTCCTGGTCAGGGCGAAGATCTTCACCGAGTCCTTGGCGATGTCGCCGGCCACCCGCATCGGCTGCTGCCTGATCACGCTGTAGGCGAACTGCCGCTGCAGCGGCAGGGTGTTGATCGCCGCGCCGAGCTTGCGGTTAACCGGCTGGTAGAGCACGCGCGGCGCGTTGGCGCTGTTGACCAGGCCGTCCACGCCCAAGGTGGCGGCGACCGACGGGCTCGGGCACAGCGGCCGCTCGTCGGCGGGGATCTTGAGCGTGGCGCAGTCGGCGGCGTGCGCGGTCCGGCCGTAGAGGTAGGCGTCGCCCATGTTGGAAAGCTGGAACCCGTAGTGCAGGATCACGGCCGAATAGCCCATGTAGCCCACCACCGGCAGCACGAAGCAGAACGTCATCGCCGCACCGTTCCGCAACCGGGTGCGCCAGCCCCGGCTGGCGGCGAGTACGTAGACCAGCGCGGGCACGATCAGCGCCTCGCCCACCTGGCGGACCGGAGCGGAGGCGCCGAGGGCCAGGCCGGCCAGGATGATGAGGCCGAGCGCGGGCCGCCTCGGCCAGAGGAGCAGCACGATCCCGGCCACCAGCAGCGCTTCGAACAGCACGTCCGGCATGATCGTCTGTTCCGCGTTCAGCTGGTAAGCGTCGAGCAGGACCGGGGCCACGGCCAGGGCGGCCAGCCACCGGGCCACGCCGCGGCGCAGCATCAGCGCGTACAGCGCGACCGCCATCGCCACCCCCAGAACATGCTGCGCCACGGCGACGAAGGCCAGGTCCGCGACCATAAGGACCGGATGGAGCACGAGCAGCGTGTAGCCGAGCGGATCGAACGATCCCAAGTCCGTGCTGGTGAAGTCGGTCCCGAAAATGTACTTCTTGGAGTCGACGAACAGCAGCGCGGGCTCGTAACCGACCTGGGCGGCGGCCCGCAGCACGAGTCCCGCCGCGAGCAGCAGCCCGAGGAGCCAGTGCTTGCGCACCGTGCCGGTGACCGCCCGCACGGCCCAGTCGAGGCGGGATCCCCCCTCGACGACCGCACCCGCGCCGGCGGCACCCCGGCTCGCGCCGGGCCCTATGACTTCGCTCCTGTCGGTCACACGCAGTCCTTGCCACAAGTCGCATCAGGCAGCGGGGAAGCCGCGCTCACGCCCCGCCACCTTCCTGGCACCGATCATTGTGCCGCATCACGAGTTGGCCAGGGGGCCCTAAAAGCGAGATCCGCCCATGTCGTCGCCCGTGTCCGTGGCCAACGCCGACGGCCTATGACGTGCGTAACGCCGGCGTCACGACAACACCGCTTGACCACCCGGGCGTGTTTGACACTGGCTGTCCGTACGATCAGCGAATGTTCGGGCCGGAAACCGAGAGCTGGGACATCGTGCGGCGGCGACTGCGGTCGGCGATGCCCGCGGTCTATCCGGTTGAGGCGGCCCCGCCGCGACCGTCCCCTCCGCGACCGTCCCCTCCGCCTCCGCCGGGATCCCCGGTCGCTCCGGGATCCCCGGTCGCCTGCCTTATCTGCCGGGGACCGGTGCAGCCCGGATTTGTCCGCTGCTATCAATGCGGACGCCATGGGTTGCTCGCTCCCCGCCTGCTCGCCGACGCCGTGGTGCCCATCTCCTACGCGGTCAAAGGCACGGCCGCGGCCGCCGATCTGTGGCGTTACAAATCCTGGCGGACGCCGAGCGCCTCCGCGGGCGCCGCGGTGCTCGCGCTGCTGCTCACCTTCCTGCACGATCACGGGCCCTGTGTCTGGCGGCACGCGGGCATGGCCGCGCCCGGCCGCCTGGCCGTGGTGCCGACCGGGTGCGGCCGCCCCGGACCTCATCCGCTGCTCGAGCTGACGTCGCCGTATCTGCGCCTGCCGCTCGCCCGGCTGGCCATGTGGCCAGGCCGTCAAGGCCGTGACCTGGATATTCAGCGCTTTAAGGCCGAACGGACAGTGGCTCGAGCCGACGTCCTGCTGATCGACGACACCTGGGTATCGGGCGCCAGCGTTCAGTCCGCCGCGGCCGCCCTCAAGCTGGCCGGGGCCGGGCGTGTCGCGATCGTGGTACTCGGCCGTCACCTCGACCCGGCCGATCCCCGGGCGGCCCGGCTGCTGACCCGGCTCAGGCCCGGCCCGTACGACCCGTCCACATGCGCGGTGCATCCCCAACTTGACCAGGGTTCGTGAATAATCTTTATGGCTGCAGATTACCTATTCCGGATAATACTCTTTAGCTGTAATCAGGGCTGATCATTGATTTGTTTCTGTGCAATAAAGGAAATAGTGCCGGTTTAACTCCTCGTTAGCTTGAATAGCTGGCCAAGCGCATCCGTTTGTTCTAGCTTTTCCGCATGACGGCCGATCAGATCGTCGCCAGCCTGCGTGCGAAGTCGCCCGGCGCTCTCGCTGAGCTGCTGGACTCCTACGGCGACCAGCTTTTCCAGTATTGCTGTTACATGCTCGCCAGTCGCGAGATCGCGCAAATCGCGCTGCGGGATACGCTCGTCGTCGCCGAGGCGCACATTGCCCGCCTGGCGGAGCCCGAGTTGCTCGGCTCCTGGCTTTACGCACTGGCCCGGGTGGAATGCCGCAGGCGCCGCTCCGACGAGCTCTCCCCGGCCGACGAGCCGTCCCTGGCGGACGAGCCTTCCTTGGCCGACGAGCCGTCCCTAGCGGACGAGCCTTCCCTGGCCGACGAGCTTTTCCTGCTCGGCGAGCCTTCCCTGGCGGACGAGCTTTTCCTGCTCGGCGAGGCTCCCGTGGCGGACGAGCCTTCTTTGGTCGACGAGCCTTCCCTGGCGGACGAGGCTTCGCTGGCGGACGAGCTTTTCCTGGCCGGCGAGCCTTCCGTGGCGGGCGAGCCTTCCGTGGCGGGCGAGCCTTCCGTGCCCGGCGAGCTTTGGCTGGCCGGGGAACTGTCCGCCGGGCCGCGTCAGGGCAACGCCGATTCCCGGCTAAGGGCGTGGCTCGCGGCGACGAGTCTGGCGGCCGACGAGTTCGAGGCGCTTGAACTCGCCTGCAGGCATGAGGTTGACCTTGGCCTGGTGCTTGGCCTGTCGGCCGAGGACGCTCAGGTTCTCCTTGACCGGGGCAAGCAGAACCTGGAACGGGCGCTCGCCGCCGAGATCCTGGTCAGCCGGGGCACCCAGGCCTGCCCGGACCTGGCTGAGATGGCCAGCGGCTGGACGGGCAAGATGACGCCGCAGATCCGGGCCCGCGTGCTGGAGCACGCAGTCGGCTGCCCGGTCTGCGACCCGAACCTGCCCCGTAACGTCTCGGCCGGCCGTGTCTTCGCCCGGCTGCCGGCGCCCGCTCTCTCGCCGCTGGCCCGGTCGGAGGTGCTCGGCTTCTTCGAAGACAACCAGTTCTCGGCAAACCGCGAGTTCGCGGTGAACCGGACGGCGGACCTG
>Ga0302232_10000839_pt1 | contig 22077 bp, 17 predicted proteins | sample II_Palsa_N2_3_FD_193575 | JGI IMG/M metagenome (GOLD analysis project Ga0302232, IMG submission 193575) | Peat permafrost microbial communities from Stordalen Mire near Abisko, Sweden - II_Palsa_N2_3 | ecosystem: Environmental > Terrestrial > Soil > Palsa > Peat permafrost | place: Sweden...
CGCTCGCTGTAGACCGACCGGATAGTACGAACCGCAAGATCGTAGATGCCCATCGCCTGACCTGTGCGCACAGCTGAGCTGGTCCAAGATTAAGGAATCTGGGTGTATTTGGCCAATGCGTCAAGTTCGCGTCCAAGGGCTAGCACCGCTGCAACTTTCCACGCCCTTAGGCTATCTGCGGCGCGAGGTCCACTTGCGGCAAGGACGGTCTTGCCCCGCCGGCTTAACATGATGAGTTTGGCGAACGGACACCATTCCAGCCACGGCGGTCCAAAGCTGCCCGCACTCGCGGCCAACCGGTTTCGATCACGTCGTACTTAGAAGTCGTAGGTGCCGGTCAGCATGAAGGTGCGCCGGTTGTGCAGCGGCACAAACGTCTCGTCAAAATTATCGCTGAGCAAATTCCGGTCGAGCAAGTTCTTTACCCCTAACGTCATGCTCCAGCTTTTTGCACGGTACGACACATTGGCATCGACACTGGCTTGACCAGGAATATGGAAATACGTGTTGTCGTCGCTGGTCTGCCCCAGGCTTCGGCTACGTGCAAGCACGCCACCGGCCACGCCCCAGCCTTGCAGCGCCGCGCTCTGGAACCGGTAACTGGTCCACAGGTTGAAATGCTGTCGGGGGGTGCCTGTCGGCGGCGTGCCGTCGTGATTGCTGATGCGCGCATCGGTGTAGCTGGTAGTGATGTCCAGTCCGGGGGCGATCCGTCCAGTGAACTCGATTTCCAGACCATCGTTCGTCTGGCCCGGACCCGGGGTGTAGAAATACGGCGGCGCCGCCGACTGCAAGTCGTAGCTGCGATTGTCCATGATGCGATACCACGAAACAGTCAGGCGCGCATGGTCATGAAAAAGATCGAACTTGGCTCCGGCCTCGATCTGGCGCGAAAGGACAGGTGCCAGCGGTCGCCCGTTTTTCCCCAGATAGCCGTCGGGCTGGAAGCCATTCGCTGTACTGCCATAGAGCGCTATATCGGGCGTGATCTTATAGACCAGGCCGAGACTGGGGACCCACTGCGTCTTGTGCAGAGTCGACAACGGATTGTCATTCGCGTCGTAGGTCGTAAGCTCGTAGGCCGTACGCCGCAACGCCAGCAGGAGGTCCCAATACTCACCAACTGCAATCTGATCCTGAAGAAACAAACCGCTATTGGTCGACCATGGGTTTCCATGCCCATAGCTGTCACTGGATGGCTGCACTACAGATCTGGCAGGCGGAAGTGGAGCGCCGGTAAAAATGTTGTACGGCACGCCGTCAACGTTGTTGAATAGATCGTCGTCGCTGCCGAATAGTGAGCGCGCATAGTCGATCCCGACGACGACTGTGTGTGTCAGCAGTCCTTGCCCGAACGTGGCCGTGACGTCGTTCTGCAAGGTGTAATACGCATCGGTAGATCGATACACCTCCGCGATCGCGTCGACATCTCCAGTGGGCGTGGGATTAATCAGAGTCCAGTCCTGCTGGTTGGTTGACTGTCGTACGTATTGACCTTGGCTGCGGAACGTCCAGACATCACCAAGCTGATGTTCGAGCATGTAGTAGAACCGACTCGTCTGGTATGTCGAATGGTCGCTCGGATTGCCGAGCAGGATGCCGGGTGGCGAAGCTGAGGAAACAGAGTCATTAAGCAGGATGGTGTGATCGGGAATGGGTAACCGATCGACGATGCGTTCGAGACCGACGGTGAGCTTTGTCGTCGCGTTCTGCCAACCAATGGACGGCGCTAAATAGCTGGTGCGCTGACCGACGTAGCCCTGGGCCGTGCGATCGGCATATTCATCGGAGAGCACCAGTCGGTAGGTCAGTTCTTTGCTGCTTCCCAACGGTCCGGCCAGATCGAGGCCTGCTTGCGTATCGCCATACTCGCCAACGCTGTAGCTGAGCTCGCGCACCGGATCGCTCTGCGGCTTTTTCATGACCAGATTGATCAGGCCGCCAAAGTCGTTATTACCTACGGAATCGCCAAGAATGGCCTCAGGTCCTTTCAGCACCTCGACCCGATCCACGCCGATCAGCGGTGGAAAATCACCCGGGCTCACGATGCTGTTGGGCATGCCGTCGGTCATCCCGTTGCCTGGACTGAAACCGCGTATCTGGAAATTCGGCAAGCTATAGGTACCGTCGATGTATTGCACACCTGCGACATTGCGAACCGCATCGGCTACCGTGCGGATCTGTTGCGAATCCATCAGGTCATGCGTGACGATACTGATGGATTGCGGTACATCAATCAGATCGGAATCGGTGCGTGTGGCGCTCCTGGTGGTGTCGACCATGTAGCCAGTGTCTTGGCCAAGCACGCTCTCGACATGTACCGGAGCGAGCAACTTGGCATTGGCGGCACTCGCGGTGGGCGGTTCCAATCCAGCATGAGCCGCGTTGGTCGACTCAGGGTCGCGCGCCTTCACCACCACGGTTCCCGCGTCAATGAAAGCGTAGCTCAACCCGGTACCTTGCAGCAGTCTGACGAGCGCAGCATCCGGGGTGAATGCGCCATTCACTTCGCCAGAGCGAAAAGCTGCAATCGTGCCACCTGCCGTCAGCACCTGTACGTTGGCCTGTTTGCCGAACGCGATCAGGGCGGTTGATAGTGATTGCGGCGGGATGACGAAATTAATGCGAGGAGTTGCCAACGCCACGCGCGCTGACGTCGCCGCGGCACCGAATGCGGCAAACGGCACCGACAGACAGCCGCAGACGAACAGTAGGGCAAACCCCCTCATGGCGGTCGCTTTCCCTAGCGAAAGCGCTCAGTTTGACATGCGCTCAGGGTAAATGGCACACGGCGGATCCGTCCAACGAATCAAGACGCAGTGGTTCTATCCAAGGCTATGGCGAGTCTAGGGAGGAGTTTTGGTTTGCCGACAATTATTGCCGCTGCTTGCGTTCCGCGTTGGAGAGGACCACATGATGGGCATCCTCATCTATGCGCAAGGGAAAGACCTGCGGCAACGCATCCAGCCAGCTGTCAATGGCGCCTGTCTTGACGGTGCCGGTAAACGTAAGCGTCTCGAGATCGGCATCGGCGATATGCACCGGGCGCACGCTGTAGCGGTTCACGTTGGCAACCACCACGCTGAGTGGCTGATTGATGAATTCCAGCCGATCGCTGCGCCAGGCGGTGGCCTGCTCCGGCGTGATGCTGCTGACGCTCATGGTTGACGTGGCCGGATCGTACGACACCAGCTGGCCTGCAACTGCTTCGAGTGTGCCAGTGCCCGTTGCACTGGAACCCGATGCAGCACCGTTGTCTGCAATCTGCACACGGCCCTGAGTTACCGCTATGGACACGTATTGCCCGCTGCGGCGTACGTCGAAAGCTGTGCCGACATCACGGATGGACACGTTACCCGCAGTGACCACAAAGGGACGTTGCGTGTTGTGCACAACCTGAAAAAACGCTTCGCCAGCACCAAGCTCGACTTGGCGCTCGTTCTTGCTGAAGCGTGTAGTCAGCTTGGAAGCGCCGCCCAGCGCAACCATCGAGCCATCCGACAATGTGATGTCCCGGTTCTGGGCTACCGTGCTGGCATAGTCCTGCGGCGTCACCCTTGACTTAAGGTGGTTCCATGCAAGATAGCCACTGAACAGTACCAGCATGGCGGAGGCCGCCGCCGCTAGTGGAACCCTGCTACGCGATGGAGCGAGTTGCCGCGCAAACTCTTTTACCCACTGCCGCCGCGTGATGTCATCGAGCGAGCCAAGCCGATCGCCAAGTTCGGTTACGTGCTCGAATGCCTCAAGGTTGCGTTCGTCCGCCTGGGTCCACTCCAGCCATTGTTCCACTGTCTTGGCGTCGTCGTTGGGATCGCGCAGGCGCGTCCACCATTCGGCTGCCGCGTACAAGGTTTTTTGATCCAGGATCTTGTCCATCAGGGCATCTCCAGTTTATCGACCCGCGCGCGACAATGTGCCAGCGCGTTGGAGACGTGGTAACGCACCATGCGCTCGCTAAGTTTCATGGCATCGGCGACGACGTGAAAGTCCCGCCCTTCGATCATATGCATGACGAAAGCCTGACTGGTCTTTGCGGGTAGTTCACGCAACGCTTCGCGCAAGTCGCGTATTTGCTCGACTGCCCACACGTGTCGTTCGGGAATAGGGGTGACGTGCAAGTTTTCGGGAGGTTGTTCGATGGGCGAGTCGCTGCGCACCTTGCGCATGCGTAATCGATCGACGGCCAGGTTGGTCGCGATCCGGAACAGGTAGGCACGCAACGAATCGACCCGCTCGGGGTGCTCCAGCGTCAGCAAACGCAAGTAGGCATCCTGTGCGAGCTCCTGCGCATCAGACAAGGAATTAAGTCGACACCGCAGGAAAGCGATCAATGCGCGATTGTGATCGCGGTACAGTTCTGCCACCTGCGCGGCGTGTGCGGGCAACGCCGCACCATCAAGGCCGACATCAGTGGTTCCGCTCAACATATCCACGATGCTTCCAGGCTGTCATGTTGAAATGACCCGACTGATTCTAGCGCTTCGGCCGCAGGAATCCTGCTCGTTCCTGGTGGATAGGCCCCAAGCGCATTGATCAGCAACTGCTCCGCTTCGATGCGCATGGCTTCGCGCCGGCGGAACGCGGATCGATGATTGCTGGAAACCTCCGACTCCGATTTTCGGATCAGTGCTTCGGGCAGCATGAACCAGCCATCCCCTACGTTCCTGCCTTTTTGTTCCAGCCAGAACGCGTCGTAATCGGCCTGGAATTTCTCGCGGACCCGGCGCAAGGGGTGCGCCGCATTGCCGACCGCCAGGATACGCTCGATGCCAAGGTGCTGGGCGAACGCGTACACCAGGGAAAGCATCAATTGCTTCGGTCGCATGCCATGCATGTTCCGCGTCAGGTCACGCACCACGTCTTTGCCGTTCTGGCCATCCGGCCCCTGAATGCAACCGATCGCGATCGTCGGCCGATCGTCGATCACACTCAGAATGATGCGGTAGACCGGATGATCATTGGCATCGCTGAGTTGTATGCACAGCTCACCCTCGCACCCCATGAAGATCGGTGGGCGCAGGCAAAGCGTCAGATGGCTGCCATCCTTCAGGGTCAAGCTTCCCAGCGTCGCGTTCCCGTAGATGTAGATCGCCTCGAACAACACCGCCGGCAACCGGGTGAGTGCGAAACGGTAGTGCTGCTGAATGCTTTTCAGGCGTGCATGTCGATTCCACTGCAGATGGATATAGCGGTGGAAATGGCGCTCGAGCACACGGGGGTCGCGGCGCTGATAGGCACACATGCGCGAATGGCCATACAAAAACGCCAGATACCGATCATGTTGCCGTGGCATACAAAGAGTGCGAACGATGTATTTGGCTGCCGTCCTACCGCGCTTGGCCGGGCTGCCGCGCCAATCGGAACGGCAGCGCAACGATCGCAGCAGGTTCGCGACCGCGTTCGGGCGATCCATGGCACACAGCCTTGCCAGCTGTGCCTTGGTGGTCCTGCAAAGTCTGCGGATGGTGGCCCACAGGCCTTCATCGAGAGTTTTCGGACCAGTACCCGCGTAACCGCTTGCTGCAAAGACGACGCCGGTATGGATAGCGATGACATTGGCGCCGTCAGTCCCTGGTTGCTTGTTCAGCTTGTTCAATGCACTTGACCCGCGTAGTTGCTGTGACCTCTCCAAGACGTTTGCGGGCTAAAAAATTGAAATGGCCGGTGAAATTCGACTTTCGTCTCGTGAGTCTCCCCAGCGACGTCTGGCAACGCACGCACGAAACAGCATCTGGCCGCGACGGGCCAAATACTTTATCTGGCACTGACGGACTCGGCTGATCCGCTTTTCGGAAAGACCGGCAGGCAGTTCCCGGGCGGGCGGGTGGCTTTGCGACGGCTATGCCGCGTCTGCGACGCATGGAAGCTCGCCGGAAAGATGGTGGCCAATCCTCAGCGCTTCAGGGCTGCCGTCATGGCGGTTTTCAAAGCGTTGCACCAGCGGGCGCTACGCGAAAGCCGGGAGCTCTATCCGCCGGCAGGGCAGGTCTTAGTCACACCGCGGATCGGGGCGGCTAGGGCGCACCGATCGGCGGTCGACAACCCCTATCGACCGCCGTGCCACTGGCGCGTTGCATCGGCAAACACGAGGCAGTCGGCGTAGCGGTTGTACAGCGGAGCGGGGGAGATGCGGATGACGTCGGGTTCGCGCCAGTCGCCGATGATGCCGTGTTCCATCAGGTATTCGAACAGTGCGCGGCCGCGTTCGCGACCGCCGAGTACGCGGATCGATAGTTGTGCGCCGCGACGTTCCGGCTCAGCCGGGGTGACGATTTCCAGCACGTCGCTGAGCTGCGTGCGCACCAGCCATTCCAGATAGCCGGTGAGCTTGAGCGATTTCTCGCGCAGTGCCTGCATGCCGGCGCGGCGGAAGATCTGCAGCGACACGCGCAGCGGTGCCAGCGCGAGGATCGGCGGATTGGACAGCTGCCAGCCGTCAGCACCGGGTGTGGGCACGAACTGCGGGCCCATCTGGAAGCGGGTGGTTTTGTCGTGACCCCACCAGCCGGCGAAGCGTGGCAACGCGGTATGGGCGTGGCGCTCGTGCACGAAGGCACCGCCAACTGCGCCGGGACCGCCGTTGAGATATTTGTAACTGCACCAGATCGCAAAATCGGCGCCGCTATCGTGCAGTTGCAGAGGCAGGTTACCGACGGCGTGGGCGAGATCGAAGCCGACCACGCAACCGTGTTTGTGCCCCAGTTCGGTGATCGTCTTGAGATCGAACACCTGGCCGTTGCGGTATTGCACGCCCGGCAGCATCACCAGCGCGATGCGGGAGCCGTGTTCGGCCAGTACGCGTTCGATGGCAGCAGCGGAAACCAGGCCGTTCGGTTCGTCCGCCTCCAGCTCGATCAGCGTGCTTGACGGATCGAAGCCGTGGTAGCGGATCTGCGATTCCACAGCATAGCGATCGGTGGGAAACGCTCCTGCCTCGATCAGGATGGCGGGGCGTTCTTTCGTTGGCCGGTAGAAGCTCACCATCATCAGGTGCAGGTTGACGCCCAGCGTATTCATCGCCACCACTTCGGTGGGCAGTGCGCCGACCACGGCCGCGAGGTCGTCGCGTACAAACTCGTGATAGTCCATCCACGGCAGGCGGCCCTTGAAGTGGCCTTCCACGCCCAGCTCGCCCCAGTAATCCAGCTCAGCGTTGATCGCTTCGCGTACGGCACGTGGCTGCAGGCCCAGTGAATTGCCGCAGAAGTAGACGCTGTCGTGGGGCCGCCCGTCGTTGCCCTGGTGCGGAGGGATCAGGAACTCGTCGCGGAACGTGCGCAACGGATCGGTGGCATCCTGCGCGAGGGCCCAGTCGCGGTTGGCTTCATAGGTTGGGGACATTGAGCGATCTCTTCGGAGCGGCTCTTCCCCCCGCTTGCCCCGAAGAAGAGACTTCTTTCGGTCGCAGGGGGGAGGCTGGGAGCGGGTGGCTTTTGATTGTGAGTGGCTGAGAGCGATCCCACCCCAACCCTCCCCTACAAGCAGGGGAGGGAGCAGTGCAGCGGCCCTTTCCTGTAATGAGTGAATGATGGAGCAGCTTCACAACTCAGCCCTGCAATGGGGAACTGGATGTCAGGCTTACTTCAAGCGTACCGCGATCCCGTTGCAGCCCTTGTCGAACGCGGCCTTCCATGTGGCACCGGCCTCTGTTTGCTCGGGGCGCACGCAGCGCAGCTGGATCGCGCGGCCGTCCTTCAGCCAGTAGCGCTCGCTGTAACTGAACTGGGTACCGTTTTCCTGCGCCGTGTAAACGTAGCTGTTCGGGTCTGGCGCAACCGCTGCAGCCTTGTAGCCGGGCAGCGCCATGGCCTTTGCGTTGGCGTCTCCCATGTATTGCTGGAAGCCGCTCGCGCCGGGCACCTGTTTCACGGTTACGGTCACGCGGGCGAGGTTGTCCTTGCCGGTAGGCGAGGGGTCGGGCACCTGGAATACGCGCACTTCCGGATCACCCTCGGTCTCCATGATGCCAAGCCAGTTGTCCGGTGTGCTGAAGTTGATGCTGCCGGAAGCCATGCTGACGTCGGCGGCGTGAACGTTGCCACCCAGCAGCAGGGTGACGACCAGGGCGGTGGCGATCGAGCTGGCGGTGCGCATGAAACTCATGCTGACTCCTAGAGGATGATGTCGTGGGTAAAACGATGCTTGGGTAAGCCCAGCCACTCCAGCGCCGTGCCATGGAACAACCTGGCACGATCCACATCGCCCAGTTGCAGTGCCTCGATGCCGCTGCCGGGCTCTTGCTCCCCCAGCGGGAAAGGATAGTCGGTGCCGAGCATCACCTGCTCGACGCCCGTCACATCCAGCAGATAGCGCAACGCCTGCGGATCATGCACGCAGGAGTCGAAATAAAAGCGTTTGAGGTATTCGCGGGGGTTGCGCGGGTTATCGGTGGCGACCAGGTCCGGGCGCATCCTGAAGCCGTGCTCGATCCGGCCGATCGTCCAGGGGAAGCTGCCGCCGCCATGCGCCAGCATCACGCGCAATTTCGGCAGCCGCTCCAGTACGCCGCCGAACGCCAGGCAGCAGGCCGCACGCGATTGTTCGGCCGGCATGCCGACCAGCCAGGGCATCCAGTACTTCGGCATCGTCGGGGTGCCCATCATGTCCCATGGGTGCACCAGCACCGCGGCGCCCAGATCGGCGGCCGCCTCAAAGAATGGAAACAGCTCCGGGGCATCCAGGTTCCAGTCGTTGCAATGGGAGCCGATCTGCACACCCTGCAGGCCAAGCTCGTCGATGCAGCGTTCCAGCTCGCGGATCGCCAGCTCCGGCGCCTGCAACGGCACCGTGCCGATACCCGCGTAGTGACGCGGAAAGTCGCGGCACAGGCCAGCCATGTGGTCATTCAGGTGACGGTGCAGTTCCAGCGCCTGATAGCCCTGAGCCCAGTACGAGAACAGCACCGGCACGGTGGAGATCACCTGCACGCCCACCCCAAAGCGGGCGTAGTCGTCAATGCGCGTCTGCGGGTCGAACGCCGAATCCCACACCTCGCGGAAGAACCGACTGTCCTTGTAGATGCGGTGGCGCCCTTCGGTATGCGTCATCACCGGAAAGCGGTCGTCTCCGTACTTGGTCGCCAGGTTGGGCCAGTCGCGGGGCAGAATATGTGCGTGGGAATCGATTTTTAGCATCCGTGGAGTGTAAAACCTCTGCGCGCTTACGTCGCGTCTGGGCCGGGCAGGCGTCGCAGCTCCCGCCGAGCGATGGTCCGCCCGCTTCCTGGCAAGTTGTCAGCAGGGGCGGCGATATCCCTGCGCCGCATGCTGCATGGCTTTCTTCAAACGAGTTCGCCGCCCCCGAACTCAGAAAATCTCGCTCGGATGCACGCGCCCGCCCTGATCATGAGCATGGCTGGCGAACTATCCGGGGAGCCGGCATCCAACATCATGTTTTTCGCCAGTTCGACGATGCCTGGATCTGCCAACGGTGCGTGGTTATTGCTCAGACTATGCGCACGCCTGTGGGATTGCGCTGGTGATCAAGCCAGAACGCGTCGTTGGCAAAGCGCTGGAACAGATCTGGCGGCAGGATGGTATTGCGGGGAATCGCTTTCACTTCGGTACGCACGGTATGCAGCCCCGGTGTGCCGGCCTTCTGATCGAACTCGGTAGCGTCGTAGCAGACGTTTGCGAAGTCGTGCGTGTAGGGCATCTCGCCGAGGAAGTCATAGATTGCCGCCAGCGCCCTGGCCGGATCTTCCGTAAGCGTCTCGTACTGGACGAGCAGCAGGCGGTCGGCATTCTCGCCGTAGAACGCTTCTTTCAATGCGTCGTAGGCGAAGCCGAGCATGCCGTCAGCGCCGGCAATTCCGTTGGCGCGAGTGTAGACGGTGCCACCCGGTGTGTAGTTGAAGATCGCCGAAGGACTGAATGCATTCTTGCGGATCAGCCGCTCAATGCTGTCGACGATCCACGGCACATGGCGCACGCAGGCGATTACTTTCGCTGCGGGAAACAGTTGACTGAGCGCGGGCAGGCGCGCGCACCAGCCGCGGTTGGTGTCGAACACCACCTCCTCGGCGCACGTGGCGTAATAGTTCTCGAACAGCCCGCGCAGAAGCTGCTGGCGCTGGTCGTCGTCGATGAAGACAGCAAACTCGTTGCCGCCACCCATCGCACCCACCAGGGCGTTGAACAACGCGGCCATGGGACCGCTCATGCCCGCATGGAAGCGCGGGTTCTGCCGCAGCAGTGCGGCAAGCAATGTGGACCCGGACCGGGGCAGACCCGAAATGAAATGAATGCGGTTGTGCATAGGTTTCCCCTGAATGACGATGGCACCGCTCACCGGACGGTAAAGGCGGCTCTCACGGGGTACTGCGCAAAGCAGGCAGAAAACCGGTCACGCCTTTCGCGCGATCGTTCGATCATGGCCGCCAGCTGTCGATCACGAGGATGCAACGATAGCAAGCCGGCCGGACTGGCCGCGCAGATTTTTGCACGGCTGCCGGGCTTTCCGCCATGTGCACGTCAAGTCGCCAGGCACCAGGAGGGTGGCAGACAGTGCTGCCAACCTCATCGATACGCGCATTGACCTTTCCCGATCAGCGCTGCAACGCAGGAATGCCGGCGAGCTGAAGCTGACTACGCCCGACCACGTACGCCACGGTGTCCACATTGTCGACCAGACGGTCGCTGATCCGTGCCAGCAACTCGGCGGCGGCGGGATTTTCGGCGCCCTGCATCAGCGTCACCAGCAGGCGTTGCCGGGTGCGTAGATCGGGCAACGCCTCGATCGCCATTTTCTCGCGCAGCGCGGTGGCAACTATCTGCAATGCTCTCGCTGTTTCATCGACAAAGCCGTTAATTTCGGTTTGTGCCGGCAGCGTGGAGAGATCGTCGATCAAAGCCTCCAGCGTCATCGCGGTACGCGCCAGGCGATTGCCGTTCGCGAACAAGGCGCGCGCCAGTGCCAGCAGCTCCGGTGGTGTGGCAGGTTCCGTGCGCATGCGGTCGATCGAGGCCTGCGCATTGGTACGTGCGGTACGCGATGCACTGCGCATCTCGCGGCGGAGGTTGTGCTCATCGGGTCGCGCCAGCGCACGCAGATAGTTCGCGTAAGCGTCCAACATCACGGCCAGCGCGGCGCGTGCGCGGCCGCGCTCCCACGTGGGCCATGCAACATAGGCGAGCAACGCCATGCCGCAGCCGAGCGCGGTGTTGATCACCCGATCCATCACTGCCGCACTGGAGCTGACGCCGCCCAGGGAAAGCAGGATCACCACCGTGCCGGTCAGTGCCGCCACCGCGATGCCGTAATGCGCGGTCGCCAGATAGCGGAACGCCATGCACAGCACGGCCATCAGCGCGAGATGCGTCCACGGCTCGTTGGGCGTGATGTGCAGCAGCACCGTGGTGAGCACCAGTCCGAGTACGGTGCCCACCACGCGTAGCAGACCAAAATTAAAAGTGGCGGCGAAGTCCGGCCGTAGCACGATCACCGCCGTCATCGGCAGCCAGTAGCCGTGCGGTAGATTCAGCTGACGCGAGATCCACAGCGCCGCGCTGAGACACACCGCCGTGCGCACGGCGTGTCGAAATGCCACCGAACGTGGCGTGAGGCTGGCACGCAACGTCGCCCAGGCGGAACTGCTGCGCAGCGCTTTGGGCAGGCGGGTTTCTTCCGCACTGGCGCGTAGTTCGCCGCGGCTGCCGGCCCAGTCGGCGTTGCGCACGGCGGCCGCCAGCTGGCCGGACAGGGCATGGATGTGCGCGTTCAGGCCGTCGGTGTTGCTGCTGCCGTCAAGCAGTGCGTGCTCGCTGGCCTGCAAGGTTCGCAAGGCGCTTACGGCCTGCTCGGGCGACTCGCCCTGTGCCAGTGCATCGGCGATCGCGGCGAGCACGCGCGCGGCGTCGTCGCGGAACATCGCGTGGATGGATGGGTTCGCGTGCAGCTCGCTCATCGCGGTGAGTTCCAGCCGGATGCGTTCGGCCAGTTCCAGCAGCACGCCAAACGCTTCCATCGCGCGGCCATGGGCGCGATGTCGTCCGAGCAGCGTTTGCTGCAAGGTAGTCATCGCATCGGTGAGTGCGGGTACGTCGGTATCGTCGCGGGTTTGCTGCCTGGCCAGCACAGCCAGGCCGGCATATACGGTGGCCAGCGCATGGCGCTCCGGCAAGTAGCGTTGCCACGGCCACGCCGCCAGCGAAAAGAGCGTGAGCAGCAGGCCGCCGGAGAAGATCAGCGCCGCACCGCTGAGTGCTCCCACTAACGAAGTCGGCGTTGATGCGGTGATGACCAGCAGGATCATGCTGGTCATGCCGACCCGCGCGGTATCGGTGCCGAACACCACAAGCAGGCCGCCGAAGAAACCGAATGCGGCTGTGGCTGCCAGTATCAGCAGCAGCTGACCACCGATCAGGAAGCCGCAAAGCGAGGCCAGTCCTGCAGCCAGCGAGGCAAGCAACAGCTGCTGCATGCGTTGGCGGTAAGGCCCCGGCTGATCGGAGAACATCGTATCCAGCGCGCCGGCGCCGATAGCCAGACCGATCTCGGTATGTCCCGTGGCCAATCCGATGCCCAGCGGCAGCACCACTGCCGCGGTATTGCGCAACACCACACGCAGTGGCACATCCGGCCGCTTGATATCGGTCAGGCTTTCGACGACGTGGGCGCGTAGCGAATAACCGCTGGATGGCATCAAAGTTTCACGTGTATCGCGGGGTTCGCCGATTCTGCACTATGCGGACGGTATCCGTGTTCTTAACTGTGGGAGCGACTTCAGTCGCGATGCTGTATGCGCTGTGAGCAAGAGCATCGCAACTGAAGTCGCTCCCACACAAAAAGATGAAGCAGCGCCGGATCAACGGGCGCTGTTCTTCATGTTTTCAGGGCGGAGAATCAGGCGCGCCCGGCGAACTCGCCGGTCAACGTGTTCACCCACACCTTTTCATCATTGCTGATGTATTCGGGCACCTGGACTTCGATGCCCGTGTTGAGCTTGGCCGGCTTGTTGCGCTTGGTGGCGCTGGAACCCTTCATCTCTGGCGCCGTATCGACCACCGTCAGTATCACGCTGCTGGGTACCTGAAGGCCTACTGGCGCATCGTCGATCAGCTGCACGTAATAGCCTTCCACACCCTCGACGATGTAACCGGCACTGTCGCCGACCAATGCTGGCGACAACAAGTACTGGGTGTAGTCCTCGGCATCCATGAACACGAATGCACCATCGTCCATGTACGAAAAATTCGCCGCGCGGCGAACCAGATCCATTTCCTGCAGCTCGTCATCGGCACGCAAGCTGAGGTCGAACTTGCGACCGCCGGGAATCGTATAAAGAGTGAAGCGGAACGTGACGTTGCCGCCACGCGCGCTCGGCGAGCTGCGTTCGATGTCGCGCACTTGGTAAACGGTGCCCTCGTGTTCGACCACGTTGCCTTTCTTGACGTCGGAAGCTTTCATGCGTGAATGACCGGATGGTTGGATAGTTTCATTATCGTCATTCCGGCCTGCGCCGGAATGACGGTGAGGTTGTGCCGGAATGACGGAGGAGTACCCGAATGACGGCGAGTTTGCGGGGGGATTATTTCGGCTGCAGACGCACTGCGCCATCTAGGCGGATGGTCTCGCCGTTGATGTAGAGATTGCCCAGGATGAACGCGACGGTGCTGGCGTATTCGTTCGGCTGTCCCAGTCGCGACGGGAACGGGATCGAGGCACTGAGCGATTCCTGCACCTGCGGCGGCATGCCGTCGACCATCGGCGTCCAGAAAATGCCCGGCGCAATCGTCACCACGCGAATGCCAAAGCGTGCCAGCTCGCGCGCCATGGGCAAGGTCATGCCGACCACGCCACCCTTGGATGCGGAGTAGGCGGCCTGGCCGATCTGACCTTCATAAGCGGCAACGGAAGCGGTGTTGATGATCACGCCGCGTTCGCCATCTTCGCCTGCCTGGTTGCCCTGCATCAGCGCTGCAGCGGCCTTGGCCACGTTGAAGCTGCCAACCAGGTTCACCATCACGGTGCTGGCGAAGTTCGCCAGCGGCATCGCCCCTTCCTTGCCCAGCACGCGGCCAGCGCCGAGGATGCCTGCGCAGTTGACCAGCACATTCAGGCCGCCCAACGCTTCGCGCGCCGCGGCTACGTTTGCGGCCACGCCATCCTCGGAGGTGACGTCGGTGCGGAAGAATTGGGCCGCATCGCCCAGTTCCTTCGCGGCGGTCTGGCCCTTGTCCTCGTTGACGTCGAACAGTGCGACCTCACCGCCGTGAGCCACGAGGTGTTGCGCCACTGCGTGGCCGAGACCGGAGGCGCCGCCGGTGATGATTGCCTTGACCTGATTGAGCTGCATGTAAAGTCCGTAAAGCTGTGGAAAACGCCGATATTAGCCCAGTGGGATGGGCGAGATCCCGGTCGGGGGCCGTGGCGCGGCTGCCGGGGAGGGCCACGCCCCCTGCCGATGCCGTGATGCCGGCATACAACACTTTGCGTCACGCACGCTGCCAATACGCTATCTTCACGCTCTCTGTGCATGGGCGGGCGTATAACTCCGGCCCGCCACCACCGTGCGTTGCGGCGCCAGATGCGGTCGGCCAGGCGGAGGGGAAGGTATGTGCCACTTCGGCTATGGGTGCTTCCAGATTCAGGCGCGCGTTGCCGGTGTGCCCACGTTGGCGCCTGCGTTGCGGGCCGAGTGCAGGCCATGCCGGGCGATCATGCCGCGCTGGCTGCAATGTACTGGACTGAGCATGGCCGGCTTGCTGGCCGCATCGATCTGTGCCGCCGCCACGCCGGGACCGGCGAAAGCCGGGACGGCCGTGAGCACGGTCGCGCCGGCGTCATCGGCGTACTACGTCGCCACGTCGCAGTTGGCCAATCCGCTACAACCGTTCGCGCATCTTCCCGCGCATGCCGCCATCAGCGTACGCACCGCGGTCGTTACGCTTCCCGATCCGGTCGAGACGCGGCTTGGTCGCGCATTCGATATCGAAATGACGTCGCTGATCAGCGCCTTCCAGGCTAGCGGCTACGTGCTTGATGGCTTCGCCTTCAGCTGGAAGCCCCGCGCCTCGGACAGCAGCGGCGATGCGGCATCCAGCACGGCCGAATCGGCGCGCACGCTGCCTAGCGTGATGCTGTTCCGCCACGATTCGTGGCGCGATTGTGCCGACGCTCCGGCCAAGCTGGCGGCATGCGACACGATGTATTACGCGCTGTTCCTTGTCGGCGAAACCCCGAGCTTCGGCATTCATCCGGAGGCGTTCAAGCGCGCTGCGCGTTGCGCGCTCGCCCTGGATGATGGCAACCGGACCGACCATGGAGACCTTCCGGAAGCGCTTAGCCGATACGACTGTGACCAAGCCGAGGCCATGCGCAAAGACGCCCAGCCAGCGGTGTGGAAATGCGATCTGAATCTTGACGTGATTGGTCCCGCGTTCTCCGGCGCGATGGAGTCCATGGCTGCAGCGCTCAACAAGGTTGCCTCGGATGTGAAGGCCATGGCGTGCACGTCCAGCACCGCACCGGACCTGGTGCCGCACAGGCGATTCACGATCCGGCTGCTGACGCCCTCTGCCAGCGTCGAGAGCAACCAGAATATTGACCATCACGCCTATCTCTTGGCGCTGGATTCCGACGCCTTCACGATCGATCTGGAGTATCAGCGACTGGCCTACAGCGTGGGCGAACAGCTGAGTCGTGTGCGCCGCTATCTGCGTACGCGTCTGCACAGCGATGACCAGGTGATCCTGCTGAGCGAAGAGTCCAGTTTCGGACAGGGTGCGACGGCATCGGTGAAAAAATCGGATGCGACGGCATTGGCGAAAAAATCGGGTTCGATGGAATGCCAGCCGAAGCAAGAAGGGCAGGTCCCTGGCGCATCGGTGCCAGTGTCCGACGAGGCTTGCCTCAATCACATCGTGAGTGTGCAGTTTTCCCCGAACATCGCGGCGATCCGCTCCGAGCACGTCAAGATAAAACAGGGCGAAGACCAGCAGCGGCGGGACCTGCTGCCGGGCCGTCTGCTGGAACTCGACCTGACCGGCGTGGACAAGAGCGTCGATCAACCACCGGTCTACCAGGCGAGCCTCAGCTCCCGTTCCGACGAGCTGATGCTGTTCCAGACCTTCGATGCCTTGAACAAATATGTGCATCCGAAGGCGGCGATCATCGTTGCCACCGATGTGCGTGATCGCTTGTTCATGCTGAGCGAATTGCGAGATGCCCTTCCCGGTGCGCTGCCCATCGTGCTCGAACAGGACAATCTCCTGGTGCATCCCGATTACCGCAACATCAGTCGCGGCAGCATCACGATGCCTTCAGGCCAGAGCGTGCTTTGCCTGCAGGAAAGCGGCAAACTCATTCCTTGCCTCACCGCGAAGGAAGCACGGGCGCAGGCCGGCGGTGGACCACCCAAACGCTACTTCGCCTTTGCCACCGACTACGCCGCGAATATCTTTCGCGCCGTTGTGTGCCTCGTGCATTCACCGTCCCCTGCGGGCGGGCAGGACAACTGCACACAGGGCGAGGATCCTCCCATGCTGGTGGCGACCCTCGCTGGCTTCCAATACGTTGACGAAGGCGATCGTGCTGCCACTGGCGTCCCCAAGTCGCAGCGGGAACTCCTGATCGTCTCCGACACGCGTATGCAGTTGCAGCAGCCTGTCTATCTTTTAATGCTCCTGGTACTTGCCCTTCTCGGAACGGTCGTGGTCTGGCTGATCTACAACGGTCGCATCGCAGCGCTGGTGCTGCTTCCGATCAACCGGCAGGCCCTGCACTTGATGGACCTGCGCGTGCCATCCGCGGCCAGCCATGCCGCCGACGCTTCGCGCCAGGGTGCTCCCGGCCAACCGCACGCGAAGATGAGCCTGACTGAGCGGCCTGGGATAGTGCCGGTCACCGGACCCAGGGCCTCGCTCGCGTGGCTGCTGCCATGGGTGACGTTTGCGTTGGCCGGCATCGTCATCGCTGTTTACAGGATGGTAAGCATGTTTCCTCCGGCCTCGCCAAGGGACACGGACCTGGCCCACGGGCGCGACCCGTGGGCCGCGATCTGCCTGTGCCTTGCTTATGCGTGCTTCGCCATCTTCGCCAGCCTGCGCATGCAGGTGTGGAATGCGCGCTGCCGCACCATGGCCAGTCATGTCTATATGGAATCGCGATTGCGCGTGCGGCTGCCTAAGAGCGGCTACGTCCGCGCATCGATCGCCATGGGCGTGCTGCTGGTCGCGCTGTTGCTATGCGTCGACAAATACGAGCCCGCGAGCGTCGACAACGTGTGGCTTTCGTCGTTCAGCGGTGCTTTTGCGCTGGGCAGCAGCGGGTTTTTCCTCATGCTTTTTTTGGAAGGGATCGATCGCTGGCGCTTCTTGAGCCTCGAGCTTGGCAAGGCGGTGCCGTCGGTGCGCAAGGACATGGGCTCGCCCCAATGGCCATCGCCGTCCCTCCTCAACGAGCGGCCGCGCAGTCCGTACAACATCGTCATGCGCATCGACAACTACCGTGCGCTGACCAGACATGACATGGCCGACTGGATGGACCTGACCAATAACCTGCTCACCGACAAACCGCTGGATCCGCTCAACTCGATCAGCATGCACGACTGGCAAGCACAACTCGTGGCAGAGATGAAAGTGGCTGGAACGGCGGTGCGTACCAGCGGGTTGTGTTCGGTTCTGGGTGCCACCGTGGCGTTCATGCTCATCCAGGTCTACACGCCGGTCTACGAGCGCCTGCAGACCACGGCTGCGACTGTGCTGCTGGCGTGCGGTTTCGCCGGTATCGTCTATGCGGTGATCGTGCTGGAAAAGGATTTCCTGCTCGGGCGCATGTTCACCAACGACAAGGACAGCCTTACGTTCGGCGCTGCACTGTCCGCGCTATGGCCCAAGTTGCTGGGTCTCGCCTGGATTCTCGTCGCCGTGTTCCTGCCCGATGCATGGGGCTGGCTGGGCGGCTTCGTGAAGGCCATCAATACGTTGCATTGATCGGGTGATGACGTGTGAGGCGAGGGCTGGTGAAACCGACAGGGCATCGGTTGCCAAGACCTGCCGACCTGACGCGCAATTTGTGGCTGTCAGGATGGAAATGTGAAGCCCTCTGCACCGAAACATTCACGCGACCTTCGACGGCTTACGGGGATGTTGGGGTCAGGGCAGCGATGCTTCTGATGTGTTCTGTATCGGTGGTTGCACCATCCGGCAGACTGAATTTCGGAAAATTCCAGAAGAATCGCCGTTTCCTCAGCTTTATCTACCATCACAAGGGAGTGCTTTATGACGAAACAGATGAGTACATGGTTGATCTGCGGTGCATTGCTGATGTCGTCCTCGGCCGCGGTCATGGCTCAGCCCATGGGTCAGGAGCATCCGGACCAGGGCCATCAGGACCAGCACGAGCGCAGCATGTCCGAGCGCGGCCACAGCGAAGGCTGGTACAAGAAAGGTGGGCACTTGCCGACCGAGTACCGTGGCGGTTCTTATGCCGTGAATGACTGGCAGAGCGAGCACCTGCGCGCACCGCCGCATGGCTATCACTATGTGCGCAGTGACAACGGTGATTTCATTCTGGTCGCCATCACGACAGGTGTGATCGCAAGCATCATTGCCGGTCAGCACTGATCGAAAGCCGCGCTCGCCATCACGGCGAGCGCGAGTGAAGGGCCCACCGCAAGGTGGGCCCTTCTTGTACACGGAACCACCCGGACCACGACGAACATAGGATGGACGCTGCGAAGCGACAACGGCGCAACCTGCTGGTTGCGATCAGCGTGGGCATCATTGAGTAGATGGTTCGAGGTTGTCCGGTTGCCAAAGCCCTGCCATCAAGGGAAGGGCTTTCTTGTGCCGCTGCGTGACTTGTCAGGTCAGCAGGTCACGCAGCTCAAGCGACTCCCGCAGTTGCGGAAATGGGATGATCGGCTCCGGTGTCGCGGCGGGTGTCCGCAGCTGCTTCTGCCAAACGCCCACGTCCCACCACTGCCCCAGCTTGTAACCGCATTGGCGCCATACGCCTGCGCTGGTGAACCCCATCGCTTCATGCATCGCCACGCTGACCATGCCAGGTAGCGTAATCACGCCGACGGCCTGGTTGATGCCCTGCAAGCACATCGTCTCCAGCAGCACGCCGTAGAGTCGACGCGCAATGCCGCGGCGGTGAGCATCTCCACGCACATAGATCGAGGTTTCGGCGATCCAGTCGTAGGCAGCACGTTCGCGGAAACGACCGGCATAGGCATACGCCAGCACCTCGCCGCCCTCATCCCACACCAGCCAGGGATAGTGCAGCAGACGGGCGCGGATGCGTTCGCGCATCTTCGACACTCCAGGCGGTACGGTCTCGAATGTGGCAACGCCATCGATGATCGACGGTGCGTAGATGGCATGGATGGCTGCGGCGTCTTCGTCGCGGGCAATCCGGATCATGGGCAGGCGGCCTTCAGCATTTCATGTATTTCCAGTTACGTTGTTTGCCTTCGGCCAGCCATTCCAGCGTGGTGGCGAGGCGTTTCTGGCGGGTGACATCGGTCTTCGCCTCAGTGATCCATTCCACGTATTCGCGTTTCGCGGAGGGGCTGAAACCGTCGTATGTCTTGCGTGCCGATGCATGTCTTTTCTGTGCCAGCAGTGCGGCGAAATCTTCGGGCAGCTGCGGCGGCGGTTTTGGAGTGACCTTCGGGCGCTGCTGTTTCACACCAGTTGCGTTCAGCGCCATCGCTTTTCTGACGTACGCCGTGAGGTCCTTCTTCGACGGCAGATCCTTGACCGAGGTGAGCTTGCCAAACTGGCCCATGCCTCGTTCTCCATCGGCGCCTTCAACATCGGTGCCCACGACATCTTTGTACAGCCAGAAGCCAAAGCTGCAGTGCTGGTTGAACGCGGCCATCGAGCACATCATCGAGCCCTTGTAGCCGAAGTGCGGAGAACTCCATTTCAGGGTTTCTTCCACCTCAGGGCAGGCCGCATGCACTACCGCGCGAAGATGCTCCAGGATCGGCCGCGCGAATTCCGCTGACTTCGCGATATAGGCATCGATGCGTGGGTCATGACTGGCCATGGCGCCATTCACAGGTCGCGGATAAAGAAGCGGTCACAGCTGAAGTGACCCGTGCCACCCATCGGTGCGCTCAGCGGGGTGAAGCCGCTACGTTGGTAAAGCGCCTGTGCCGAATCCATGCCGGTGAGCGTTTCCAGATAGCAGCGCTCGAAACCGAGCGCGCGTGCCGCATCGAGGCAGCGTTGCATCATTGCCTTGCCGGCGCCGATGCCACGTGCCTGGGGCAGGAAATACATCTTGCGCAGCTCGCACACGTCTGGCTGGGCGTTCTCCAGTGGAGCGATGCCACCGCCGCCCAGCACCACGCCATTGCGCTCGACCACGAAGTAGGCGCGGCGTGGTCGAGCATAGGCTTCGTACATGCCGTCCACTTCGGCATCGTGGATCGCGAAGCCGGGGCCGTCAGCGCCGAATTCGGGCATGACGGCGCGAATGATCGCGGCGACGGCGGCATCGTCACGGGGTTCGATCGGGCGGATTTCGATGAGATGGATCTCGGACGACGGGCTCATGGGTATTCCGTTCAGGGGTGCCCGATTATTTCACCGTTTGCTGCAACGTCCAGCACTTAGACGGCCGTGCGTGCGCGGGTGACGCGACTGGCGGTTTCCTTATGCAACTGTGCGGACAGCCACGCGCCGGTGGCAATCAACATGTCCAGATCGACGCCGGTTGTCATGCCCATCCCGTGCAGCATGTAGACCACGTCCTCGCTCGCCACATTGCCGGTGGCACCTTTCGCATACGGGCACCCACCGGTGCCGGATACCGAGCTGTCGACCACTCGTACACCTTCCTCCAGGCACGCGAGGATATTCGCCAGAGCCTGGCCGTAGGTGTCGTGGAAATGCACGGAAAGTGCCTCGATCGGCACCTCCTGCGCCACCGCGTGCAGCATCGCCCGGGCCTTCGCCGGCGTGCCAACACCAATCGTGTCACCTAGCGAAATCTCGTAGCAGCCTAGCTCGTACAAGCGGCGCGCCACGCGCACCACGTCCTTTACCGGCACCTCTCCCTGATACGGGCAGCCGAGCACGGTGGAGACATAACCGCGTACTTTCACCTCGTCCGCCTGTGCGTGTTCGATCACCGGCACGAAGCGTTCGATCGATTCGTCGATCGACGCATTGACGTTCTTGCGGTTGAACGCCTCGGAGGCAGCAGTGAATATCGCGATCTCGGTCACGCCTGCTTCGCGTGCCCGCAGATATCCCTGCTCGTTCGGAACCAGTACCGGGTAGCTCACCCCTGGCACCTTGCGGATGCCGCGGAATACTTCGTCCGCATCGGCCAGCTGTGGCACCCACTTCGGGCCGACGAAACTGGTCGCCTCGATGGTGGTCAGGCCGGTCGAGGAGAGACGATCGATCAATGCGATCTTTACGTCCGCCGGCAGCAGCGTTTTCTCATTCTGCAGGCCATCGCGGGCACCGACTTCAACGATGCGGACGTGGTTGGGTCGACTCATTTTGTGCTCCAAATGTTTCTTTCCCCTATCGGATAAGGTGCCTCAAGGGGGATTCACGACTCTGTATGTAGATCATCGGGCAAAGAGCAACCCCTCTCCCAGGGGGATTCCCTGCAGTCACAACCTTCCTGCGACCGAAAGCAGTCCCTTCTTCTGGGCGGCCAGAGGAGGGCGCAAAGCATAGGCCGGCTAGGGCGCAGGTTGAGGTGAGCACCAGCGAACCCCAACACACCAGGGCCCAAGCGTTGGGATTCGCTGACGCTCACCCCAGCCTACGCCGACGTTTACGAAGGTATGCAGCATCACGCCGTAAAACGCACCAGCACCGCATCCGCTTCGACAAACTCGCCCTGTTCGGCGTTAACGCTTTCGATGGTGCCAGCGCGCGGCGCCTTCAATGCCAGCTCCATCTTCATTGCTTCCATCACCAGCAGTTCCTGACCCTGTTCGACCGTGTCGCCAGCCTTGGCTTTGACCAGCACGATGCGGCCGGGCATCGGCGCGATGATCTGGTTGCCGCCAGCTGCATCCTTTGACTCCCACGCGAACGCCTCGGCCCGCGTGAAGTTGTGGCGCTGACCGCCGGCGTCGTGCAGCAGCACATG
>Ga0302232_10000856_pt1 | contig 21793 bp, 19 predicted proteins | sample II_Palsa_N2_3_FD_193575 | JGI IMG/M metagenome (GOLD analysis project Ga0302232, IMG submission 193575) | Peat permafrost microbial communities from Stordalen Mire near Abisko, Sweden - II_Palsa_N2_3 | ecosystem: Environmental > Terrestrial > Soil > Palsa > Peat permafrost | place: Sweden...
TCCGCCAGGAGGATCTCGCCCAGCAGTACAACCTGCATCAGGAAGCGAACAAGATCGACCTGGCGTCGGTGACGGACGAGATCGTGCTGTCCAAAGACGGCGCCGACAGCGCGAGGGACGCGGGAGCCACCGTGCAGCTGGAAACCAGCCGGCTGCACAACCCGGGCATGCCGGGTCAGCTCGCGCCGCCCACCGGGCACCAGATCGACACCGCCCTGACGGTGGCGCAGCAGGAGGTGCTTCTCGGCTGGCTCGAGGCAGCCGACGAGGATCTGGACGCCGACGCCCTGGCCATGCTGCGACGGCAGCTGGCGGGTGTCATCGCGGACCTGCCCGAGCTGCTGCGACGCTACCTGGACCGGGTCGGCGGCGCCGTGGTGGAGGCCAGAGCCGCACGAGGCGGCCGGACCGAGACCGTTGACGAGGCCGAACGGGCCGAGCTTGAGGAGGCGCTGCGCCGGCTGGCCCACCAGCTCAAGGGCGCACGGACCAGCAGGCAGCGCAACACACCGCGCGGCCGCGTCAACCCGGGCCGGACGATGCGCAAGAACATGGGCTATGACGGCGTGCCGTTCCGTCCGATCACGACCAGCCGCACCGCCGACAAGCCCCGGCTGCTGCTGCTGACCGATGTCTCCCTGTCGGTGCGCGCGACCGCGCGATTCACGCTGCACCTGGTCTACGGCATGCAGTCGCTGTTCACGCAGGCCCGCTCGTTCGCTTTCGTCGACGCGCCGGTCGAGATCACCGAGCTGTTCGCCGAACATCCGCTGGAACGGGCGCTCGGGCTGGTCTTCGACGGGCTGCCGGCCGGCGGGCTGCTCGACGTCGACGCCAGCTCCGACTACGGCGCGACGTTCACCCAGTTGCTTTCTGAGCACTCGGCCGCGCTCGACCGCCGCACCACGCTGATCGTGCTCGGGGACGGACGGGGCAACGGCAACGACGCCCGGCTTGACACCTTTCAGGAAATAACCCGGAGGCTCCGCGAGACGATCTGGCTGACCCCGGAATCACGGTATTCCTGGGGGCTCGGGGCGTGCGACCTGCCACGGTACGCGGAGTTCTGCGACCGGGTTCAGGTGGTCGCCGACCTCACCGGGCTGCAGCGCGCCGCTCAGCAGATTTCTACTGAGGCGACCGGACGATGAGGGAGCCGAACCTGATCCCGTCGCTTCCGCAGACCATCGATCCGCTGGCGCCTTGCCCGCCCGGCCGCTATGACGACCATCTGGTCAGCGTCTTGTGCGCTGAGCCGCCGTGCGGCCGCGCCGCGCCGCTGGGCGGCCACGCCGCAAACGCCGGTCTCGTCGTCCGTACCGACCACTTCTGCCTGACCGAACGCGGCCGCCGGATCGAGGTGACCCACTGGCTGTCCCCCGACCAGCTCGACAACGACGTGGCCGGGCTGCTGGCCGAAGAGCTGTTCGCGCCGGGCTGGCTGTCCGGGGTGGAAATCTTCGAGCGGGTATTCACCGGCGTCGTGCGGTCCTGCGTCGATGACCCGCTGCTGGCCTGGTGCACGTTCTACGGCAATACCCTGGCCCGAATCCGCCAGTGCTGGCGGGCGCCGGCCGCGGCGACCGGCCGCGAACCCACCACGATCGGTGAGCTGGCCCCCGTGTACGCGCACGCACTGCAGCTCATCCCGGCGGGCCAGGTGCTCGACCTCGGCTCCTGCTTCGGCTTCCTTCCGCTGCTGCTGGCCGAGCGGCCGGCCAATACGGTGACCGCCTCCGACCTGTCCGGCGGCACGATGGGCCTGCTGAGCGCCGTGGCGGCCGCGCTCGGGCTGCGGGTGAACACCCTGGTGTGCGATGCGGCGCGGATTCCAGTGCCAGACGGCTGGGCCGACACGGTCACCGTCATCCATCTTCTGGAGCACGTGAGCCCCGATCACGGCCGCGCCGTCATCGGCGAAGCGCTCCGTGTCGCCCGCCGTCAGGTGGTGGTCGCCGTGCCGGTCGAGGACGAACCCACCGCCGCCTACGGCCACGTCCGCACCCTCGATCTGCGTCAGCTTGGTGACCTGGCCGGCCATCACGGTCGGGTGCACGAGCATCACGGCGGCTGGCTGGTACTGACCGCCGGCTAGGAGGCAGACGTCAGGTCCACGCCGCTCTTGGTGGCCTTGTAGACCGCCTCGGCGCGACTGGTCGCGTCGAGCTTGCGCATGAGGTTCCTGACATGAAATTTCACCGTGGTCTCTGACAGGTACAGGCGCGCGCCGATGGCCCGGTTGCTCAGGCCACGTGCGACCAGCTGCAGCACGCTGAGCTCGCGGCCGGTGAGCGCCGATCGCGCCGGCGGGGCGTGGATCGACCGCATCATGGCGGCGGCCGAGCGGGAGTCGAACGCGCTCCCGGTGGTGGCGACCAAGCGGATGGCCCGCACCAGTTCTACGGCGTCGACATCCTTGACCACGTAACCGCAGGCCCCGTGCTGAACGGCGCTGACCACCAGCGCGTCGTCCACGAACGCCGAGAGCACAAGCACCCCGAGCCCCAGATAGCGCTTGGTCAGCTGGGCGCACAGGCCCAGCCCCTCGCTGTCTGAGGCCGACGATAGCTTCATGTCAAGCAGCACCATCGTCGGACGGGTCCGCTCCACCACGACCAGGGTCTCTGCGGACGAACTAGCCTCCCCGACCACCTGCAGGTCGTGTTCGCGATCCAGCAGCGAGCGCAGGCCCTGCCGGACCATCGCGTGATCGTCGGTGAGGACAATCGTGACAGGAGCCTCGGCATCCGGCGGCCGCCCGCCGGGCCGTATCCCAGGCATCGCCACCGGATGGCCCGGCCGGCTTGCCGTCGAAGCGAATCCCCGATAGCCAGAAACCGCTGATTCCGACGCGATGGTCATGGCATTCCTCCAGGGCCGCGGCGGCTACATGCCTCAGGCGGTCAGAATGACCGCAGACGTCGTCGCCGGATACGGGCCTCGGCCACCTCACGGCAGGCCCTTTGGCCCTAGTCGATGATTCCCGACCGTGATCGCCGGGTAGCTACGGCCGGACACCGGGCACGCCAGGCAGGGGCAGCGGAATACTCAGCCGCAGCAGTACGCCACCTGCTCGAGAGTGACGGATGGACAGCGTACCGCCCAGGTTTTCTGCCATGTCCAGCATGTTCGCCAGCCCCCGGTGCAGCCCGGACAGGTCCCCCCCGCTGGACAGCCGTAGCGCGCGGCGCAACTGGGCCGGGTCGCCGGTCCCGTTATCGGACACGCTGATGGTCACCGCATCGGCCAGGTAACGCAGCCGGACAAGCGCGCAGGTGGCCTTGCCGTGCGCCGCCGCGTTGAATAGTGCTTCCCCGGCCCACCGCAGCACCGACTGCTCGACATCGGGCGGCAGCGGGATGGGATGCCCATCCAGCCTTACCTTCACGTGCAAGTTGGTGGGCTGGTGCACCGTGGACAGCCGCTGCAATATGACGGGCAGCGAACCCGTCGGCTCCTCGGCCGCGCGGTGCAGCGCGTAGATCGCGGCCCGCAACTGCCCGGCCGCATGCCGCGCGAGGTCCTTGGCCGGCCCCAGGCGTTCGGCGATCTGGCTGGCTGGGTCGGCCATGTCCGCTAGCTCAGCCCGGCACACCTCGATGGTCATGCCGATGGACAGCACGGACTGAGTCACGCTGTCGTGCAGTTCGCGCGCGATACGGTGCCGCTCGTCGTCAAGCACCTGTCGCTGCGTGGCCGCGACGAGCCGCCGCTGGGTCTCGGCCAGCTCAGCGCTGCGGGCGGCCAGGTCCCTGGCGTGCCTGGTCGTCGCGTCGTAGAGCTGGTCGCTGCGGCCACGCAATTGGGTGGTGGCGTGGGACAGAAAGGAGTTGTGCAGCGCCACGGCGGCCTGGTTGGCGAACACCCGCAAAATGGCGCGATCGGTAACGGCCACCTCCAGCCCTGCGCCCGGCCGCGCGGCAATTCCGCCGACCGGCTCATCCTCCAAGGTCATCGATACTCGCACCCAGCCCTGGCCGCGGTCCGGTGACTCGATCTCCCAGGGACGACTGCGCAGCACGGCCAGATGCCCGGCCACTTCGGCCGGCAACCGGTTCTCGTCGTCGATCAGCTCGCCGCTGATCACCGCGAGAAACCGGGGGCGCGCGGCAGGCAGGACCCCCTCGGCCACGGCGAACAGCAGCCATTCGGCACCCAGGTGCGCCGTCGCGGTGCGCACCACCTCCTCGACCAGCGCACGAGGGCCGGCCGCGGTGCGCACCAGGACACGGGAGATGCGGTCAAGCGCCTGCACGGCGTGCTCGAGGCGCTCGGTGGAGCGAACATACTCTGGGTAGTACGAGTGCTTGCCGGAGCGGAGGCCGGTCAGGATCTCCAGGTCGCCGTCCGAATGATCATCGTGCCCTGATCCGGGCGGCCCCGTCACAAGGCCGCCCGGAACTGGTCCTCGATGTCCGGAACGCTCGCGGCGCGGGGATTGGTGGCCAGGCAGGCATCGTTCAGCGTAGTCCTGGGCACTATGTCGTCGGTGACGCCGAGCTCGGCCAGTCCCTTCGGCACGGCGTTCAGCACGCCGTGAGGTGCGTCAAGGTGGCCGCCGACCTGATGGCTCATCGCGTGCGTGGCGCCCAGGATGGCATTGGTGAAGGCCATGCCCGCCTCAAGCGACCCCTGCGCCATGGCCAGGCGCGAGGCCATCTCGGTCGGCCTGAGCTGGGTACGCAGCAGGTGACGGGTGATCAGCGCGACCGCATGCAGGGCATGGCGGTCAGTGAGCGGGTTGTTCGCACCGGACACGAACGACTCGATCCCGTGCGTCAGGGCATCCAGTCCGGTGGTGGCGTTGAGCCAGTCCGGCATGGTGGTGAGCAAGTGCGGATCGATCACGGAGATCTCAGGCACCAGCGTCCGGCTGATGATGGTGATCTTTTTGCGGGCCGCCGTGTCGGTCACGATGGCGAACTGCGACACATCCGCGCCCGTGCCGGAGGTGGACGGCACCATCACCGTGGGCGGGATCGGGCGCAGGACCTTGTCCACGCCCTCGTAGCGCAGGATCCGGCCGCCGTTGCCGGACAGGATCGCCACACCCTTCGCCGCGTCGATGCACGAGCCGCCGCCCAGCCCGATGATCACATCGCAACCGCTCTCGGCGTACCTGGAGAACCCGGCCCCTGGCCCGAAGACGATCTCCGGAGCATGAAATTTCGCGAGCCGACTGGAGATGTGGGCACCGAGCTCATCGCCCCGTCGCGGGCCAGGGAGCCCGGCACTCTTTCCCCGGTCCCAGCTCGCACCGGGCCAGTCGCTCTCGAACATCGCGAGATTTTCGGGTGAAGTGTGCATATAGCTCCTATTACAGAGCGAAGACCCAGATTACGCCGCTGTCAAGAGTCTGTTGCGTGGGCATTTCCGGCCGCGCGGCCCCGCCGAGGGCCGACTGGATAGCCACGACGCTGTCCTCCCGGCGCTCCGGCCTGCCCGATCGGGTAGCTGTTACAGCGCCCGGCGCGGGAGACCATAAGCACTATCAGATTGGCCTGCCCGGGCCTGGGCACGGCAGGCTACTCGCGACCGCATGGCTGCCGACGGCAGTGGGAGATGAGCATTAATGACTGTGACCCTGGACCGGAACGTTGAGGAGTTCCTCGGCGTTCCACGTCAGCTGTTTATCGACGGGCGCTGGGCCGACGCGGCGTCGGGCCGGACGTTCGAGACTCCTAACCCGGCGACGGGCGAGATCCTCGCCCGGGTAGCCGAAGGGGAAGCCGAGGACATCAACCGGGCCGTGAAGGCCGCACGCAGAGCGTTCGAGGCAGGCCCGTGGAGCAGGATGACCCCGTCCGAGCGCGGTCGCATCATCTGGCGGATCGGCGATCTCATCCTCGAGCACCTGGACGAGTTGGCCCAGCTCGAATCGCTGGACAACGGCAAGCCCTACGCCGTGGCCCGCGCCGCCGACGTGCCGCTGGCCGCCGACATGTTCCACTACATGGCCGGTTGGGCCACCAAGATCGAGGGCAACTCGATCAACATCTCGGTGCCCTACATGCCAGGCGCCAACTTCCACTCCTACACGCTGCGCGAGCCGGTCGGCGTGGTCGGGCAGATCGTCCCGTGGAACTTCCCGCTACTGATGGCCGCGTGGAAGGTCGCCCCGGCACTGGCCACGGGCAACACCGTGGTACTCAAGCCCGCCGAGCAGACCCCGCTGACCGCGCTCAGGCTCGCCGAGCTTATCGCCGAGGCCGGTATCCCCGACGGAGTGGTGAACGTGGTACCCGGCTTCGGCGAGACCGCCGGGGCGGCGCTCGCTTCGCACCACGACGTCGACAAGATCGCGTTCACCGGCTCCACCGAAGTAGGCAAGCTGATCGCCAACGCGGCGACAGGGAACCTTAAGAAGGTGAGCCTGGAACTCGGCGGCAAGAGCCCCAACATTGTCTTCGATGACGCCGACTCCGCTGCGATCGCGGGCGCCGCCAGCGCGATCTTCTTCAACCACGGGCAGTGCTGCGTCGCCGGATCGCGCCTGTACGTCCAGCAAGGCAGCTTCGACGAGGTGGTTAACGGCGTCGCCGAGATCGCGAAGTCCATCAAGGTCGGCCCGGGACTTGAGCAAGACACTGAGATGGGCCCGCTCGTCTCCGATGAGCAGCTGCGCCGGGTGACCGGCCTTGTCCAGTCCGGGATGGCCGAAGGCGCCAAGGCCGTGGCCGGCGGCGGCGGGCGGCACGGCAATCGCGGCTACTTCGTCGAGCCGACCGTGCTCACCAATACGCACCCGGAGATGACGGTCGTGCGTGAGGAGATCTTCGGGCCGGTGGTGGTCGCTGCCCCGTTCAGCGACCTGGACGAGGTCGCCGCCGTCGCCAACGACAGCCCCTACGGTCTCGGCGCGGGCATCTGGACCAAGGACATCTCCAAGGCGCACGCACTGGCCAAGAAGCTCAGAGCCGGCAGCGTCTACGTCAACTGCTACAACGTGTTCGACGCAGCGCTGCCGTTCGGCGGATACAAGCAGTCCGGCTGGGGGCGCGAGATGGGTCACGAGGTACTCGAAAACTACACCGAGGTCAAGGCCGTCACCACCTTGCTCTAACACGACCCCCTCAGGAACCTGTCCGGAGAACAGGGCTCAGGCGGCCCTGAGCCCTGTTCTCCGGTAGTGAATTTCCCGGCAAGGGAACGAGAGGCAACACCATGGCAGAAAGCCAGCAGCCGCAGGGCCCTGAGGCGCAGGTTTCCGAGGCGCAGATCGCGGTGCACTGGCGCGAGGAGGAGTACTACCCGCCGCCGCCGAAGTTCGTCGGGCAGGCCAACGCCAAGGATCCGGCCATCTTCGAGCGGTTCACCGAGGACAAATTTCCCGGCTGTTTCAAGGAGTACGCAGACCTGCTGACCTGGGACGAGCCATGGCACACGACGCTGGACTCCAGCAACCCGCCGTTCTGGAAGTGGTTTGTCGGCGGCAAGCTGAATGCGTCGTATAACTGCGTGGACCGGCACGCGCAGGCAAGCCCGGACAAGACCGCGATCATCTTCGTGCCGGAGCTCGAGTCCGACGATCACGTCACGATCAGCTACTCCGAACTGCTCCGCCAAGTGAACGAGTTCGCCGTGGTGCTGCACGACTCGCTCGGCCTGAAGACCGGCGACCGGGTGACCCTGCACATGCCGATGGTGCCGGAACTGGCCGTCACCATGCTCGCCTGCGCGCGGCTCGGCGTCATTCATTCGGAGGTTTTCGGCGGGTTCAGCGGCACCGCGTGCGGTCACCGGATCGCCGACTCCGGCAGCCGTGTCCTGATCACGATGGACGGCTACTACCGGGCAGGCCAGCTTTCCGACCACAAGGTCAAGGCCGATGAGGCGATCGAGGCGGCCCGCCAGGAGGGCCAGGAGGTCGACAAGGTGCTTGTCTGGCGGCGCCGGGCCGGGCAGTACGCCTCGCAGGCCCCCATGGTCGACGGCAGGGATGTCTTCGTCGACGAGCTGCTCGGCGGGCATTCTGGTCAGACCGTCGAGCCGGTGTCAATGCCGGCCGAGGCACCGCTGTTCCTGATGTACACCAGCGGCACGACCGGACGGCCCAAGGGTTGCGTGCACAGCACCGGCGGATACATGGCGTACGTGGCCGGGACGTCGAAGTATTACCAGGACATTCACCCGGACGACGTCTACTGGTGCATGGCCGACATCGGCTGGATCACCGGCCATTCCTACATTGTCTACGGCCCGCTGGCGCTGGGCACGACGACGGTGATCTATGAAGGCGTCCCCAACTATCCCGACGGCGGGCGGCCGTGGCGGATTGCCGAGGAGCTTAGGGTGAACATCTTCCACACCTCGCCCACGGCGATCCGGATGCTGCGCAAGGTAGGGCCGGAGGAACCGAAGAAGTACGGCTACCACTTCAAGCACATGACCACGGTGGGCGAGCCGATCGAGCCGGAAGTCTGGCGCTGGTATCACTCGGAGGTCGGCAAAGGCGAGGCGGCCATCGTCGACACCTGGTGGCAGACCGAGAACGGGGGCTTCCTCGGCAGCACGCTGCCCGCGTTGCAGCCGATGAAGCCCGGCAGCTGCGGGCCGGGCGTGCTCGGCATCTACCCGGTGATCTACGACGAGAACGGCAACGAGATACCGGACGGCAAGGCGGGCAACATCTGCATCCGCAACCCGTGGCCGGGCATCTTCCAGGGCGTCTGGGGCCAGCCGGAGCGGTTCGTCGCCACCTACTACCGGAAGTACAACAAGGACCCGGACAGCAAGGACTGGCGCGACTGGCCGTACTTCGCCGGTGACGGCGCGGTCCGGGCGGCCGACGGGTACTTCCGGATCCTCGGCCGCGTGGACGACGTGATCAACGTGGCCGGGCACCGGCTCGGCACCAAGGAGATCGAGTCGGCGGCCCTGACCGTGCCGGAGGTCGCCGAGGCGGCCGCGGTGCCGGTGATCGACGACATCCGGGGCCGCGTGGTAGAGGTGTATGTCTCGCTCAAGCCCGGTTACGAGCCGGGCCGGGAGATGGAGGCCAAGGTCAGCAAGGCGATCGAGACCCAGATCGGCAAGATCGCGCGGCCGAAGAACGTATGGATCGTGCCGGACATGCCGAAGACCAGGTCGGGCAAGATCATGCGCCGGGTGATCGCGTCGATCTCCAACTTCGCAGACGTCGGGGATGTCACCACCCTGTCCAACCCCGAGATCGTCGACGACATCCGGCACTACGTGCAGAGCGAGAAGGTCGCCAGGGACGACGTGCCGCGCGACCTGACCGAGGCCGAGTTCGAGGAGATCAAGAAATTCGGCGACGAGTAGGTCGACTCAGCGCCGCAGGAGGCAATCGTGGAGTTCGAGGTGATCATCGAGATCCCCAAAGGCCAGCGCAACAAGTACGAGATGGACCATAAGACGGGACGGATCCGCCTGGACCGGATGTTGTTCACCTCTACCCGGTATCCGGCCGACTATGGCTTCATCGAGCACACGCTCGCCGACGACGGCGATCCGCTCGACGCGCTTGTCCTGCTCGACGAGCCGACCTTTCCCGGTTGCCTGGTCTCCTGCCGGGCGATCGGGATGTTCCGGATGCGGGACGAGATGGGCAACGACGACAAGGTCTTGTGCGTGCCCGCGACGGATCCGAGGATGGCCCATCTGCGCGACATCGACGACGTCCCGGAGTTCGACCGCCTGGAGATCCACCATTTCTTCGAGGTTTACAAGGCGCTGGAGCCCGGCAAGAAAGTGGAGACGGCGACCTGGGTGAACCAGGCGGCCGCCTGGAGCGAGATCGAGGCATGCAGGGAGCGCGCTCGCAGCACCGGTGATCTGGGCGGCTGAGCGGAAACGGCATGCGAGTACTGATGATCGCCCCGCCAGGCGCGGGCAAGGGGACTCAGGGCGCACTTATCGCCGCACGCTTCGGCATACCCCATATCGCGACCGGTGAGCTGCTGCGTGATCACGTAGCGCGGCAGACCATTCTCGGCCAGGCCGTTCAGGAATATCTCGACCGCGGCGAACTCGCACCTGACCAGATCGTCCTTGACATGCTGCGGGAGGAGATGGTCGCCGCGAAAGCGGCCGGAGTCGGGTTTGTGCTGGACGGAATCCCACGAAACATGGTACAAGCTCGCGCGGTCTACCTGATCGGCCGCGAACTCGGAATGACCGCGAATGTGGCGCTGCACCTGCAGGCCGACGATGCGGAACTCATGCATCGATTGCTCGCGCGAGCCGCGCTCGAGCATCGCTCGGACGACACCAGGGAAATCATTGCCCAGCGCCTTAATCTCTACCATGAAGTGACATCTCCCATTCTTGCGTGGTACCGCGAGCGCGGAATCCTGGTTTCGGTAGATGCGATGCGTTCCGCGAATCAGGTCGGGCGTGAAATCCTGACCGCCCTGGAAGCGATGCGTCCGCTCGTCGACCACGTGCCCGAGCAGGTCCGGATCGCCGTGGACCTCACTAGCCTGGGGGACGCGTTCGGCGCCACCCGGGCCGGCACTTAGCCATAGACGACGGCGGAGGTCCTGGCCACCAGATGCGGTCGCCGATGGTGATGAGCGCGGCGGGCACGAGGACGGCATCCGGGAGGCTGAGGTGTCCCGCACCAGCGCTTACCGACGCTGGCCGCACAAGGACCTGTTCTTCATCGACCTGGTCCTGGAACTCGCCAGGGACCCGGCCCCCGGGACCGTCACCGGCGAGCTGGACCTGATCCGGCGCATCATCGCCTGGCGGCTAGACCGGCTGGCGACCCGCAGACGCGCCGCGCCCTTGTCATCGACAGCCGGCGCCTGAACGAGAGGCAGGCCACGCACCGCCCGGACAGACTCGCAACGGACAGGGCAGCAAAAGAATGACAAATTCCGATTTCCGGCTATCTTTTTGAAGAGCCCCTCGGTACGGATAGCTGGCGTCGCAATGGTGCATGCTCCGCATTAACTGATAACTAGAACGGGCCGGTCGGTAAGATACGTGACTTTATGCGCCATGCTGCCCAGAATAAAACTGGTAAGGTCGTTGCGACCGCGTGAGCTCAGCCTTTCGATATCCTGCTGATGATCTCGCTTAGGATCTCGCCAGTCCCGCAGGTGCCGGCAGGGACGAAAGCGGTGATACGACAGGACCTTTGTCACTACCTGCCGAACGGCCCGCCTGCGAGCCTGCTCCTATAAGGTCCTGCCCTTTAGGGGTAAAGGATGAAGAACGCGGAAGGACCGGAACTGATGTCAGCAGGCAGCACGAATGGCGCGCCCCGGATCGTCGTGGGAGTCGATGGTTCTCCGACATCGCGAGCGGCGCTGCGCTGGGCCGTCAGGCAGGCCAAGCTCACCGACGGCACCGTCGACGCCGTCATCGCCTGGGAGATTCCGATGGTGCTGCAGAGTTATGGCTGGGCACCCATCTACGTGGAAGAGGAAGGCGACTTCAAAGCAGACGCCAGGAAGACGCTCGACGCGGTGATCAGCGAGGAAGTCGGGCAGGCTGACAGCCAGCGGGTGCAGAGCTTGGCCGTCAACGGGCATCCGGCGCAGGCGCTGATCGACGCCGCGGACGGTGCGGACCTGCTCGTGGTCGGCAGTCGCGGTCACGGCAGCTTCGCCGAGGCCCTAATCGGCTCGGTCAGCCAGCATTGCGTGCATCACGCGCCCTGCCCGGTGCTGATCGTCCGCGGCGAACCAGATCGGTAATCACACGCGGCGTCCGCGCCGGTCTGGACGCCCGCGCCAGCGGGGTCCGGGTACCCCTGCTGGCTACGAGTTGGCCGAACCATTCACATGCTGCGCATGCGGTGGAATTTGCGAATGTCATCCTTGCCCGCGAGCAGGGCCACGCCCACGCCCAATGCCACGACGCCGAGCGCCGTTGCCACGATATGCTTCATTGTCCGAGCCTTCCTATGTCTGCCAGGCAGAGCCTTCCCCGCCCAGATCCTGAGTGTGCGATCTGAGTCCAGACCGCTCATGTTCATTTCCCAGGCTGGCTCCCGGCTTCAGCCGGTTATAGGGTCGAAGGCCGGCCCGGCCACGGACTGAAGTCCCGGTTCTGGAGTTTGGCGCCCGGCTCAGGCCAAGGGCCTGTAGATAACGGACATCAGGCAAGACGTTGCGCCTTCACTTGATGTGCGGGCCGCTACCCCGGTGGCAGGAGTAGCCGGTGGATGCTGTCGGTGAACCAGTGCTGGAAGTGGTCTTGGCTCCACCCGCAATCGCGGGTCAGCCTGCGGAACACGACTGGGTCCATCAGGAGCCAGATCGTGTCAACGGCGTCTTCGTGGCGAAGACCGGTTCTCAGCCGCGCGCGCTCGATGATGCCCGTCACGATCCGGGCGGCGGTGGTGGCACGTTGCGCGTCGAGCCGGCGCGCGAGAGCCGCGATCTCTTGGTCCGTGCTCGCTGCTTCGTCCACCACCGCCAGCAGGCCCGCGACGCGGTCGGCAACGATGCGGACGGCGGACGGCCATCCTTATCTACAGCTCTTAAGGGCGCCAGCCCCGCATCCGCCCCGCATCCGCCCCGCATCCGGCGGTCGGCGGTGGCCGTTCAGACGCGCGGCAGCAGTCACACCTGGCACACTGGCTTATTTGTTCGATTCCTGTCACTTATTAGGCGATTTGATTGTAGTAGTGAGACGAATTCGCTATTATGTTTGATGACAGGCATGGGCAGGATCAAGGTCATTTCTCCGGAACGGGCGGTGGTGCGTGACCTCAGGACCGGTTTCCCCGGACCCCGGGCGGGACGAGGACCCCGCCCGGGACGCTGGCGAGCCCGGCGGGTCCCCGTCCGGCGGGTCTGGGCGCGGTCCCCATGACACCCCGGGCGAGTTCCCCGGCGGCTGGCGAGAGGTGCCCAGTTCTGGTGAGGACTGGCTGACCGAGGAGCAATGGGTGGCGTGGCTGTCCTCGATCGAGCCCGGGGAGCCGCCGGCCGAGGATCCCGAGGACGATCCGGGCCCCGATGATCCTGCGCGGCCGGGTGCCGCCGGGCCACGGTCCCGTCCCGCCAAGGAGATCCGCGCCGTGAAGGGGTCCCGCCGTGGTCCGGGGCAGCCTGGCTCGGCGCGGCGGGTCCCGGGTGGGTCGCCCGGCCCGGTCGGCGCGTTCGGCACCGGCCAGCTGCTGGATACCGCGCCGGGCGGGGCGGTGGTGTTCGGCCAGGCTGAGCACGCGGCCGGGGAGGATGGCCGGTTCGCCGGGGCCTCTGATGATGAGCTGACCGGGATCATCTGCGGGCTGGACCGGACCGAGGCCGCCGCGTGCGCGCTCAAACATGCCGCGGTGGCCGAGCTGATCCGCCGCAACCCCGACGATGGGTGCGCGCTGGAGGGCCCGGCGCAGATGCCCGGCAGCTACGACGAGTTCGCCGAGACCGAGCTGGCCGCCGCGCTGGCCGAGACCCGCTGTGCCGCCGCCGGGATGCTCGACCTGGCCCATGACCTGGAAACCAGGCTGCCCGGGACCAAGGCGGCGTTCGGGTCCGGGGTGCTGCGCCTGTCCAAGGTGGAGATCATCGCCCGGGCCACCGCGCACCTGGACCCGGCCGAGGCCCGGGCGGCCGAGACGCTGGTGCTGGACCGGGCCGGGCGGCTGACCCCGGGCGGGCTGGCGGCCGCGATCAAGCGCGCGGCGATCCAGGTCGCCCCGGACAAGGCGGCCGAGCGGCGGGAGAAAGCAGAGCGGAACGCCCGGGTGCAGCGGTGGATGGAGGACTCCGGCAACGCCGCGCTGATGGGCCGCGAGCTGCCCCCCGCCGACGTCCTGGCCGCGGACCAGCGCATCACCTGGTGGGCCAGGCAGCTGAAAAAGGCGGGCCTGGACGGGGACATGGACCAGCTCCGGGCCCTGGCCTACATGGACATCATGCTCGGCCGGGACTCCCGGCCCGCCGTGCCCGCCGGGCCGGACGCAGCCCGGCACCCCGCCAACCCCGAGCCCGCCGGCGCGGACGGCGGCCCCGGCGGCTCGGACCGCGGCCCCGGCGGCACGGACGGCCCGGGCGGCGGGCCGGACGGTGACGGGCCGCACGGGCCGGCAGACGGCGGGTCAGGGCCGGCTGCTCCGGCCGGGCCGGGTCTGCCGCCGGCGGCGGGCGTGCTGCCGGCCGGGTTCGCCGGCCGCCTGCACCTGACCATCCCCCTGGCCACCCTGCTGAACCTGGCCCAACGGCCCGGCGAGATCGCCGGCCTGGGCCCCATCGACCCCGCCCTGGCCCGCGACCTCGCCACGTCCGCCGCCGCCAACCCCAAGAGCACCTACTGCGTCACCGTCACCGACCAGCAGGGCCACGCCATCGGCCACGGCTGCGCCAGACCCGAACCCAAGAACCACACCCGCACCGGCCACGGCCCGCCCGGCGACCACGGCCCGCCCGGCGGACCCGGCACCGGTCTGCGGCCACGGCCCGCCCGGCGGACCCGGCACCGGTCTGCGGCCCGGGTTCACCTTCACCGCCTCCGGTGATGACGGGCCGCCCGGCGGCTACGGGGCCTGGCGGCTATCCACCGGGGTGCCCGGGCGGCCGGACCTGCTGATCGCGCTCGACCCGATCGCCCTGGAGACGTGTGATCACCGGTTCGAGGCCCGCGGTCATGACCCGGGGGTCAAGCTCCGGCACCTGTCCGAGATCCGGCACGCCACCTGCACCGGGCCGACCTGCCGACGACCCGCCCAGCAGTGCGACTTCGAGCATAATGTCCCGTACGAGGCGGGAGGCCGAACGTGCCTGTGTAATGCCGGACCCAAGTGCCGCCATGAGCATCGGCTCAAACAGGACCGCCGCTGGAAAGTCGAGCAGGTCACCCCGGGAACCTTCCGGTGGACGGCCCCATCAGGGCGCCAGTACACCACAGAGCCGACGCGCTACCCCATCTAGCCGCGCGCAGAACGACACCGCCCGCGCCTATCGCGCCTGTCGCGGTTCTCTAGTTCGACTCTCTTTCCGCGAGCCCGGCCCCGACAGCATCGGCGATCAGGTCAGACAGGTTCATCGCGATGCTTCCGCTCGGAGCCAGTCGCGGGTTGAAGATGGTGATCTCCAGGCCGCGGGCCTTATCGCTGGAGAGCAGGCCGCCGAGGATCTCCGCGGCTTCCCGCCAGGACAGGCCGTCAGGGTGGCGGTAGTCTACGGCCGGCATCACCGCGTCATCAAGGACATCGACATCGAGGTGCACCCAGAATCCGTCGAGGCCGGGCTTGGTCACTGCAGCCGTCGCCGTGTCCAGGGCGTGACTCGTCCCCTGAGCCCTTACCTCGGACAGGTCCATGACGGTGATCGCGGTGCTGCGGATGTGCTCGGCGCCGAAGTGATCGTTGTCATCAAGGACCCGGTAGCCCACTAGCGCGACATCCTCGTCCCGCACCAGCGGCTTGAGTCCGTCCAGGTCGGTGAGCGCATCGGGACCGCGCCCGGTGGCCACTGCCAGGTCCAGGGAGGCGACCTCGCCGTTCGGTTCGTCGGCCGGATGCTGGAAGTCGGCATGGCCGTCCAGGAAGACCAGGCCGTACCGCCCCCGGCGCCGCAGGGCCAGCAGTGATCCGAGCATGATGCTGCAGTCACCGCCGAGCAGGACCGGGAAGCGGCCGCTGTCCAGAGCGCCTTCCACGGCCTCGGCGGTGTCCCGTGCGACGGCGGCGATGCCGCGCGGATTGAGGACGCCAGCCTTCTGGTCACGGACGCTTGAATAGGGCGGTATCTCGATTCGCACCGCGTCGGGCGAGCCAAGGCGCTCGTGTAGGCCCGCTTCACGCAGTGCGTCCGGCGCCAGCTCAAGTCCGCTCGGGCGAAGCCCGAGCGGCGACGGCACCTCGATGACCAGAGGATTCACGATTGCCTCCCTTACCAGTGCGCGTCCGGATTCAAGCTGGTAACAATAACGATCCGCAAGACATTATAAACGTGCCCGGCGGCAGCATATGGTTTACCGGGTTGGCGGAAATCGGGAAGATCAGCCCTGACGGCACCATGAAGCTCTGGCATGAGATCAGCATCGGTTCTGCGGCGGGGTTGCCTGATGCGCTCGCGGTGGGCCCGGACGGAGAGGTCTGGTACACCGACGACGGTGGCTATATCTGTCATATAAGCCCCATCGATAATTTCGGGTGTTACGCCATACATCCGAGCACGAAAGACATCTGGATGCGCGGAATTGCGATGGGTGCGGATGGGGCGCTCTGGTTTACCGAGGACAACCTCACCAGCATCGCCGATACGCAGAATGCTGTTGGTCGGCTAACCACCACCGGTAACTACAGCCAGTGGCTGCTACCGCCGGACTCGGGTCCCACCCGGATCGCTCCTGGCCCTGACGGGGCTCTGTGGTTCACTGAGCGCGGCGGGCAGCGGATCGGGCGCATAACAAGCAGCGGCGTCATTACGCAATTCTCGCTGCCCCGCGGGGTGTATCCGTTCGATATTGTCTCCGGTCCCGATAGGGCTCTGTGGTTTACCACCGATACCCAGGTTGGCCGCATCACGACTGCTGGACGCATCACCCTATGGCCGATACCAGGCGCCCAGCAGTTCGGGGGAATCGCGGTGGCGCCCGACGGGAGCCTGTGGCTCGCGGACGGTGTGGCTAGCGCCCTGCGGCACTTCGTCCCGCCGTTGCGCATCCAGCATCGCCGTTGAGCGCTTTAGGGCCCGCTTGCTCGCGGGAACACCACCAGGTCGAGCGGCCGCCGACCGTGCCGTGTTTCATCTCGGCGCCACAGCGCGGGCAGGTGCCGCCGGGGTGCCGGGCCGCGATGACGTCGCCGGTGTGCACGCCCCCTTTGGCGATGGCAGACCGCAGGGCGGATTCCAGCGCGCGGTAGAGACGGTCGGCGTCCTTGCGCTGGAGGCTGGCCGTCCGGGCGGCGGGCGAGATCTTCGCCTTCCACAGCACCTCATCGGCCAGCAAGTTCCCGACGCCGGCGATCTTGGATTGGTCAAGCAGGCGGGCCTTGACCGCGATCGACCCCTTGGTTATCAGGTCGCGGAACTCCGCGGGCGTGACCCCCGCGGCGTCCGGGCCGAGCGCGTCGATGTCGGGGTTCAGCCGGACACGCCCCAGCCGGCGTTTGTCGAACAGCACCAGGCTGCCGCCGTCAGCGAACTCGAGGGTGAAGCGGTTCCACTCGGCCTTGCGCGGCTGCGCGTCGCGGCGGGCAGGACCGCCGCCTTCGATAGCCTCGCCACCTTTGGACGTGACCACGATGCGGCCGCCCATGCCCAGGTGGATACCGAGGTCGGGACCGGACCCGGTCGAGCGGCCCACGTCAGAGGTCTCGCACCACAGTGTCTTGCCGCGCCGGTAGGCCGCGGTGAGCGTGCGTCCGGTCAGCGCGTCACGCAACTCGCCGGGGGAGTGCGGTCGGCATACGAACGTGTCAGCGTCGTCGACGCCGACAATGCGGCGGTGCAGCGCCTGATCTGCGATCAGGCTGCGAGCGGTCTCGACCTCGGGAAGTTCCGGCACCTCTTCGTTTTACCCGCCCCCTTGACCACGGTAATGCGGATCCGGCGCTTTGGTGCGCAGGTCTGACCGTGCCGGTTCCTAGCGCGGCTGTGTCCGGGAGCTTCTCAGCCCGGTCCCAGAGCTGGCGGGCTAGGACCCGACCGGAAACCTTTGCCTGGGGTCACGTCAGCTCGGGATCATAGACCACAGTTCCTGGTCCGTCTCAGTCAGCAGCTCCCGCGTTGCCACGGATGTCCGCTTGTGGTTGCGACGCGGGAGGCGCGGGCGGCATGCTGGGAGGGTGGCGATCATAGGAGATCAGCGGTGACTCATTCTCCCGCTACACAGTCCCAGTACCGGCGCGCCCCTCTCAGCTCGGAAGAGATGGCCCGGGGCGAGGCGAACCTGGCTCCCTTCGTGGCCCAGATGCTTGTCGCGAGGGGACGGTTCAGGGTGAGCGCCGACACGCCAGACCAGGTGGAGCTGTTTCAGTGGGTCGCCCGCAGGGTGAGCGACATGCTCCAGCGGCCTGTGGTCAGCTATGCCAACGGCAGGGAAATCGTGATCACCTTCGGTCAGCAGGAGGCCCCGGCCCTGGCTTTACGTCCGCCCGGCTGGGCATTTCCCGCGCGCTGAGCCCCGAGACTGGGCCGGTGACTGAGCGTCTGCGGGTTCGTGACATCGACGATGGCGAGGGACGGCGGCTGGCGCGGATCATCCGCCGGGCAGCGGGTCGGTGGTGACCTGGCGGCGGGCGCGGGATGTGATCGCGACTTCAACGCGGCGAGGAGGGCAGTTGAGGCCGCTAGGCTCGTTGACAGGGCAGCGTGGCTGCCGGTTTCAGCGTCCGCGTGCCGACGGCCCCGGTCGCTAGCCTCGGAGAGGATCGCCCAGTGAGCACCGAGACGACCCACCGGGCGCCCCCTCCCCGGGACCGGGGCAATGCCCGTACGGTAAAACTAACTTGCGTTAGTTAGTTTGCTAGGTGGCGGATCGAACCGGTGGAGCTGACGAATACCTTCCAGGTAGGTATCCCGGTGGGGGCGGCCTGGGCGGCGCTGACCGATCTGGACCAGACCGCCGACGCGGTGCTGAACAGGCCCGATGCTGACCGTCGCGCTGGCGCGCTGAGTGTGGAGGCTGGCCCGGTGGCCGCGCGGTACGTCGGCACAGCCTGGATCGCGGAGAAGGACGACACCGCGCATCGCGCAGTCATCAGGGCCGAGGGCGCCGATAGCGCGGGTCATGGCGACGCCACCGTGACGATCACGGCCACCCTGCAGCCGCGTGGCTCAGGAACCGAAGTCTTCCTGCTCACCGACCTAGCCTTGTCCGGCCGGATGGCACAGCTCGGCCGTGGCGTTATCGCCGGCGTCAGCAGCCGGCTGCTGAGTCAGTTCGTGGCCGCCCTGGAGGCCGCTGCGCCCGAGACCCCGCCCGCGGCCCACGATAACCGGCCCACCGTGGACCTCGAGGCCCTGCCCGCAGCCCGCCACACTCTGCTGTCCGCGGTCCGCGGCGTCAGGCTGACCCGGCTGCTGCCCGGTGCGGCGGCCGCCATCGCCGGTGCGGGCCTGCTCGCGTGGGTATGTCATCGGTCACAGTCATGTCGGGTAAGGCAGCCCCCAGCGCTGCCCGGCGATAGGAGATCCAACTCGTGCCAGAGCTAATCCGGGAGCCCTCGCTGCTCATCAACGGTGAATGGGTTCCCGGTACCGGGTCCGAATGCGAGGTGGAGAACCCGGCCACTGTGACGGGGACGGGAACAGGCCAGTGAAGATCGGAGACCTGGAGGTCTTGCCCGTCTTCGACGGCTATGGCTACGAGATTGCCCGCGAGGTGCTGCTACGCCCCGAAGCCGGCCGGGAGGATCCGTGGGCTCGCCACGCCGGGCACCTTGACCCGCAGGGACGGCTGGAGTTCACCCTCGGCGGTTTCCTGGTCCGCACCGGCGACCGGGTGGTCCTGGTCGACGCCGGAGCCGGCACCATCGACAACGGCCAGTACAAGGGCGGCCAGCTGCTTGACAGCTTGCGTGCCTACGGCCTCGCCCCAGCCGACGTGACCGACGTGATCTTCACCCACCTGCATTTCGACCACGTCGGCTGGGCGACGGCCAAGGGCGAAGTGGTGTTCCGGAACGCCACCTACCGGGTGGACGAGGCGGACTGGGCCTACTTTGTCGAGCGCCCGGAGGCCGCGCCGGGCGCGGTCAGGAAGCTGTCCCCGATCAAGGCGCAGCTTGAGACGTTCCGCGGTGAATGCGTGCTGGCGCCCGGGCTGAACGCCAGGCCAGCGCCCGGGCATACGCCCGGCTCGACCATCTACATCCTGTCCAGCGGCACTCAGCGGGCGCTGCTGCTCGGCGACGTCGTGCATTCCACCGTGGAGCTCATCGAGCCGGGCTGGCGGTTCGCCTTCGACGTCGACCAGGCCGCCGCCGCGGTCATGCGCCGTCAGATCGCCGCGGAATTGCTGGAGAGTCAGGACCCGGCGGCGGCCGCGCATTTCCCCGACCCGTGGTTCGGGCGCTTGATCTCGGCCGAGACGGGCCGACAGTGGATCTTCCTGTGAAAGAAGGAGGAAGGGACAGCCATGGACTTGCAGCTGGCGGACAAGACCGTTCTCGTCACCGGGGCCGGACAGGGACTCGGCCAGGCCATCGGGCTCGCCTTCGCCCAGGAGGGCGCCCGGGTGGCCTTCCACTACCACTCCTCGGCCGAGGGTGCGGACAAGGCGGCCGCTGAGGTCAACGCGGCAGGCGGCGCCGCCCTCGCGGTCCAGGCCGACCTGCGTGACGACGCCGCGGTGGACTCGGCCACCGACCGGGTCGAGAGCCGGCTTGGGCCGATCTCCGTCCTGGTCAACAACGCCGCCGCGACCCAGCGCAAGCGGTTTCTTGACACCACCGCGGCGGACTGGCAGGCGCAGGTGGACGTCACGGTGACCGGCACGCTGCGGATCACCCAGGCGGTGGCCAAGCGGATGGCCGGCCATGACGGCGGCTCCATTGTGAGCCTGCTCGGGGACTCGGGCCGGGTCGGCGAGTCCGGCATCCTGGTCACCGCGACCGCCCGGTCCTCGACCGTGGGCCTGACCAAGTCGCTGGCCAAGGAACTGGCCAGGTACCAGATCCGGGCCAACGCGGTCTCCATCGCCCTGGTCCAGACCGACAGCCTCGGCGCGCACGCCGGTTTTGAGGTCGGCGGTGATGACGAACGGATGCGGAAGATCCTGGCTCAGTATCCGCTGCGCAGGCTCGGCCGGCCCGAGGATGTCGTCCCTATGGTCCTGCTGCTCGCCTCGCCGCTATCGTCGTGGACCACCGGCCAGGTCATTTCCGTCAATGGCGGGTACGCGATGCCGTGAGGGAGCCCCGATGAACGGTCCGAGCGCGGTCGGCTCGCCGGTGGCCCGCAAGGAGGACCTGCGGCTGATCACCGGCCGCGGCACGTACGTGTCCGATCTCCAGCTGCCTCGGACCCGGCACGTGGCGTTCCTGCGCAGCCCGCTCGCGCACGCCCGGATCAGGTCGGTGGACGCCACCGCGGCCCGGCAATGGCCCGGGGTCAGGGCGGTATTCACCGGCGGTGAACCGGGATTCGCCGCGGTGTCGCTGCGCGCGCAGTCCGCCTTGCCGTCCTACGTGGAGACCGCGCAGCCGGTCCTGGCCTACGACAAGGCCCGGTTCGCCGGAGAGCCGGTGGCCGCCGTGGTCGCGGACAGTCGCTACCTGGCCGAGGACGCGCTGGGGTTGATCGACATTGACTACGAGGCGCTCCCGGTCACCGTAACGGCATGGAACCCCCCGCCGCAGGTTCCACTGCACGACGCAGCACCCGACAACGTCCTGCTCAGCCGGGTATTCACGGCCGGCGACGTCCATGCCGCCTTCGACGAGGCCGAACTGGTAGTGGAGCGTGAGCTGATCACCAACCGGCACGCGGGCAACCCGATGGAATGCCGGGCCGGCGTGGCACTGTGGGACGCCGGGCGGCGTCGGCTTACATTCTGGTCGGGAACCCAGGTCCCGCACATCGTCCGCAACATGCTGGCCCCACTGCTCGGCATGGCCGAGGCCTCCATCCAGGTCATCGCGCCCGATGTAGGCGGCGGCTTCGGGGTCAAGTCCGTGCTCTACCCCGAAGACGTGGCGTTGTGCCTGATGGCGCGGGCGCTGCCCGGCACGCCGGTCAAGTGGGTCGAGGACCGCAGCGAGCACCTGCTGGCCGCCACCCACGCGCGCGATCATCGCTACCTGATGAAGGCGGCCTTCACCGGGCGCGGTGAGCTGCTCGCCGTTCAGGCCGATATCACCTGCAACGTCGGCGCGTACTCGGTCTACCCGTGGACCGCAGGGATCGAGGCGCTGATGGCC
>Ga0302232_10000859_pt1 | contig 21768 bp, 18 predicted proteins | sample II_Palsa_N2_3_FD_193575 | JGI IMG/M metagenome (GOLD analysis project Ga0302232, IMG submission 193575) | Peat permafrost microbial communities from Stordalen Mire near Abisko, Sweden - II_Palsa_N2_3 | ecosystem: Environmental > Terrestrial > Soil > Palsa > Peat permafrost | place: Sweden...
TGCTGCCGGACGAAAGACCGGGCCGGGGCGAGCAGGTAGCGCCAGGCGGGCGGCCGCCCCAGCATCAGCCGGCGGCGGCAGGATCGCCGGCCCGGGCTCCCGCTGCGCCGCCCGGCTGGCCCAGCCAGTTCGCCCAGGTTCTGGCGGAGACGCTGGCCGGCTCTCGCCCTCCGCGCCAGATCGCGGCATGGACTACCGAGCGCACGCGGCGGCACATCCAGCGCCTGGGGCCGTTGCTGGCGGCCGGCGAACAGCCTCGCGTGCGGCGCGTCGTCACCTTCCGGCCGGCCACCGACGTCGTGGAGATGACCGTGATCATCGGCGTCGGGCCGAGGGTGCGGGCGCTGGCCATCCGGCTGGAACGGGACGGCCCGCGCGCGGCCAGCCCGGGGCGCGACGCGCAGGCGGCGCGGTGGGTCTGCACCGCGGTGGAGGCCGCCTGAATCAGGCGCCCTGGCGGGTACGCGGATCACCGTGGCAGCGCTTGTACTTACGCCCGGAGCCGCAGGGGCACAGGTCGTTCCTGCCGACCCTGCCGCCGGCGGCATCGCCAGCAGACTCAGCCCGCAGCTCGGACTTCCCTGTCCCGTCCTCACTGGGCGCGCTGTACTGGAGGCCGCTAGGCCGCGGCGGCTGAGCAGGTCCGCGGGGCGCGAGGCCCGCCGGAATCACGGGGCGATCCGGAGCGCCCTGAGCAGCACGGGGGGAAGCCGGTGGCCTGGACCGGCGGGGCTGGCCGCCGTTAGCCGCGGGGGCCGTCCCCGGCGCGAACGCCTGCGGTCCGGCGTCCGGAACCGCTTCCTCGACGATGGGGGCTTCCTGCGCCTGCACCTGAAGGTTGAAGAGGCTGCCGACCGACTCCTCCTTGATCCCCTCCATCATCTCGCTGAACATGTCGAAGCCCTCCCGCTGGTATTCCACCAGCGGGTCGCGCTGCGCCCACGCGCGCAGCCCGATGCCGTCGCGCAGGTAGTCCATCTCGTACAGGTGCTCCCGCCACTTGCGGTCCAGCACCGACAGGACCACCCGCCGCTCCAGCTCGCGCATGACCTCGGGCGTCAGTTCCTCCTCGCGGCGGTCGTAGGCCGCCTGCGCGTCCCGGCGGATGACCTCCGTCAGGAACTCCGTCGACAGCCCGGCACGCTCCCCGCCTGCCTCCTCGACCACCTCATCGATCGTGATGCCGCGGGGGTACAGCTGGCGGAATGCGCGCCAGAGCTGATCGAGATCCCACTCCTCGGGGAAGCCGTCGCTGGTCGCCGCAACGACATAGCCCTCGACTACCTCATCGAGCATGCCGCGGATCTGCTCGTGCATGTCCGCGCCTTCGAGCACCTCGCGCCGCTCGTCATAGATAACGTGCCGCTGGCGGTTCATCACGTCGTCGTACTTCAGCAGGTCCTTGCGGATCTCGAAGTTCTGCTGCTCCACCTGGGTCTGGGCCGACCTGATCGAGCGGCTGACCGCCTTCGACTCGATCGGCACCTCCGGCGGCGTCTTCAGCCACTCCATAAAGTGGGCGACCTTCTCCGCGTTGAACATCCGCATCAGGTCGTCCTCAAGCGACAGGTAGAACCGCGACTCTCCCGGGTCGCCCTGGCGGCCGGACCGGCCGCGGAGCTGATTGTCGATCCGGCGCGACTCATGCCGCTCGGTGCCGAGCACGTACAGGCCGCCCGCCGCGACGACCTCCTCGTGCTCCTCAGCCACTGCCCGCCTGGCCTTCTCCACCGCCTCCGGCCACGCTGCCTCGAAGTCTTCTGGCGTCTCGACCGGAGATAGCCCGCGCTGGTGCAGCTCAAGGTCCGCGATGAACTCGGGGTTGCCGCCGAGCATGATGTCCGTGCCACGGCCGGCCATGTTGGTGGCGACGGTGACCCCGCCCTTGCGGCCGGCCTGCGCGATGATCGCTGCCTCGCGCTCGTGGTACTTGGCGTTCAGCACCTCGTGCGGGATGCCCTGCCGCTTGAGCATCTTGGACACGATCTCTGACTTCTCCACGCTGGTCGTCCCGACGAGCACGGGCTGGCCGGCCCCGTGCCGCTCGACGATGTCGTCCACGCAGGCCTGGAACTTGGCCTGCACCGTCTGGTAGACCAGGTCAGGCTGATCGGCCCTGATCATCGGCTTGTTGGTGGGGATCGGGACCACGCCGAGCTTGTAGGTCTGGTGGAATTCGTTCGCCTCGGTGGTCGCCGTGCCGGTCATGCCGGCGATCTTCTCGTACAGGCGGAAATAGTTCTGCAGCGTAATCGTGGCGAGCGTCTGGTTCTCGTCCTTGATCTGCACGCCTTCCTTGGCCTCGATGGCCTGGTGCATTCCCTCGCTGTAGCGGCGCCCGTGCAGCATGCGGCCGGTGAACTCATCCACGATCAGGACCTCGCCGTTCATCACGACGTAATCCTTGTCCTTCTTGTACAGCTCCTTGGCCTTCAACGCGTTGTTGAGGAAGCTGACCAGCGGCGTGTTCACCGACTCGTACAGGTTCTCGATGCCGAGGATGTCCTCGACCTTCTCCACGCCGACCTCAAGGATGCCGACGGTCTTCTTCTTCTCGTCGACCTCGTAATCGCCCTCGCCGTCCGCGCCCCGGCGGAGCCGCGGCGCGATCTTGGCGAACTCGAGATACCAGCGGCTGTTCTGGTCCGCGGGCCCGCTGATGATCAGCGGGGTACGGGCCTCGTCAATGAGGATCGAGTCAACCTCGTCCACGATGGCGTAGGCATGGCCCCGCTGGACGCGCTCTTCGAGGCCCCAGGCCATGTTGTCCCTGAGGTAGTCGAAGCCGAACTCGTTGTTGGTCCCGTAGGTGATGTCGGCGTCGTACTGCTTGCGCCGCTCGTCTGGCTCCATCTGGGCCAGGATGCAGCCGACCTCTATGCCGAGGAAATGGTGCACCCGCCCCATCCACTCGGCGTGGAACTTGGCGAGGTAGTCGTTCACCGTGATGATGTGCACGCCCTTGCCGCCGAGCGCGTTCAGGTACGCGGGCAGGACACCCGTCAGCGTCTTGCCCTCGCCGGTCCTCATCTCGGCGATATTGCCCATATGCAGTGCGGCGCCGCCCATCAGCTGCACATCGAACAGCCGCTGGCCGATGGTCCTCTTGGCTGCCTCGCGGACGGCGGCAAACGCCTCGGGGAGCAGGTCGTCGAGTGACTCGCCGTCCGCGTGGCGCTGCCTGAACTCGTCGGTCATCGCCCGCAGCTCCGCGTCGCTCAGCGCGGCGAAGTCCTCTTCGATCGAGTTGACCTGATGGGCGAGCCGCTTGAGCTTGCGCAGGATCTTGCCCTCGCCAGCGCGAAGGACACTATCGATGATGACTGGCACTTCTCGTCGCGCTCCTCGCGGATCGGCTTGCTTGCTGGCACTGTTGCCGCCTCGCCGCAGCGGGCCAGATGCTGGCCGGGCAGCGGGCGTCGTCGTGGCGGACCAATACCACCGTGTTCATTAGTCATGTTAGGCGAGAGGCGGAGTGAAGCCGAGCCAGCGCGGCAACGACCATACAACAGGGGGCGGTTACCGCCCGCCGGCAGGCCCTGGCCACAATAAAGGGTACGGTGACGGCGCATGAGCAGAGGAGCAGCGGGCATGGCGGACCAGCTGGGATCTAGCACCATGGGCGAGACAGCGGCGGAGCCGGCGGTCACGGGGGGCAGCCCGGTCACGGGGGGCAGCCCGGAGGACGCGCGCATGCTCGCCTACCAGGTGAGCGGTACCTTCACGCCGTATCCGGCATTCCACGGGCGGAAGGTCTCCTGGGCGGCGGTCGCTACCATCGTGGCCGGCTTCCTGACCGGGGGCCTCGCCCTCGTCTTCGGCCCGACCTGGTGGCTGTTCTGGGCCGCCGCGGGGCTCGCTGCCGTGGGCGGCCTGCTCGCGCTTGCCACCAACATGTTCGAGGACTGGTACTAAGGCCGGCCCGACTGTCAGAGCGGCCAGCTACGCTCGCACCTCGTGGCCAGCCTTTCATTTCCGGCTCCCCAGCACACCCTGACGCCGGATGACGCGCGCCTGATGACGTTGCGCGCTCAGGGGCTGATCGGCACCGAGGGACGCCGCGGCGGAGTGCCCGGCATGCTGCGGCGGCTCGGCGCCGTCCAGCTCGACACGATCAGCGTCCTCGCCCGCTCACATGAGCTGGTTGCCTACGCCAGGCTCGGCGCCGTCCCGCGGGACCGCATCGACCGCGCCTACTGGAATCCTGGCCAGGCCAGTGCGTTCGAGTACTGGTCACACGCTGCCTGCGTGCTGCCGATCGAAGAATGGCCGTACTACGAGTTCCGGCGGCGTGCGCTGCGGGCCCGGGGCATGCGCTGGCATCAGAGCCACGAGCGGGCCTGCGCCGAGGTGCTGGCCAGGCTCCGGGCTGAGGGCCCGCTGACTGCCACCCAGCTAGGCGGCGCCAAGAACGGCGGCGCATGGTGGGACTGGTCCGAGACAAAGATCGCCGTTGAGTGGCTGCTCGATACCGGCGATGTGATCTGCTCCCGGCGGACAGGCTGGCGGCGGGTATACGACCTGGCCGAGCGCGTGCTGCCGGATGGCCTGCTCGGCGCCTGCCCGCCGGATGAGGAATGCGTGATCCACCTGGTCGGCGTGACCGCCCGGGCGCTGGGCATCGTCACCCGGGCGGACCTGGTCGACTACCAGCGGCTGCGCCACTTCAGTCACGGGCCGCTCAAGGACACCGCCGCTGCCAGTGATGTCGCGATCGCGGCCGGCCTCACGCCGGTCGTAATCGACAGCGGCGGGACTGCGGTCCCCGGCTGGGCGGATCCTGCGGCCCTTGACCTGGCGGCCGCCGCCGGACGGCCCGGTGCCGGCCGCGGCCGGCACCGGGTCACGCTGCTGTCGCCGTTCGACTCCCTTATCTGGGACAGGAAGCGCACCCTGCGAACGTTCGGCTTCGAGCACAGCCTGGAGGCGTACGTGCCCAAGGCGAAGCGCGTGCACGGCTATTTCACGATGCCGCTGCTCGCCCGGGGCAGGCTGCTCGGCCGGGTAGATCCAGCCCGCAGCGGGCGGACGCTGGTCGCCCGCCAGCTGTCACTTGATGCGCCGCCGGCCGCCGAGCCGATGGCGAGGGCGCTGGCCGAGGCCGCCGCCTGGGTCGGCTGCGACAGCGTCAAGCTTGACCGGGTGGAGCCGCCGCAGCTGGCCCAGCGACTCGCGGCAGCGCTCGCCGCGGTAACCTGACGCCGCTGAGCCTGGCTCAGCGCAGCTCGATCAGCTTCTCCCGCACCGCCACCATCACCGCCTCCATCCTGGAATGGATCTGCAGCTTCTCCAGGATGTTGCGTACGTGGTTCTTGACCGTGTTCTCGGAGATGAACAGCTCCTTGGCGATGTCCCTGTTGTTCATCCCCCTGGCGACGAGCCTCAGCACCTGCATCTCCCGCTCGGTGAGCCGCGGCGCAGGCACCTGCTGGACGCGCTCCTCCGCATCGCGCCCGGCAAGCGTGGCGAATTCGGTCAGCAGCTTCCGGGCCATCGACGGGTTGATCAGCGACTGACCGCCGTAAACCGCCCGGACCGTCTCCGCGACCTCGTCAAGCGGCAGGTCCTTCAGCAGGTAACCGCTCGCGCCAGCCCGGATCGCCTCGAAGAGATCCTCTTCCTCGTCGCTGATCGTGAGCATGACGATCTTGGCGCTCGGCGCGACCTCTTTCATCGCCCGGCATGCCTCGATTCCGCTGCTGCGGGGCATCCGGATATCCATCAGGACGACATCGGGCAGCGATTCGCCAGCCTTCTCGACAGCCTCGGATCCGTCGCTGGCCTGGCCGACCAGCTCAATGTCTTCCTCTTCGTCCAGGACCATTTGCAGGCCGCGGCGGAACAGCGCGTGATCGTCAACGATCATCGTGCGAATCGGCTCGGGAAGCCCTGGTGTCTCCGGGGGCGCTCCGGCAGCCTCACGGCCTCCATCCATGACGCCTCCTCCCATGACCCGCCTCCTGCCAGCCAGACCGCTCCAGCAGGCGGCATCTGGCCGTCCCGCAGTGCTGCGTGATCAACTCTTGCCGACCGGCGCGCCCGGCGCAACCGCAGCGCCAGCCCCGCGCCAGTCGAGCGCCAGTCGCGCGGCGGCAACACGGCACGGCCACCCGGGCCAGGCGCGGCGGGACTGCGAGGCAGTCACCGCCCAGCCGCATCTCGTGCCCGTCCTAGCCGGCCTCCCGGCCTGCTACCGCTGTGCCGGCTGGCTGCCGGGACGGGATCATCGCACGCCGCACGGCTTGCTGCCTGGACCGGGCATCCGGTGCCGCGTACCTCGCCTTGAGCGATTCATCGTCGCGCTCATCGGCGTTGTCCTCGACCAGCCGGATGACGCCGTACTGGTATCCGCGCCGCCGGTACACGACGCTCGGGTCGCCACCTTCGGAGTCGCGGAACAGGAAGAAGTCGTGACCCACCAGTTCCATCTCGAATAGCGCCTGGTCGATGCTCATCGGCGTGGCACCGTGGGACTTCTCCCGCACGACAAGCGGGCCGTCACCTTCCATCTGGATCGCGATGACGTCATCATCTCCCCCGGCGGCCTGGCCGTCAGTCAGCGGCCGCGCATCGGGGGACTGCGCGGACCCGGCCAGGCCAGGCAGGTCGGCGGCGCGAGACGCCAGTTGCCCGCCATGACGGCACTTGCGCCGGTCGCCAGCCCTGCGCAGCCGTGACTCCAGCTTGGCGAAGGCCATGTCGAGCGCCGTGAACCGGTCCTCGGCGGCGGCCTCGGCCCGGATTGCCGGACCGCGGGAGGCGATGGTCAGCTCCACGCGTTCCCTGCGGCCAGACTGGCGCGGGTTCCGCTCGGTGGATACCTCCACATCGATCCTGATCGCGTTGCTGTCCAGCCGCGCGATCTTGGATAGCTTGGCTGTCGCGTGCCTGCGGAACCGTTCCAGCACGTCGGTGTGCCGGCCCTTGAAGATGATGTCCACTCAGGGAACCCCCTTCTGCCCGGTCGGAGAGAACGGCACCCGCCCGGCCGACCTGGTCTTCGACCCCACATCCGCCTGCTGAGGGTTTCGCGGCAGTTGTGCCACTACTGCCCTTCTCCCTGCCCGGGGGACATCTGATCCCCCGGCGGGGCAGGACTTACTTCTAAGCCGCACCGTGATCGGTCGACGAGAAGTCGCCTTACGTGGGCCGTTTCGCCTGCGGCTGGCATCGGCTTGCCAGGGCGGGCTCCCCGGTGACGGGGCGGCCTGCCCGACGCAACCACGGACCCGGGCGGGTGCCATGACACGAACGCTAGCCCCATACCGATCGAATGTCAGGAGGGAACAGTCCGACAATTCGTAACGGAGAGTGAAAAACTGGTCCCTACCTGCGAGAAAGACTTAGCCGGGGTAGGCCGGATCCTGGCCGCGGCCGAGTGGTTCCCAGCTGCCATCGGGACCGGAAAGCGTCACTAGCAGGCCGCCGCGAAGGCCGGCCACGATCTGCGACCCGGCGGTCGCGAGCGAGATGGTATGCGGCTCGGCGCCGATGGGCGTGGGCTGGCCGCCGCTCACTGGTACTTCCTCGAGCACCGCGCGGACCGACCCCGGCCTGGCCAGCACCATCAGGTTATCGGCGTCATACCAGCTCAGCGCGGCTGGATCGGGAATGCCGGCGCCAATGGGCGCGAGCGGCCCGATGGATGCCGTGTTGGCCCCCAGCGTGACCGCTCCGATCTCCAGCTGTGCGCCGTTATTACCGCGGACGATCATCGCTATGCGGACGCCATCGGGCGCGATGCGCACCGAAGTGACCCGCTCTCCGGGCAGCAGCTGGCCGACGTCGACTGCGATGGGTGCCTTGCCGCCAGGCCGGCGCAGCCAGACTCCGTGACCGGTGGCCAGCCACAGGTCGCCGCTGGTGTCCCAGCTCAGTGACGTGATCCTGCCGCCCGGCCGCCAGGTTGCGAGACTCGCCCCCTTGGTGAGCGCGCCAAAATACACGACCCTGCCATCGGCAGAGATGCCGGCGATAGAGCGCTGGCCGGCCCCGGGAGAGGTTCCGGTGATAGCGCGCTCGCCGGTGTCCGGGGTGACGGCGATCGAGGTCATCGGGACGAGCCCGGTGCCTGCCTGCCCGAGGACTAGCTTTGGCGGCGCGGCGGCCTGCGAGGGCGGCAGCGCCTGAACCGCGCCGCCCTTGCCGATGAAGTACAGCCCGCCGTCGGCCACCGGCCTGGGCACCCTGCCCGAGTACCTGCTGGGCAGCTCAACGCCGTCGACCGAGCCGGGCAGCGACTGCGGATGCCCGTCGACCTCGAGCTTGACTGATTTGATGGCCTGACGCCCATAAGACGGGCTGGTCAGCGTCCATACGAGCTGCGCGGCGATGTTGTCTAGCACCGTCGGCCCGGCCCGTGCGACCGTGCCGCCAAGATTCACGATGGCGCCCGGACCCTCGATGTTGACGCCGAGGATCTTGGTGCCCGGCGGGAAACTCGTGTGCGTGACGCCGGCCAGCGTGCCAAGTGGCTGCTGCTGCAACGCGCTCACCAGGTCCGTGGCAAGGTCTCGCACGGTCGCCTGGAGTGGCACGAACACCGGGTCGGGCACGAGCGTTCCGCCGCGTGCGGCAAAGAAATACAGGTTCCGTGGCTGAAACACGCGCAGGAAATCGGACTTCGTCAGCAGCAGCCGCTTTGGCGGGTTGACGATCCGCCACTGACCGCGGATTTTCATGAGCTTAAGCCGGAAGCTGATGGCCTGCTTAGCCGATGGAGAGGGGATCTGGTACTGGCCGTGGGCGGTCAGCGTGGCAAGCTCCAGGCCGCTGACGACGACGCCCTGCGTCTGGGTGCCCGACTGCCCGATCAGGTGCGGGAGGGTGGCCGCGGCGGGACTGAACCTCGGCTGGGTGACCACTGTCACGGCCAAGCCCGGTTTCCAGGTCCGTGCCTGCCCCGGAGTCAGGTACTCCCGGGCAACCGCATTGCTGCCAGCGAAGCTGGCGTTTGCCGCCAGGAAGCCAGACACGATCTGCACCGGCTTCCAGCCTTTGCCCGGCGATGCGGGAATCAGCTGGGGGAAATCGTCGCCCTGGGTCACCTCGTTCTGCGGCTGGCTGAGTGACCTGGCCGGCCCGCCGGAGGGAATCGTGGCGCATCCGGCCGCGGCCACGGAAACGCAGGCAGCGAGCGCTAGCGGCGCGAGCCGTCGCCGGACCGGACGGCATGCGGTCTCCGGCGGCCTAGTCACCGCTAACCGCCGCCGTGCTGCCCGCCGCCGCCGCGGTGCTGCCCGCCGGCGCCGCGATGCTGCCCGTGGACGTGCCCTTTCCCTCCAGCATGACCGCCTCTGCCGCTCCGGCGGCGGTGGCCAGGTCAGCCTCGTCGGGGCCAAGCGGCAACGGCGATCCGGCGAACTCGGTGCCAGTGAGCCGCGGCAGGGTCAGCCGGAACACCGAACCCCTGCCCCGCTCCCCCCAGGCCTCCAGCCAGCCCCCGTGCAGCCGGGCATCCTCGAGCGCGATCGAGAGGCCAAGGCCGGTGCCGCCGGTTGTCCTTGCGCGCGCGGGGTCCGCCCGCCAGAAACGGTCGAACACGAGGTTCTCCTGGCCGGGGGTGAGTCCTACGCCGTAGTCCCTGACCGCGACGGCCACCGCGTCCCTGTCGCCGGCGACGGTCACGACCGTATTCCTGCTCTCGCCGTGCTCAACTGCGTTGACCAGGAGATTCCGCAGGATGCGCTCGACGCGGCGGCGGTCCGCCTCGGCCACGCACGGTCCGGCAGGGAGCCGGAACTCGATCTTGGCGCCCCGGCGCTCGGCTAGCTGCTGCGCCACGTCAGCCGCGTTCCTGACGAGATCGCAGATATCGACGGGCTCCGGCTCAAGGGTCGCCGCGTTGGCGTCATATCTGCTGATCTCCAGCAGGTCAACGAGCAGCGACTCGAACCGCTCCAGCTGGCTCTGCAGCAGCTCAGCAGAACGGCCGGAGGAGACATCCAGCTGCTGCCTGGATGCGAAGAGCACGTCCGCGGCGATCCTGATGGTCGTCAGCGGAGTCCGCAGCTCGTGCGACACATCAGAGACAAACCGCCGCTGCACATGCGAAAGATCCTGCAGTTCCTGCATCTTTTCCTGCAGGCTCGCTGCCATCTCGTTGAAGGCGGTCGCCAGCGCGGCCAGGTCGTCGGCCCCGCGCACTTGCATACGCTCGCCCAGATTGCCGGTGGAAAGCCGCTGGGCACTGCGGGCTGCCTGCCGGACGGGAACGACGACCCAGCGGGTAACGAGCGAGGCAATCGCCGCAAGCAGGAAGACCAGCGCGAGGCCGACGACGATAATGGTCCGCTGCACCAGGGCGAGAGTCTGCTGTTCCTGGGTGAGCGGGAACAGGTAGTACAGCTGGTATTCGGTGCCCACCGGAACGCCGATGGCCAGGCCGGGAACCGGCTGGCCGCCGTCAGCGGGAACGAGGCTCGTCGGCTCGAAGCTCGTCGGCTCGGAGCTTGGCTCGCGATTCCCCCTCGACTGCTGGTCGGCACCGACGCGGTTGATCAGATCCGCCGGAATCGCTCCGCCCAGGCGATAGGGGCCCTTGTACCAGCCGAGGACGTCAGCGTTCTTTCCGTGGGACCGGTTGATCATCACGGCGGCGCCGGTGCCGCCGGAGTTGGTCTCCTCGGGCAGCTGAATCAGGATCTTGTACATCAGGTCACTCGCGGCGGGAGAGGCCGGGGCAATCGCAGGAAAGGCAGTGGGGCTCTCTGCCAGGGTCAGGCCGCTGGCCGCCAGCGTGGCCGCCGATCTCTCCTTGTTCTGCAGCAGCCCGGCGGCGATCTGCTGAACGAGAAAGAAGCCGAGTACCGTGATGACGGCGACGGAAAAGACCAGGGTCGTGCCAACCACGCGCAACTGCAGCGACCGGCTCCAGCGCATCCGCAGGCCCGCCAGCGCGGCTCCGCAGCGAGCCTGCGCGGTCCTGGCAGCTCGCCGGGCGGTCCCGGCAGCGCGCCGGGCGCGCGGCCACGGCGGCTGGGCCTCCGCGGCTGCAGCGGCGAGGGCGCGGGCGGCGGGACTGGCACCAGCACGCGCATCGCTCCGGTCGCTGCTAGGAGTCGCTGCCCCCTTCATGACCCTTCTTCGCTGGAAGGAGCGGACCCGGCCGGCCGCGCTTACCCGCCGGGCCGGCTCAGCCTGATCCGGCCTTGTACCCCACGCCGCGGACGGTCACGACGACCTCGGGGCGCTCAGGATCTTTTTCGATCTTGGCACGGAGCCGCTGAACGTGGACGTTGACCAGGCGGGTGTCGGCCGCGTGCCGGTATCCCCACACTTGCTCAAGCAGGACCTCGCGGGTGAACACCTGGCGCGGTTTGCGAGCCAGCGCAACCAGCAGGTCGAACTCCAGCGGCGTGAGGTTGAGCGGCTCGCCGCTCCGCTTCACCGCGTGCCCGGCCACGTCGATGCTGACCTCGCCAATCTGCAGCATCTCCGGAGCAGGATCGTCGGTCCTGCGCAGCCTGGCGCGGACCCGCGCGATCAGCACCTTCGACTGGAACGGCTTGACGATGTAGTCGTCAGCACCCGATTCCAGGCCCAGTACCACGTCGACCGTGTCGCTCTTGGCGGTCAGCATGACGATCGGGACCCCCGACTCGGCCCTGATCTGGCGGCAGACGTCGATCCCGTCCATACCGGGCAGCATCAGGTCGAGTAGCACGAGATCAGGGCGAGTGTCATGGAAGGCGTCCATGGCCCTGTCGCCGTCGAAGACGAACGTTGGCTCGAACCCCTCACCACGGAGCACGATTCCCAGCATCTCGGCGAGAGCGGCGTCGTCGTCGACGACCAGCACGCGACCTTTCATAAGCCTCATCGTTCCACGTAAATGTCGGCGGGGGGGATTTCACAGGCAGTCGATCCTGCGCCCAGGACCAGCAGGGTACCCGCAGTGACCGGCTGGGCAACCCCCCGTTCGGTGACGACGGCGGTTACCAGGCCAGGCGGGGTGATATCGAAGGCGGGGTTATAGGCACTTGTCCCGGCGGGCGCGGCAGGCCTGCCATGGAAGGAGGTGACCTCCGCGGCAGGCCGGTGCTCCACCACGATCGCCGCGCCGTCGGGCGTGCCGGGATCGATGGTAGACGTGGGCGCCACGACCACGAAAGGCACCCGGTGGTAGCTGGCCAGCACCGCGAGGCCGTACGTGCCTACCTTGTTCGCGATGCTGCCATCCGCGGCAATCCGGTCCGCACCGGTGAGCACCACGTCCACTTCGCCCGCAGCAAGCAGCGACGCCGCCGCGGCATCGGCCAGCACCGCATGCGGCATGCCCGCCCGCCGTGCCTCGTAGGCCGTCAGCCTCGCCCCTTGCAGCAGCGGCCTGGTCTCGTCCACCCAGAGCATCGCCAGCCTGCCCGCGCGGTGCGCGGCAAGGACTACGGCGAACGCCGTTCCCGCACCCGCCGAGACCAGCGCGCCGGTGTTGCAATGCGTAAGGATACGGGCGTTCTGCGGGATCAGGCCGAGCCCGTGCAGAGCCATCGCGGCGCTAGCCGCGGCATCCTCCGCGGCAATAAGCCTGGCCTCGGCCAGGGCAGCACGGGCAGCGATCCGTTCTCGATCTGTGGCGCCGGCGCGGGCTGCCCGCTGGTATGCCGCCAGTGCGCGGCTGGTGCCCCAGCCCAGGTTCACCGCGGTTGGCCTGGCTTGCCCGATCGCGGCCGCGGCTTGCGCGACATCATCGCCGCGGGATGCGGCAAGCGCCACGCCGAACGCGCCCGCCACGCCCAGCAGCGGCGCCCCCCGCACCACCAGATGGCGGATAGCGTCAACGAGCGCGGGCACATCCGCGCAGGTGACTACGGCCTCCTCGGCAGGAAGCCTGCGCTGATCGAGCAACTCGATCGCCGGGCCGCCCGGCGGGTCGAGCCAGCGCAGCGCGGGAATGTCCACACCACGAGTGTGCAGCCCAAAATGCGCCCACGCCAATCCCGTGCGCGGGATGACCGGGATGCGTCCGGCCCGGTCCTGCGCGCCTGTTCCGCCAGAACAGGCGCCTTCGCGCTCGTCCTGCTAGCACGGAAACTTAGGCGGGCTCCAGCACGCCCTAATTTCCGTGCTGACGGAATGGGGGTGTGCTGACGCGCCTGGCGGGCGCGTCCGCGTCCACCGCCGGAGATTCCGCGCGAACCCGGATAACCTTGGCCCCAGATCGCGGACGGGGGCGGGAGGACCTGCGTGGCCGAAGTGCTGACCGGGGAGGCAGCTCTCCTCGATATCCCGTCCGCCAGGTTCCCGAGCCGCCTGCCCGGCCCCTTGCCCGGCCTGCTGCCAGGCCCCTTGCCCGGTCTGCTGCCCGGCCTCCTGGTCGGCGGAAGGATGTTAGCCGGAGAAGACGATTAGCCCGGCGGCTACGGGGCACGCGGACGGAGCAGCGGGGCACGCCTGCCGGACCCGTCGTCCGGGACAGCGGGAGAGTTGGTAACTGCTGACTAGCGCAGGGCAGCCGCCATCGCGGCGCGACAGACCCGGCGAGCGGATACCCGTACCGGGGTGACGGCCAGGACAGCACGACAGCACGAGCAGGAGATGGGGGAAGCGGCCAGTGCGGGCGATTGCGGCGGCATGAGCGCGGCAACCGGGCAGCGTCAGTGGCACGTCCGGCGTGCCGCTGCGGCGGTGCTGGCCGTCGCGGCCATCGCGGCGGGCATCGTGATCGGGCGGCACACGCTAGCCGAGTCCCTGCGGCGGCTAACGGGCCTCGACTGGACCTGGTTCCTTGCGGCTATCGCCTGCGAGTGCGTCTCGCTGGCCGCCTTCGGCCTCAGCCGCCGCCGGCTGCTGCGGGCCGACGGCAGCAGTGCCCACTTCAGCTCGGTCATGGCGATCACCTACGCGAGCAACGCGCTGTCGATGACGATCCCGTTCGCCGGGGCTCAGCTGGCCGTCGTTTTCTCCTACCAGCAGTTCCGGCGGCGGGGTCTCGGGCAGGCGGTCACCAGCTGGGCGCTGGCAGTCTCGGCGATCTTGTCCACGTCCGCCCTTGCGGTGGTCCTGGTCGCCGGGTCACTCGCGGGCGGCGCATCCGTCGCCACCGCCCTCGGGTTCGCCGGCGCGGCCCTGCTCCTGCTGCCGGCCGTGGCCGTGCTGCTGGGCCTGCGCAACCAGCGAGTGCGCCGGGTGCTGAGCGTGGCGCTGGCCAGGCTCATCACCCTCGGCCGGCGTCTGCTTCGCCGGCCGCCTGGCAAGGCCGCGGACGCCCTTGAGCAGATCCTCGATCGCGTGGCCAGCATCAGGATGTCGTGGCTGCGCTACGCGGAGGTGTTCGCGCTCGCGCTGCTGAACTGGATCGGCGACTGCGCCTGCCTGGCCTGCGCCATCCACGCCGCTGGCCAGCCGATACCCTGGCACGGCCTGCTCCTCGCCTATGCCGCGGGCGCTGCGGCCGGCAGCACGGGACTCACCCCGGGCGGCTTCGGGCTGGTCGAGGCTACCCTGACGGCGGCACTGGTGGCCGTCGGGATGAACAGTTCCGGCGCGCTGACCTCGGTGCTCGCTTACCGGCTTGTCAACTTCTGGATGATCCTGATCGGCGGCTGGATCACGATGATCGTGCTGACCCGGTTCAGGAGCCGTACCGCCACGAGTCCAGATAATCCCGCTGCGCCGGGGTGAGCGCGTCGATCTCCGTCCCCAGCGAGGCCAGCATCAGGCTGGCGATCTGCGCGTCGATGGCGGCCGGGACGTCATGCACGCCGGGCGGGAGCCCGGCGTGATCACGCGCCAGCCAGGCGAGCACGAGCGCCTGGGCGGCGAAGGACAGGTCCATCACGGCTGCCGGATGGCCTTCCGCGGCGACGAGGTTGACTATCCGTCCCTCGGCCAGCAGGATCAGCCGCCTGCCGTCGGCGAGCACGTACTCGTCGGCGTGCGGGCGGACCTGGGGGTGCACGGCAACGGCCAGCCCGGCCAGGCCGCGCACGTCGATCTCGACGTCGAAGTGGCCGGCATTGGCCAGGATCACGCCGTCGCGCATGACCGCCAGGTGCCCGGCGGCGATCACGCCGCGGGAGCCGGTGGCGGTGATGAATATCTCGCCGACCGGCGCGGCGGCGGCCATCGGCAGCACATGAAAACCCTGCATGACCGCGTCGAGCGCGCGGACCGGATCGACCTCGGTGACGATGACGCGGGCACCGAGCCCCCTGGCCCGCTCGGCGATCCCGGTGCCAGCCGACCCGAACCCGGCGACTACCACCACCTTGCCGGCCAGCAGCGTGTTGGTAGCGCGGATGATGCCGTCGATCGCTGACTGCCCGGTGCCGTACCTGTTGTCGAGCATGCGCCTTGTCTCTGACGCGTTCGCGGCCACCATCGGGAAGCCCAGCGTGCCCGCCGCGGCCATCCGGCGGAGCCTGGCCACCCCCGTCGTGGTCGACTCGCAGCCGCCGAGCACCCCGGCGAGCAGCTCCTGCCGCTCCGCGTGCAGGGTGTTCACCAGGTCACACCCGTCATCGATGACCAGGGCGGGCGCGCAGTCCAGCGCACTGTGGATGTGCTCGTAGTAGGTCTTCCTGTCCGCCCCTGACCGGGCCGACACCGTGGCGCCCTGGCACGCCGCCAGCGCCGCGGCAACGTCGTCCTGGGTGGACAGCGGGTTGGAGGCGGCCAGGTGGACCTGCGCCCCGCCGGCCCGCAGCACGTTCACCAGGCCGGCCGTCTCCGCAGTGACATGCAGGCAGGCGGCCACGGCCAGGCCGGCGAACGGCTGCTCGGCCTCGAAGTGGGCCCTGATCAGCCCGAGCGCCGGCATGGCCCGCTCCGCCCAGCCGATCCTGGCCAGCCCGGCGGCGGCCAGCCCCTGGTCCGCGACGTCGGAGCGCGGCCCCTGAACCGGTGCTGCGCCGGCGGCCCGGCTGCCCGCGGTCAGCCGGCTGCCCGCAGCGCCCCGGCTGCCCGCAGCGCCCCGGCTGCCCGCGGCGGGCCGGCGCTCGGCCATCGGTCAGTAGCGGTAGTGGTCGGACTTGTACGGCCCGTCCACGCCCACGCCGATGTAGTCGGCCTGCTCCTTGGTCAGCCGGGTCAGCCGCACGCCCAGCGCGTCGAGGTGCAGCCGGGCGACCTTCTCGTCCAGGTACTTGGGCAGCACGTGCACGCCGAGCGGATACTGCTCGGTCTTGGTGAACAGCTCGACCTGCGCGATGACCTGGTTGGTGAAACTGTTGGACATGACGAAGCTCGGATGGCCGGTGGCGTTCCCCAGGTTGAGCAGGCGGCCCTCGGACAAGACGATCACCGAGTGCCCGTCAGCGAAGACCCATTCGTCGACCTGCGGCTTGATCGAGATCTTCCTGATCCCGGGCAGCCGCCCGAGGCCGGCCATGTCGATCTCGTTGTCGAAGTGCCCGATGTTGCCGACAATCGCCTGGTGCTTCATCTGGCTCATCTGCGCGGCGGTGATGATGTTGAAGTTGCCGGTCGCGCTGACGAAGATGTCCGCGCTGGCCACCACGTCCTCCAGGGTGGCCACCTGGAAGCCGTCCATGGCCGCCTGGAGTGCGCAGATCGGGTCAATCTCGGTGATGATGACCCGGGCACCCTGGCCGCGCAGCGACTCGGCGCACCCCTTGCCCACGTCGCCGTAGCCGCAGATGACCGCCACCTTGCCGCCGATGAGGACATCGGTCGCCCGGTTGATCCCGTCCACGAGGGAGTGCCGGCAGCCGTACTTGTTGTCGAACTTCGACTTGGTCACCGAGTCGTTCACGTTGATCGCCGGGAACCGCAGGGTGCCCGCGCTGGCCATCTCATACAGCCGGTGCACTCCGGTGGTGGTCTCCTCGGTGACGCCCCTGATCTGCCCGGCGGCCGCCGTCCACTTGCCCGGGCTCGCGGCCAGCGACCGCCGCAGCACGTCCAGCAGGACGCGCCATTCGTCGGCGTCGTCCGCCGCCGCGGACGGCACTCCCCCGGCGCGCTCGTACTCGGCGCCCTTGTGCACGAACATGGTGGCGTCCCCGCCGTCGTCGAGGAGCATGTTCGGCCCGTCGCCGGCCGGCCAGCTGAGCGCCTGCTCGGTGCACCACCAGTACTCCGCCAGGCTCTCGCCCTTCCACGCGAAGACCGGGATGCCCCTCGGGTCCTCCGGCGTGCCGTCCGGGCCGACCGCGATGGCCGCGGCGGCGTGATCCTGGGTGGAGAAGATATTGCAGCTTGCCCAGCGCACCTGCGCGCCGATGGCGACGAGCGTCTCGATCAGCACCGCCGTCTGCACGGTCATGTGCAGTGAGCCGGTGATCCGCGCGCCGCGGAGCGGCTGGGCATGCCCGTACTCCTCCCGCACGGCCATCAGGCCCGGCATCTCGTGCTCGGCGAGCCTGATCTCCTTGCGCCCGAACTCGGCGAGCGACAGATCGGCGACCTTGAACGGAAGGGTCTGCCCGGACATACGTAACTCCTCTGCGGTGGATTTCGTGGTCCGACGCATCGACCGTATGAGATGCGGGCGGGTGAGCGCACGCTCTGCCGGGTAATCCTGACAGGAAATTGTTAGATTGGCTGGCATGCGCATCACGGAGGCGGCGCGGCGCCTCGGTACCTCGGCCCGGATGATCCGCTACCGGGAGTCCCTCGGGCTGCTCCCGCTGCTGCGCCAGCCGTCCAGCCGGGCCCGCCAGCCAGCCGCGCGCCGGCCGTCCGCGCACCGGCAGTTCACCGATCGCGACCTGGACGCGATCGCGCTCGGGCTGGCGATCGAGCAGCGCTATGACATCAGCCCGGCGGCCCTGGCGTTCGGACTGAAAGTCATGACCGATCCGGCCGCACGGTCCGAGGTGGCCGAGCTGGGCAGGCGGACCGGGCGGATGGGCGGCCCGGTTACCCGCGCGCTGGATTTCGAGCAGGAACGGGCACTGCGGCTGCTCGGCCTGAGTCCGGCGCGCGGTAGCGGCGGCCCGGCACCCAGCAGCGGGAGCAGCGGCCCGGCACGCGGCGGCGGCCCGGCACCCAGCAGCGGGGGCAGCGGCGGCCCGGCTTACTCGTCCGGGTCGCGCAGCACCGCGCGGACCGCCGGGTCGTCTTCGTCCGCCCCGGCTTCCCGGTAAAGGTCGGGCTCTAGGTAGATCGTCTTCGCGATCGGCACTGCCGCCCTGATCCGGCGTTCCGCCGCGTCGATCCCGCTGGCGATGCTGCCCCCGGTCGCCTCGCCGCGGATCGCGATCTTCGCCGCGACCAGCAGCGCGTCGGGCCCCAGATGCAGCGTCCGCAGGTGAATGATCCGCTGCACCTCCGAGCCGTCCTCCAGCGCGGTCACGATCGCGCGCTCGACCTCGGCGCTGGCCGACTCCCCGATCAGCAGGCTCTTCATCTCGATCGCCAGGATGACGGCCACCACGCCAAGCAGGCAGCCGATCGCCAGCGATCCGGCGCCGTCCCACTCGCCCCGGTGAGTGATCGCGGACAGTGCCACCCCTGTCAGGGCGAACACCAGCCCGGCCAGCGCTGCCATGTCCTCCAGCAGCACCGTAGGCAGCTCGGGCGCCTTGGCGTGCCGGATGAAATGGCCCAGCCCGTGCTGTCCCCTGGTCGGATTGGACGCGGCGATGGCCGTCCGCAGCGAGAAGGACTCGAGGACGATGGCGACGCCGAGTACGGCAAAAGCCACCACCGGCGAGTCCACCCGCTCGGGGTGGGCTATCCGGTGCACCCCTTCGTAAACGGAGAACAGCGCGCCAACGGTGAAGAGCACGACAGCGACGATGAACCCGTAGAAGTACCGTTCCGTGCCGAATCCGAACTGATGCTGCTCGGTCTCGGCCCGCTGCGACCGGCGGCGGCCGACAAGCAGCAAGACCTGGTTGCCGCAGTCGGCCAGCGAGTGCACGGACTCCGCCAGCATCGAAGCTGATCCCGTGATCGCGAAAGCGAGAAACTTCGTCGCGGCAATGCCCAAGTTGGCGCCGAGCGCGGCGAGCACGGCCCGTCCCCCGCCGCGTGACTGCGCCTTCGCCCGGTCAGCCGGGCCGGCGCCGCCAGGGGGATCCGCAGGCATTTAGCCACCCTGGGGACGGCGTGCCTCATCCACCAGCAGAACGGGGATGTCGTCGCGCACCGGGTACGCCAGGCCGCACTCCGCATTGGTGCAGACAAGCTCGCTCGCCTCGGCGTCGGCCCGGAGCGGGGCGTGGCACTGCGGGCATGCCAGGATCTCGAGCAGCCAGTCATCGATCTTCACGGCGTCTCCCAGGGATATCGGGGGGTTCGGGCACGGCGGGCGGAGGACCGGCATCGCTTGACCGGTTTCACTAGGCAGGAGTCGCTAGGCAGGAGTCGCTAGGCAGGTGCGCCGCGGACCATGCGCAGGACCTCGTCGCGGACCCTGGCCAGCTGCTCAGCATCGGGCGCCTCGACGTTAAGCCGCAGCAGCGGCTCGGTGTTCGATGGCCGCAGGTTGAACCACCAGCCCGCGCCGGTGACAGTCAGCCCGTCCAGCTCGTCGATGGTAATGCCGGGGCGGCTGGCGAACGCCTCGCGCACCGCCGCGGTCACCGCGGCCGCATCGTCGACCTCGCTGTTGATCTCGCCGGACGCGGTGTACCTGGAGTATTCCGCGAGCAGCGCCGACAGCGGCCCGGGCTGCGAGCCGAGCGCGGCGAGCACGTGCATGGCCGCCAGCATGCCCGAGTCGGCGAACCAGAAATCGCGGAAGTAGAAGTGGCCGGAATGCTCACCGCCGAAGATCGCGCCGGTGGCTGCCATCTGCGCCTTGATGAACGAGTGACCGACCCGGGTACGCACCGGCTTACCGCCGTGCTCGGAAATGATTTCCGGCACCCCTCGCGAGGTGATCAGGTTGTGGATGACGGCTGCGCCTGGTTCCCTGGCCAGTTCCCGCACCGCTATCAGCGCGGTGAGGACGGACGGCGAGACGATCTCGCCCCGTTCGTCGACAACGAAGCACCGGTCGGCGTCGCCGTCGAACGCCAGCCCGATGTCCGCGCCCGAACTGGTCACCGCATGTTGCAGGTCGCGCAGGTTCGCCGGGTCGATCGGGTTGGCCTCATGATGGGGGAACGAGCCATCCAGCTCGAAGTAGAGCGGCACCGTTTCTAACGGCAGGCCGGCGAAAACCTCAGGCACGGTGTAACCGCCCATGCCGTTTCCCGCGTCCACCGCCACCTTCAGCGGGCGGATGCCGGACAGGTCGACCAGCGTTTTGAGGTGCTCGGCGTAGCCGGCCAGCAGGTTGCGCGACGTGATGGTGCCCGGCGGGCCGTCATGCGCCGGGACGCCGCTTTCGGCCATCTCGCGCAGCTCGGCCAGCCCGGTGTCGGCGCCGACCGGCCGGGCACCCGCGCGGCAGAGCTTGATCCCGTTGTATTTGGCCGGATTGTGGCTCGCCGTGACCATCGCGCCCGCCATGCCGAGGCTGCCGCTTGCGTAGTAGAGCATGTCGGTCGAGCCAAGGCCGCCCGATACGACATCGGCGCCCTGCGCGGCCGCGCCGCGCCCGAACGCGTCCGCGAGCGGCGCGGAGGAGCTTCGCATGTCGTGCACGGTGACCACCGACTCCACGCCCGTCAGCCGCGCGAACGCCGCACCGATCACCTCGGCCGCGTCCTCGTCGAGCTCATCCGGGACGAGACCGCGAATGTCGTAGGCCTTGAAGATCTTCGCGTACTCGGCCACTCCGGCTGCCTCCTGTGCCTGCCGCGCCGCGGCGCGGGTCGCCACGCTACGCGGACACCGAGCCTACCGGGCAGCCCGATCACGTCGTCTCAGGCGCGCTCCAGCCGCGTGGCTGCCGCTTGAACCTGCCCGGCATGGCCGTTTCGCGCTGCCGCCGGGAGGCGCCCGTTCACGCTGCCGGGCCGTCTTCGCGCTGCCACCGGGATGCACCCGTGCGCGCACCCGTCCCGCCACCGCCAGCCCGGAATCTTAGGTCAACGGGCCAGCCAGCAGCAACCAGGGGGACACGCCATGCAGCACACCAAGCTCCACCGCAGCAGCACCGCAGCAAAGCGATGCCTGCTGACCGCCGCCGTCGCCGCCGCCGCCACCGCCGCGATCCTCACCACCACCGCCGCCACGTCCGCCACCACCCAGCCCGCCCCCCGGCCCGCCGCCACCCAGACCACCACCCAGCCCGCCGCCACCGCCGCCACCGCCGCCAGGACCACCACCGCCGCCCCGGCCGCCGCCAGGACCGCCGCGCCGGACGCCGCGCTGGCCCGCGCCTTCCGCCGCTACTTCCGCCACCAGGCAGCAACCGGCATGACCACCTGGCTGCGGACCGGCATCGAGCACCGCAACCAGGCCACCCTCATCCAGGCCCGCCTCGACGCCTGGCCGCACCGCGACGCCGCCCTGCCCGCCGACTCCGCCGCCCTCCTGCGCGCCGCCCGCAACGGCCTCGCTCACCCCTCCCCCCAGGACACCGCCGGCTGGGACAAAATCATGCACAACGAAATCACCATCGCCCGCGAACTACCCGTCATCCCCGACGGCAACGCCGCCACCGCACTCGCCCCCGTCATCCAGCAGGAATACCTCACCTACACCCAGCACACCAGCTAACCCCGCACCCGCACCGCCCGCACCGCCCGCACCGCACCGCACCCCGCCCGGCAGCCGGCCCTGCCCGCCCCGCCCGGCAGCCAGCCCCGCTTCCCTGACCGCCCCCGCCCCGCCCGGCAGCCCCCCAAGCCGGCGTGACCCCGGCCCTGCCAGTCCCCCCGGACTGGCAGGACCGGGGCTCTTCGGGCGCCCGGCTCGGGAGAGATCACGAAGAGTGGCCGGAAGCCTCGAGGGATGCCAGGTCGT